>ENA-UOIZ01000001-UOIZ01000001.1-human-gut-metagenome-genome-assembly--contig:-P88-NODE-1-length-314890-cov-18.880610_pt1 | contig 314890 bp, 236 predicted proteins | sample MGYA00242336_ERZ723883 | MGnify/ENA metagenome assembly ERZ723883 | reverse complement strand
GCCGCCAGCATGTGGGGGGGCGGGGCCTGGGGGCAGGGGCTTCAGGCCGCTGTGGAAATGGTGGACGGCATGGTGCAGGAGGCGCGGCTGGATGCCATGGGCAAAGGAACGTGGAGCCGCCTGATTATTGTGAGCACTCCCGATGACGAAGCCCGCAATATGCGCACTTTGGGCGTGATGTCCAAAAATACCCGTACCGGGAAGTGGCATCTGGTGAACCGTTTGCAGACTCTCCCCGCCGGTTTTTACGTCAGTCCGGCCTACAGCACCCTTCTGGAAGGCTCGAAGAAAGCCAGAGGCGAGAAATCCACGGCCCGCGGTTTTGCCAGTCGTGACGGGCAGGATACCGTCAACCTTCCCGGCAACAGAATGACGGATATTTACTTCATTGAATTTGACGAGGAAGGCCGCATGTCCCAGCCGAACGCCCCCACCCGCCTGGTGGTGGTTGCCGGTTCCGCCGGAAACGGCAAGGAGGAGAGGCCAACCCCGATGGTGGACGGCAAACCGGGCCTGGCAGGCGGCATTGTGATTTATCCCAAAGGCAATATCAGCCGTCTGAGGACGACGGAGCAGGTGATTCCCAATTAGTTTCTGTGATATAATACCGGATTTCCCATTTTATGTTGACCAAGTGTATGAAACAGTCTCGTGCCAAGGGGTTCACCCTGACGGAAGTGGTGCTTGCGATCGGCGTGGTGGCCGTGCTGATTGTAGTGTTCATGGCCATGTTTATTCCTGCCAGAAGGACGGTTCAGTCCGCCCTGACTATTCGTGAAGCGGACCGCATCGTCCACGCCCTGACGGCGGAACTTGGAGAACTCCGCAATTCCGAGCGTGCCGCTTCCAACGCCAGAAAGTCTTCCTCCTCCAAATATGTTTCCGCTTTTGACAAGGCGTTTTACTGGATGCAGTTCACGTCCAGGCCCGCTACGACCATTCTTGTTTACAATTACAGGGCGGATTTGACCAAGGGGGCCCGCAAAGACGGAACTCCCCAGCCCTGGCTGGAGGATGGCGGAAGCATTCCCGGCAAAAATACTGCGGTGGTGACAGGGGTCTGCCTGGCGAACAACAAAGAGCGTTGGGATGATTTCAAGGCCCTTGTCGGTCCCGTCTTCGCCGTGCGCATGACCCAGCTGGTAGTGGAGCGCATGGATTCAAGCTCCTACGGGTACAAGCTGGCTCCCAAGTACGGGACGATTTATAATCCTTACAACCGCGGCAAGGTGATTAAGGAACCTTCCCTGTATGTTTATACGCCGGAGAAAGGCGGCGGCCTGAATTTGCCGTGGGGGGCGGAAGTCCTGTACCAGGCGGAGTTTTTCCAGCTGTTGAATACGGACCCCGAGCGTTTACAACATCTGACGTGGGAAAATTTAAAGACTCCCGTGTTTACGCGCAATCTCGCTTTCCGCCGTTAGCGGGCATTATCTGAAGACCTTTGAAAAAACATGAAGACATTTGCCAAAATCAAATCCGGCGCGTTCACCCTGATTGAGCTCCTGGCAGCCATGACCATCACTACCGTGCTGGTTCTGGTAATTGTGGCCCTGACTTCCCGCGGGGTGGATATCTGGAGATGGGTGCTGCAGGATGTGCGGACCACGACGCTTGCCCGCACGGCCATGGATACCATGACCAAGGATTTTGAAAGCATGCAGTTCCGTCCCGGGAATCCCTTTGAGTGGATGCTGGTGCAGCGGGACAGCGATTTGGTTTCCCGTGCGGGAAAGACCAAGGTTTCCAGGAAAAAGGGCCGCTCCTCCTCCCTGAATGAAGCCCGCGTGAACCTGATGACCATGGGGCCGGAAGGCGCCAAAATCACGAATGCCTCCCAATTGGTTTTCTTTACCACGGCTACGGACCGCAATCCGGCCAAGTCCAGCATGGACATGCGGAATGACCGCATCATCGGCGATGTGAATTGCGTGGGGTACAAGCTTCTTTACCGTGACCAGATTCTGGATCAGGACGCTACGGCGGAGTCTGACGGTTTTCCCGTTTATTCCCTGTACCGCAACTTAATCAGCGCGGAGGATACCGTGCGGAACCTTCTGGGCCAGCAGGATCTATGGTCCGCTTATGCACGGTACCAGCAGGATGAAACCGTCCCTTCCAACTTCCTGGTGGAGAATATTGTGGAAATGACGCTGATTTTTGAAGTGGATTGCCAGAAGAAGATCGGCAATTCCGGCAGCAACAAATCGGACAAGGATGCCTCGCAAAGAGCATCCGTGCTGGTTCCGGTCATGACGACGGGCGCCAACCGTCTCGGCTCCTGCACCCAGATGGATGTGTATGGCAATCGCCTGGACATCATAGGCAGCAGCGTGAATATTGATGATTTGAAATCCGGCCGCGTTACTGCCGTGACAATTTCCATGACGGTGGTGACGGATGAAGGCATGGCTCTTGTGGACCAGATCCGGCAGAAAAAGCGTCCCGCTCCTTCTCCTGAAGAATTTTTCGAACGTTATACCCGGTCTTTCACCCAGAGGATTGCATTGCCGATGAACCGTTAGGCCTGTATCCGGGAAACCGGGGAGGGCGGAACGTCCGCTGTTGCTTTTTGCCTGGAGCGTTCCTGCCATTAATTGTTCTGTAGTTGCCATATGTTGGGTTTCACAAATATCGTCGGCAATTTATCCCCTCTGCCGGAATTAGTGCTGTGGCGCGATCCTGTCGCCAGAAGCGGGGAGGAAGCCATGGCCGTGGACGAAGCTCTGCTGGAATGGGGCAGGAAGCCTGTGCTGAGGGCGTACCGCTGGGCGGAACCGACCGTGACTTACGGTTATTTTGATGAGGAGGCCACGGCGCGCGCCATTTTTCCGGGTGAGGAGCTTCATTTTGTCCGCCGCTGGACAGGGGGGGGGATTGTAGACCATCGGCAGGATATTCCCTTTACTCTGGCCATGCACCGCAAGGGAGAAAAAGAGCGTCCTTCCAGCGCGGTTTTGTACCGTTGGATTCATGGGGCGCTGGCCCGCGTCCTGAGGGATTGCGGGGTGGAGTGCGTGATGCTGGACGGGGATGCCCCGGACGGAGGGCGGGCCTGTTTTTCCAGCCCCGTAACGAGTGATCTTGTCCTTCCCGGCGGGGAAAAACTGGCTGGCGGCGGCCAGAGAAGAGTCCGCGGAGGCGTTCTTCACCAGGGGAGCATCCAGAATTGTCTTCTCCCTTCCGGATGGGATGAATTGCTGGCCGCCCGCCTGGCGGAAAAGCATTCCCTGTGCGTGGACGCGGAATTGTTCCCCGGCATGAATGCCCGCGTGGAGGAACTGCTGGCTTCCAAATACCGTACGGAAGCATGGCGTTCCGGCGTACGGCATGGGCGTCCGTCTCAGCCACGGTAATTCCCCCCCCTTTTTTCTTTCCGATGAATTATCTTCCAGATCCCGGCCGCTATAGCCACGCAGCCTACCGCCGCTGCGGGCGCAGCGGGTTGCTGCTTCCTCCCGTTTCCCTGGGGCTTTGGCATAATTTTGGCGCTGCGGATGATTTTGAGAACGCCCGTCGGCTTATTCACGGCGCGTTTGATGCCGGTATCACGTATTTTGACCTGGCGAATAATTACGGACCTCCTCCCGGTTCGGCGGAAGAATGCTTTGGCCGTATTTTCATGCAGGATTTGTCCCGTTTCCGTGATGAACTTGTTATTGCAACCAAGGCGGGGCATCTGATGTGGCCCGGCCCGTATGGGGATTGGGGATCCCGCAAACACATGCTTGCCAGCCTGGACCAGTCCCTTTCCCGCATGAAGCTGGATTATGTGGATATTTTCTACGCGCACCGGTATGATCCGGAAACTCCCCTTGAAGAAACGGCGGGAGCCCTTGTTACGGCGGTTCGCTCCGGAAAGGCCCTGTATGCCGGTATTTCCAAGTTCCCGGCGGAACAGGCCAGGCAGATGTGCTCCATGCTTGGGGAGGCCGGCGTTCCGTGCCTGGTGCATCAGATCCGGTACAATATGTTTAATCGGGAACCGGAGAAATCCGTTTTTCAGGCTGTTCGGGAAACGGGTACCGGGTGCGCCGCTTTCTCTCCCCTGGCCCAGGGGATGTTGACGGACCGTTATCTGGAAGGCATTCCCGAAGATTCCCGCGCGGCGGGTTCCTCCGTCTTTTTAACAAAGGAGCGGGTTCTTCAGCATGGGGATAAAATTCGCCGCCTGGCCGCCCTGGCCCGGAGCCGGGGCCAGAGCCTTGCCCAGATGGCTCTGGCCTGGGTGCTGAAAGATCCCGTAGTGACCACGGCCCTGATTGGAGCCAGCCGCCCCTCGCAAATCAGGGATTGCCTGAAAGCACTGGATAGTGCGCCGTTTACGCCGGAGGAGCTCTCTCTGATTGACGCAGATGCGGATAGATAGGCGCTGTTTTTCCCGTGGTGCTGGTCTTTCTGCTGGAAGGGGCATTTCCCGTTCCGGACACAGGTTTTTTCTTGGAGTAAAGTAGAGCTGGTGTTATGTTTTTACTACTTTAATTTAAAGTGTACTGACAATGATAACCATCCAGGATTTATTTTGGCTCATCCCATCGGCTTCCGTGCTGGCCCTCATTTTTGCGGGCATCTTTTTTTACCGCATGAAAGCGCAGGATGAGGGGAACGAGGTCATGAAAATGATCGCCCGGCATGTCCGTAGCGGCGCCATGGCCTACCTGCGGCAGCAGTATAAGATTGTCGCCATTTTCTTTGTGCTCATTACTGTTGTCTTCGCTTTTCTGGCCTACTGCCTCCACATTCAGAACCCCTGGGTTCCCTTCGCTTTCATTTCAGGCGGCTTTTTCTCCGGTCTGGCCGGCTACATCGGAATGAAGACGGCTACGTATGCTTCCGGCCGCGTGGCGAATGCCTGCCGCCATTCCCTGGATGCCGGGCTGCAAATAGCTTTCCGCTCGGGCGCCGTGCTAGGCCTGACCGTCGTGGGCCTTGCCATGCTTGATATCGGTGCCTGGTACTGGGTTCTGGATTGGTTTTACGGGGACATGGAGCTTTCCATGCGCCTGGTCGTCATTACTACCACCATGCTGACGTTCGGCATGGGGGCTTCCCTCCAGGCGCTGTTTGCCCGTGTGGGCGGCGGCATTTTCACCAAGGCGGCGGATGTAGGGGCCGACCTGGTGGGGAAGGTGGAGGCCGGCATTCCGGAGGACGACCCTCGCAACCCAGCCACCATTGCGGATAACGTGGGCGATAACGTGGGGGACGTGGCCGGCATGGGGGCGGACCTTTACGAATCTTACTGCGGTTCCATTCTGGCTTCCGCCGCTTTGGGTGCGGCAGCTTACATGGCCGTTCCTGAAATGGCGATCAAGGCCGTCCTTACGCCCATGCTGATCGCCGCCCTTGGCACCATTCTTTCCCTGTTGGGCGTGTACGCGGTGCGCGTGAAGCGCGGCGCTTCCCAAACGGAGCTGATGGCTGCCCTGAACCGTGGCATCAACTTGAGTTCCTTCCTGATTGCCATTGCTTCCGCATTCCTGCTTCAGCTCATCGGCCTGGATAACTGGGCCGGCATCTGGGGGGCCATCGTCACCGGCCTGGCGGTGGGCATCGTCATCGGCAAGAGCACGGAGCATTACACCTCCCATGATTCCTATCCCTGCCGTAAAATCGCCCACAGCGCGAAGACGGGGCCGGCCACCGTCATTATTTCCGGCATCGGTATCGGCATGATTTCCACCTGCATTCCCGTAATTACTGTCGTCGTGGGCACTGTGCTGGCTTACGGCCTGGCTTCCGGGGACTGGCATTTCACCGGGGCGGAAATGAGCAAGGGGCTGTATGGCATCGGCATTGCCGCCGTCGGCATGCTTTCCACGCTGGGCCTGACATTGGCGACGGACGCTTACGGCCCCATTTCCGACAACGCCGGGGGTAATGCGGAGATGAGCAAGCTGGACCCGGAAGTGCGCCGCCGCACGGATGCCCTGGATGCCCTGGGCAACACGACCGCCGCCACGGGCAAGGGATTTGCCATCGGTTCCGCCGCTCTGACGGCATTGGCGCTTCTGGCCTCCTATATTGAAGAATTGAAGATTTCCATCCTTCACTGGAGTGAGGCCACGGGCAATACCATTTACAAAATTAATGATGCCGTGAGTGTGGAGGTTTCCAAAATCTCCACTGCTTCCCTGTCTGATTTCATGGGCTATTTCCAGGTAACCCTGATGAACCCGAAGGTGCTCATGGGGCTCTTCGTGGGGGCCATGATGTCCTTCATGTTTTGCGGGCTGACCATGAATGCCGTCGGCCGCGCCGCGGAAAAAATGGTTAAGGAAGTGCGCCGCCAGTTTAAGGAAATCAAGGGAATCCTGACCGGAGAGGCAGAACCGGATTACGTGCGCTGCGTGGAAATTTCCACGGCGGGAGCGCAGCATGAGATGATCTGGCCGTCCGTACTGGCGGTCATCACCCCCATCTGCATGGGTATCGTTTTCGGCGTTCCCGGCGTGTTCGGCCTGCTGGCCGGCGGCCTGGCTTCCGGCTTTGTGCTGGCCGTATTCATGGCTAATTCCGGCGGAGCGTGGGACAATGCCAAGAAATATATTGAGCAGGGCCATGTGGGCGGCAAAGGCTCGGAAAGCCATAAGGCAGCCGTTATCGGCGATACGGTGGGCGACCCCTTCAAGGATACGTCCGGCCCGTCCCTGAACATCCTGATCAAGCTCATGAGCATGGTGGCTATCGTCACCGCCGGCGTGAATATAGCCGTGACCCTGTTCTAAACAGAAAGATTCTTTCACGGAAAACGGAGGGAGTCCGCAAGATTGGCGGACTCCCTTTTTTTCTGGCTGAAGGGAACCGTCCACTGGTGAGCGGTTTTTTAATTTCCGCTTCTTTCAAAGGCTCTCTGAAAGACTGTTCCTAATAGGGGGAGGGGGTAAGTATGATTTTTTAAATCATATTTTTATTTGTATCAGATTTTATTTTTGTTAGTATAAAAAATAACAAAATGACTGACAGAATAGGCCAGCTGGCTTTTTCTTCCTTCCGGTTTTTATTCTGCTGTCTGGCAGTTTTTTCCGGAGTTGTTCCCTTGTGGGCTTCGGATGGCCCGGATGATGACATGAAGGAGACGGAAGAGGAAGCCTGTGGCCCCCTCCAGATTAAATCTCAGACAGAGTTGTGCTCTGCGGATTATTATATCAAGGGAGGAATTGAACAGGACAAGGAAGACGATAGAAAAAGAAAAAATATAGGAGTCGGGGAGAATATCTCTTTTCTTCTGATCGGCAAGCCCAGGGGAGATATCAAGGAACTTACTTGGAGTATCAAGGAGACGGATTTCAACCGACAGATAATGAGTCATTTAAAGGTGAACAAAAGATCGCCCTGACCGCCAGAAAAGATTTAACCAAAGATACCCGCGTCACCATTACAGCCAAAACCGGTGAAGGCAAAGAAGCTAAAATCACCGTCAATATCAGGATTCCCAAGAAGATAACGAAGGAAAAATATGAGGGACACATGGATCTGGAAGATGGCTTTTCCGCCAATACGGCCGATTTTAAAATATCCAAGGGGGAACACGGTGTCTGGGGATTTGTTAAAGTGACGCTTTTTCCTACTGACGTCAGTTTTAAGGGAGTCAAGGTGATTGAGCGGGATGGAGGACTCATGTGGGAAGGAAAGAACGGGACTCCCCCGCGGCCTCAACCGGAACTGGCAGCCGAGCATGTAACCTGCAACATGGCCGCTCCCATTCAGGATAAAAATAATTTTTATGATATGGTAGGGGACAATCGCGATATTGAGGAAGTTCTTGAAACGATTCGCCGCTCCAAACATAATCCTCAACAATTTTGGTTTGTATGCAGCTTCCATATTCATTGGGGAAAGGGAGGGAAAGGCAGAGAGCAACAGGATTCCATTTTTTTAGGAACGACAAATCAAAAATACCGTATTGAAGCCATTGATCAAAATACCACAAAAACGGTTGTTGAGAAATTCGGCATCACCTTTACAAGAACCAGCAATGAGGATTAAAAAACAATGAACCTGTTACCTCCTTTATGCGCATGTGCCGTCTGCCTGATGATCGGGAAGGGCAATCAGGCCTATTCCGATTCTCCCCTGGAGAACCCGGCGTGCATCGACCAGTACAAACAGCCGTCCGCAACCATTCGGGAACTCTCCGGTTTGCTGAAGGACATGCGGCTCAAATCCTTCTATAACGGGGCCAGGAAACATACGCTCACCTTTAGTTTGACGACACAGGATAACATTGATACCGTGCTGAAAGAGAAAATATGGCATTGTTATCTGGTAGCCTCGGCACCCCTTTTTACCTACAAAACGTACCGGGAAATCGAGCCGGATGTTGATATGGGCGATGATAGGGCTGATATTCACCACAAATCTAGAGTCTGCCTCCTCATGGAAAAATATATCAGCCTGGTCCGGAAGACGAACAAAATCAAGGAACCCGTTAAAAATCAGATCATCCGGCGCCTGTTTCTTCCCTATTACGCGCGCATCCTGAAACAGTACAAAAACGCGCAGGAGCCCAATCCCTACCAGAGGGATGCCCAGGGAAATCCCGTCCCTCCCCTTTCCGACAAGGAAAAGGAATTCCGGAAGCGTGAGATAGAAAGAATCAAACGTCTCCCCGTTCAGGAAGTCCTCAAACTGATGCGTGAAGGTTCAAGCCACCGTTCTTTTATCGAGACGAGAAATGAAGTATTTGGAGACGAAGTCAAGCATCTTGAAAAAGCCTTGATGAAACTGCTTGTTTCCGAATTCCCCGGTCAATACGGCAAGGTTGAGAATTTTATTCTGGAAGCCGGATATTCAAAAGAAGACATCCCCGGTTTGATTGACCGCACCGTGGGCAGGGACGAAAAGACGGATTTCCTTTATAAAGGGAAACATCGTCAGAAACATGACAAGCTCTACAGGAAAAAGAAGTGATGGTGTCCAGCCCCGAATGTTCAAGATGTTCTTTCTCCCTTTTCTTTTTGTGAAGAGATATGCCGGAAACCGGGGGGAGTGAAGAAGGCTCGAGTCCGATGGCAAGGCTTGCAATAACCGGTTTCTGGAAAGGGAATTCTGGATTCGTAAAAAAGGAAAAGAGAAACGTGCTGCGCCAGTTGACAGCTCCGTTCCGCCGGTGGGAGTGGGGCGGGCGGTTCCTTTGGAAGTTTGGAAGCGCCGGAGAGGCGTCGTGTTTTCTCTGGGCAGATTGAGAAGCCAATACGGTTTTTTCGCCATTGACGGAAAGTTTTTTTGACAAAGAAGGGGCAGAGGAGTAATAAACGCGCAGATGCATTTCAGCACAGTACAGCCCTTTTTTAGCAAGAACCGTTATTATGGCAACGGCTATTGGTGGCGCGTACCCATGTCCGGACGGGGGAATCCCGAGGTGCAGTAATAGCATTCAGCTATGACCATTTTTCAAGAACTGCTTTGATTCCTCCGAGAGTCAAAGCAGTTTTTTTATTTTCAACTTACATCATCATCCATGCAAACACCATCCATGATCACTCTCCAACAGCGCAGCCGCCGCCTGAGCGCCGATCTGGAGACCCCTATCAGCCTGTTTCTGAGCCTGACTCAGAACAAAATTCCCGGACTTCTGCTGGAAAGCGCGGAAGTGGACGGCAGATGGGGGCGCTACAGCATCATCGCCTGCGATTATCTGATGACCGTTTCCTGTGTAGACGCCAGGCTTTCCCTTTCCATCAAAGACGACCGTCTGGCTTCCCTGAAGGAGCTGGAAGGCATGCCTTACCTGGATGGACTGCGCTCTCTGATGCAACGTCTGGAGCTGGTGGGGGACGATATGAGGCAGGCTCCCATTACGCGGGCTCTGTACGGCTATTTCGGGTATGAAACCGCCGCCCTGTTCCAGCCCAGGCTGGCGCAGGCCATTCCGGCTTCTTCCGCAGAGTCCTGCCTGGTGCTGGCCGGCACCGTGATTGTTTTTGACCATTTGTACAATCGCCTTACCCAACTCAGCCTGGGTGAACACCGGGATTTGCCCCATGCCCCGCTCCATGGGGCGGAGGAACCTTCCGTCGGGGAAGTTTCCCGCACACCGGACCAGGCAGCCTACATGAAGGGGGTAGAGCATATCAAGGAGCTGCTGCATGACGGAGAAGCCATCCAGGTGGTGCTTTCCTCCCAGGCTTCCGCGGAGTTCCACGGAGACGCTTTCATGCTGTACCGCCGCATGCGCAGCATTAATCCTTCCCCATACATGTTTTTCATGCGCCTGCCGGAGGTGACGCTGTTCGGATCTTCTCCGGAACTGATGGTGCGCTGCACAGACGGCAAGCTTCAGCTTTCACCCATTGCCGGAACGCGCAGGCGCGGCAGGGATGACGAGGAGGATGCCGCTCTGGCTGCCGATCTCCTGAAAGATCCGAAGGAATGTTCGGAACATGTCATGCTGGTGGATCTGGGGCGCAACGACCTGGGCCGTGTCGCCAAGCCCGGTTCCGTGAAACTGGAACGCCTGATGGAGATTGAACGTTTTTCCCATGTGATGCATATGACTTCCCGCGTGACCGCCCAGGTGAACGACGGATTGGACGTCTTGGACATTCTTGGCGCTGCCTTCCCGGCCGGGACGGTTAGCGGAGCCCCCAAGGTGCGCGCCATGGAAATCCTGGCGGAGGAAGAGCCTCTGCCGCGCGGACCGTACGCCGGATGCATCGGATGGCTGGGGTTGGACAAAAACGGCGTCCACATGGATTCCGGCATCACCATCCGCAGCATGTGGGTGAAGGATGGGCGCATCCACTGGCAGACGGGAGCCGGCATCGTGTATGATTCCGATCCGGCCGCGGAATGGCAGGAGTGCATGAACAAGGGTAAGATTATTGACGTTATTTTGAAAGGAGAAGACCATGTTTCTGTTCATTGATAATTACGATTCGTTTTCGTGGAATCTGGTGCAGGCGTTTTATGCCCTGGGACGCAAGCCCGTGGTGCATGCGAATGACGATCCTCGTATTCTAGAACTGGCGACCAGCCCGGAGCTGGAAGCCGTGTGCATTTCCCCCGGCCCCAGCCATCCGCGCAACGCCGGGCTGTGCCTGGAGTTCCTGAAACGCCTCCCCGCTTCCGTTCCCGTGCTGGGCGTGTGCTTGGGGCACCAGCTTCTGGGCTACTTCGCCGGGGCGGAGGTTTCCCGCGCTCCGTATGTCATGCACGGCAAGAGTTCCGACATCATCCATGACGGCGCGGGGCTGTTTTCCGGGCTTCCCAATCCCATGACCGTGGGCCGCTACCATTCCCTGGTGGTCCAGTCCAAGGAGGACGAGCCGAATCCCCGCTTTACCGTTACTTCCCGCGGGCCGGAAGGGGAAGTCATGGCCCTGCGCTACAATGACCGTCCGTGGGTGGGCATCCAGTTTCATCCGGAATCCATCCTGACGCCGAACGGGCTTCAGCTTCTGGGCAATTTCCCGGATAACGTCGTGCCTTCGGGGCAGAAGGAAAAGCGCATCAGCCGCATTCTGGACGCCCTGGCCGCCGGACAGGACCTGACGGCGGATATGGCTGCCGCAGGCTTTGCGGACATCATGGATGGCCGCATGACTCCGGCTCAGGCGGGCTGCTTTTTGATGGGGCTCCGCATGAAAGGGGAAACCCCGCTGGAAATGGCCCACGCCGTGGGCATTGCCCTGGGCCGCGCCAACCGGGTGGAAGGTTTGGAAGGCGACTGCATTGACGTGGTAGGCACGGGGGGAGACGGCCGCAACTCTTTCAATTGCTCCACAGCCACGGCTCTGACGCTGGCCGGAATGGGATACAGGGTGGTGAAGCACGGCAACCGCGCCGTGTCCTCCTCCTGCGGTTCTGCGGACGCTCTGGAAGGCCTGGGATTCCCGCTGGACGTAGCTCCGGAAGATGTCCGGCGCCTGTTGGACGAGCGGAACTTCGCTTTCCTGTTCGCGCCTAATTTTCATCCTTCCTTCCGCAATGTAGGCCCCATCCGCCGGGAGCTGGGCATCCGCACCCTGTTCAATCTGCTGGGTCCCCTCATCAACCCGGCGCGTCCCACGCACATCCTGCTGGGTGTGGCCCGTCCGGAACTCGTCGAGCTGCTGGCGGAAACGCTCCGCCAGTCCCACATCCGCAAGGCTGCCGTAGTATATGGCGCCGGGGGATATGACGAGGTGACGCCGCTGGGGCCCACCAAGATGATGATCATCCACAACGGCAGGCTGACGCCCATGTCCCTGGATCCCCTGGATTACGGCATCCAGCCCTGCAATCCGGAGGAACTGGCCGTTCATTCCAAGTCGGAAGCCGTGGACGTGCTGAAAAACATCCTGGCGGGGAATGGCCCGCGTGCCATGATGGACATGGTGATTCTGAATGTGGGGGTAGCCATGTTCCTGCTGGAGGAGCACATGGACCTGTCCGTCTGCATGGCGAAAGCACGGGAAGCCGTCTGCGCCGGCATAGGAAGGAGAACGCTTCATGCTGCTTGACCGGTTCCGGGAAGCCAAGGCGGAGGAAATAGCCCTGCTCACGGACATGGCCTCCCGCCGGGAACTGCCGCGCCCGTGGAAGGGGCGCCGGCCGGATTTCCTGAAAGCCATTGCGGAACCGCCGGACGGGCAGCCCGTGGCGGTCATTGCGGAGTTTAAGCAGTCCTCTCCGTCGCGCGGTGTCATCGCCACCGGGCTGAAACCGGAGGAAGTGGCTGAACAATACGCTGCGGCAGGCGCCTCCTGCATCTCCGTGTTGACGGAAGAACAGTTTTTCGGCGGCCGCATCGGATATTTGGAACGCATGAGCCGCGCCGGGCTTCCGCTTCTCCGCAAGGATTTCATTTTTCATCAGCTTCAGGTGATGGAGACGGCTTCTACGCCGGCTTCCGCTTTGCTGCTCATTGTCCGTCTGACGCCGGATGCACGGACGCTCCGTGTTCTCAGGAAGCAGGCGGAGGCTTACGGCATGCACGCCGTTGTGGAAGTGTTCGACGCTGCGGATCTGGAAATTGCCAGGGACTCCGGCGCGCGCATCATCCAGGTAAACGCCCGTGACCTGGACACATTGAAAACGGACAGGCAGGCCTGCCTGGACATGGCGAAATTCCGCCGTGAGGGGGAGGTGTGGATCGCCGCCAGCGCCATGAACGCCGGGGCTCATCTCAGGGAAGCCGCGGAAGCGGGGTTTCAGGCCGTACTGATGGGAACAGCCCTGATGGACGGAGGAAGGCCGGGTGAAAAACTGGCGGCAATTTTAGAAGAAACGATATGAAGAAGCATTCATTTGCAATCAAGGTGTGCGGAATTACCCGCCAGAGCGATTTATCAACCGCCATGGGGATGGGGGCCCATTTCTGCGGCTTCATCTTTCATCCCGGAAGTCCGCGTTATATTGCGCCGTCGCGCGCGGCGGCCCTGGACTCCGCCCTGATCCGCCGCGTGGGCGTTTTCGTGAACCAGAACGCGGAGGAAATCATGGATATCATGAAAACGGCCCGTCTGGAATTCGCCCAGCTTCATGGCGCCCATTCTCTGGACTGCGCGCGCCGCATCGGTCCGGAAAAAGTGATCCGCGTATTGTGGCCGGACCGGTATGAATCCGTAGATGCCCTGCAAAGGGAAATGGAGCTATGGGCGGACAGCTGCGCCTGGTTTCTGCTGGATGCCGGCAGCCAGGGCGGCGGCCACGGCGTTTCCCTTGACTGGACCTCCTTGGCGTCTCTGAGTTCCCCCCGGCCCTGGTTCCTGGCGGGCGGCCTTTCCTCCGCCTCACTGAACAGGGCGTTGGAACAATGCTCTCCGGACGGCATAGACCTGAACTCCGGCGTGGAAGCTATCCCCGGCCAGAAAAGCCCGCAAAAACTGCTGGCGGCCCTCAAACCACTCACCCCTTACACTCCTTACCACATCGCATGAAGAAAGAAGGATATTTCGGCAATTTCGGCGGCCGCTTCGTTCCGGAAGCGCTGCGCCCCCCGCTCATGGAGCTGGAGGAAGCCATGGACTCCATCATGCCGTCCCGCGAGTACCGGGATGCGCTTCAGGATCTGCTGGTCAATTACGCGGGCCGTGAAACTCCCCTCACGTTCTGTCCCCACCTTTCGGAAAAACTGGGCTTCCGCCTGTGGCTGAAACGGGAGGACCTGCTGCACACCGGAGCCCACAAAATCAATAACGCCCTCGGCCAGGCCCTTCTGGCCAAAATGATGGGGAAAACGCATCTTATTGCGGAAACCGGGGCGGGGCAGCACGGCGTGGCTACGGCTACGGCGGCCGCCCGGCTTAAAATGGACTGCACCATCTTTATGGGCGCAGAGGATGTAGAACGCCAGTCCATGAACGTTATGCGCATGAAATTGCTGGGAGCGACGGTTTTTCCGATTGAGAGCGGTTCCCGCACGTTGAAGGATGCCATTAACGAGGCTCTCCGCTACTGGATTTCCCATCAGGCGGATACTCTGTATTGTTTCGGTACGGCGGCGGGCCCCCATCCGTTCCCCACATTGGTCAGGCAGCTTCAATCCGTCATTGGGCGGGAGGCCCGCGCCCAGATGCTGGAGCGTGCAGGCAGGCTGCCGGATGTGGTGGTGGCATGCGTGGGCGGCGGCTCCAATGCCATCGGCATGCTTCACCCCTTTGTGGGGGATGAAGGCGTCCGTCTGGTAGGGGTTGAGGCGGGAGGCACCGGTGAGCCCGGCTGTTATAACTCCGCCCCCATCAATCTGGGCAGCCCCGGCGTGCTGCACGGTCATGTGACCATGCTGTTACAGGATGAGAACGGGCAAATACAGCCGTCCCATTCCATTTCCGCCGGGCTGGACTATCCCGGGGTAGGCCCGGAACATGCCTATCTGGCGGAAACGGGCCGTGTCCATTACGGTGTGATTTGCGACGCCTCTGCTTTAAACGCTTTCCGGACGCTCACCAGAGAGGAAGGAATCATTCCTGCGCTGGAATCCTCCCATGCCGTGGCCTGGGTGCTGGACCATGCGGAGGAACTGCCGCAGGGGGGGGACGTCCTGGTCAATCTCTCCGGCCGCGGAGACAAGGACCTGGGAATCGTTAAAAAATATTTGAATCTTTAAGCCGCATTCTTCCATGAATAATATGCAGAAATCACCGTTGCAGAAAGCCGTGGAGAGGGCCCATGCCCTCGGCAGGCGTGCCGTTATCCCTTTCATTACCGCCGGATTCCCGGACAAGGAATCCTTCTGGACGCACTTGTCCCGTATTGACGAAGCCGGGGCGGATATTATTGAGATAGGAGTTCCCTTCTCGGATCCCGTAGCGGACGGCCCGGTTATTGAACAGGCATCCCGGGATGCCCTGGCCCGCGGCGTCAGCCTGAAATGGATTCTGGACGGCCTGAAAGCCCGCAAGGGCGGTTTTTCAGCCGAACTGGTGCTGATGGGATACGTAAATCCCTTTTACCGGTATGGCCTGGAACAGCTTGCCCTGGATGCGGAGGAGGCGGGCGTCAGCGGTTTCATCGTACCGGATATGCCGCTGGAGGAATCCGGAATGTTCCGGGAGGCTTTCAGCCCCCATGGCCTGACGCTTGTCACTCTGGTGGCTCCCAATACTTCCGAGGAACGCATGCGGGAATACAAGCCTTATACTTCCGGCTTCGTTTATGTGGTCTCCGTGCTGGGAACCACCGGTGGGAAAGCCAGCCTGGAGCGGAGCGTTACGGAAACCATGCGCCGTGCCCGGTCCGTTTTTGATGTGCCGCTGGCGCTGGGCTTCGGGCTTCAGACGCCGGACCAGCTGGAGACGCTGCCTGAAGATGCCCGGCCGGATGCCGCCGTGCTTGGGAGCGCTCTGCTCAGGCACATTGGAGAAGGGAAGGACGCCGGGGAATTTTTGGAAAAATGGACCAGAGGTTGAACTGGACGTTTCTCTCTGGTTTTTAAGGATGGGCCTGCACAACTTATTGTGCAGGCTCTTTTTATTTTATCTGGTAATGAACGGAGAAAATACGGATTCGCAATCCGCTTCACTCTTATTCACATATTATTCAATTTTTGACAGAATTATTATATTGATAATGAATATGTTACATATCTTTAACATAATTTGCTGGCGGGAATCCCGGATTTTTTTGACGGAGAAAACGTTCCGGGTATTCCGGAAAACCGTTGTAACTGATTCTTTTCCTTTGACAGCGGATTGCGAATTCCTTATTTATATTCACAATCATATTTCCCTTGCCGTGTTGTGGGAAAGGTTCTTATTTGTTCATTAAATACCTAATTATCAAACGTTTCATGAAATTACACCTCCCTTTGAATTTATTGGCTGCCCTGATGACCTCCTTTTCCGGAGTAACGCTTGGCACCGCCACGCTGGCAGGAGTTTCTGGTCTTTTGGTGACAGCATCACAGTCTTATGCGGCGGATGTCGCCTTTGACGGAACCCAGGTGAATGTGGCGGCGGGAGGCTCGGCCTCCTATGATGTCGGTACTGTTACGGCTTCTACTACCTTGAATTTTGCCGGAGCCGGTACGGCCGCCATCACCAATTTGAACGGGACGGCTCCGGAAGCCATCCTGACGGTAAACCGGGTGGCCAACGGGGGCGCCAGCCTTTCCACCCTGACATTGAACGGGGCAGGCACTTTCAACGGAATTATTTCCCTTTATTCCAACACGACGGGGGGATCTCAGAACAACATCCTGAACCTCAACCATGCGCAGGCCGCCCAATACGCCACGATCAAACTGGGCGGTTACGGTTATACGACGGGTGCTTCCGTCCTGAAAGCCGGCGTGAACACTTCCATCAGCAAGCTGGAGCACAACAATGCCGCGGCTTTGATCACCGGGGAGGGGACCACGCTGACCATCACGGGGGATTCTTCCTCTTACGGCGGCAGTTTCGGCGGCACCGTAACGGTGGACTATACGGGGGGAGGCACCTTCACCCTGGGCAATTCCGACAAGAATACGGCGCTCTCTCCCGCGGCATCTCCGAACGCAACCCTGAAAATCAGCAGAGGCACTCTTTCCCTGTTCTCCGGAAATGTCACCTGGTCCCAAAAACTGGTCATGGGTGACGGTACCACACTGAATATTCAGGACGGACCTCCCGTGACGGGAGCTGCCTCCTACAATGCTGCTTCCATCAATAGCGGCGGTTTTAATTTTTCCGGAGCGGTGACTCTCGGCAGCGGCGTCAACCTGACATCCAGCTGGGGCAAGAACGTAAAATTTTCCGGTGTTCTCACGGCGGCAAGCGGTTTTTCCATCAGCGGCAGCGCGAATGAATATACCTATTACAACCTGCTCAACACCGCCAATGAAATTGGGGGGACGATCGCCATTACGCGAAGCTTTGCCTCTCTGGGCATCGGTGCTTCCGGCTCCCTTGGGACTGCCGCCGTTACTACTTCGGCCAACTCCCAGTACCTGACCTATTACGGCACTGCGGGGGATGTGGCGGATGTCATTGACAATTCCATCACCGGGGCAGGCAACTTCGTCGCCCAGTCGGGCTGGGTGCATCTTTCCGAGAACGTGGCGCTTACGGGAACCTATACCGTCAATTCCGGCGCCGTCCTCTCCAGGGCCGGTTCCATTAACGCCGCGCTTGCCGGAGGCCGGCTGGATGCGGGCGCCGGAACCATGACCGTGACGGGACTGTCGGGAAACGGCACCATCTCCGCCTCTGCGGGCACCATGAATTTCCAGAACGCCTTCACGGTAGGGGAAACGATGGGCATCCTCGCCAACGGTTCCGGGACGATCACGGGCAATGTGACGGTGGATGGAGGCCGTTTGTATTATACTTCCATGGACAATGTCGGCAGCGTGCTGCAGAACGTGACGCTGACTTCCGGCCTCATTGATTTCTCCGGTTTTCAGGAATTCCAGGACTTGTTCGGTTCTGAAGCCCTGGTGAACACCTCCTATAACCTGGGCGTTGATTTGGGGAACGGCTTTACTCTGGCGGATGTTGACGAGTCCCTGTACACAATCAGCACCGTGGACGGAAAAACAGTCATCACGTTTACGGCTTCCGGCGCCCATGAGACCGTCTGGGACCCTGCCTGGGGGCTGGAAGAAGCTCCCTCTTCCGCAACAGGTACGCTGGTAAACCAACAGTCTTTGTCCCTGTACGGCATCCGGGCTTCTTCCATGCAGGAGGGGTTCGGTTCCGTGAATGCCGTCACCGGAACGGGAGACCTGACAGGAGTGACCCTGGCCGGCGGCTACTACAATACTGCCACCAGTGCCACGGCTACGGAAATCACCACCGGCATCTGGACGGATGTGTTGGGGGGCAATTACAATCTGATTATCGGCGGCAGCTATGCCAATAACTGGAGCGGCTCCGGCAAGTGGAACGTTACGGGAGACGTCCATACCCAGATTCAGGGGGACACTGCCGTCAATTGGGTTGTGGGAGGCAACTACAAGGACGGCCAGGCGGCAGGCATCACGGGAAACGTTTACGTATCCGTGGACGGGAATGCCGTCATCAAGGGCAGTTTGATAGGCGGCGGCACGGCAGCCCATAATTCCGTAAACAACCTTGACGGCAGCACGTACGTCGTCGTGCGCAGCATGCAAAGCGTCACGGACGAAACCATTTCGCTCAACTCCGTTGTCCGGGGCTTCATCATTGGCGGCAGCACTTATGAAGCCAATTCCTCGTCCCGTGCCGCCATTACCGGAAGCACCAATGTGACGATTGATTTGGGAACGGCCTCCGGCAGTTTTGTCAAGAGCATCGTGGGCGGTTCCTATTCGGGAGGTTCCGGGGCATATACGGTTGGAGGCGATTCCAGCGTCAGCATTACCGCCGCCAGTGACGCCGTCTTTACCGGGGCTATTTACGGCGGCGGGTTCAGCTCATCAGGAACATCCACCGTCAGCGGCAATTCCAGCCTGACGCTGGATGGCGGTGCGTACACGGGTGCTCTTTACGCGGGTGGCGGAGGAACAGGGTCTTCCGTAAACGGGGACGCTACCCTTACCGTTAAGAAAGCAGTATTCCGGACGGGCAGCTCGCTGAATGCGTCGGGAGGCACGATAGGCGGCACCTCTTCCTTGCTGCTGGGAGGTTACGGCAATACGGCGGATCACGCCATTTCCTTCTCCAATACGGCTGTGGCCGGTTTCGACATCGTGACCATGTTCCAGGATTCTTTCTTTACGGGGAATCTGAACATGACCGGTTCCAGCGTGCTGGCGCTGGCGGGAGGGGCAGGAACGGGAATCAATCTGGACGGCTCGTTCTCTCTTTCCGCTGAAGGGGAACTGAACCTGGATCTTTCCGAATTCGGCACCCTGACAGACGGCATGTCCGTCCTTTCAACTACGGGCCTGTCCAATATATCTTCCATTAAGGCTTCCTTTGCTGACGGTGTGGCTGGGTCCATCACCATTTCCGACAACGGCAAAGACCTTGTCTATACGGCGGGAACCCTCCTTTTGTGGGAGGGGGGTGAAAACGGCGTCTGGAGCGCGGAACATGTCTGGACGGACGGCGGCGCTCCCGCCACATATGCGGATGGTATGGCGGTTTCCTTTGCGGACCAGGCCGGAGTCGCTAACTCTGTCGTACAGCTGGATACTGAGGTTTCTCCAAGTTCCATGCTTGTCCGCAACTCCACCACCCGTTATGAACTGACGGGGACGGGAGAAATTACCAATACGGCCGTCGCCAAGGAAGGCACGGGAACGTTGGTCCTCGGCACCTCTTCCATACTTGGCACGGGTACTACTGTGGCTGTGTCGCAGGGTGTTCTGGCTTTTGGTTATGATACGGCCCTTCCCGGCACGGGGGTAACCTGGGAGGCCGGTTCCTTTTTGGGTGCGGCCAATGGAGCGACGGTGACGGTGGATTTGGGAACCGTCACTAACCCGGTATTCTCCCTTTCTCCGGATGCCAACTCTTTCATCACTCTGGCGACTCCGTCCGACATCGTTTTCGGCAATGCCATTACTGGGGAAGGAACTGTCCGGAAAACCGGCACTGGCTTGCTGAAACTGACGGGGAGCAACTCCGGCCACATCGTGGTGCAGGAGGGCAACCTCCAGATAGGGAACGGAACCTCATCCATCCGCTGGGGAAGCGCGGGTTCTTCCGTCACCCTGGAAAACGGCACGTCGCTGATTATTGCCGGCAGCAGTTCGGGAACCTCCCACCATACCATCAACTCCGATTTGATTTTGGGAACAAACGCGTCCGACGCCGTTTCCCTGAAATGGGTGGACGCCTCCCAGGCAAGCGCTGCGGACTATCAGCATAGCTTCACCGGAACCGTTACCGTCAACGGGGCGGTCTCCCTGGTGGGCAGGGACAATTGGGCCAAGGAAATGGGCTTCACCGGAACGCTCACTGGAGCCGGTTCTCTGACTTACAGCCGCGGAGCGGGCGACGGCAGGTACAATTCCAACGGAAAGCTCATCATCAGCGGAGACGCTTCCGGATTTACCGGAATGATCACCATGAATGCTTCCAACGGCTATAGCACCGGGCTGGATCTGCGCACTTCCATCTCTCAGGGTGGCGTCACCCTGACATCCGGAACGGACACGACCGGATTCGCTTTCATGCGCGTGCTGGGGGATGTTGAAATTGCCTCTCTGGACGGAACGGAAAATTCCCAGGTGGGAGCCGTAGGCGGTGCGCGCACGCTGACGGTGGGGGCCGGCACGTACAACGGCACGCTCACAGACCGTGGTGTTGCTCTTGGGTACGGAGCCACTTCCATTTCGTATGACGAATCCGGCGTCCTGTCTCTGACCAAGGTCGGCGAGGAAACGCTGACGCTGGGAGGAACGGTCAGCTACACGGGGCTGACGGATATTCAGGGGGGAACGCTCGCTCTTACTGCTTCCGGGGCTACGTCCCTGGGGAATATCACGATGGCGGCCAATACGCGGATGACGACTGCGGGCGCTCTGAACCTGGCGGCCAACTCTACGCTGACACTGGATATCAGCTCCGCCCTCGAAGTGGGCGGCGCTTTCGGGGCCGGAACGTTCAATCTTACGCTGAACGGGCTTGAAGGCATTACGGATGCCGGGGAATATACCCTGATTTCCGCCGCCAGCGGTCTTGATGCCGCCAGCGCCGTCTTTAACTGGGCCGGATATACCGGGGACGAAACGCTGATTTATGAACTGGAGCAGACGGGAACATCCCTCAAGCTGGTAGTGACTTCCGCCGGGGACGTATGGATCTGGCAGGGAGCGGAAGGAGTGACCTGGAGCGATACGAACACGGGCGCCATGTGGGGCATTGAAGGTTCCACGGATACGGCTGCCGGGAAGAATCTGATCTTCAACAGTACCGGGGCGGGAACCGTCACCCTGTCCGGAGCGGTGAATCCTGCTTCCATCACAGTCAACAATGCTGCCGGCAGCGATTATGTCTTCGTTTCCGACGGCATCGGAAAAATCGCCCAGGGAACGCTGACCAAGCGCGGCGAAGGGAAGCTGGTCCTTAATTTGGACAACACGGGCTGGAACGGGGATATTTCCGTCCAGCAGGGCGAACTGGTAGCCCAGGTCGCCAATTCCCTGGGATCCGGAGCCATTACCGTTACGGACGGCGTGCTCACTCTGGCTACGGCGGACGTTCAACCGGGAATGGGCATGATCAACCTGCAGGGCGGCCGCCTCAATTTGGCTTCCGGCTCTTTTGCCACGGCGTTTACCGCAGACAACATGACGTGGACGGGCGGTTCCATGACGCTGGGCGAGGAAGTGGCCGCCACCGTCGCCAAGGCTCTGGCCAATGGAAAAGCCGTGGAATTGGCGGACGGTTCCGTACTGACGGTCAGCGGGGCTAATGATAACTCGGCTCTGAACCTGAATGCCTCCGGTTCCGGTACCGTTTCCGTGGGACTGGGAACCAGCTATGGGGCCAATGTCCTGAATATGAGTACGGAATTCCAGGGGATCCTGTCCGTGACATCCGGCTATTTCCAATTGAATAACGTAACGATGGGGGCGGACGGCATCTTGAAACTGGCGGATTCCAACGTCCGTACGGAATGGAACGGAACAGCCGGAGGAACGTTTGCCAATGACGTTGTCTTTACGGGCAACCAGGTCTTTGCCACCAAGGATTTCACCTTCAGCGGCAATTTGAGCGGAACGGCGTTCTCCACCCAGGGAGCGGGCAATATTACCCTGGCGGGCGGCGTCAACCTGGACGGTCAGCTCAAGGTGCACCGCGGCACGGTTACCGTGAATTCCGCCGATGTGGCCAAGCTGGGGGACAGCATTGACATCCAGAACAATTCCACGCTGGCCTTTGCCCGCGATTTCTCCTACGGAGGCGTCATCAGCGGTACGGCCGGCAGCACGGTATCCGTAAACGCCGGAACGTTGGAACTCACCGGAGCGAACACCTTCCTGGGCGCACTCTCCATTGCGGGAGGCGCTACGGCGCGGCTGGGTGACGGAAGTGCTTGGGCCGGGTCCCTCTCCGGAGCCGGTTCCCTGGTTATTGACACTGCCGGAGAGATAACGCTGGCGGCCGGCAACACCGGGTTCACCGGTTCCACGACGCTCTCCGGAACGGGCACCGTCACCTTGGCGGGGGCCGACTCCCTGGGGTCCGGACGGGTCACCGTCAATAACGGCGTTCTCAATTTGTCCTCTCTGGATGCGGCCAACGTTATTCTGATTACGAAGGGAAGCCTGGCAAACGCGGAAGCCAAAACCGCCGGAAACGTGGAAGTGGCCGCTTCCGCCGGAACGCAGGGAGCCCTGAATACCATCAATCTGGGCGGCCTGTCCGGCTCCATGGTCGGCTCCATCGTCATGGAGGATTACTCCCGGCTTACAGGCGTTTCCGGTGCTCTGGACATGACGGGCAAGACGGTGACGCTGAAACTGGATTCCGGCAGCCTTACAGCGGGCGGAACTACCGGACAGGGCGTTATTGATGCGGACAGCCTGACGCTTTCAGCCGCCACAACAACCATCAACCTCAGCAACCAGGGTGTTCTGGACCTGCTTGCCGCCAACCGGGATTCCACTGACGGCGTAGGGCTTGTACTGACAACGGGAACCCTGGCTGTGGATAATTTCAAGCAAATCGGATTCTCTCCTCTCCTGGCTTCCCTCGGCTATACCGTGACGGAAGTCCTGGGTGCGGACGGGACGCTGATGGTCAGCGGCAATACGGATCTTGTCTATCTGGTGGACACCACCCCCAATTCAGACAACCCCAATATCAGCGATTACGCCGCGCTGGATCCCTACAAGGCTGTCGGCATTAATGGCACCACGCTTCATGTGAGCCTGAACGGGGCTCCGGAAGCCTCCCGGAATGGGGACGGTCTGAAAGTCAGCAACCTGGTTGGCAGCGACGGTGCGCTGACCGTGACGAATACGGCGGATGATGCGGCTTCCAACCACGCCGTGGTGGATCTGGTTCAGGATGTTGACGCCGGCGGCAACAGCTACGGCGGAACCATCAGCGGGGACCATGTGGATTTTGTCAAGAAAGGTGCGGAAACCCTCACCGTAGAAGGAAACTTCACCGGGAATGACTCCAGTCTCAGTTCCTCGGAGGGAAATATCATCCTGAACGGTGCAGGCAATAGCCTTACTACGCTGGAACTCGCGGGCGGAGACATAACGCTGGGCGGACGGAATGACGGCGCCTCCCGTGTAACCACGGTGGAGACGCTGGCTGCCGGCGCGGGAGGGGGAACCCTGAATTTGGGTAACGGAGCCCAGATGGTTCTTACCGGCCAGCAGGCCGGCAGCCATGTCACGGAAGTGACTATCTCCGGGGACGGTACGCTGACCTTGGGTGGTACGGGAACAGACTCCTCCCTGACACTGGGCAACGGCTCTTCCCTGAACGGTGTCCTGCTGGATATCCGTGAAGGGTCCGCCCTGTCCGCTGCAACCGGTTCCGTGAATACCGTTTCCGGACTGGAGGGCGGCGGAGCTCTGAAGCTGAGCGGTGCGGAAATGACGATCAGCTCTTCCGATTCCCATACCTTTACCGGTACTCTGGACGGGGCATCCGGAACGCTCAACGTCAAATCCGGCAACGGAAGCGTCCAGACTATCAAGGGTGCGGGCAATGCAGGTTATCACCTGAATGTGAGTGACGGCGGCGTGCTGACCCTGGCCGGAGCGGCAGGGGAGGGCGGCAATCCCGCCCAGGCTTCCTATCAGGGGATTACCGTGAACGGCGGCACGCTCAATATCGGCAGCGCAGACGATCCCAAAACCCAGCTGACGCTTGGCTCGGACGGCTTGAGCGTGACAGGGGACAGCACAGTGGCCATTACCACTTCCTCCACAACGGTGGACGGCCTGGGCAATCCCTTTGTCACCTCCAGCGGAAATATTACGCTGGGAGACGGGACGGGGGAAGTCACGCTGGTCATGAACAATCTGGATACCCTGGTTTCCGGGAGTTCGGAAACGCTGAATATGGAATTGTTCAAGACAACGGACGGCGCGCTGGTGTCCCTGGGTGACAATGTCACCCTCCAGGACATGATTCTTGGTTCCATGTATGAAAACCTGGAGCTGACCACCAATGACAGCATGACGGCCATCATCCTCACCGGTACGGCGCGCACGGAAAACATTTTCCGTGACTCTTCCCTGACGCGGAATGCCGCTACTGGAGCGGACATCCTTTGGAATTCCCGCTATCATATGGAGGAAGGCTCTGCCTTGCGCGATTTCTATACCTCTGTTCTTCTTTCCCAGAATTCAGGCGACTATTCCGGCGCCGCCCGCAAACTGGCCGCCGCCGCTGGCAGCACGGTTACCAGCCTGGGCATCGCCCAGCGCGACTCCCTGCGCGACCAGATGGGCTGGATACGCAACCGCGTGGCGCAGATGGGCGTTAACCCTGCATATGTCCATGAAGACATGCCCTACTTCCATATGTGGATGCAGGGAACCGGGTCTTATGCCAAGCTGGACACCAGGGGGGATGAAAGCGGCTACGAACTCACCACCTGGGGAGGCACGGTAGGCATGGACGTGGATATCAACGACCGCCTCACTGCGGGAGCTGCGTTTACTGCCAATTACGGAAGCCTGACGGCCAGCGCGGCGGATACGGCGGACGGAGACCTGGACAGTTACTATGTCAATCTGTTCGCCCGCTACCAGTACCGTAAATGGTCCCATCTGTTGATTTTGACGGGTGGCTGGAATGATGCCTCGCTGACGCGTACGGTGAATTACGGTACGGGGTCTTACCAGGCCCGCGGCAATACGACGGGAGCCGGTTTCGGCGCCATGTACGAGTTGGCGTATGACATCGCTCTCAATGAAGACAGGAGCGTGATTCTCCAGCCTTTGTTTAACGCTTCCATCGTGACGACCCGCATGGACGGCTATCGGGAAAGCGGTTCTGCCGGAAATGCCGGACTGAAGGTGGAAGACCAGGAACTGACTACGGCTGCTGTCGCTGTGGGTGCCCGGCTCTCCGGACTCATGGGGTCCAACATCTTCGGGCGTGAAGCGCTGGGAGAAGTACGGGTGAACGTTTCCCAGGATATGGGAGACCGCCGCGGGCAGGCTAATGTGGGCTTCCTGGCAGATCCCTCCTATACGCGGCCGGTGTATGGCGCCAAGGTCGGAAGCACGGCCTTCCAGATTGGCGCGGGGCTGAGCGTTCCCGTGGGCACCCAGGGCGTCATTTTTGTGGACGGCAATGCGGATATCCGCAGCGGTTCCAGCTCCATCAACGGGAGTATCGGCTACCGCTACAACTTCTAAAGGAAAAAACGTCGGCCAATTGGAAAGCCGCTGCGGATGATTCCGCAGCGGCTTTTTTCATGAATGGGCGGGATTTCTTTAAGGATAACTTCAAGCTTGGGTTGACGTCCCTGATGGCTGCTTACTTCCATTCCCATTCAATGGGCGTTTCCAGATCGGGCCGCAGCGCCTGGCGCACAGGGCAGGACAAGGCGGTTTTTTCCAGCATGGCGCGGAGAGGGTGGCTGCCTTCCAGGGGCATGATTGCCTTCAGTTCAATTTTTTCAATTCCCTTGGATGATTCCGCCGCACGCGCCAGAACGCGCATGCCTTTCAAATCCACTCCTTTTCTGGTCGCGACCACGGAAACCAGGCTCATCATGCAGGAGGCGAGCGTGGAACCGAGCAAAACTCCGGGGGAGGGGAATTCTGCGCGGCCTTCAAAAGAAGCGGGCAGGTCCGTGGCAAACGTAACGTTGGAAGGAATAAAGGTAGTTTCGCAGCGGAATTGTCCGACGTTCTCCGTTTCGGAGGTGTAATGAGTATCAGTCATAGGAGTGGGACAGCTCAACCCCGATTTGGGTTCACCGGAATTTGGTAATTTTTTATCAAGGATATTGTGAAAATTTGGCTGGCTGTAGCGATGGACGATTAATGGGCTTTGCGCTCAAGGCTGTACTTCCCCCGGCGCTCTTCTGCGTTTTTTCGGACCATGGCTGCAATCAGGGAAAAATGTTCTGCATGCCGCCGGGCAGGAGGGAGATGAGCGTCCTGGCAAAGAAGGGATTTCTCAGGAACCTCTCCATGTCCGGTTCCGCGCTGGATTCCATGAATGAAGACTAATGCCTTTAGGCTCTGATAAGTGAAAGGATAGCTCCCGGAGAGGGATGGCATTATTGCTCTGGAGAGAGTGCCGGCTTTTCCATAAGCTTTTTCAGGACGGGTTTGATGGCCTCTGCCATCAGGATGTGGCCAGCCGTCGAAGGGTGCAGGGGACCGCATTTTCTGCCCAGGAAGTTGACTTCCTGGGGATCGTAATAAAGCGTTTCATTGATGCTGCCGTCCTTGTTCAGAAAGACTTTTTCGAGATTGAGGCAGGTGACAAACGAAGAATTCACATAAAAGGCGTTGATTTGCTTGTTAATTTCCCGATCCTTAAGCCATTTTTCTTTGGGGTCCTGGGCTCCCCTTACATGCCAGTCTCGTATGTCGTTCGGGAGGATGTTCAGCAAGAGGATGCGGGTACTCGGCAGTTTTTCATGTATTTTGTCTACGACGCTCTGGATGCCCTTGACCGTGTCTTCGACGGATTCTCCGGCTCCCGTATTGTTCGTTCCTATCATCAGCATGGCAACTCGCGGCTTTATGTGGTCGAGCATACCGTTGTTGATGCGGTTCAACACGTCGCTGGTCTTGTTTCCGCTCACTCCCAGGTTCAGCGCCTTGTAGGGAGCGTAATATTTTTGCCAGACCGGTTGAAATTCATGCAAGGGCTTTTTGTTTTGACGCAAATCGTCCGTTATGGAGTCGCCTATTAGAACCAACTGAACCTGATTGGCGGGAATGCCGTCGATGACAAGAGGCGCAGGGGGAGGGCTGGAGGGAACTTCTTCTGCGTGCAGGGAGAGCAGCCCCAGAAGGGGCAGGATAAACAGAGAAACGAATTTTTTCAGAAAAAGGCAGTTCATAAAAATAAAATGTCGTTGTTCTTTTATACGCGACTTTTAGCGCGAAAATTGTTGATTGGAAAATAAAAGATAAAATAAGGAATGATTTGAGTGTGGACTGGACCCATTTCCATTTCCCTGATTCTGGACGCACTGCCGATGTAGTCCGGGTGGGCGTGTGTCAGGAAAATCCCTTTGATTTCCTCCGGTCTTTGCCCGGTTTCCTCCATGTAGGAAAAAACGGCCTTCTCGCTTCCGTCCATGCCGGAATCAATCAGATAGCAGGCGTCTCCCTCAATCAATAAGTATACGCAAACCTCCTGATTTCCGGTGTTACCCGGAAATCAACCCTGAGCTGGTGCAGTCCTTCACAAAGTTTCATCATAATCCGTTCCTTTCACGATGATGGCATGGCTGTCCACGGAATCCTCCCGCAGCGATTTGAGCTGCCGGTACTCTTCCGATGCAAAGCAGCATTCTAGGCTTTCCCTGGAGGGAATCCGGATGACAATCACACGGTTCGTCTTCCAGCCAGAAATCAACGGAATGACCTCATTTGGTCCTGACCAGGTATTCTCCGCCGTGTTTTTCAACAATGGGCTTTTATCTCCCTGACGTAGGCATCATAAGGGGTATGCGCATCTCCGGTTAATGAAATCATGACGATAAAATAATAACTCATATCCTTTTTTCCTGATAAGCAGTGGATGTGGCAGCCGTCATGAAATGCGCGGTGATGGTTGTCGGTTGGTTTCCATGCATTCCCCAGAAGCATTGATAGCCTTGACGGGAAGATTAAAGCAGGGATATCCTGCGTCAATCTGCCGGGACGATCAGGGGGAAAACCTTCTGGAGAACCGCACGCTCACCCCAGAGCCCTTCGGATGGGTTCCGCATAAAGTTCCGGCTCCAGCAGGAAGGAATCGTGTCCCTTGGTGGAAGCGATGGTATGGAACTCCGTGGGAATATGGGCGGCTTCAAGCTGCGCCGCGAAATCCTGCTGTTCCGCCGGGCGGAAACAGCAGTCTGTATCAATGGAAAAGATAAGCGCGGGAATCCCTGCGCGGCGGAAGCCTTCCAGGGCGGTTTGAAATGTTCCGTCCGGGGTGTGGTCGCGGATGTCGAACTCCGCCCACATATCCGCAATACGGATATAGGCGTTGGCGTCAAAGCGCTCCGCGAACTTGGTTCCCTGGTGAAGCATGTAGCTTTGCGTGCTGCGGGTGGGGGTCATCCACGTGAGCAGGCCGTAGTTGCCTCCCACCTCTTTTCTGGCGCGCTGTTCCAGCCCCTCCTGGTAAACAAATGATTTGTGGCCGATGATACGGGCGAACGCCAGCCCTTTTTTGGGCGCCGGTCCCCGGTAGTAATCCCCGCCTTGGAAATCCGGGTCAAGCTCAATGGCCAGGATTTGTTCAAACAGGGACAGGCGGTGTTCGATGGAGGCCCGGTAACCGGAGCCGATGGAGATGAAGCTCTGGACCCGTTCCGGGAACTGGCACGCGAAGCTGAGGGCGATCAGGCCGCCCACGGAGGGGCCCATAAGATGAACGCTTTCTATGCCCAGGCTGTCCAGCAGAAGGGCCTGGAGACGTGCCTGGTCTGCGGCCTCCACATGCGGGAAGCGGGAGCCGTAGGGCTGGCCGTCCGCAGGGCAGGGGGCAGCGGGGCCTGTGGTGCCGTAACAGCCTCCCAGGTAATTGGCGCAGATGATGCAGAAGCGGTTTGTGTCCAGCGGTTTGCCGGGGCCGATGATGCTGTTCCACCAGCCCTCGTGGTTTTCCGGTTTCCAGAGGGAACCGATGCCCGGGACTTCCGGATTGTAACCGTAGGCGTGCTGGCTGCCGGAAAGAGCATGGAACAGCAGGATGGCGTTGTCTTTATTCGGCGTCAGGGTTCCGTACTGTTCGTAGGCGACGCGAACCTTGTCCAGCGTAGCTCCATTTCTCAGGGAGAAGGAGTTGGGAAGATCCAGGAATTTGGTTTGGACGGCAGGAAGCTGCATGGATGTACGGAAAGGGGCTTGCTCAGCAAAAAAAGACCGGCACCCGGCGGGCGGCGGTCTTCTTGAAATCTGTGCTGGGCCAGGGATTACTTGACGCCCTTTTTGGAAAGGCGCGTGCCTGCCGTAGCGCCCTGGCGGGCCTTGAACTTGGGATTGCTCTTGCAGATCACATACAGCGTGCCCTTGCGCTTCACGATTTGGCAGTCTGCGTGGCGGCGCTTCATAGAGGCTAAGGAAGAAAGAACTTTCATGGTGTATAACTCCGGTTTGGTGTTCGGTTCGGGAGACGAAATATACCGGTTAGTTAAGAATTGTAAAGTCATTTCTTTGCCAAAAGTAAGATGCCGTCTCCGCAGAGATGCTTTTATGAGGAAGATGCAGTAAAGCATGGGATGGCTTTGGATTCCGCGCCGGTGGAAAAATTTAGGGAAGACGTCATTTAGCCGGGAAAATAAAATGCGGGAAGGGACCTCTGCCGGGGGAATAAAGGGTTTGTGGACCGGAGGGGATTCGTATAACATCTTTTCCGGTTTTCCTTATGACTGATTCTTCCTCTCCTGATTCCTCCCCGGCTTCCCGGAATACGTTTGCCCATCATTTGGGAATGAAAGGGTTTCTGCTCATGGAAGGGCTGTTGAAGCTCGTGGGCATGAAAACGCTGTACCGGCTGGGACGCGCGGCAGGAGCCGTGGCGTGGCATCTGCTTCCCCAGCGCCGGAACATTGTGGAAAGGAATCTGCGCATCGTTTTGGATCCGGCCCTGCGCGGAAAGGAACTGCAGAAATTAAGCCGGGAAAATTTCAAAAGGACCATTGCCAATTTCCTGTGTTCCGCGAAGACGGCCACCCTGACGGATGAGCAGTTGAAGCATTGCGTGACGGTCGGAGGGCACGAACAGTTTGCCGCGCCTGTGCTGGAAGGGCGCGGGCAGGTTTGCGCCATAGCCCACTCCGGCAACTGGGAGGCGCTGGCGAGAATACGCGCATTTTATCCGGAGGTGGAGCGTTACGGGTCCATGTACCGCCAGTTTGACAATCCGCTGATGGAGGAATACGTGTACCAGCGGCGCACGGAACGTGGAACTCAGATGTTCTCCAAGGAGGGAGGCATCAAGGCTCCCATGAAAATGCTCAAGGAAGGGGGGGCCCTGGGCGTGCTGAGCGACCAGTTTGTATGGGAGGGGGTGTATGTCCCCTTTTTTGGCAAGGTGACCGGCACGACTCCGCTGCCCGCTCTGCTGAGAAAAAGGGCTGGCGCGGACATGGTGGCCATAGCGGTGCGCACGGATGCTCCCGGCCACTGGATAGCGGATATGGGGAATGTGGTGGATTTTTCCAGGTCGGACGGCTCTCTGGCGGGGGACACGATTGAAGTGAACAGGGGGCTGGAAACGTTGATCCGGGAATCCGTGCTGGATGTGTTCTGGATGCACCACCGCTGGAAATCCGTTGACCGATTTGCCCCGCAGGATAAAAAAACGGCTGCGCTCCTGGAAAATATGGAGCTGAAGCCGTACCGCATTCTGGTAGCCGTTCCCAGGGCGCTGGATGAAGCCCTGGCGACTGTTCCCCTGATTCGTGCTTTGAAAACCGTCCGGTGCGACATGCAGGTGAACATCGTCTGCCCGTCTGCCCAGCTGGGGATATGGAAGACGGTGCCGGAAGTTACCCATGTGCTGCCGCACGACTCCCTGAAGCAGCTTCGGGAAGCTTTGGCAGCAGATGAATTTTACAATGACGGACCGCTGGATCTGGGCGTCATGCTGGATGGAGATATGGAAACCCTGAAAGCGCTGGAACCGTATGGCCCCATGATGTTTTCCGGGCTGGACACGCATCCCGGTGCCCGGAAGTACAAATTCCGGGTAAAGGCCCCCGTCCTGCGCGCCGCCCCCCCGGCGCACCGGGTGCAGCTTTATCTGCAATTGGGGGGGCTGCATGGGCTGGACGTCGCCACCCCGTCTTTGTTCCCTGTGAAAAAAGCGGCCCCGGCGGAAGACGCCCCCATTTTAATCGCTCCGTTTTCCCGCCTGGGGAGCGCCAGTGAATGGAGCTGGGAGCAGTGGAGGGAGCTGGTTTCCCTTCTGCCGGGACGGACGGTGCTGGCGGCTCTGGAAGAAGACCGGGAGCGTGCCGCCTCCCTGGCGGAACATTTGAATGTGGAGCTGGCGGTGGGTGCGCCGGAGGCTCTCTTTCCCGTCATGGACGTCGCTGCGGCTGCAGTAGCTGTGGATGGCGACTTTCCGTCCCTCTGTTCTTTCCGGGGGCTTCCGGTGGTGACTCTGTTTTCCACCCGGCTTCCGGATGTTTACCGCCCTATGGGCACATTCAACCGTTCCCTTTACAGCCACCAGTGCTGTTCTCCCTGCTTCCGGAAGGAATGTGACCGGGATGTTCCCTGCAACCGCCACATTGCCGTGCGGGAAGTACTGGAAGCCTTGCGGGAAATTTCCGGGAAAGAATAATCTGGGAAGGGACGGAATGCCGCCCCCGGCGTTGGCGGAAAAACGGCAGGAATGCTGCCGTTGCCGTAAAGAATGATGGAATAACGAAAGGAATTGCGGAAATGCCGTATTCCGGAGCAATTCCAGAAATGCGTCTTCCTTTTTGCATGGATTCTGTAGTGGAGGGAAGAGGGCCCCTCATCCGGAAGAGGGGGATGCCTGCGTCCGGTTTGCTGCGGTTGGTGGCGCCAAAGCGCGAAAATCCGGTTAATGCACGCAATCCGGAAAGCCGCCCCGCCGGAAAATGCCGCGAACCTGTTCCGCCAGTTCTGCGGACGCTTCCGGGACGTCCTTCAAAGTATAGTCCAGCTTCAATTCATCCCATTTGAATCTCCCCAGCTGGTGGAAAGGGAGCACGTCCACGCGTTCCACGTTGCCCAGAAGCGCCGCATGGCGGGAGAGTTCCTCAATTTCTTCCAGATTGTCCGTAATGCCAGGTACCAGCACATACCTCAGCCACACGGGCTTGCGGAGGGAGGCCAGGCGTTCCGCAAACTCCAGTGTAGGGCGCAGTTCCCCGCCTGTCAGGGCGCGATACCGTTTCGGATTCCATGCCTTGATATCCAGCAGGACCAGGTCCGTATCCGCCAGCATTTCTTCGCCCGCATTCACGCCCAGATGGCCGGAGGTGTCCAGGCAGGTGTGCAGGCCCAGTTTCCGGCAGCCTTTCAGCACGGCACCGGCAAAATCCGGCTGGAAGAGGGGATCCCCGCCGGAGAGGGTGACGCCGCCGCCCGCCGCCTGCAAAAAATCCCGGTAACGGGCTATTTCCTTGAGGACATCATCTGCGCTCCTGAGCCGGCCCCTCCGCACGTAGGAGGTATCCGGATTATGGCAGTAGCGGCAGCGCAGGCTGCAGCCGGACAGGAAAAGGACGAAGCGGATGCCGGGGCCGTCCACGGTGCCGCAGGATTCCACGGAATGAACCAAACCGGTGACGGAGCTTTCTCCGTCCGGATCATGGTTTTGTGGAAAAACCTGCGGCATCCGCTTGCAGTCCGGGTTAACGGGTGTGGAAAGTGCGGTTGATGACCTCCTGCTGCTGTTCCCGGGTCAGCTTGATGAAATTCACGGCATAGCCGGAAACGCGGATGGTAAGCTGCGGGTATTTTTCCGGGTGATCCATGGCGTCGAGAAGCGTTTTCCGTTCCAGTACGTTCACATTAATGTGGTGACCTGTAGCGGCAAAGTAGGCGTCCAGCAGGGAGACGAGCTTGACGCGGCGTTCACGTTCTTCCTTGCCCAGGGCCTGAGGAACGATGGAGAAGGTGTAGGAGATGCCGTCCAGGGAATCGTCATAGGACAGCTTGGCTACGGAGAGCATGGAGGCCACGGCTCCGTTCCTGTCCCTTCCGTGCATGGGGTTGGCTCCGGGGGCGAACGGTTCCCCGGCTCGGCGGCCGTCCGGCGTGTTGCCCGTCTTTTTGCCGTACACCACGTTGGAGGTGATCGTCAGGATGGACTGGGTGGGCAGGGAATTGCGGTAAGTGTGGAGCCTGCGCAGTTTTTCCATGAAATTGCTGACCAGGCTGCATGCTATGTCGTCCACGCGCGGGTCATTGTTCCCGTAACAGGGGAATTCCCCTTCCGTCTTGAAGTCCACAATCAGCCCTTCTTCATTGCGGATGGCTTTTACGGTGGCATACTTGATGGCGGACAGGGAGTCCGCCGCCACGGAAAGCCCGGCGATTCCCGTAGCCATCGTGCGCAGAATTTCCGGATCATGCAGCGCCATTTCAATGCGTTCATAGCAGTATTTGTCGTGCATGTAGTGGATGATGTTCAGCGCGTCAATGTAAGTTTTGGCGAGCCAGTCCTGCATCTTGTCGTACAGGGCCATCACCTCATCATAGTTGAGAATTTCCTCCGTGTAGCGGGGGGAGGGCGGGGCCACCTGCTTGCCCTTGAGTTCATCCACGCCGCCGTTCAGGGCGTAGAGAAGGCACTTGGCGAGGTTGGCGCGCGCTCCGAAGAACTGCATCTGCTTGCCGATGCGCATGGCGGACACGCAGCATGCGATGCCGTAGTCGTCGCCCCAATGCGGGCGCATCAGGTCGTCGTTCTCGTATTGGACGGAGGACGTTTCAATGGAAACCTTGGCGCAGAAGCTTTTGAAGGCTTCCGGCAGGTTCCGGGACCACAGAACGGTCAGGTTCGGTTCCGGAGCCGGCCCCAGGTTGTACAGGGTCTGCAGCATGCGGAAGGAACTGCGGGTGACGAGGGTGCGCCCGTCCTCTCCCATGCCGCCGATGGATTCCGTCACCCAGGTGGGGTCTCCGGAGAACAGGTTATTGTAATCAGGCGTGCGGATGAAACGGACGATGCGCAGCTTCATCACGAACTGGTCGATGATTTCCTGAACTTCCTCTTCCGTGATGAGCCCCTGTTCCAGGTCGCGGGTGAAATAAATGTCGAAGAAAGTGGAAACGCGGCCCAGGGACATGGCCGCTCCATTCTGTTCCTTCACGGCGGCCAGGTAGCCCAGGTACGTCCATTGCGCGGCTTCGCGGGCGTTTGCGGCGGGGCGAGTGAGGTCGCAGCCGTAGGAGGCGCCCAGCTGGGCGAGTTCTTCCAGGGCGCGTATTTGTTCGCTCATTTCTTCGCGCAGACGGATCAGCTCATCCGTAAGGGGGGAATGTTCACGGTTTTTGAGGTCCTTGCGGCGTTCGGCAATCAGCTTATCCGTGCCGTACAGGGCCACCCGGCGGTAGTCCCCGATGATGCGGCCGCGGCCATAGGCGTCCGGAAGGCCGGTAATAATCCCGGCGGAACGGGCCGCCCGGATATCGGAAGTGTAGGCGTCGAAAACGCCTTCATTGTGCGTCTTGCGTATCTTTTTGAAAATGTCCGCGGTTTTCTCGCACATCTTGAACCCGTAGGATTCCAGGGCCTGTTGGGCCATGCGCAAGCCGCCAAAGGGCATCAGGGCCCTTTTCAGGGGGGCGTCCGTCTGGAGGCCTACGACCACTTCCAGTTCCTTGTCAATGTAGCCGGGCTTGTGGGATGTGATGGAGGATACCACTTCTTCATCAGCATCCAGCACGCCGCCGTTGTCTATTTCCCGTTTCAGCAGGACTTTCAGCTCGTCCCATAAACGAAGCGTGCGCTGGGAGGGGCCGGAAAGAAACTCTTCATTGCCGGAATAGGGCGTGTAGTTATGCTGGATGAAATCCCGTACGTCAATGGACTCCGTCCATGCTCCCGGCTTGAATCCCTGCCATTCCTGCGGAAGGGCGGTGGACTCCTTCAAGTCTTTTACTATGCTGATCATAAATAGAATGTAGTGAAGAAGACTGGAGAAAAACGTTCCGCAGCCCCTGAAAGGCTGGAAACGGCAAAACTCCGCGCCGCGTAATTATATCGTGAATTCCGGGGGACAACAAGGCTAATTCTTTGCGAAGAGAACGCGGGTGCGCTGGCTTTGGCATGTTTCACCTGTCTGTCCGTTGCGGAGCGGAAAATGAGGGGAACATGCGATTGCGGAAAAGTGACGGAAGATTATTTCTCTTTACTTTCCTAATCTCTATTGCAGTATCTCAACGCTTACCGTTATGAAATCTTATGCATGCCTTTGTTTATTGCTGGCGGGAGTTTTTTGCGTTGCTTGTTTCTCCGGTGCCTGTGCTGATGAATTGCCGCCCACGCTGAAGCCCCAGGTGAACCCGCGGGCCGTGTATGACTGGAAAAAACGCCATGAAGCAGTGATGGAGCGGAACCGGACCGTCAAACCGGAATATGTCGTCTTTGGTGACAGCATTACCCACCGCTGGGGCGGCGAGCCTTCCGGGGACAACAGGGCTCTCGGAACAGGAAAAACCGCCTGGCATAGCCTGTTTTCTTCCCATGCGGTAACCAATATGGGGTTTGGTTCCGATTACGTGGATAATGCCTATTACCGCTTGCAGCTGGGAGAGCTGGACGGCATTTCTCCGCGGGTCATCATCGTGCTGCTGGGAACCAATAATCTTGGCGGGCGGAAGGATGCTCCCCGGGTCTGCGCAGACAATCTCAAGGCTTTTGTGAGCCTGGCGCGCCGGAAGTGCCCCTCTTCCAAAATCCTGTTGCTGGGCATTCTCCCCAGGGAGGAAAAAAAGCTGGCTCCCCTGATTAGGGAAACCAATAAAATGATATCCGGCCTGGCTGACGGAAACAGCGTGTTTTTCGCCAATCCCGGCGAGGAATTCCTGGGGGAGGACGGAGTGTCCCCAAAACCCGGGCTGCTGGAGGATGGGCTGCATCCCAGTGCCAGGGGGTACGACATACTGGGGAAGTCGTTGAGCGTATTGCTGAAGAAAATGGACGACAAGTACGGCAAGCTGCCCGCTCCCCGGTAGATGAATACGGGGGAGGGCGTTCCTGTTCCGGGAGAGGCCGGGGGATGGATGAAATGGAGCGCGCCTTGGAAGAGGCCGGACACGGTGCTCGCCTGGCCGTGGTTGCGGCAGGATTTGCCGGACGGGCAGTGGTCTTTTTTACTCTGCCGGAGGAAGTGACGCCTGCGATCTTGATGCACGGCAGGATTTGCTTAAACTGAAAACCGGTTTTACTTTTTGATTATGAATTTCCTCTCCTACATACTCGCCATATTGCTGGGGAGTTCCAGTCTGGCATTTTCTGCGCCTTCCATTCCGGCCTCCGCGTTGCCCGCTACCCTGAAGCCGGAGCCCCATCAGCGGGACCCGTATGATTGGAATGCCCGGCATGAAGCCGTTAAAAAAAGAAACCGGGCCGTCAAGCCTGAATACGTGATGATAGGGGACAGCATTACCCACCATTGGGGAGGGGAGCCTTCCGGGGACGGAAAAAATACGGGATCGGGGTCCTGGGAGAAATTATTCGGTCCGCATGCAGCGACGAATATGGGCTTTGGATTTGATTATGTGGATAATGCCTATTACCGTGTCCAAAACGGGGAGCTGGACGGCATTTCTCCGCGGGTCATCATTGTGTTGCTGGGGACCAATAATCTGGGGCACCGCAAGGATACGCCGCAGGCATGTGCGGACAATATCAGGGCATTTGTCCGCCTAGTGCGCCGGAAGTGCCCCTCTTCCAAAATCCTGTTGCTGGGCGTTCTCCCACGGAAGGAGAAAAACCTGGCGGAACCGGTGAAGCAGACGAACAGACTGTTGGCGGAACTGCATAACGGAAAGGACATTTTCTTTGCCGATCCGGGAAAGGCGCTTCTTTCCGCAGATGGTGCTTCTCCGCAGAATGAATTCATGAAGGATGTGGTGCATCCCAATGCCAGGGGGTACGAGGTTTTGGAAAAGGAACTGGCCGTACTCCTGAAAAAGCTTGATGCAAAATACCGGGGAGGGAAGCAGGCGGGAAAGCATTCCTGATGATCGTCTTCTGATGGAAGGTAGGATTTTGCTTGAAGGGAAAGCCCCGGTTGAGGAAAATATACGGCCTTTGATATTTAGTTTATGAAAAACCTGTTGTTTGCATTGTTGACCGGTTCCTTTTGTTGCTGTTATGCCCAACAGAAGGCCGCACCCGTTCCGGAACCTGAAGTTGTCGCCACTCCGCCGGCTGATGCGGGGCGCGGCCTTATCCGTGTGGACTCCCGTGAAATACGCCATTATTCCGGTACCCGCAAGGAACCGGATTACCTGGTCAGCAGGGATAACGGAAAAACATGGGAAATGAAGGCCGCTCCGGCTGGCTACCCTCCCAACTACGGTGGCATTCCCAAAGAATCTCCGGCTATTGTGCGCAACCCTCTGACCAGGGAATTCATTCGTGTGCAGCCTATCGGGGGCTTTGTATTTCTTTCCAGGGGTGGGCTGGACGGCAAGTGGCTTGCCGTCACGAATGACGGCAAACTGGAAGAAGACTGGAAAGACCCGGAAAAGAGGAAAAACCTGAAAAAACTGGGCGGCATCATGCGGACCCCCGTTTTTGTGAACAAGGGCCGCAGGGTGATCGTGCCGTTCCACAACATGGGCGGCGGCACCAAGTTCCATATTTCCGATGACGGGGGGCTGACCTGGCATGTATCCAGGAACGGTGTTACTTCCCCCAGACATGAAGCCAGGCCTCCCCACCAGGGCGTCAGATGGTTCAACAATGCCGTGGAAGCCACGGTTTTGGAAATGAAAGACGGTACGTTGTGGGCGCTTGCCCGCACCTCCCAGGACCAGGCGTGGCAGGCTTTTTCCAAGGATTACGGGGAAACGTGGAGCAAACCGGAGCCTTCCCGCTTTTTCGGCACCCTGACCATGAACACGTTGGGACGCCTGGATGACGGAACTATCGTTTCCCTGTGGACGAATACAATGGCTCTGCCTGAAAACGCCACAGCTGGCAACGGAACGTGGGAGGATGTATTCACCAACCGTGATTCCCACCACATTGCTATGTCCGGGGACGAGGGCAAAACCTGGTACGGGTTCCGGGAGATTATCCTGGACGAACACCGCAACCATCCCGGCTATGCTACGCTGGATGGTCCGGAAGACCGCGGCAAACATCAGAGCGAAATGGTGCAGCTGGACAAAAACCGCATCCTTATTTCCCTGGGGCAGCATAAAAACCACCGCCGCCTGGTTATTGTGGACCGCCGCTGGGTAGGGGCCAAGACGCGTGCCACGCAGACGGGGAAAGATTTGGATTCCCAGTGGACCATTCACACTTATATCCCCCAGAAAAAAGGCCATTGCAGTTATAACCGCAAGCCTTCCGCCGAGCTGGTTCAGGATCCGTCCGGGGGCACGAAGAAGGTGTTGCAAATCAAGCGTCTGGATGATCCCGAACTGGTCAATGAAAAATCCAATGTGGATTACCGGAACGGCGGAGCTACCTGGAACTTTCCGAACGGGACCACGGGGCTGGTCAAATTCCGCTTCCGTGTAGCGGACGGGGAGCAGGCGGATGATTCCGGCCTTCAGGTCTCTCTGACGGACCGGCTGTTCAATGCCTGTGATTCCACTACGAAGGATTATGCCCTGTTTACCTTCCCGATCAGGCTGAAACCTGCGCCCCATCTGTTGCTGGGGATGAAAAAAGTGCCTTTCTCGCCCGGAGCGTGGCATGAAATTTCCCTTCTTTGGCAGGGTGGGCAGGCCGTGGTGTCTCTGGACGGAAAGAAGGCCGGAACGTTGAAAATGGCTAATAAGTCCCCCAATGGAGCCAGTTATATCCATTTCATCAGCACCGGGTCCCAACCGGATGCCGGCATTCTGCTGGATACGGTGAATGCCCGGGTGAAGTAAGGAGCGGTGGGATTCAATGGTTTTCCTTCTTCGGAAGCGGCGGAGCGCTTAATTCCGGCAGGTATTTCAGCACCATCTGGAGATGTTCGTTTGACCGGTTGCCTATCCTCTGGAGGGCTGTGCGTCCGTATTTGTCTTTCAGGGATGGGTTTGCGTGGTGGTCCAGCAGAAGACGCGCAATACCCAGTTTCAGCCGGTCCAGGGAATCGTCTCCCAGCAGCATGCCTCGGCAGCATGCCATGAGGGGAGTTTCTCCGGCGGCGTTTTGATGGTTGACGTCAGCTCCCTCTTTGATGAAGAGATTGACCAGGTCCCTGATTTGAGGGAGGCAGGACACATCAATGAAAGCCAGCTGGCGGCACAGGTTCAGCAGGGCCGTGTCTCCCGCGGTTTCCGGCAGGGTGGTGGACGCGGGCATGGCCGCATTCACGTCCGCTCCGTATTCCAGCAGAATATGTGCAATTTGCAGTGCGGCGTTCGGAGTGTTCAGGTTCAGGGAAAGAAGGGGCGGGGCCATTTCCCCGCGGAAATTGGGATCGTACCCGGCTTCGCAAAGCTTGCGGACCAGCAGGGGGTATCCGGCGGCCGCGGCCCATGTGAGCAGACTTGTTTTTTTACCTTTCAATTCAGGCTGGAGGGAAATATCCGCACCGCATTTCAGAAGAAACAGGGCCGCTTCCTCATAGGGTGCTCCTCCAATACCGGCCACACAGGTGATGACGAGGGGCGGCCAGCCCAGCGGCCCCGGTTTATTCACATCCGCACCGTACTGAATCAGGAGATTAAGGCAGGAGAGCCTGTTATGCACCGGCAGGGGCGTGGAGTCGTCCATGCCTGGCTGGCAGGCGTAAGTCAGGGGGGTATTTCCCTGTTCGGAGTCCGGAATGGAGGGAAAGGCCTGTTGCGGCAGGATGATCTGGACGTTCGGGTCCGCATGGCGCTGTAAAAGGCGGTTCAGCAACTGCACTTCTCCGAGCCCGGCGGCGAGATGCAGCAGGGTTTCATGGGATGGAGTGATGCAGCGTCCGTCTGCGCTTTCCGCCGTGTCCCGTATCATCTGAAGCCGTTCCCTGATTTCGTCCTTCATATATTGGCGCATGGAAACCTCGGAAAACATGTGCCAGTCAATATGGCGTGAATTGAGGGAAAGCCCGCGGTAAATGAAACGTTCCGGGCTTCGATGGGCTGTGAAATTCGCTGCGGTAAGAATTTGTTCTTTTTCCGCTTTTGTCCAGATAGGGTTGAAATTCCATTCTGCGGGAGAAGAATCATTCCTGTTCAGCCAGAAAACAGCGAAAGTCGCGGCAAGAGAGGCAAAAAAGCTCAAAGCTCCAAGAAACCAGAGAGTTTTCTTTCTTAAAGTCATGTGTATCATAAGCAGGGGTACTGCGAAAGGCCATGATGCAGGAATCCATAACTTCGGGCAATGAAAAAATAGTATGAGCAAAGAATGCCCGGGGCAAACCATGTGGGAATTCGGGTGGCGGATTGCAAATTCGGAGGAGAATTTTTTTCCTCTTCATCTGGGAAAAAAGCTCGTGGATAAAGAGAATTACGAAGGAAACGGAAAATATGGTGTCATGGGCCGGACTTCAAAAAATTATGGAGTTTATGGCGTGGATCATTTAACTCCAATTATTTGAATTGTATCCGAATTTGCAATTCGGTGTGATACACTAAATATTGCGGATGTGCGGATGGTTTCAAATTATTTGCATTTGCCGCTGCTGCACTCACGGTAGAATGAAGGAAGCTGAAACTTATGGAAGAAATGGAGATTCTCCCGTAAAATGATGGAGAGAACTGTATCCTTGCTGCTGGCCTCCTGGTCTTTCCTTTCGCTGTCCGCTCCATGCTGTCTGAAGCCGCTCTTGCCCTGGAAGTAAGGATAAACGATGATTCTGGCAGCGTTATGGATTCCGTCAAACTTATTGCGTCCGATATGGATGGGACGCTGCTTAATGGAAAAGGTGAATTGGACCCTGCGTTTTTTCCCTTGTTTAGGGAACTTGAGCTTCGCGGCATTCGTTTTGCGGCAGCAAGCGGCCGCCAGTATGACGGATTGCTCCGGACCTTTGCCCCCGTGGCGGACCGGATGCTGTTTATTGCCGAGAATGGCGCTTATGCGGCGGCGGGTAGAAAAGAATGGCTGCTTCTGGACATGGATCATGAAACGGTAGCCGGTTTGATTGCCGGGATCAGGCGCATTGAAGGAACCTGCATCGTCCTCGCAGGGCGGGATTCCGCATATATTGAGGACAAACAGCCGGAATTCGTCCGGGAGGCCCGCAAATATTACACACGCTGTCAAGAAGTGGGGGACCTGCTGGACGTGCGGGGGGACAAACTTTTGAAAATAGCAGTATATGACTTCCTGGGAGCCGGGGAAAACAGTTTTCCCCGGCTGAAGCATTTGGAACATGGCTTCCAGGTGGCTGTCTCCGGAGAGAAATGGATGGATATCAGCCGGAAAGGGGCCAATAAGGGGGCCGCCCTGGAATTGATTCAGCGGAAACTGGGAGTTTCTTCGGAGGAGACGATGGTTTTCGGGGATCAGATGAATGACGCTCCAATGATGCGGCAGGCGCGTTTTAGTTATGCCATGGCGAATGCCGTGCCGGAAATCCGTTCCATGGCCGCATTTGAGGCGCCGTCCAATGAGGAAAACGGAGTGATGCAGGTGCTTGGAAAGATGTTAGACGCCCATTCTCCGCAGGGAAGGTCCGGGAATTGCAGGAAACCCCGTTTCTAATTGCCGGGTAATGGAATAAAATCAGGGTTATGTTGATGTTATTGTCAGATTTTTTTAATATGCTGGCGATGGCCGTGTTCGCTTGCATTGGCGGTGTTTTTCTGGGAATGGGCTTTCTGCTGCTTAAATTGGCGGGAATTTTTTTTCGGAATATTGGCGGGGTGTATTATTCTGATGGAAGCGGCCGGAAGGTGGATTTCCCATTTGATGGGGGCGTGAGTCCGTTATTCCCGGCAATGAAGGGGATTCCTGTACGCTTTCCGTGAGGGGAGGGCTTTCTGATGGCTGGGCCATTGCCGGCTGCTGTTGTTGCCGGTTCATTGCCGAATGCTGAAGTGGAAGGCTGCATCCTGCCTGGATTCTGCGTGTTAAAACCGGATAGCGGAGTTTTGTGATAAACAGACGTTTGCCGTAAGATGCCCTGGAAGACAGAGCCCCGCAGAAAGGAAGTCCCAGGGATGTGAAATGCCGGGCGTCCCCATGGAACGGACTGTTGCCTTTGTACTGTCTGACAGGGCAGGAGACGGAATTTTACCGGCCCTTCCGTCAGCATGAAAGCTGTTGTCCTTTTTAGTTTTGCTTTTCCGCAATGTCTGTGGTACACCCGTGCCAGACGTCATGAATCAGGAATTTTTTTCAGTGCTCGTGCAGGTGGCGGCCGCCCTGGGGCTGGCCGGCATGATCTTGTTGCTCAGTATCTTGATGGGCAAGCGTTCTTCCGTGCGTAAACCGGCGGACATTCCCTACGAATGCGGGATGATTCCCATGGGGGAAGGCGCCCCCATGTTCTCTGTAAAATTCTATATGGTGGCTATGCTCTTTGTCATTTTTGACTTGGAAGTGGTATTCCTCTACCCCTGGGCCGTCAATTTCCGGGACTATATTATGATGAATCCGGAATCGTTCACGGCCATGTGCATTTTCATTGGCATTTTGCTGGTGGCCTACCTGTATGCGCTGGGCAAGGGTGCCCTGAACTGGCACCACGATCCCCGTTGACCGTTTTTGTTCCCTTTTACCAATGCCGTGTTCCATGAGGAATACGGCGTTTTTTATGTGAAAGAAAAATTGCCTTGGAAAATGGCGGGGGAGAAATATCCGTAAATCCTGTCCTTTTTCCGGATGCCTGTTTGCGTGTAAAATCATATTGTACAAAAGATGATTTCTCTTGCCAGAAGAGGGGAATAGGGATAGCGTTTGCGCGATCAGGAAATTCATCATGAATATGCCTCTTCCTAAAACGACGCAAGGTGTTTATCGTCTGTCGGTCAGTACCTTTTATTTTCTTCAGGGTTTGGTGTTCGCCAGTTGGGCATCCCGCATCCCGGACATCAAAAGTGCATTGGGGTTGAACGATGCCGACTTGGGGTCCGTTCTCTTTGCCGTCCCGGTGGGGCAGATGTCCGCCATGGCGCTATCCGGTTACCTGGTTGGCCGTTGCGGCAGCCGGAAAATACTGATGGCGGCATCCGTCTTTTATCCTGCCGTGCTTGTATGCCTGGGTATGGCGGGGTCTTTCTGGGAACTGGCGGCCGGGTTATTTTTCTTTGGGGTAGCCGCAAATCTGACGAATATATCCGTCAATACGCAGGGAGTGGGAGTGGAGCGGCTGTACCAGTGCAGCATCATGGCCCGGTTCCATGGTTTATGGAGCCTGGCGGGTTTTTTCGGAGCTTTGCTGGGAGCTGCCATGGTGGACTGGCATATTTCTGCGGAAACGCATTTCATCGCCATTTTCCTGATATGCATGATTATTCTGGCCGTTTTTTCCCCCTCTCTTCTGCCGAGGGATGCCCGGCGTTCCTCCTCCCAGGGAGGCGGCATGTTCCGGAGCATGGATGCTTATGTACTGGTCATCGGGCTGATCGCCTTCGGAAGCATGGTGAGCGAAGGAACCATGTTTGACTGGAGCGGCGTGTACTTTGAAAGCGTGGTAAAACCTGGCCCGGGGCTGGTGCAGATGGGATACGTGGCATTCATGAGCACCATGGCCCTGGGGCGTTTTACGGCAGACCGCCTGGTGATGCGCTTCGGGCCTGTGCGGGTTCTGCGCGCCAGCGGCATCCTTATTGCCTCCGGATTGCTCGTCTCCGTCCTGTTCCCGATGCTGTGGTCCGCCACGCTGGGCTTTCTGCTGGTGGGTTTTGGCACCTCTTCCATTGTCCCGCTCTGCTACAGCATGGCCGGGAAATCCCGGAAAATGATTCCCAGCATGGCGCTGGCTTCCGTTTCTACCATCGGCTTTCTGGGGTTCCTGATGGGGCCGCCGGTCATTGGTCATATTGCCCATGCTTCCTCCCTCCGGTGGTCTTTCTCCCTGATTGCCCTGGTTGGACTGGGGACGGCATTCATTGCCCCTTTCCTCAAGAAATATAGGTAATCACTGTTAATGATATGCCTATATTGTGAAATGGTGCGCCTGGCAGGACTCGAACCTGTACGCCTTTCGGCACCAGATCCTAAGTCTGGCGCGTCTACCAATTTCGCCACAGGCGCAACGAATGGGCGGACGTACTCTGCCATACCAGGCTCTGGCGTTCAAGATTAAACAGGAGTTTTTACCTTTGACGCGCTTGTGGGAAGCGCCTGTGGTGAGAACCCATAGGAAAGTTAGCTGCCCTGTTGGGTGTCTGCTTTCTGGCGGCATTTTCCATTCATGGGCGGATGTCTGGTTCCCCAAAGGCACATTTACTCCGGATTAGAAGGGGGAGGCATTGAATACGTCCTGGTTTGTCTGCCGGTAAAGAATGGAAAATCCCAGATATTTTCCCGGGCAGGCTTATCCCATGATTTGTGCCGGAAAAGGAAATAGTTTCACGAACAGAAAGTCCAGCATCCCCAGGCACAGGGCGATGCAGACGGCTTTTTTAGGGGACAGGAGAGGCGTTGTTTTCAGCCAGGCGACGATGCCGGCATGAACCGCCAGAGAGATGCCCACAGACCACCAGAAGAACGGAATGCCCGTCATGGCGAAGAGGGCCGCCAGCGGGTAGGTAAATGCCAGAAAGAGTTTCATGACAGCTTCCCATTCATGCCCGCGTACCATCATCAGCTGCTTGGACAGAAGAGAGACATACAGGCAGGAAGGGACTACAACGCACAGGATGAGGGAAACAACCCCTTTTTTTGCATACCGTTCTTCCTGTGTGGGAATGTACATGCCGCATATACTGGGTCAGGAGGGGAAAATTGTCAAACATTGTCCTAGCCCGGCGGGGCGGGAGCAATATACTGACGGCATTGCGTATGTCGTCTTTTGAGTTGAATTCCTCCTTCAAGCCTTCCGGAGACCAGGAGCAGGCCATCGGCAAACTGCTCAAGTCTCTGGAGGCGGGTAACAAGCACCAGGGGCTCCTGGGAGTGACCGGGAGCGGCAAGACATTCACCATGGCGAATTTGATTGCCCGGATGAACAGGCCCACGCTGGTGATTTCCCACAACAAGACGCTTGCCGCACAGCTTCATTCGGAGCTGAAGAGTTTTTTCCCGAATAACGCGGTGGATTACTACGTTTCCTATTTCGATTATTACCAGCCGGAGGCGTATATCGCCAGTTCCGACACCTACATTGAAAAGGATTCCGCCATTAATGACGAGTTGGACCGCCTGAGCCTGAATGCCATGAATTCCCTGATGACACGGAGGGATGTGATTGTGGTGGCATCTGTTTCCTGCATTTACGGCCTGTCCACTCCGGAGGATTACAGGAACCTGACGTTGCGCATGCGCGAGGGGGATGTCATGGACCGGGACGTGTTTTTGAAGCAACTGGTGGAACGCCTGTTCGAGCGGCAGGATTTTGATTTTACCCGCGGCACGTTCCGCGTGCGCGGTGAGGTGGTGGAGGTGTTTCCCGCTTATTCGGAAGGTGAAGCAATCCGCGTAGAGTTTTTCGGCGACGAGGTGGAACGGGTTTCTTTGATTGACTCCGCCACCGGGCGTGTGAGGGAACGGCTTGGGAGCTACACTTTTTTCCCGGCCAAGCAGTATGTGGCCGCTCCGGAGAAACGGGCGGCGGCGTTAAAGGCTATCCGGGAAGAGCTGGAGGACCGCGTGGGCTGGTTTGAGAAGCATGGGCGCCTGCTGGAAGCGCAGCGGCTTAAATTGCGCACGGATTATGATTTGGAACTGATTGAAGAGCTGGGTTTCTGCAAGGGGATTGAAAATTATTCCCGCCATTTGTCCGGCCGCCTGCCCGGAAGCGCCCCATCCACCCTGCTGGATTTCTTTCCCAAGGATTCATTGACCCTGATTGATGAAAGTCATGTGGCGGTGCCGCAGCTGGGAGGCATGTACGAGGGGGACCGAAGCCGCAAAAATATTCTGGTGGAGCATGGGTTCCGCCTGCCCAGCGCTCTGGATAACAGGCCTTTGAAATTCCATGAGTTTATGGAAAGGCAGAACCAGATTGTGTATGCTTCCGCTACTCCGGGGCCATTTGAACTGGTAAATTGCCGTGCGGATAATAAGACGTATATCCCCGTGCGCCGTGCCGCCAGATCCGGAGAAAAGGCTCCGGAAGGGTTCAAAGGAATTTTGTTTACCTCTCCCAAGGACATTCGCGTTGCTCCCAGCCCATCCACGGAACCGGTAGAAAAATTTGACCCAACCAGGCGTTCTACACCCCTGATTGTAGAGCAGATTATCCGGCCTACCGGGCTGCTGGAGCCGAAGATTACCATCCGTCCGTTGAAAGGGCAGATTGACGAGACGATCGCCATGTGCAATGAACGCGTTGCCAAAAATGAACGCGTGCTGGTCACGACGCTGACCAAGAAGACGGCGGAAGATTTGACGGAGTACCTGAAAGGGGTAGGGTTGAAGGTGTCCTATATTCACGCGGATGTGGATGCGATTGAGCGCGTGGAGATTTTACGTGCTTTGAGAGCCAGGAAGATAGACGTTCTGGTAGGCATTAACCTGCTTAGGGAAGGTCTGGATTTGCCGGAGGTTTCCCTGGTGTGCATTCTGGATGCGGACAAGGAGGGGTTTTTGCGCAATGAGACATCCCTGGTGCAGACGGCGGGCCGCGCCGCGCGGCATTTGAATGGAGAGTGCGTCTTGTTTGCGGATGTGATGACGGATTCCATCAAACGGCTGGTTGAGCTGACGGATTACCGTCGGGGTATTCAGGAAAAATACAACCGGGAACACGGTATTGTCCCCCAGACGGTGAGCCGTTCCGAACAGGGGCAGTTGAAGTTGTACGCAGAGGATGATGAAGAGTCCTTCCGCGTAGCGGAGGATGAAGCCGGGTATGGTCTGGAAGAGCGCATTGCCAGGCTGGAGGCGGAAATGAAGGAGGCTGCTTCCCATTTGGAATTTGAACGCGCCGCCTTGATTAGGGATGAAATCAAGCAGATGCGCGGAGAATATGGAAAAGGCAGGGGATAATATCCGGCGTGATGAATTGGGGATGACCTTTCTGGTAGGATGGCATGCTGTTTTTTCGTGATATTTGTCCATCTTATTCTTGGCCGTCATTTGACGGTGATTTGGATATTGGGTTTAACAGTTAATTGCTTAAAGAATTCTGCTGATGTGACGTCAGTGTTCCGGACCGGAGTCTGCTGTCAACGTGAAATATTCTAAGAAGGCCTTACGCCGATGGGGGAGTATATGAAGAGTTCTTTGTTCCAGTCTTTTCTTATATATAAAAATTTCTCATGATAAGCACTTGCCGAAGTGGCAAAGGGTATGGCGGATGACAGAGGATTCCCAGGCTGGCAGCAGTAGCTGTCTGATCATCCTTTGCCGGTTATGTTCCCCATTTTATTTCTTGATGCAGCCGGCTGCGTCAAAGGCGCCGGGCAATGATGGTCAGGAGGGGCCCATTTGCCATCGTCTGAAGAAAAGATTTGCATAAAAAATACTTGCGTATTTGGAAAAAGCCTGTAATCTCCTTCCACCATGACCCGCAAAGGTGGTATCAATAAAACCCGCAAGGCAGTCGCCAAGCGTTTCAAGGTAACCGGCACGGGCAAGGTACTGCGCCGTAAACAGGGCAAGCGCCACATCCTCCAGAAGAAGTCCAGCAAGCGCAAGCGCCAGCTTGGCAAGGTGGCTCTGGTGGACGAGACGCAAGTCTGGGCAGTCAAGCAGAACCTGCCTTTCGCCTAAACCGCGGAAACGCTCGACTAATGCCGAGCTTTCCCCCCGCTGAACGGGGGGCCTTCATGCAGCCTTCTTCCGATGAGAAGATAAGAACAGGCGAGACTGCAGGGAGGTGAGGAAGAACAGTCTGTTCAAGATAGAAATAGAAATAAGCTATGCCACGTGCCACTAATGGACCGGCCTCTCGCAAGCGTCGTAAGCGCATTCTCTTGCGTGCCAAGGGTTTCCGCGGTTTCCGCAGCAAACTCTTCCGCTACGCCAAGGATGCTGTTTACAAGGCTTGGCAGTATGAATACCGCGACCGCAAGCGTCGGAAGGGACAATTCCGCCGTCTTTGGATCGCCCGTATTTCCGCTGCCGTCCGCGACCGCGGTCTGACCTATTCCCGCTTTATGGAAGGCTTGAAAGCCGCCAATATCGATTTGGACCGCAAGGTTCTTGCCGATTTGGCCGTCTCTGACGAAAAGGCTTTTGACGCTATCTTCGCTCAAGCGAAGAAGGCCATTGAAGCCAAGGATGGCGCCGCTCTCCGCGCCTGAATGTGCGGGAGTTTCCATCTGTTCAGTAAACGTTAACCGACAGCCTCCGGAAAATTATTTCCGGAGGCTGTTTTCATGTCCGGACATGGCAGTTCCGGCCGTTGGCATTTTCCTGTAAATGCCTTATGGAGCAGGTGTTCGCACGTTCATCATTTAGTGCGCCAGCCAGTTTCTCTTATTGCAGCGTCGGTTTTTCCATGCCGGCTGGGAAAAATCCTGTTTCCGCCAGTGCGCATTTTTGTTAAGAACACAATGGCTCTTTAATCATTGCTTCCAATCCCGGAGGCATTTATTGCAAAGGCTGTTCAGGGGATTCGGACAGAAAAGCGGGCTGCGGCGTTTGATGCCCCGCCGGTTTTTCTCCTGGTAAAAAAGGCGCTTTTATTCGTCCAGGTTCCGGGGCGGGATGATGCCGCCTCTCCCAGAGGCGCCGCTCGAAAAAAGGGGACGCGGTCTTTTACTTGCGGCTTCAGAATTCCCGGAAGGTAAAGGCTGTTTTCTGGGCTGTCAGGCACCTTTTGAAATCCATTTGGAATATCAGCATCCACTTTGTCATTAGGACATCTTTGAAGCTTGTTCACCGGAGAGGCCCGTGGTAACTTAGACGGCAAAAACTACCATGGATAGCATTCTTTCCGTCCTTGCCACCATCGCCATTATTTTCGGCGTGGTGATGTTGTTTAACTTCATGATTTTTATTCATGAACTTGGTCATTTTTTCGCTGCCCGCTGGCGTGGTCTGTATGTGGACAGGTTTCAAATCTGGTTTGGCCGTCCCATCTGGAAAAAAACGGTTAACGGTGTGCAGTGGGGGCTGGGGTGGATTCCGGCCGGAGGTTTTGTTTCCCTGCCGCAGATGGCTCCTATGGAGGCCATTGAAGGACGTGCGGAGCTTCCCAAGGATTTGAAGCCGGTTACTCCCTTGGACAAGATTATCGTGGCCGCCGCCGGGCCTGCCGCTTCTTTTCTGCTGGCTGTGTTGTTTGCCGTGGCCGTCTGGATGGTGGGCAAGCCGGATGTGGAGATGGGGGTGACTACGGTCGGTTTTGTTGCTCCGGACAGCCCTGCGGCTCAGGCCGGCATTCTTCCCGGCGACAAGATTGTGAAAGTGGACGGCCATCCTGTGGACAAGTGGGCGGGCAATATGGAAGGCGTGCGGGAATTGATCATGCTGGGCGAGCATGACCGGGTGGTTTTTACGGTGCAGAGACCTGGACATGAAGGAGAGATGGAAATTTCCTGCGGATTCCGGATTCCGGAAACGTCCTGGTGGCAGCGTTCCGGCATGCGTCAGGTGGGGTTGATGCAGGCCATGCCCTGCGTGATTGGGGAAGTGATCCCCAATTCTCCTGCCGCCCTGGCCGGATTGAATCCGGGCGATGAGGTTACGGCCGCCAATGGAGAACGCCTCTGGAACCCTGCAGCACTGGATGTTCTGCTGAAGAAGAATGAACCGCTCTTGCTGGATGTGACGGACAGGGCCGGGGTTGCAAGGCAGGTGAATATTCAGGGGAAGCTTCCGGAGAATTGGCACAATGGTGCGGACGGTTCCCTGCTCAAGGGGGCCCAGCCTATTCTGGGCGTGAGCTGGGACCTGAGTTCCGTGGGCCGTGACGTTACCGTCCATCCTTCTCCGTGGGCGCAGATCAAGCAGAGTCTGAAATGGATGGGGGATACCCTGGCGAAGGTGGTGGCTCCCGGCAGCAGCGTGGGCGTGGAGCATCTTTCCGGACCTGTGGGAATTGCCAATCAGTTTTACAAGATGTTCTCTCTGGAGGAAGGGTGGAAGCTGGCCCTGTGGTTTTCCGTGGTGTTGAACGTAAACCTGGCGGTTCTGAATATTCTGCCTCTTCCGGTAGTGGATGGCGGCCATGTGGTCATGAATGCCATTGAATTGGTTTTCCGGCGTCCTCTGAATGTAAAAGTTCTGGAATTCGTCCAGTTCGGCTTTGTGTTCCTGCTGATGGGGTTCTTCCTGTTTGTGACATTCAAGGATGTGGGGGATTTCTTTGGCAAGAAGCCGGACAAGCTGCCCACCCCGGTATTCAAGGCCGTCGCGGATTAGTTGCGGACGGCGTTTTTTATCCCGGCCTGTTCCATGAAGCAGTCACTGGCGGCGCGTTTCCTGTTCCGGGCGGTGGTGTTGGCGTTTCTAGTGTATGCCATGCTGCTTACCTGGTGGACTCCTTTCACTGGGGACAGCTTTATGCATTCCGTGTTCGGGGCGGACCACCGCCTTGCTTTTCAGCCCGTGCTGGAGCGGTGCAGGTGGTCATACATGCACTGGAATCCCCGGCTGGGAGAGTTCCTCGCTATTTTTACAGCTACAGCGGGAAAATGGCTTTTTCTGGCCCTCAATCCCTTCGTGCTTCTTTCCCTGGCGTTGATGATGTTTTTCCTGGCGCGGGGAAGAAGGGTCAATTCCGGAAACTGGCGGGATGTGCTGCTGTTTACCGTGGGAGCGCTTCTTTTGCTTACGTCTTCATCCAGACCGGGGATCACGATGTTCTGGCTGTCCGGAGGGACCAATTACGCCTGGTCGGCCGCCATCTGGCTGGGTTTCCTGTGCCTGTACCGCTCCTTATGGGCTGGAACTTCCCGGATTAGGGACACTCCTTTTTCCTGGCTCTGGATAGGCGTCATGGCTTTTGCCGCCGGCATGACGAATGAGAACCAGATTCCCGCTTCCCTGGGCATGCTGTTCGTGTACTGGTGTTACGCCCGCTGCCGGGGAATGGTTCTCCCCCGCTGGTTTTTCATTGGCTGGGGATTCCATGCGCTGGGAGGGGCCTTTCTTCTGCTGGCTCCGGGCAATGCGGCCCGCCTTCATTCGGAGACGGCGGGCGGCGCAGCCGTTCTCCATTCCTGGGGGGAGCGTTTCAGCGCCATTCCGGAATTGGTAAACGCCTTTTATGAATTCATGCCGATTCCTAAAATTTTGCTGGCTGTTGCCGCTGCCGCTCTGATCCTGCTGACTGTGGAAGCAGGGATAAACGCCTGGCGGGGGAAGGCCGGGCGGCGTATGTGCGTCTCCCTGCTGTTTATTCTGGTGGCTCATGCCATGGCTATCAGCTTTTTTGTACGCGTGATTCCGGCATGGCACGCCATGTTTTCCGCTACGGTATTGATGATGACGGGAATTCTGGGATTGTACGGGGTATGGATGGATGCCGTGCGAAGGCGGTGGCTCCCATTCTGCGTGCTGCTGGCGGCGGCTGGTCCGGCCCTGTGGGTATGCTCCGGATATCTGGATGCTTTTCCCCGTATCCACCGCCAGTGCGAGGAACGGAAAATGTTCATCCGCCATGAATTGGAACAAGGCAAGAAAAACATTACGGTTCCTCCTTATGATTCCGTTCCTTTGGCCCCTTATGTTTCCGTTATGTGGCGTATGAGCAGCGGGGATCCGGATGAATTTATCAATCGTTCCGTAGCCCGGTATTTGGGGATTGAAAGCATCCGGGTGGCTGTTCCGGAACCGTGACTGCTTTATTCTGGCCGTTTTACAAATCCTTTCCGTTTTTTATTTGAATGCGGGCAAATGTCCGCGGATTAACAATCCGGTGTCAATGGCAAATCATGAAAATTTAATCATGTATTACGTTTATTTTTTTGGGATAAATCATCTTCCATCAATATGATAGAAATATATAACATATTTAATATGAATAAAATATGTTTTTATTAAGACAACTTGGCATTCATCGGATTGTTAATTCGGTTTACTTCGTTTTGCCATGAAGAAATCCTTGTTGTCTTTAGCTTTAATCTCAAGTACCTTGCTTGCCGTAGAGGCGGCAACGGTGCAAATTGATTTCGGACGCAGTGACGTCACGACGGACGGCGTGCTCAATATGAATTATGATAGTGCCTCCGCCGCTTTGGGCAGCATGCCGGGAAGTGTTTCTTTGGCATGGAGTACGGCAGAATGGCCTGTAGGGGATAATGGCCATACCACCACCAAGACAGTTGAGGAAGAAGCCGATTGGAAAAATCCTTTCAACGGCAGCATGCCTTTCAGCTTGGGGGACACTTTTCGTGACGGTCTTTTAACGCAGACGGCCGACGGGTCCGGCTCTTTCACTGTAACGTTCAGCGGTCTTGCCGCCGGGGAGTATTCCTTGTCCATCTTTGGAGGTTTCACAGGCAAGGATGCATTTGCCGGTCAAACCTGGACGATCGGAAACGCCGATGCTTCCAATGCCGTCTGGACAAGCTTCGGCACAGACGCCAGCGGGAACTGGGCCGAAATTTCTTCCGTGACGGGTGATAATTCCGGAGTCCTTACTCCGGCGAACGCTTCCACTTCCAGCGCTACTGCCAATAAAGGGCTTTATGCTACGGTAGAGAATGTCGTGGTAGGGGAAGACGGGACGCTTACCCTTACGATTCAGGGGGATGGAAGCAAGGGGTACGGCCTTACAGCCCTTAATTACCTTTCCCTGACGCAGGTTCCGGAACCCGCTACGGCAGCATTGAGCCTGCTGGGCGCTGCTGCCCTGTTCCTGCGCCGCCGCAGGGACTGACCGGAAAGAACAGACCTTTGTTATCAACGCCGCTCCGTAATTCACGCGGAGCGGTTTTTTTATTTGGCGTTTTTCCTTTCCCTGTCTATACAGCAGGTCGTTTCTATCCCGGCCTGTTGGCCGGAGCAATGCCTGCCCCATTCCGGAGAAGAGCTGGAATGGGAATGAGGCGCGGGAAAAAGCGGGAAAACGGACTTGTCCGGGAATAGGGGGTTATTGAATGGGGACGGTTTCCTTCAAGCAGGTGGAGACGATGGTGCGCGTAATGCGTTCCAGCGGTATTCCGGTAATTCTGGACACGATGCGGGCGTAAGCGTTCAATTGGTTTGCATGGCGCTCGCGCAGTTGCTCAGGGGTATCGGCATGATCCGTCTTGAAGTCCACGATGCGGGCGCCGCCTCCATCAAGAATCAGCCTGTCAATGATGCCGGAAATCCAGTTATTCCCGTCAATGGCTTCAATACGCTGTTCCTTCATGATGCGCGCCGTTTCCGGAGGCGTGAAAAGTTCGCGGATAGATGGGATTTCCATGCACTCCGCTACGATGCGTTCCGCCTCCGTGGCAGGGTGGAGAGCCCATGCCGGTTTGTTTTCATCATCCCAGCGGGTAATCCGTTCAAACACGGCATGGACGGCGGAACCAAGCGCGGCGGCTTTCCCTGCGCCCGTGTGTTTTTCTCCCTGAAGCGGGGAGGCTTCCTCCGACAGGCCGGAAGGGGATATCCGTTCTCTGGCCAACGGTTTTTGCGGAGGCCATTCCAGCGCGTTTTTCTCCGCGCGTTTTTGTATGCTTTCCGGGAATTCCTCATACCACCCGTCAAGACCGCGGGAGTACAGGCATGACGCTCCGGATTCCGGAAGTATGTCTTCCGTTCCCCGGTTGAGGGGCCGGATAGAGGAACGGACTACTTTCCACATGGAATCTGCCTCCGTTTCTTCCTTGTCTTCCCGGTACGGGAGGATAACGTAGGTAGCCCGCTTGGCCCGGGTAAGCGCCACATACAGCTTGCAAAATCCGTCGAATTGCTGCCGGGCGCGCCATTCCCCGTAAAGTTCCCGGAATTGCGGGATATTCATATAGACATGCCGGGAGGGGGCCAGGACAATGCCTTCCTCACCGCCCTCCCCGTTTTTTTTGATAAAATGGGTCAGATGCCTTCCGTCCGCAAAAGGTGTATCCCTGCCGATCTGGGGCAGGATGACGATGTCAAATCCCAGCCCTTTGGATTTGTGGATGGTCATGATTCGGACAATTCCCGCGGCGGGGTCTTCCCGGCGGGTCAGGTCTTCCATGCGCCTGATCCATTCATCCAGGGAAACGCCCTGTTCGTCCACCTGTTCCGCCTCATTCTGCCAGACGGCCAGGCGGTCGCGGTGGAAGTCCGTCAGTTCCGCCCCTCCCCGGAGCAGGCGCTGTTCCAGTTCCTCCATGACGGCGGCGTAACCGTCCCGTTCCAGCAGGAGGCGCCATTCCTTCCACCCCATGCTTTCCGGGCCTCCCTGCGTGATGAGGGGCCGGAGAGGGGAGTGGGTGAGCAGGCCGACGACAAAGGGGTCTCCCGGCATCAGCAGCCAGCGGAAGAAGTACAGCAGGTTTTTTCCCAGCGGAGAGTCCACTCCTACCGGAACGTCGTCACATACTTCTGCGGGGATGCCGTGATCCGTCAGCCAGCCCTTGATGACAAGAGCCTGGTTTTTCGTACTGACCAGTATCGCTGTTTCCAGGCCGCGGCGCAGGGCCCCTGTACGCTCCAGAATATCGGCCGCCGCTTGGCATACTAGGTCGTTGTTGGCGGAGACGTTTTCCGCCTTGGGCGCCTGCCAGATTTGGGAGGTGCCGGGACGGTCTTCCAGATGAGGGGCGCACCGGTGCGCCGGATATTCTCCCCACTGTTCCAGGGCGGCGGGTTCGCACCCGGGCGCTGTCCGGGCATAGTCGCAAATATCGTTGACCAGGTCCAGCACAGGCTGGACAGAACGGTAGGAAGTGGACATGCCGCGTTGTTCCAGTTGAAGCTGTGAAGAAACGGAGCGGAAAAGCTCCGGGTCTCCGCCGCGCCATTGGTACACGCTCTGCTTGATGTCCCCCACCACGAAAATGCTGCCTTCATTTCCGGTCTTGGATTCCGCCAGATCATCCAGAAAAGGCTTGATGACGTGCCATTGGGTCTGGGACGTATCCTGGAATTCATCCAGCATCCAATGGTCGTAACGGCAGTACATGCGGTATTGCAGGTCCCGTTTGAGTTCCGGCGTCATGGTGCCCCCTCCCAGCATGCGCGTAACGTCGTGGAACAGGAATCTCCCCCTGTTGCGGACCAGGGAGGAATATTTGCTCTCAAACAGGAGCATCAGCCCGTGCGTGGCGCGGGTTCGGCGCAGCGTGTGCAGGGTTTCCATGCGAAGCCAGCTTTGGATGAGTTCTTCCAGAGCAGGCGTCCAGAAATCCCGGAATTTTTCCCGCGCCTCTTCCACGGTAATAGCCCAGGCGGAACCGCCCTCTGTACGGAATCGCACGCGGCCCAGCCTGGCGTATTGGGAAAATCCGTTCAGGAAGCGCAGGAACAGTTCTTTGTTTTTTACGCCGTTTTTCCCTTCCGGCGCAGGAGTTTGCTGAACCTGGAAAATCAGGGAATGAAGGACGGAATCAAATTGTTCCAGAGAGACGGGAGGCGCCAGCTCCTCCGGTGTGAAGCCCAGCGTGACGGGGTTTCCCCACATCCCGGCATCCGGCACATCCAGAAAAAGTTCGTGATAGGTACCCAGGCGGCGCATCATGGATTTCTCCGCGTCTGCGGCTTCCGCGTCAGAATCTGCCCCGGAAAGGAAAGCGTCTTCAAAATCCTTCCTTCGCTCCCTGTTTACGGAGCATTCCCGGTACAGGGAGAGCAGGGCTTCACGGCGCGCCAGTTTCTCTGCCGTGGGGTCAATCATACTGAAGCCGCTGACTCCCAGCTCAAAGGTGCTGGCGGAGGCAATTTGGGCAAACAGGCTGTCAATGGTGCAGAGGTTGAGTCGCGCCAAATTCTGTACCAGGATGTGCAGTAAATGGAGGAAGCGTTCCCGATGCAGGTTTTCCTCCTTCCATGCCTCCGGAGCGCCGGGCCAGAGACCGGGCTCCCCGTCCGTTCCCTTGATAACCGCCCAGAGCCGTTCTTTCAGCCGCGCCGCGCCTGCCTCATCCGTGGCCCCTGCGGCCAGGTCTGTCAGAATGCGGTCCTTGAATTCTCCCGCCGCTTTTCGGGTGAACGTAATGGCGATGAGGCGTTCGGGGTGGTTGCCGCTGTTCAGCGCCAGCAACCCCAGGAAACGCAGGGAGAGCTGGTAGGTTTTTCCCGTTCCGGCGGAAGCGGAGATCAGCATGTTGGTCAGGGGCGGCATCTTAAAAAGGAAGGTGGGGGGTGAGGCGGAGGCCCAGCAGATCCTGCAGGCTTTCCCTCCGGGAAGTCATCAGGTCCTTGAATACGTCATAAGAGGGCGGTGTCCAGCCCAGTTCCTCCGCAGTGATGAGACCGCGTCCTTCATGAAGAAGTTTCATCAGCTCCACCGTCCAGGAACAGGCGCTGTCCAGCGCGCATTCCTCATACCCGGGCATGGTGTCGTGGAGGGTGTCCCAGGAGGAGATTCCGATGTCCATGGGATTGGCGGGAAGGGCGTAATAAGCCGCAGAGGGATGGCCCCCGTAGGTTTCCGAGGCCCACAGCACATAAACGGGTAGCTGCAGGTCTTTCCAGCGCGCGTGCGCCAGTTTCCCGTTTTTCAGGCGTTTGGTGTAGGGATGCAGGGCTGGGGAAAGCAGGGGCAGGGCGTCCGGCCGTCCGAGCGGGTCCAGATGCTTTTTTTCACAGGAGGAGGCCGCTCCCGTTTTGTAGTCAATGACCCGTATGCGCCCGTCCGCATGGCGGTCAATGCGGTCAATGCGGAATTTCATGGGGAAGCCGCCCAGTATCCAGTTTTCTACCTGGTGCTCAAAGGCAATGCAGGACCATCCTTCCTGAAGGGCCTGCAAATGCTGAACGGCGTAAACGGAAAGCCTCTGTTCCATGGAGCGTTTTTGCAGCAGCAGGGGCATGAGGAGGGAGGGGCCGTATTGTTTCCGGAAGGTTTGTTCCAGTATTTCCGTGATAGCGTTCTGAAAGGAGGCTGCGTTCATGCCGTCTTTCAGGACGGCGTGTTCCCGGCAGAAACATTCCAGCACGTCGTGCAGCATGGTGCCCAGCTCGTTGACGGCCATGTCCTCTTTGTCCGGCAGGAATTCTTCCTCATTCATGTGCAGCGCCTCCCGCATCCAGAAGCGCATGGGGCAGGCCAGGAACCTTTTGAGGACGGAGGGGGAAAAGGCCAGCCCTTTTTCCTTCCACGGGTTTTTGTAGCCGGGCGCCATCGCGCCGATGTCCGCAGCGGTCTTCCAGCCTTCCGCGGGTTGAAGATGCCAGTTTCCGCGCTGGTAGGGCAGGGGAGCGGGCACATCGCTGATTTCCTGGAAAAGCCGTTCTACGCGGTGCGGCAGCTCCGCCTCCGGGCAGCGCATGAGCAGGGAGGAAGGGGTCAGAGGATCGTTCCTGCTGCTGGTCCGGGAGAGAAGGATGGTGAGACTGCCTTCCCGTTCGCGGGAATGGAGCAGGGCGGTCAGCAGAAAACTGTCCCGGGCTTTTTTCCGGTTAAAGGAATCAATGCCCAGGGTTTCCCGCAGTTCCTCCGGCATAAACTGGTCGGAAACGCCTCCTTCCGGTACGGTCCCTTCGTTTAGTCCCGTGAGAATGAGGTTTTTTTCCGGGCGGAAGTGAACTTCCATCCAGCCCAGGGAATCCAGTGCCGCATGAGCTTTTCTCCTGTTTCTGACGCGAAGCGGCTGGAGGCATTTCATCAGGAGCAGGAGAGCCGTCTCCGGGCTGGAAAACGCGGTGGAGCGCTGTTGCAGACGCATGAGTCCGGAAAGGCAGGAATGGAACATTTCCATGGCTTCCGTCTCCGGGCCATAGATGGCTGCCAGGGCCGGGAACCATTCCATCAGCCGTTCCCCCAGCATTCCCGGTTCCGCCATCCGGTTCCGCCATTCCAGAATGGCCTGGATGGAAGGAAAGGCGCCGGGATAAGCCTCTTTCAGCCTGGAAAGCAGGTATTCTTCCGTTTCCGGAAGGAATTTCTGCTGGATTTTGTCCAGCGCGGCGCAGCAACCCTGCTGGCCTTTTATTCCCAGGGAGGAGCAGAGCAGGGAGGAGCGCGCCAGGGAATAGACGGGGCGCGCCGTCCCCTTTTCTTCCAGTGCCCGCCGAAGGTTGCGGAGCAGGTCCATGACACCGTTTCCGGCAAAAGGCTTCCCTTCCGGATTGTGGAGGCCCCAGCCGTATTGGCGAAGGGCTGCGTCCAGGGCGACGTTCATGTCAGGATCGCAAACGCCCAGGGCGATGTCCGGCGTTCCTCCTTCCGCTGTGCGGGCGATGATGCGGCACGTTTCTTCAGCCAGCCGCGCCGGGTTGGCCGCAATTCTGATTTGACCGTCGCGGATTGGGATGGGGCGCCGGGACCACTCTTCCGGCAGAGGGCATCCCCAGGAATCAAAGGAGGCGGCTTCTTCTTCCGGCGCATGTATCCATATCTGGACGGGTACGCCATTTCTTTCCGCATGCTGGAGGGCATGGCGCAGGGGAGACGGCACCTCCGCTGTGCAGGCCAGAATAATGTTTCCACCTGTTTCCCGCAGGGAGTTCAGCAGCCGGGGCGGGGCTTCCGCCTTCATGGCGGTCCTGTCTTCAAGCTTCCAGCTTTCCAGTTGTTGCGTGCATTGTCCCTCCAGCCTTTCCATGTCCTTCCAGCGTTCGTCTCTGCCCGCACAGGCATGGTGGGCCATGATGCAGGAGACGCCCTGGTTCGCCATGGCGTGCCTCAGGGTTTGCAGGCTGCCGGCCATTTCCAGCATGCTGGAAAAATCCTCCGGCATGGTGCGTGGAAACAGGCGGGGATAAAGGCGGTGAGGCGTTTTCCCCAGGGCCAGGAGCCACCCGGCCAATTCTTCCGGAGCGGACGCCGTTTCTTCCTTTTCTTCCATCCGGGGGAACTGGTCTGCCGGAATGACCTGGGGAGCAAAGATGGCCTGTGTACGGGAAATGGAGGCAAGGTATTCCCTCAGCTGCCTTCCGGATTCCCGTGTGGGAACCAGCACCAGATGCCGGTGGAAGTCATTTCCCAGGGAAAGCAGGCGTTCCGCTACAGCACGGCAGGCCGGTTTGTCCCAGGATAGAAAGAATCGGTTCATGGCAGGGAAGCAGGATTCCCCGAAAAGGGGGAAAGCGGAAAATTACCTGGGAATGCTACATCAGGATGGCGGGATTTCCCATCTATTTTTTTCATTATTGCCGGGGCGGCGCATGGCATGCCGTGAGGTGAGCCGGCATTGGGCCGCATGTTGACGGCGCAGAGAGGAATTATTTTGCCTTTCCGGCAGGGCGTGGAGGCGGAAATTCGGAGGAATGGCATGTTTATTGTTCCTGGACGGCCCGTTTTCCCCTGGTTCCGGTGACCAGAAGCACACCTGTGAAGACCAGCAGGACGGAGAGGACTTTCATCCATCCGAAGTGGTCCATGCCCCACATCACCGCTACGGATGATGCGATCACCGGCTGGCAGTAATTGTACATGCTGACGGCGGTGGGTTTCAGCCTCTGCTGGGCGAAAGACAGGCAGATATAGCTGACAAAAGTAGCCAGAGCCACCACATAGGCAATGCCCAGCCATGTTTGTACGGGCAGGGCGGAATAATGGATGGCCCCCACTTCCCGGAAGGTGAAGGGGAGGCAGGCGGCTACGGCATACGTAAACATCCATTTCAGCAGGGTGACGGGAGAGTATCTGCCAATCAGATTCTTAAAAAAAACAAAGTAAACGGCTACGCTGCACTGGGAAGCCAGGCAGAGAATGTCCCCCAGCAGGTTGTTGTCTCCCGGGAGGGCCGCCGCATGCGCACCGCTGCCGGAAATTAGCAGCATGGCTCCGATGGCGCTGGCGCAGACCCCGATGATTTTTTTCCCCGTGACCATTTCCCGGAGGACGAACGCCGCCAGAATCATGGTCAATACCGGTGTAATGGTGGTGATGATGGCCGCATCCGCCGGGGAAGTGAACCCTACGCCCACCGTGAAGGCCATCTGGTTGAAAATGATTCCGAACAGGGAGGCGTAAAACAGAGGCAGCCGATGCTTCCTCTTTATGGGTTCCCTTGGCACGAAAGCGGAGGCCAGCCAGAACAGGAGGGCCGCTCCCAGCAGGCGGAATGTGGCGAGAGAGGCGGAACTTACTTCTCCCTGCTGCATGACCAGTTTACTGACGGGAGACATGAGGCCCCAGATGACGGCCGCCGCTCCCATCGCGATATGTCCTTTCAGCGCTTCTGATGGCATGGTGCGGCCCGCTGCGCGGCGGGTCGCACATTCTCCGCTTCCGCAAGCGGATTGCAAGAGTTTTTAGTGCGGGAAGGAGCGTGGAATACAGGGGAAACGTGTCTATCCGGAGCATTTGGAAGAACTCGTTATTCTGACTCTCTTTACTCTGTTTTTGAGTGACTCAAGGCGTTTCTTATTTGTTCTACGAAAAGGTTAATTATGCTTACAATTTTCGATAGTGTCCTCTATCTAAGAATTCTATATACCCTTTGTCGCGTAAACGCTGTAGTTGTTGACGTATCTTAGGTTGAATGAAAGTATTTACAGGATGTTTTGCTTGAAGTTCTTCAGTAAATAAATACATTTCATTAAGTGTAAAGTCTTTGTTGGGGAGTCTTTCAACGCAGGCAAGAACATCCATAAGCCATCCTCGACTATCAAGGTTTTTTGTTAAGAGTGATTTTGTACGTTTGTATTTTGCAAGAATTTCTTCTTTCTCAATTACAATAGAGTTTTTGATGATTTGTATTTTTCCACTTTCTGGTATTTCACTCAAAAGGATATTGCAGCCTGTCCATCCCGCTCTTTTTGCATTTGCTGAGAGAGGAGGACGTTTTTCAATAATAGCAGGAATAAAGAAATGGTTAGGAATTAGCCAAAGGTTGTTTACCGCTCCATCTGCATAGTTCATAAAAAAGAAGTTTGGATTGTTATATGATTTTATCCGGCTAATCATCGTGTCATAGGCTCCATCATTTATCTTTTTGCTTAATATTTTATTGGAACTTTTAAGACTTTTTAGTTCAAAGTCCGAATGGCAGCAACAACAATAGAAGTCGGCAACAGGTTTGTTGTTTTGGTAATGATTCAATACAGAGTGTCCACAAATAGGGCAAAACATATTGCGTTCTACCCAATCTTCGGTTAGTCTTCTTGCTATTTGGCTATGGTTTTTGTAGCCTTCAGTCACATTATTATTGAAAAATAAGTCCATAGTTCAGAATTTTGGCTGTAAAGATACGAAATTATCTTCTACAACATAATTTAACTAATGATTTTTTAATAACAAAAATTAAATTATGATATTTTGTAATTATGTAAAATTATTGTTATTTTTTTATCCGAATATGAGGTATCAGATGTAAATAATAAAGAGATTGCAAAGGTTATTGATCGTTTCTGCAATTGAGGAAAGCGGAACTGAAGAATTGAGACTTCTTTATTAAAGACAAAGAAAAATATAATTAGTATGGGAAATTTTGCGACAGTTGATTTTGCTATTCGTAGTTGCAAGATTCAATTTTATGATCATCACTTCTACCGATGATTTCCTTTTTGTTTTTCTTTTCTTATTTGTTCGACAAGAATATTAACTATATAATATCTGCCTTTTTTCGGATACGTGTTGATCGTGGCGTTTTTGCCCAGTGCTACTGCGGCTGGTCATTATTCTGTTCAACAGGCATGGAAATGCCGATTTTATGTTCCCTGCTGTTGCCGCGGAGTTCCGGGGCGTACATGGCCTCAATGACGGCCGGAAGGGCGCTGAAGCGTCCCGGACGTTCCGCGCGCAGGCGGTGGCTGATCTGGTATTGGCCCATGGGCAGGGAGGAAAGGAAGAGGCGTATTTCTTCATCCCCTATTTCCCTGTAGCCGAAGACGGTTCCCAGCCGGGCGTAGCCGCTGGCGGTTTCCCGGGATTCGCAGCCTGCGGGCTTGGGATCCTGGAGCATGAGGTATTCCACGTCGTTCTTCGTTTTCACGGTCATCACCACTTCAATGATGTCGCCGCTGGCGATGACGTCCCCGTTTTTCAAAAGCGTGCGCCGTGTCAGGTCTCTGCCCTGGGAGACGAGCTCTCCTGCATCCGTCTGGGTGTCCTTCACGGAGCCGTTTTTCACCGTTTCCTTTCGGATGCGGTAATAGGAGCGTTCCACGGTGACGGCATTGCCAGCGGCGGGGATGGGGTTTTCCAGGGAGAAGTAGCTGAGCGTGGAATTGGCATAGATGTTCCCGCTGCCTTTTTTCCTGCGGATGGTGATGACGTGGCTGCCGTCCGCCAGGGCTTTCCCGCTCATGCGGAAAGCATTGTCAAAGGTGAACAGGGTTTCCTTCGTGCAGGAAACCGTTTTAACCGGAATGCCGTCATAAAGGATTTCCGCCTCCATGTCCTCCATGCCTTCCCTGGTCTGGAGGAGGTAGGCAGACAGGGCTTCCAGGCAATCCGCCGTATCCTTGGTGGAGTCCCAGTAGGAACCGTTGGCGCGGTTGTCGAGCAGCCATTTTGCCAGGCGCGCCGTGACGGGATTGCCGGGGGCGCTCTTGGACATCAGTTTCAGGTAGGCCGCCTGCGTGGCTGCGCTGCTGCCGTACCAGCGCCACCAGTATCCTGCATTGGGAAGGCGCAGCCAGGCGGTTTGCAGGGAATCGTCCTGCTGGAGGAATTGGGAGATGACAGGCATTACCTTGTTGAAGTCGTCCATGCGATGGGCGTCCAGCAGGATTTCCGCCAGTTGAATCTGGCTGATGACGGGAAGTTCCAGCCTGTCACGGAACAGGTAGCGTTCCATAGGCAGGTTTTTCACGCCGCATTCCGCCAGGACGGAGTAGACCAGGGTATCCGTCGCGGAGGCCGTCAGGCGGTAATTCCCCAGTTTGCGGAGGGCTTCCTTCTTTTCAGGTCCGTCCGGCAGTTGTTCCAGTTTCCGGAATTTGTCTCCTTGTTCAAGAAGAGCTGTCTGGCGTTCCTGATAGTTTTTCAGCCAGCGGACAGCGCCGGAAAGCATGCCTTCCGGCACGTTGACCGTGTTTGAAGCAATTTTCAGGCCGTGAGCCACGTGGGCCGTCATGACGGGATCTCCCTCTTCCGCCCCTCCGAACCATCCCCAGGAGCCGTTGGAGAGCTGTTTTTCCCGGAGGGAGGAGATTCCCCTGGCAGCCATCTTTTTCAGCGCGGCTTCATCATAAACGGGGTTGCGTTCCAGTTTTTTCATGACGCTGTCATGGAAGGCCTTGTTCCTGATGTCCCGGGGATTCAGGCTGCGATGGCTTTTCAGCGCCGCTCCGGGATTCAGGTCGAGTTGCTTGAGCGTGTCCGTCACGACGAGGGCGGGGAGGAAGCGGTTGAGCGTCTGTTCCACGCAGCCATAGGGGTATTCCGCCAGATAGGGCAGGGCCTCCACCATGCTGAGGGCGATGCTGGGGGAGACCTTGACGACCAGTTCGCTTTCCTCCCTGCGCCGCTGCTGCGGCAGGGAAATGGAAAGTGTCTTTTCCTGTTCTCCGGAGAGTACTGCGGCGCTTTCCGCATGGAGCTGCTTCATGCCGTGCACCAGTACGGGGAAGTTCATCTGCATGGCGTCTCCGGTAGAGCCAGCCGATGCTTCCATGGCGACGGCGGCGGTTCCCTCCCTGACGGCGGCAGCCCACCAGTTGACGACTGCCTGCCCCTGGGCAGGAACGTCCACTTCCCGCACGGCGGAATTATCCGTATCTGCGGAAAGCCCCTTCACGGCCGGATCGTCAGCCGGGAGAAGTTCCAGGCACCCGTCTTTCAGGGAAATGGAAACGCGGGCGCGGACAGCCTTTCCCGTCCGGTTGCGGACCAGGGCGCTGAGCATCACGATGTCTTTTTCCACAAAGAAGCGCGGGGCCTGCATGCTGACCATGAAGTCCTTCGTGGTCAGGAATTCCGCGGAAGCCTGCCCAACCTGCAATCCGGGGGTGATGACCCAGGCTGAGGCCTTCCATGTGGTCAGGTTGTCCGGCATTTCCACGGGTACGGCAACGTTTCCTTCTTCATCCGTTTTGAGCGTGCCGCACCACTTGATGCAGTCCGCAAAATTGGTGCGCAGTTGAATGTGCGGGGAACCGTTTTCCTGCGCGTCCGCATTTCCCTGTCCGTTTGCAAGGGACTCGCTTTCTGCACTTTCTTTGTCCGCGGCCATGGCCATGACCGGAACGGCGGCGGGGGCGGCCGCTCCTGTAGCCAATGCGCGGCTTGCGGCAGCATCAGCACCGGAATCGAACACTGCCTCCGCAAAGCCGTTAACGGTCCCTTTGGCCTTTCTCGCCATAGGTCCGTAATTTCTGTAGAGCAGGGATTGGAAAGAGGGCTGGCCCGGACCGCGATCCTGCTGCGTGCCGGAAGCCGTCATTTTTTTCAGGCTGAGGAAGCCGGTTTCGTTCAGTCTGCCCCATACGGTTTTGGATATGTCCGTAATATTGGGGCGTGCGATGTATTCCAGAGCCTTGTCATAAACGGCCAGGGCGACGATGCCGTTACTGACGGGTTTGCCGTCCGGCCCCTTGACCTGAATGGTGACGTTGCCTTGTTCACCGGGCCGGTATTGGGATTTGCCCGGCACTACGGAAGGAGCCAGAAGCTGTCCGGCGGGCGGAATCAGAAGTTCGGCGGAAGCCTCATGAAGTTCTCCGTTTCTGACGGTGAAGGCGTTGACGCCCATATTGGGCATATCTTCCCGGGTCAGGCGGCATTCCACAAGGGCTGTCTGCCGGTCCAGGGAAACCAGACGGCGGGATTCGTTTTTCCAGGAGTTGCGCAGGAAGGTCCAGACGCGGGCGTCCGGATAATCAGAGGTGACGAGCAGCCTGGCCGTATCTCCCGGAGCGTATTCCTTTTTGTCCGGATGGATGGAAAGAGGATTGATTTTAAAAGGATTCTGTTTGCCCTTGCCGTAGGAAAGGAACTGGAAGGATTCTTCCACCTTGTTGCCGTGCCCGTCCTCCAGGGTTGTGGAAAGGGCATACAGGCCGGATTCCCCGGTCTGGAAGGACAGGGAGGCTTCCCCATCTTTCCCGGTGGCGATATCCCAGGTTTCCAGCGTTTCCCGTCTGCCGTCCGCACGGATATGCTGCAGGACGCAGGTTCCCCTGGCATGGGCAATTTTGGCGCCATCCGCCGTGGCTGCGGTAATGGATGCCTGGACCGGCGTTCCGGCGGGGGCATAGCCGCGGTTCAGGGTGATGAAGATATTAAACGGACGGAAAGTGGCAATGACTTGTCCGGAAGCGGAAACTTCCCGCAGGGAGGCGTCCGTCACGCTGACGGAAACGCGGTAGGTGACGTTGCTAGAGGGGAAATCCCGGGCATCCTGCGCCGTGGGTAATTCTACGGATGCTTTTCCGTCCTTGTCCAGCGGCACCGTCTTTTCCAGGACGGTCAGAGGCGCATCCGGGAAAAAGGGAATGTAGTACGGGCTGAAAGACCTGTCGTACAGCCAGCTCCATTTCCAGTAAGGCGTCCAGATGTTCGCCCCCAGCGTCCGGGTGATGGTGATGGTTGCCTTTCCCCCGCTTACGGGGCCGCCCGCGTAATAATCCGCCTGAATGGCGACGGGAATGGGTTGTCCCAGCCGGATAGGTTTGGCGGGGGCATCCATTCTGACGGAGAATTCCGGCTTTTTATACTCTTCCATCCGGAAAAGGGGGGCATACAGCCGGAAATCCGGATCTGCGGAGTCATGCAGTTTCAGCTTGGCCCCATACTGGCTCAGCGGGGCGTCCGCGGGAATGAGCAGTTCCAGTTCAAAGCTGCCTGTGGAATCCGTCGTGACGGTCTTTGGAGGGAAAATGCTCTCATCCCCTGTTGGAGAGGCAATGGTCAGCGTCAGTTTTTTTCCGGCGCAGTCTTTTGTTCCGGGATTCGCGATGTCCGGGCGGAAGAGGACGCCTTTGAAACGGGCCGTCTGTCCGGGGCGGTACACGGGCTGGCTTTCCAGGAAAAAGCAGGAATAGGAGTCGGAGGCCTTGTTGGCCGTATCCATGAGGTAATTGCCGGATTCCCAGCCGTAGTCAGATATTCCCGCCAGCACATAACTGTCCCCCTTGGAAGCGATGCCCAGGAACATGTTGTAGGGAGGGGCGCTGGAATGGCGGTGAGGGATTGTTTCTATCATGGCTCCGTCCTTGTCCGTGATTCCCTTTACCTGGCGTTTTTGGAGCGTTTTATCCTGCCGGTAGCGGAGGAGCCGCAGGCTGCCTCCTTCCACGGGTATTCCCGTTCCGGCGTCCGCCAGGAACCAGAGATTGCCTTCCGGAACGGAACGGCGTACCAGCACCATGTCTGACAGAGTGAGAAAGCGATGGAATCGGTAGCCGTTTTCCAGTGTGACGGTGAGCAGGTACCAGCCGGGTTTGCGGGTGGGTACGGGAATGTGTGCGATGTGGTTCAGGTGCCGGTTCCCGGGAGTCAGGGTTATCTCATCTCCCTTGATTTCCTCTCCCAGATAGCGGGCATAGGATGAGTCATGCAACAGGCTGAAGAGCAGGTTCCCCAGGTTGGAATACCTGTCTTTGTAAGCTTTTCCCAGCGTTTTGGAGGTTTGGACCTTGTCCATGCGTTCTTCCTGCCACCGTTTCATATCCACGGGGCGGACCGCTACGCAGGCCCGGGAAGCGTTGCGGTAGGAGAAGGAAACAGTCACCGGTTCTCCCGCCAGCAGCGTTCTTTTATCCATATCAAATGTTCCGTTGGGTTCCGTGATGGAGGCGATGCGTTTTTTCAGATTGTCCGCCACGTCCAGAAATTCCTCCTTGTCCTTTTTGTTCCAGGATTGTGCGTTCCAGGTTTGAAGGATTTTTCCTAAAAACTGCGCGGCAGCGGGTCTTTGGTTGCGGGCCAGGAATTCGTCCGCTGCCAGATTGGCGGCGTTAACGTAGTAATCCGGCTCCGGCGTTATTCGGACGGCGGAAGCAATCCGGATGAAGTCATAATCCGGGGGAAGGTTGGTGAGCAGGAATTTACCGTTGCCCGTCCGGTCGGTTTTAACGATGGTCTGGTCCGTTTTTAATTCCGCCGGGTTGATGCCCGCCACCATGCCCGCGTTGCCGGGGCCGTACACGAATTCCTGGTCCGGCGCCGTATTGGCATAAGAGAACAGCCGGCGGCACCAGGAGGCGGTGAAATAATTGACCTGGTTGGCCAGTTCCGGATTCACCTGAATGGCGGCGTCCAGCAGCCAGCGCATGCGTTCCCCGTCGTTTTTAGCTGTTTCCCAGGAGGAAGAGGCATGGTAAAAGATAACTTCCGGCTTTCCTGTTCCGGCATTGACCATGACGGGAACGGTGGCGACGTTTCGAAAAGGGGATGCTTCCTCTCTGGAGACGTAATCCGGCAATTCCTTCAGGTTGGTCAGGTTCCCCAGGGCTGCGTAAGACTGGAAGGCGGAAAGGGGAGCGTAGCGGTTTCCTTTGACCGGCAACGCCTGTGCCGTGATGAAGCGCAGTTGTCCCAGAAGTTTCATGTTGTTGCCCTTCTCCGCAAGCTGCATGGCTTTGACAAGGCACCGCAGGGCTTCCACACGGTCCCTTGCTTCTCCGGAATATTCTCCATCCCATGGCCCGGCGCCGCGGATATAGGCGCCGTCCACCAGTTTGAACGTATGGCAGGCACTCTGGTACAGGAGTGCGGCGTCCCTCAGGAAATGGGGATTGGCGCCGTGGAGCTTCATCTGTTCCTGCAGAATGGAATCCAGATTGATGGAATCATCCAGGGCATTGAGACGGGTAAGAGCCTGGTAGTAAAGAAGCAGATCTGTCCCGCTGTATTGGTCGTCATATTCATGGAGTTGTTTCAGGGCCTGTTCCGCCGCTTTCTTGAACAGCCTTTTGCCCAGAAGCTTTTCAAGGTTTTCAACAGCTTGCTTCCTTTGCTGCGGGGAAACAGGGGAATTTTTACCCTCCGCAAGGGCATGTTGTTGCGAAGGGGTGGATGCGTCCGCCGGGGACGGCATTCCGGAGGCCAGCAATCCTGCCGCCAGAAAAAGAGCGGAAAAGAATCTGTTCATTCCGCCAGACTACTTCCAAGTAAAATCTTTGGCAAGTTGCAAGTAGGCTGCGGGAAAAGGGAGATTGTCTTAACGCTGTCAACAAGGCCGGGAGTGAGGGAAGGGGTATTCCATGATCAGACGTTTTTCCCCTTTCGTCATGCGTGCTGCAGATTACTGCAACCCAGTCGGTAGATGGCCTGGATGTCCCGGACATCCAGCTTTTCCAGTCCGCCGACGGGGCCGCGCACACTGACGGCCTGTTCCGCCATCAGGGGGAAATCCCCGGGAAGGATGTTCAGTTCTTCCATAGTCGTCGGAAGCCCTAATTCCCGGTAAAAACGTTCCAGACGGGAAATACCTTCCCGGATGATGGCTGACGGTTCCCGGAAGGAACCTTCCACTCCCATCACATTGACGGCGAACTGCACGAATATTTCCTGGTGTTTGGGGGAAACATACTTCATCCAGGCCGGGGTGACGACGGCCAGGCCTGCTCCGTGGTCCACATGGTACAGTGCGCTCAATTCGTGTTCCATGGCGTGGCAGCCCCAGTCCTGTTCGCGGCCTACCCCCAACAGGTTGTTGTGGGCGATGTTGCCGGAAAACGCGATTTCCGCCCAGGCGTTGTAATCATTCAGGTTCCCGTTCAGGATGCGGGCGTTTTTCATGATGGTGCGCAGGGTGGCCTCACAAAGGCTGTCGGAAAGGTCCGTATGCAGGGTTTTGGTGAAATAGCGCTCAAAAATGTGGCTCATCATGTCGCTGATGCCATTGGCCATCTGGCGGTGCGGGAGCGTAAAGAACAATTCCGGGTTGATAATGCTGAATACGGGGCGCAGTTTGGGGGAACCGTACCCCAGTTTTCTTCTGGTCTCTTCATTGGTGATGACCGTATTCGGGCTGCTCTCGCTGCCCGCGGCTGGAATGGTCAGCACGGTTGCGACGGGCAGAGGGTCGGACTGAGGCTGTTTTTTGGAAAGGTATAGTTCCCATACGTCCCCTTCATGGGGAACGCCCAGCGCAATCGCTTTGGCAGAGTCAATCACGCTGCCTCCTCCCACGGCCAGCACGAGGCCCAGGCCGTGTTCCCGGCAGAGGCGGATGCCTTCATACACCAGGGGCAGCGTAGGGTTTGCCTGGACGCCTCCCAGTTCCTCATACTCCACGCCGGCGGCTTTTAAGGATGCCGTGACGGCATCGTAAAGACCGGAACGTCTGATGCTGCCGCTACCGTAATGAAGCAGGATTTTTTTGCCTAACGGCTTGAGAAGGGTTCCCGTTTCATGGTGGGTGCCTTTTCCGAAAATAAGAGTGGTTTTGTTATCGTAAACGAAGTTGAGCATGGCGGGAATGATACGGCAACGCTACGGTCCTTCCGCCCCCTTCTCAAGATTTTTGTATGGCCTGTTCCCCTTTCCAGGGGGGATGCTGTTCCGGAGGATATTCTCTCATGCAGGGGTTCTGTTCTTCTCTGTTTTTTCATCATTGGCTCATCTGGACGGAGCTTTCTGGAGGATTGTTTTCTTTCCGTTGTTTTTTGGCGATAAGATTCAGCGGAAATGACTCTCTGCAGGAGTGGCGGCGCCTTCCGGCCCCGAGGGGCCAGCGGAAGACGGTTATTTCATTATTCTGGGCCGCTTCCGGCAGGTAATCGGAACAATGGCCGTATTCGGCCAGGGATGCGCGGAGAAAGGAGGGGAAACGGGAAGTTTCAGAAATCCGTAAAAATTATCCTGGTGAATACTGTTCAAAATCACGATGCATGGCATACTCCTCCTGCTTTTTGCTTGAGCGCGGAGGCCTTCCCGTTTATTGTCATGCACGGGCCATGTCCGGTCCCCGTAGTTCAATGGATAGAACGGGTCTCTCCTAAAGACTAGATGCAGGTTCGATTCCTGCCGGGGACGCCACCCAATATTATTCAGGGCCTTGCATCAGCATTAAAAACGCAGGGATTTTGCCTCTCTTGTGCGAGGTATCGTCATGGTTGATTGAATGGGGAATGATTCAAGGGAAAAGCAGGTATCCGGATTATCGGCGTCCGGCCGGAGAGGGCGAATAACTTGGGATTCACGTCCGATTGGAAACAAAAAGCAAATGCGGAAGAAAGATTGCAGATAGCAAGGAAATGTGCTAAAGGCTACCGGAGAAGAGCCTTTGGGGCGGAACATTGTGCTTCGGGACATGAACAGGCAGGCATGGAGCAATGTTTCCCAGCCGTACAGGGGATGGATGAAAGAGCGTTATGCAATAACAAGGACAAGAAGATGGAGGCAATTAAAATAATCCGTTATCTGTCGCCCGTTGGAGAAATGATGATTGGCTCATATGGCGGCAATCTTTGCATTTGCGACTGGGCAAAGGAAAAACGCCGCGGCACGATAGACCGCCGCATCTGCCGGCATCTCAACGCTGAATATGAAGAAGGAACTTCCGAGGTTATTGAACAGGCGGTAAGCCAGCTCCGTGAATATTTCCAGGGGGAACGCAGAGACTTTGATATACCCATTGTATTTACCGGATCGGAATTTCAAAACTCAGTCTGGCATGAACTGATGAAAGTTCCTTACGGTTCCACCATTTCTTATGCAGAGCTGGCGCGCCGCATTCATCATCCGAGGGCTGTCCGGGCTGTAGCGTCCGCTAATGCCACCAACCCCATCTCCATTTTCGTGCCCTGCCACCGCGTTATTGGCAGCAATCAGAAACTGACAGGTTATGGCGGGGGGCTTGATGCGAAACGGGAATTGCTTGCCCTGGAGGCGCGGGTAAGCGGAAGTGTGCTGGCCTTATGACCCGTGATGTGAGGAAGACAGGCAAGGACGTGTCAGGTAAGGCTGTTTTGGGAGGCTGCTCTTCCGGGGCAGCCCGGCAGGGGGGGCGTTAAGAAGCTTCCGCGGTTGCGGCTGAATTTCCGGCTGTCTTCGTTTGAATGGAGGTGCCTTGTGAGGCACTTCACCATTTGAGGAGGGTATTTCCTCCCTGGGCGAATCCGGAGAGCAGGGTGCCCATTGCTGAGGTTTTCTGGGCTCTCGCATTGGAGCGGCCCATGTATTGCTCCGTGTTGGCGCGGTTGTACAGGGATTGGGCGTTCCTCATGGCTTCTGCCGCTTCATCCTGAATCCGGGTTTGCAGGCGCGTTGCCAAAGCCTGTTCCCTGATTGGAACGGAGCCTTCCCGGAGCAGGGAGGATTGGGCGGCGTCCAGTCGGGCTTCTCCCATTTGGCGCGCAGCGTCCTGCTGCATGCGTTTGGCATTTTCCATCCCTGTCTGTTTTTGGAGGTCTGCCTCGTTCCTGAGGGTGGCGGCATTTGCGTCCGCCGCCTGTCTGGTGGCTTCCGCGCTTTTTTTCTGTGCAGACGCGGATGCCGCACCTGCTGCCGCTGAAGTAGCGGCCAGTGTTATCATTCCCAATGATGCTGGATCAAATCCCATGCGCGCATTCTGATATGAAAAACGGTTCAGGCGCAAAACGCCTGAACCGTTTGACATGAATCAGGGTTTGGCACAGAAGGGGTTACTCAATCACGATGCTTTCAATGTTCAGCACCGGATGTTCCGGAGTGGAGTGGGGATCAATGGTTCCGGTAATGATGACGGTGTCTTGTTCTTTCAGCCCGTTCACACCTTTGGCGGAGTGCTTGATGGGCTGCCCCTGTTCATCCACGAACTGGACGGTCATCGTGTTATTTTTCCGTATTTCCACCGGTACCGTACCGGCGGCCCAGACTCCCTTCTCCTTCATATTGACCAAGAGCTGAGCCGGGTCTCCGATGGTGAAGGAAGCAATGTTTTTTGAAAAGACGGGGTCATCTCCGATTACCGCTCCCTTGACGGTGACTTTGTCGCCCGGAGCCGCTTTTCTGGCATCTGAAACGACCAGAGCGCGTGGCAGGCCAACCATATTTTCCGCGAATCTTACGGCCATCTTCTGGGTAACGTTCTGGTCGGAAGTGAGGGCGTTTACAGTTTCCTTGGGATTGCAGCCCATCAGGGAAACTGCGGCCATTGTCAGAATGATCAAGTGTGTGGTGCGCATGGAAACTCCTTTCTGTTGAAAGGTTGGATTCCTTTTCCCCTTCTGCCGTTCATCATTCCGTGTAAGGAAAAGAATATTTTTTACAGGAACAGCCCGGCAGCCAGCATGGCGAGGTCCCTGAGAACGTCCCACAATTTTTCCGCATTGTGGATGCAATCCGCCAGAAAGCGGTGAAGGCTTACGGCATTGAACAGGCGCAGGAGCGCCAGGAAGAGAAGAAGATTGGCAAAATATACGAGAATCAGGGAGAAGAAGGTGCCGTTGTCCGCCAGGTCCGGCTGGTCCTTGGGAATGATCCATGCCGTCCAGAACAGGTGGAAGCACCACCAGAAGCCCAGGCCGGAGTAAAGAAGGGCCTGGCAGGTGACTGTAGGCCAGAAGAGGTACGTTACGCCCCATACCAATCCCCACAGCATGGCCCAGAGAGGAAGGAAGTAGGGGGAAAGGGAGATAAAGATGTTGTTTTTATCCGTCTGGATGTAACCTCCGTCCAGATCCGCTTTGAAAGCATGGATGGAGCCGCGGCTGCAAATGACCGCCAGAGCGTGCGTCAGTTCATGCCCCAATACGTACAGGTACAGCAGGGAGGATGTGAACAGCCTGCTGCTGCCCAGCACCACCCACACGGCAGCGCCCATCAGGGCGTACCATACGGGAATGGAGAAGAGGATATTGAGGCTGCCGGAGGCATGGGCCAGCTGGTCGCACAGGGACATGGCCGTGATCAGGGCCAGCGGAAGCAGGATAAGGGTGGCTACGGCATGCCTGATGAACCGGGTTCTGCGCGGGAGATCCATGAAGGAAAATTCCTGGCATTCGTCCTCCCAGTATTCGGAGGATACCTGGGCGCGGTAAGTTTTGTCCCAGGCGTCCCGGTTGCATTGCCGCATCATGTCGCCGAGGCTTGCCGCGGATCTTGGTTTCCGGGCGGTTTCTGCATACCGGCGCCAGTCCTGGCGCGGCGGTGTGTGTCTGGAGGCCTTGGGCATGCGGTGTGAGGTCTGGAACCAGCATAAAGGGACTTGAGGAGAAATGCGAACCAAATTTGCCTCTTCCGGAAACCGGAGGAAAAAATGTTTTATCCACGCCGGCTGTTCCTGTATAATCCGCCGCATGCAAGATGTCCTGCTGGTTCTGGAAACTTCCTGTGTGCAGTCTTCCGTTGCGGCTTGGAGCGGGGAAAGTCTGCTGTGCCAGGCGGCATGGAGAGCGGAGCGCAACCATTCCTCCGCTATTTTCAAGGCGGTGCGGCAGGTTCTGGATGCTTTGGAAGGGCGGCGTTTGAAGGAAATCGTGGTAGGTTCCGGTCCGGGCGCTTACGGCGGAATCCGCGTAGCGCTGGCCGTGGCGGACGGACTTTCCCTGGTGCACGGTTCCCGCGTGGCGGCTTTTTCCTCCTGGAACGGACTTGGTCTGCATCATGGTGAGGCCTGCGTAATGTCAGATGCCCGGCGTGGCGGCTGGACGTGGGGGAGGCTGGAAAACGGCGTTCTGACGGATGTGCCGGCAGTGCTTCCTGCGGAGCAGGCCCGCGTCAGCGTGGCGGAGTGCATGGGAAAAGGCGTGCCCGTTTTTTCCACGGAAACGGCGGAACATCTGGCCGCCCGGGAAATGTCGGGGATTGTCCCCGTGTATCCTTCTGCAGAGGCGCTCGGGGCCGCGTGGCTGTCCCTGGCGGAGGCCCGCAGAGAAGAACTTCTGGAAAGTCCGGCGGAACCGCTGTATGTGAGGGCTCCGCACATCACCCGCGCCAAACGTCCCGCATGGGCCGTGAAGGCGTAATTAAGGTTTGACTTTTTGGAAGATTGTTAGACTTTTAACCGGTAATATTCACCACCAGTAGCATTTTTTAACATGAGCAATGACACTTTTTCCGAGCGCCTCGCATATCCCAAAGGTTTAAAAGGAATCATCGCCAATGAATCCGCTTTGAGTGACGTGCGCGGCGAGGAAGGGCGTCTGTTGTATCTGGGCTACGATATCGATGATCTGGTGGAGATGTGCTGTTTTGAAGAAGTGGTTTATCTGCTTCTCAACAAGCGTCTTCCCAACCGTGAGGAATTGGAGGGCATCAAGAAACGCCTCCGTTCCGACCGCGACCTGCCCCAGCCCATTCTGGATTTCTTCAAAACGGCCACCAAGTCCGCCCGGCCCATGTCCGCCCTCCGGACGGCTGTTTCCATGCTCGGCATGTATGACGACCGGACGAAGGATGCCGGGCAGTTGAAGGAAATAGGCCTCAGCCTCATAGCCAAGGTTCCCGTGATGGTGGCGTATTACTACCGTTTGTGCCAGGGTCTGGAGCTTCCCCCCGTTCGGGAGGACCTGAGCGAGGCGGAACATTTCCTGTGGTTGCTGAAGGGTGAGGAACCGGATCAGTATGAAGCCCATATTCTGGAGGTAGCCTACATTCTGCACGCAGACCACGGCATGAATGCCTCCACCTTTGCGGCGCGCGTCTGCATCGCCACGCTTTCGGACATGTATTCCGCCATCACCGCGGCCATCGGCACGCTGAAGGGGCCGCTTCATGGGGGCGCCAATGAGGGCGTGATTGAAATGCTCAAGGAAATAGGCACGGAGGACCGGGTGGACTCCTACATTGAGGACAAGCTGGCGCGGAAGGAAAAAATCATGGGCATGGGCCACCGCGTGTACCGCGTGCTGGATCCCCGCGCCCCGCATTTGCGACGCATGGCCATCCGCCTTTCCTCCCGAATCGGTGAACCCAAGTGGATCCGCATGTCGGAACGCATCGCGAAACTTGTCCGGGAGCGCAAGGGCTTGAACGCCAATGTGGATTTTTATTCCGCCACGGTTTATTACAGCATCGGGATCCCCACCAGGCTGTTTACCGCCATTTTCTCCATTGCCCGCTGTAGCGGCTGGGTGGCCCAGGTTCTGGAACAAATGGAGGATAACACGCTGTACAGGCCGCTGACTCTTTACACAGGACCCAAGGACCGCATTCCGGTTCCTACGATCGACATGCGGTGACAGGTTTTAATCAGGAAAGGCGCCGGAAGCAATATCCGGCGCCTTTCCTGCATCTGCCTTCCGCTTTTCTTTTTCGTGAAAATATCCTTTCTATCCGCCGGCGGTATTCAACCGTACTGTTCATTGTCCTGGGCTTTTTCCATTATGGCTGTAGAGGCAGCTCATGGAATTATTGAATGGCAATATGCCGTTATCGCGGGTGGGGATGAAGCAGATCATTTTTTCAGTTCCCTGGGAAACTATACGGGATTCCCATAAGGGCATGTTCTGGGATATCTGCGGAGCCGTCTCTTCCTTGATTCTCTTTTATCTGGTATGTCCCTGACGGAGGAAAGACGCGGAACCCGCCTCTTCATGGCCCTGTGTTCTTTGGTGGTGGAACCCGCAGAACATCCATGCCGATGTGGAGAGGCAGGCGGGGGGCTCGTCAAATGCCGGTCTGGCGCAGTCCTTCATAAAGGACGACAGCTACGGCTGTGGATAAATTCAGGCTGCGGGCTCCTTCTCCGGGCATCGGAATAGTCAGGGCGGTATCTGCGTGTTCTCTCAGCATGCTTTCCGGCAATCCGCGGGATTCCGGTCCAAAAACCAGATAGTCCCCTGCGTGGAAAACCGCATCCCAATGGGAACGTGGCGCCTTGGTGCTCAGGTACCAGAACTGCGCGCCGGGGGCTGCCGCCTGCTTCAATTCCTCCAGGCTGTCCCAGACATGCAGGTCCACCTTGGCCCAATAGTCCAGACCCGTACGGCGCACATGCTTTTCATCCAGACTGAACCCCAAAGGTTTGATCAAATGGAGCCTGGAGCCCGTTGCCAGCGCCAACCGTCCGGCAGCTCCTGTATTATGCGGAATTTCCGGATGGAACATGACGATGTGGAAACGGGGCTGCATGCGCTTATTCTCATCACAAACAGGCCTCCCGTTCAAGTGGGACTTGTCCAAAAGTGGCAAATAATGTACGTTTTCACCCGATGAGAGACATCGTATATTTTGATTTGGAAACCCGTCATTCCGCGGCGGAGGTGGGCGGCTGGCATAATACGGCCGAGATGCGCCTTTCCGTGGGCGTGACTTATTCCACGGCTTCCGGCAAATATACGATTTATTCTGAGGAAATGGTGGATGATCTCATCCGGCAGCTTTCCCAGGCCGACCTGGTGGTGGGTTACAACCACGAGCATTTCGACTATGGCGTGCTCCAGCGTTATACGATGTGGAATATGATTGATATCACGAACAACCTTGATTTGTGCAAGGACATCGAACAGCGTGGGGGAGTGCGCGTCAAGCTGGATTCCGTGGCGGCCGCCTCCATCGGTTCTTCAAAAACGGCCGTGGGCACCCAGGCTCTCAAATGGTGGGCGGAATATGCGCAGACGGGTAATACGGAGCTTTTAATGGATATAGCCCGTTATTGCTGTTTTGACGTGAAGGTGACGCGGGATGTGCACTGGTACGGGGCGGAACACGGTTTCATCCGTTATGATGATAAAAAGGGCGGCCAGGTGGAATTGCCCGTGGATTGGAAATTGTAACTTTTCCTGCATGCATGCCCGGCCAGCTGTAGCCGGTTTTTTTCCGGGCGCTGAAGTGGGTCTGGTTTCCCGCCTTTGGCGGCGTTGCCGTTTATCCCCGGACAGATGCCGGTTATCAGGGAATGGCTGGGGCGGAGAAAGGCTTCCGGGAGGAAGCGGACGGCAACCATGCTGTTGACGCCTGGCTTAACGGCGGTTGATGCGGGCCACTTCCCGCTGGGCTTCGCGCATTTCCACGCGGGCTTTCAAATCGTAGCGCTGGTCGCGGTGGGTTTTGCCCTTGCCCAGGCCTAGAGCCAGTTTCACCTTGCCGTTTTTCCAATACAGCTTGAGAGCTACCAGGGAGCAGCCTTTCTGGGAGGTCTGCTGTTCCAGTTTGAAAATTTCCCGTTTATGGAGAAGAAGGCGGCGGGGCCGGCGCGCCTGGTGCTGGAAGAATTCTCCCGCTGTCTCCCAGGGCTGGATGTCGCAGCCGTACAGGAGCATCTGGCCGTTTTCCACCCTGGCGAAGGAATCGGCAATATTCACCTTGCCGGCGCGGATGGATTTGACTTCCGTTCCCTTGAGTTCCATGCCGCATTCGTAGGTGTCCAGAATTTCGTAATCCCGGCGGGCTTTTTTGTTGGTGGAAATGTCGGAGCTCATGGCACGAAGGGGAGAAGGATGAAAAGGCCCCGGGCTGGGAGACCGGGGCCTGGCTGGATAGAGAGGATTCCGTACGGAATTCCGGTCCGGAACGGCAATAAAGGGAATGTGTTGTTACTGGTTGTCTTCCTGGAGGCTGCCGGATTCCGTATGATAGACGAGCTTGCCTTCAATGATTTCCGTCAGGGCAATGTTCGCGTTGCCCATATGGGGTGTGGTAGGCACCAGCGGGGCGCGGCCATTATTAAGCTGGGCTACGCGGCGGGAAACCACGTTGATCAGCATTTGGGGCTCGGGAATGATTTTGGAGGCTTGTTCGACGAGTTCGGCTTTCATGTAAAAAGGTCTAGGTAGATATCCTGATGCGGAGAGAGATATAAAAACGGTTCCTGTCCGGAATCAAGCTTATATTACGGCATGAGCTGCCTTCGCTCGCGGGAATCCAGTTCTTTCCATGCGCCGGGTTTCAGTCCCGCCAGGGAGAAATTTCCGATTCTGGCGCGAAGAAGCCGGAGTGTGGGAAAACCGATGGCGGCGGTCATGCGCCGCACCTGGCGGTTTTTCCCTTCCACCAGCGTCAATTCCAGCCATGAGGTGGGAATGGAGGCGCGGTAGCGGACGGGAGGGATGCGGGGCGGCACGTCAGGCTCCCTGCGCATGAGGCGTGCCCGGCAAGGCAGCGTGCAGTGCCCGCGGATGCGGAGGCCCCCGAGTTCCAGAGGGCGAAGGTCCGTTTCGGAAGGAGTGCCTTCCACCTGGCTCCAATAAGTTCTGGGATGCCTGCCGGAGGGGTTCAGGAGACGGTCCGCCAGGCCCTTCTCATCGGATAAAAGAAGCAGCCCTTCCGAATCCGCATCCAGCCTTCCTACAGGATACACGCCGGGAGGAAACCCGAATTCAGCCAGTGTCCGGTGGTGGGGAGCCTCCTTCGTAAATTGGGAGAGAATACCGTAAGGTTTATTGAACGCCAGAATCATGCCGTGCACGGCAAGGGTAGCATGAACCGCTGGCTTTGGCACGGGAAATTGAAGCGGCTTGACTTGTCTGTGTTGGGGAAGGAAAGTATCTGCATGCATGGAAAAACGGCAGGTTGTGTCCTGATGCTTGCGTGTTGCGTGCCCGTCTGGGTTCAGGCGGCGCCGGATACGGGGGAAGTGAAGGCAAAAATTGCGCGGAAAATCTGGCAAAACGAATGTGCCGGGACAATAAGGGGGCTGGTTTCCTGGAACCGGGGAGAGGCGTTTCCATCCTTGGGAATCGGACATTTCATCTGGTTTCCTGCCGGAGTCACGGAAAGGTTTGAGGAAAGTTTCCCTGCTTTCATTCAGTTCTGCCGCAGGAAGGGAATCCGGGTTCCGGAATGGTTTTCCGGTGTGGCTCCGTGGCGGACCAGAAAGGAATTTGAAGCGGCGGACGTTCGCGGCGGTCTTCCTGAACGGATGCGCCGGTGGTTGTCCAGCCCGGCGGCCCTGCAAATGCAGACGGATTTCATTATTGCCAGGTCTGTGGCCGCTCTGGAGCGTATCAAGGGCCAGTCCCGCCGCCCGGAAGAGATGGCGGCCCGCTATTATGCCGTGGCGTCGGTTCCCAACGGCATGTATGCCCTGATTGACTACGTGAATTTCAAGGGAGAAGGAACCAATCCGGCGGAACAGTACCGGGGGATTGGCTGGGGGCTCAGGCAGGTGCTGGAGGAAATGCGCCCCGTTTCTCCCGGACAGCCTGCGGCGGTTGAATTTGCGGAAGCGGCTAAAAGGGTGCTTCAGCGCCGCGTGGACAACAGCCCGCCGGGTCGCGGAGAAGCGCGCTGGCTTGCCGGATGGCGGAACCGGTGCGATTCCTATAAGAGGAATTTGTGACGAATTCCTTTCCCAACAGAAAAGACCAGTTGTGCAATTATCCTTGACCTGACGGGGATTAGGGTGTAATTCCCTCACTCCATCCTGAAACTTCGCTGATTTTATGCCAAACACTCAAGAAGAAACAACGCTGATTTTGCTGAAGCCCGACTGTGTGCGGAAAAACCTTTCCGGCACCATTTTGAAACGTTTTTTGTCCGAAGGGTTTCGCCTGCGCGGCATAAAGATGATCCAGCTTGACGAACCGGTGCTCCGGGAACATTACGCCCATATTCTGGATCTGGTCATCAATGGGGAACCGCTTTTCCCGAAGCTGCTTGATTTCATGACCAGTTCTCCGGTCATCGCCATTGCCCTGAAAGGGCCGGGCGTTATTGTGCGCGTGCGCGAACTGCTGGGGCCCACCAATTCCCAGAAGGCGCAGAAGGGCACTATCCGCGGCGATTTCGGAACAGACAGCATGATGAACATCTGCCATGCGTCCGACAGCCGTGAATCCGCCGCCGTGGAGCTGGCAAGATTTTTCCGGGAAGAAGAATTGTTTGACGGCCTTAATTAAGGGAAGGCCGCCTTTTTCCCATCAGGTTCATTGAGGGCCGCAGCTGTAATAACGGCTGCGGCCCTTGCCGTATCGGGGCTGTGCCTTCCTTGGGAGGATGAAGGGGGAAGGCAGCGGCTTTTCTGGGAGAAGCAGGAAAGAACGGGTTACTTTTCCCAGGGAGTGGTAAGATAAAGGAAGGCCTTTTTCATACGGTAGGCCTCACGCATGAAGCCGTCCATGATATTGTTGCAGCTGTGCTTGGAAAAGGAAAGGCCGTAAATGCGCTTGATGGCGGCATCCTCTCCGTGCTGCTTCTGGCGCTTTAGCTCAGCGTCCATGTCCCGGCGTTCGATATTGGGGGCGCTCAGATTGTCGCCATGCCAGCGAAAATCCGCCAGCAGCCTGTTGTAATGCACGAACTTCTTCCCCGCCCGACCCAGGCGCGCGTAATATTCCCCGTCCATGTCGTAGTGGAAACGTTCGTCCAGCAGGAACCCCTCTTCAATAGTAGTGCTCCGGCGCAGGAACAATGCGGTGGAAGCCAGATAGGTGCCGTACCAGATGTGCATGTTCAGACTGTAGGGCAGGGCCTTCATGGCGCGTTGGATTTCTCCGTCCGGCCCGATGAAATTCCATGCTCCATACACAATGTCCGCATCCGGGCGGGAATCCGCAAAGGCCTTGACCGCCGCCAGAGCCCCCGGCAGCAACCGGTCGTCCGTATTCAGCCACATAACCCATTTCCCGCGCGCCTTGCGGAAGCCGCGGTTAATGCCTTCCGACATGCCGGAATCCTTCTCCACATGCAGTTTCAGGTGAGGGTAGGAGTGCAGGATATCCAAGGTGCCGTCCGTGGACCCTGCGTCCTGGATAATGTGTTCAAATGTAGCCCCTTCCTGGTTTTTGACGCTCTCTATGCATTCCCTTACGTAGCGGGCGTAATTATAGCTGGGCGTAATAATGCTGAAATCCGGTTCTGTGTTCATAGGCAAGGTTAGTTGAAAGGCCTGATGGAACGTTCCCTGGCAATGTAAATAGGGCGTTTTTTAACTTCCGTATAGGTTTTGGCCAGATATTGGCCCAAAATGCCCAGGCACAGCAGCACGATGCCCCCCATCATGCAGAAGACGCATACCAGGGAAGTCCATCCGTAAGCGGAATGGGGCCAGATCAATTCGCGGACCGTCAAGATAATGATGGAAAGGAATGAGATGAAGGAAAGAAGTACCCCCATGATGGAAGCCAGCGCCAGAGGGGCGGTGGAAAAGGCCACGATACCTTCAATGGAGTACAGGAACAGCTTGAAGAAAGACCACTTGGTTTCTCCTGCCACCCGTTCCACATTTTCATATTCAAACCATTTGGTCCGGAACCCCACCCATTCGTACAGCCCTTTGGAAAATCGGTTGTACTCCTTCAGGGAAAGCAGGGCTTCCAGTACGGGCCGAGTCATCAGCTTGTAGTCCCGGGCTCCGTCCACGATGCGGGTGTCCGATATCTGATGAATCGTCTTATAAAAGGCGCGGGCGAAAAAGGACCGCAGCAGCGGTTCCCCCTGACGGGTGACGCGGCGCGTTCCCGCACAGTCATATCCTTCCTTTTCAATGGCTTTCAGCATATCCGGAAGCAGGGAAGGAGGATCCTGAAGATCCACATCCATGACGGCGGCATAATCCCCTGTGGCCGCTTCCAGGCCCGCATAGATGGCGGCTTCCTTCCCGAAATTGCGGGAGAAGGAAATGAATTTTACTTCAGGGGAGTGTTCCGCCATTTTCTTAATCATTTCCAGGGAGCGGTCTGTGGAACCGTCGTCCACGAAGATAAGTTCCGGGGCGTAGCCCTCCAGGCATTCCTTGAAAACCCGGTCTATTTCTTGCTTGAACGCCGGAATGGCTTCTTCTTCATTCAGGCAGGGAACGATCAGGGAAATACGTTTCATGTCAGTGCCCGAATCATACTTCAGAAGCCGTGCGGATGCCAGAAAATATGCACAAAGCCTTCCTCCGCCGGAAGGGGAGGAAGGCTGCCGGAAAAGAAGCCGTGCGCGGAAAAATACCGGTAGGGTCAGAACTTCGGCAGGTTGCCGATGTCATCTTCGTTTTCAGGGGCGTGCGGGTCTTTCAAATCACTGTCCCCGTCTTTTCCGAAAGACCAGAAATCATAATCCGGATTCAGGCCGTTGCCCATTTTCAGGTTTCTGGCCCTGTCGGTTCTGGTGGGGATGGACTGCTCGCTGCCCAGGCGGTAGCGGTAGGGGGAACCCCATGGATCCGCAAGAATATAAAGGGTAACCGGCCTGCCGTCCTTGCTTTTCACATGGACTTCCCGGACAGTCGGGTTGCTTTTGGGCTGCGTAGAGGGGTTCAACTCATCATTGTAAATGGTTGTATCCCTGGAAGGAACACCCTCATTCTTATGGTCGCCGAACAGAGCCATGTAAACCACGTTGGAACTGTATTCCTCCCCGTTGGCCACGGCTACGCCGTGATTGTTGAAGGGAGCTTCCGTACCGTAGGGGTAGCGGTCATGGTCGCTGTGGTAGCTCTCCAGCCCCATTTCAATTTTGCGGACAATGGATTCCGTAGCCTGTTCGTTCTTTCTGGTTTCAAGCCAGGTGTAAATGGAGATGGTCAGCGTGGCCAGCACCACGATGATCACCATCACTACCAGGATTTCCATGAGGGTGAACCCCTTTGCCTCCCGGAGCCGGCGGTATGCGGAATGATTTTTCATCTGATTCTGCTTGAGGGGTTATCCCATCTTTTCAATAACCTGCAGGAGGGGAAGGAACATGGCGAACACGATGCCGCCCACGACCACGGCCAGGAATACGATCATGATGGGTTCCAGCATGGAGGTCATAGCTCCCACGGCATTGTCCACTTCATCATCATACACGTCCGCGATTTTCAGGAGCATGTCCGGCAGCTGGCCGGTTTCTTCCCCCACGTCCACCATGGAGATTACCATGGGCGGGAAAAGCTTGGAGGAGGACATGGGCGTAACTACGGATTCGCCTTCCTTGACGGAATCATGGATGAGGCCGATGGCGTCTCCTACGATCATGTTGCCGGCGGTATCCTTCGTGATGGTAAGCGCCTGGAGGATGGGAACGCCGGAAGTCACCAGCGTACCGAAGGTTCGGGCGAAGCGGGCGATGGCGCTTTTGCTCTGCACATTGCCGATGACCGGCATGGTCAGCAGAGCGGAGTCAATCTTGCGGCGTCCGTTGGGCGTCTTGCTCATGGCCGTGAAAACAGCGTACAGGATGGCGACCACCGCGGCCAGAATGACGGCATTGGGCACAAAGAAGGGGGCGGCCATGAACCAGTCGCTGATGCCGAACACAAACTCGGAAATACCGGGAAGTTCCTGGTTCTGTTCTGCGAACATCGCCTTGAATTTGGGCACGATGACCAGCATCAGGAAGATCACGATGCCTACGGCGATAAACAGGACGATGGAGGGATACACCATGGCGGAGATTACCTTGCTTTTCAGCTTTTGGGCCTTTTCCTGGTATTCCGCCAGACGGTTCAGCACGACTTCCAGCACACCGCCCAGTTCCCCGGCCTTTACCATGTTGACAAACAGGCGGTCAAAAATTCTGGGGTGTTGGGCCAGGGCTTCCGAGAAGGTTGAGCCGCCCTGAACGGAATCTCCAAGAGCCTCAATGGTTACGCGCAGGTTGGGGTTTGCCTCCTGTTTGGCCAGCACGTTCAAACTCTGGAGCAGGGGAAGCCCCGCGTCAATCAGCGTAGCAAGCTGGCGGGTGAAAATCATCAGAGCCTTGGCCTTGATTTTGCCTCCCAGCTTGCCTTTTTGCTTCTTGGCTCCCTTGGCCTTTTTCTTGGCGGCAGGCGTCTGCTGAATCTTGCCCTTGCCCGCTTCTACGATCTGGGTGGGGTACAGGCCATGCGCCCGGATGGATTCCATGGCCTCCGCTTCGGAATTGGCCTCCAGGGTACCTGTTTTCTGGTCGCCTTTATGGTCAAGTGCTGTGTATTGATATTTAGGCATATATGTTGTATTTTAAGTGTTTTTTCTTAATGGTTGAAATAAGGGGAAGCAACGGCGTCCGGCTGTCCGTTAAGTATATTTCAGCACTTCTTCAATGGTGGTGTTGCCGTCATAAATATTTCTCAGCCCGTCTTCCCGCAGCGTGGACATGCCCATTTCAATGGCTTTCTGCTTCAGCACCACGGAAGGAGCGCGGTCCGTAATCATGTCGCGCAGGGTATCGTTAATATCCAGGAGCTCATAAATCCCCTTGCGGCCCCTGTAGCCGGAATTGGAGCATTTATCACAGCCTCGGCCCGTGAAAAAGTGCTTGTCTCCCAGTTCATAGGGAGAGACGCCAAGCTGGGAGAGGATGGTGGATGAGGGTTCATACGGCGTGCGGCAGTCCGGACAGATGGTGCGCACCAGGCGCTGTGCAAGCACCCCTTCCAGGGAAGCCGCCACCAGGAAAGGTTCGCATCCCATGTCCACCAGTCGCGTAATGGCTCCGGCGGAGTCGTTCGTGTGCAGGGTGGAGAGAACCAGGTGACCCGTCAGGGATGCCTGGATGGCGATCTGCGCTGTTGCCATGTCTCGCATTTCCCCCACCAGAATACGGTCCGGGTCCTGTCGCAGGAAGGCGCGGAGCACCATTGGGAAGTCCAGGCCGATGGCTTCATTGATAGGAATCTGGATGATGCCGTCAATATCGTATTCAACAGGGTCTTCCGCCGTCAGCACCTTGGAATCAATGGTATTGATTTCACGCAGGGCGGCATACAGCGTAGTTGTCTTGCCGGCGCCGGTGGGGCCGGTAACGATGAAAATGCCGTTGGGCTTGTGGACCGTATCCAGAATATATTCGTGGATATGCGCGGGAAGCCCCAGGTTGTCCATGTTCAAGTTGACGGAAGAGCGATCCAGAACGCGGAGCACCACGGATTCTCCGTACTGAGTGGGAAGGGAGGAAACGCGCATGTCCACGGAACGGTTTCCTATCTGCTTGACGATGCGGCCGTCCTGCGGAATGCGGCGTTCCGCGATGTTCATGTTCGCCATGACCTTGACGCGGGAAATGACCGGCACGGACAGGTGGACGGGGGGAGGCTGCATTTCATACAGGGCGCCGTCCACACGGTAGCGGATTTTGAATTCCTTCTCAAAAGGTTCGAAGTGAATGTCGGAGGCCTTTTCCTTGATGGCCTGCGTAATGACGAGGTCCACAAAGCGGATGACGGGAGCGGCGGCGGAATCCTCCGTCTCATTGTTGACCTGCATGTTGTTCAGTTCCTGCATCAGGTCGGACATGGCGGCGGATTCGCCTCCATAGAGTTCATTGATGCGTTCGGAAATCTGGTAATCCGGCGCTACCAGAACATGGATGTCCTGGCCGAGGGCGAAGCGCAGGTCTTCCACCGTCTGGGGATTCAGGGGATCCACCAGGCAGACGTACAGGCCTTCCGGACCATGCCGCACAGGGAGCGCCCCGTGCAGGCGCACGAGCGTGGCCGGCATCATGTTCTGCACGTTCGGGTCCGGCTGGAAGTTGTCCAGTGTAATGAATTCCGTACCTAGGTCGCTGGCAATCATCTGCCAGATATCATCCTTGCTGCCGATGATGCCGAAGTCTGCAAGCACTTCCGGCAGTTCCTTGCCGGAGGCGATCATTTCCTCCTTGATGTCCTTTGCCAGGGATTTGTCAATCATTCCCCGGCCGATGAAAAGTTCCAGTGTGAGGTTGGTGTCCATAATAAGCAGAATGAATAGCGGGGAAAAATCAGTTGGCGTCTCCCATGGTGACGTTCAGCACTTCTTCCGGAGAAGTAAGGCCGGCCAGCACTTTGCGTACGCCGTCTTCCCTCAAGGTTCTCATGCCCAGTTCCCGGGCGCGCTGGCGCAGCTGGGGGGAAGTCAGATTTTCGTTAATCATGCGGCGCACCTCGTCGTCGATTTCGAAAATCTCAAACAGCCCCATCCGGCCCTTGAATCCGCCGCCGCGGCAAAAGTCGCAGCCGTGGGGCGCCTTGATTTGGCCCTGGGCAAGGCGGGACATGTCAATGTTCAGCGTATGCGCCTGCTTTTCCGTCAGAGTGCCGTCCACCTTGCAGCGGTCGCACAGCTTGCGGACAAGACGCTGGGCCATGATGGCGCGGACGGAGGAGGCGATCAGGAAGCGTTTGATGCCGATGTCCGCCAGACGAGCCACGGCGCTGGGAGCGTCATTGGTGTGAAGGGTGGAGAATACGAGGTGCCCCGTCAGGGAGGCGTTGATGGCGATGCTGGCTGTTTCCATGTCTCGAATTTCCCCGATCATGATGATGTTGGGAGCCTGGCGGAGCATGGCGCGCAGGGCGGCGGCGAAGGTCATGCCGATATCCGCCTTTACCATTACCTGGTTGATGCCGGAGAGTTCGTATTCCACAGGGTCTTCCACCGTGATGATTTTTTTATCCGGGCGGTTGATGTGGTTCAGGCACGCGTAAAGGGTCGTGGTTTTACCGGAACCGGTAGGACCCGTCACCAGGATAATGCCGTCCGGCAGCGTGATGAGGCGGTCGAACACAGCTTCATCATCCGAGAAAAATCCGAGCTGGGGAAGGCCCAGCACCAGGGCGGATTTGTCCAGGATACGCATGACGATGCTTTCCCCGTGGTTGCTGGGGACGGATGAAACACGGAGGTCGATTTGCTTGCCGCCGATGCTCATCTGGATTCGCCCGTCCTGGGGCATGCGTTTTTCCGCAATGCTCATGGTGGTACTCATTACCTTGAGGCGAGCAATGATGGGGCTGAGCAGTTTTTTGGGATGCGTGGCCACTTCCACCAGCTTGCCGTCCACGCGGTAGCGGATGCGGAGCCTGTTTTCCATGGGCTCAATGTGGATGTCGGAAGCCCTCATTTTGAAAGCGTCCGTCAGCATCTGCTGCACCAGCCGGATAATGGGGGCATCTTCCCCTTCCAACCCGTCGGTTTCTTCCGGAACGCTCAGATCCCGGTAAAATTCATTCAACCGGCTTTCTACCGCGCTGTGGGTGGCGACGCTGAAAATCACATCCCGCCCCATCAGCTGGGGCAGGCTGTCCATGGTTTCCAGATTCAGGGGGTCGTCAATGGCAATGTTGATGGAAAAACCGTCGTCGGAAATGGGGATGGCCCGGAAGCGCCTGGCAAGTTCCGGCGTAATGAGTTCGCGTACCTCCTGGGGGATGTGCATGGAGCCCAGGTCCACGACGGGGAGCAGGGAGTTTGACGCCGCCACCTGAGCGATGACGTCTTCCGTAAGATAATTGGCCTGAATCAGAAAATCGACCAGGTCCTGGGTGGGAGATTTTTGACTGCGCGCGTACTGAAGAATTTCTTCATTCAGATATCCGGCCTGCGTAAGAAGTTCGATGAGATATGATTCGTTGGAGTACACGTCGATCTCTGGATGCTATTGTTGGAAGTCTGCCGAAATGGAGCGGCAGGATACTCCCCTATTTCTGACAGGTTCGGAACGTAAAGTCAACTTAGCTTCCCTCAAAATGGCATTTTTTTTCGGGCGTGTCCGGAGGCGGGAAGAACCTCCTTCCCTCTCCGCCGCTTTTCAAACCCTGCGGAATCTTCCGGAAAGCGGGATTTTCCCTGTACTCAGGGCTTCTGGCGGGGGAGCTTGGAAAGCAGGTCTTCCAGCTCCGGCATGCTGGATACCCGCACCAGGCGGGAACGCATTTCCTTGGCGCCGGGAAATCCCTTCGTATAAGCCAGGATTCGTGACCTCATATGGCGCATGGTGTGAAGTTCGTCCCCATAATGGCGGGATTCCAGGGCCATCCGGGCATGCCGCAAAATCAGGGCCGCCTTTTCCTGCGGGTCTCTGGCCGGCGGCATGGTTCCGTGCAGCAGATAATACTTGGCGTCTCCGAAAATCCATGGGTTTTCCATGGCCGCACGGCCAATCATGACGCCGCTGACGGCCGTATTTTCTTTTACATAAGCTACGGCCTGCGGGGTGGAAATATCCCCGTTCCCGATGACCGGCACGGACATGGCCCGCGCGCATTCGTCAATAATGTCCCAGTTGGCCGTTCCGGAATACTGCTGGGAGCGGGTGCGCCCGTGAATGGTGATCATGGAAATTCCCTCATTCTCCAGCAGGCGGCACGCGTCCATGGCGCACAGGCTTTGAAAATCCCAGCCAATACGTATTTTGGCCGTGACGGGGATTCTCTCTCCTACGGCTTTCACGACGCCTCCGGCAACGGAAGCCAGCAGGGGAAGATCTTTCAGGAGGGAGGAACCTCCATTTTTGCCAACCACCTTGGGAACCGGGCAGCCGAAGTTGATATCGATAAAATCCGGCTTCTCATGGTCCAGGATAATTCTGGCCGCCTCTCCCATGTGGTTCCCGTCCGCTCCGAAGAGCTGGATGCCTATGGGGCGGTGGGCATTTTCTATCTTTGTGTACCTGCGGTTTCTCTCCCACGCCTGGAGAATTCCTTCCGCAGAGACGAATTCCGTTACCATTACATCCACTCCAAGCTCCTTGCAGATAGTGCGGAAAATGGGGTCCGTCACTCCAGCCATTGGAGCCAGGAACAGCGGGAAATCCGTTTTGAAGAACGGGAGGGGAGCGGGACGGTTGGAAAAAGTCATGATTCCTTAGGATGAGGCTAGCACGGGTTCCCGTCCCATTCAAGCATCTTGCCTGTTCTGGCGAAGAAGGGAAGGTGTAAGATGCCGGTGCTGTGCAAACATCGGAGCGTCAAAATATGGCGCTCAATAAAGAGGTGCAGTAGTCCGCCCGGTTTTCCGGAGGAAATTACAGGCGCGCTGGACAGTGTCGTTTGTTTTCGGGAAGAAAAAACGGCTTCACTTGTTGAGTGAAGCCGTTTGGCAAAAGTTGAAAGATTGCCTTAATGGTTGCCGCAGCCGCAACCGCCGTCCTTATGGTCGTGGTCGCACTTGCCGTCGCAATCGCAATTTTCCTTGTCGCACTGGCCGCCGCAGGAGCAGGAGGACTGGGCGCTCATGGCGCGCTGGCGGGCTTCCTCTATTTCTTCAGGAGTGGGAGCGCGGCCAAGGTCAATGGACATGCCCAGATAATGATTGATGGTGTTCAGGAGTTCGTCAATGGTCTGGCGCGCTTCCAAAAAGCCGCGGGCCGCATCATTCTTGATGACGTTTTCACGCAGGGCGTCGAATTTGGAAATTTCCTCTTCGGTAGGAGGCATTCCGGCCAGGTGCTTGTTGCGCAGTTCTTCTCCGTAAGCGTTTACTTCTTCAAAAAGCTTGGTTGCTTCCGGATTTTGGAAAAAGAGACCTATTTTTGCCTTGGAGGCCACAACCTTGTCTTCCTTGGCGAGCAGATTGCAAAGGGCTTCCGTGGCGGCGCGCAGGTTGTCGTTGAGAACGGGGGTATTCATATGAGATTTATTTAATCATGCCTTTTCGTGCAGGGCAATCCGGTTGCGAGGCATGGCGCGCATTTCCTTGCCGCAGGTTTGCTGCAGGCGGGAAATCCGGAAGAATAAAAAGGCGTTCCGCTTGACGTGGAACGCCTTTTTATGGTGATCAACGTTTTTTAATGCGCCTTGCAGAATTCTTCAAAGCGGTCCAGAGCTTCTTTCAGAATGTCCAGCGTGGTGCAGTAGCTGATGCGGATGGCCTTGTCATTGCCGAAGGCGATGCCGGGGACGGCCGCGACCTTGTAGCGTTCCAGAAGCTTGTCGCACAGATTCAGGGAGGTGAGTCCCAGCCTGCTTGTGTCCACAAAGAAGTAGAAAGCGCCCTGCGGCTCCACAACGCTGATATTCGGGATGGCGCTGAGGCGGGAGTAAACGTACTGGCGGCGCATGTCATATTCGTCGCGCATGTCGCTGATGAAGCTCTGGTCTCCCGTAAGGGCCTCAATGCCTCCATACTGGGCGAACGTGCAGACGTTGGAAGTGGTGTGGTCCTGAATCATCTGGATGGCCTTGGCAATGGCTGCCGGAGCAGCGGAATAGCCCAGGCGCCATCCGGTCATGGCGTAGCCCTTGGAGAAGCCGTTGATGGTGATGGTCAGGTCGTACAGTTCCGGACTGAGGGAGGCGATGCTGACGTGCCTGGCGTCCCCGTATACGAGGTGTTCGTAAATTTCATCAGCCAGGATGAGGATGTCTTCGCTCAGGGCCACTTCTCCCAGGGCGCGCAGTTCTTCTTCGGAATAAACGGACCCGGTCGGATTGTTCGGGGTAGTGAGGATGACCATCTTGGTGCGGGGGGTCATGGCTTCCTCAAATTGTTCGGCGGTAAGCTTCCATCCGTTTTCCGCCGTGGTTTCCACGATGACGGGGATGCCTCCGCACATGCGGACCATTTCCGGATAGCTGACCCAGTACGGGGCGGGGATGATGACTTCATCCCCCTCGGATACGGTCGCCATGATGGCGTTGAAACAGGCGTGCTTGGCGCCGGCTCCCACGGTGATCTGGGTGAAATCGTATTCCAGGTTGTTTTCCCTCTTGAGCTTTTCTGCGATGGCCTGGCGGAGTGCGGGAAGACCGGCGGAAGGCGTATATTTGGTGGCTCCGTTGTTCAGGGCCGCGATGGCTGCCTGCTTGATGTTTTCCGGGGTGTCCATTTCAGGTTCACCGCCTGCCAAACCGTAAACTTCTTCACCGGAGGCTTTCATAGCCTTGGCCCGGTTGGTCACCTTGAGGGTCAGGGAAGGGGTCAATGCCGCAATGCTGGGGGAAATCATGTCCATTGTTGTGGTGCAGTCGTAGATTTTGATGCCTTGGCGGAAAACAGGCTGTTCTCCGCATAGGCGGAAAAACTTTACTCATTGAGCGCACCCCTGGCAAGGAGAATGCTTGCGGCGGCCATTCTTTTTCTTGCGGGGGACGTTCCTCCTTCTATGGAAGGGATTTTTCCCGTCAGCGTTTCAGGAATTTGGCGCGCACCGCTTCCAGCTCCGGCGTCTTCAGCAGGAAAGCCGCCGCCAGGTAAACGATGCCGGCGCAACCGCAGACCAGGGATATCCCCAGCACCCTGGCCGGGAAGGTCCAGTTCAGGAAGCCCTGGAGGAACCATGCCTTGCCTGCCCAGCACACGGCCCCCAGCAATATTCCCGCCGCCATGATCCTGGCCAGTCCGGAAAGCAGCGTCCGTCCGTCTACGCCGCCCAGCTGGCGTCGCAGGTAAAAGAAATAAAAGAGAAAATTGAAGGTAGTGACCACGGAGGTGGTCAGCGCCAGCCACGCCGCGTTTTTATGCAGGATGTAGACGAAACAATAGTTGAGGCCGATGCTGATAGCCAGAGCCACAGCGGCGGCAATCAGGGGAACCCAGCGTTTTTCAAGAGCCAGGAAGACGGGCTGCACCACCTTGGTCCCGGCATAGCCCAGCAGGCCCAGGGAATAGGCTCCCAGCACTTCCCCCGTGTAACGCACGGCCTCCTGGTTGAAGCGGCCCCACTGGTATACGGAGGAGACGAATTCCGTTCCCAGGATGGAGAGGATGAGAAAAGCGGGTACCGCAAAGAATGCCACCAGCCGCAACCCCTTGGCGATGTGGACAGCCACCTCTTTTCTGCCGTCTCCCACCATCATGCGGGAAACAGCGGGCAGCACCACCATGCCCGTCGCAACTCCGAAGAGCCCCACGGGAAGCTGCCAGAGGCGGAACGCCGTGGTCAGGGCGGTGACGGAGCCTTTTTGGAGATCCAGAGCGAACCCCGTATTGATGAAGATGGTGAACTGCGTCACGCCTGAAGCCAGCACGGAGGGAAGCATCAGCCCCCAGATTTTGCGCACGCGGGGATCGTTCCATTGGAAATTGGGTTTCCAGCGGAAGCCGGTTTTGCTGAGTTTGGGGAGCTGCACGGCAATCTGGGCCATGCCCCCGATGGTGACGCCGCAGGCAAAACCGTACAGAGCTTTGGGGCCGAAGGACGGATCAATGAAATATCCAATCAGCAGGCCGAGCAGGATGGAAGTAACGTTGAAAGCGGCGGAGGCCAGCATGGGCAATCCGAAAACCCCTACCATATTCAGCGCTCCCATGATGAGGGCGGACAGGGAGGCGAATCCGATGAAAGGCCACATGATGCGGCTCAGGTCCGTGGCGAACAATTGCTCCGCCAGAGAGTGATCCCCGCTGTAGAGGGCTTCCATGATGGGCCCTGCAAACAGAATCCCCAGCGTTACAATGGCGATCATCAGGGCGGAAAGCTGGGTAGCTACCTTGTTGGTCAGTTCCCACGCGGCCGCGTCTCCCTGCGCCTCCCGCGTTTTGGAGGCTACGCTGGTATAGGATTGGGAAAGAGCCCCTTCCGCGAACAGATCTCGTAACAGATTTGGGATGCGGAAAGCCGTATAAAAGGCGTCCAGTGCCCCCGTGGCCCCGAACAGGGAGGTGTACACAATTTCCCTGGCCATGCCTGTCAGGCGGCAGGCGAAGATGGCGCCGGAGGCAACCAGGCTGTTCCGCATCAGGGACATGAAGGGGGGAATTTACTTGAACAGCTGGCGGCAATACGGCTCCACCCGTTTCATTGCCGGGTTGTCCTTGACAGCCTGGTCGCGATCATCCCGGCAGGGGAAAAGGTACAGGGCGTATCCCCCGTAGCCGCCTCCCAGATATTTTTTTGCAAGGGCATTGGGAATATCCGGCAGGGGGCGCATTCCTTCGTCAAGCTGCACGCTGTAGTACAGGGCTACGCCTGCCGCCAGTGTATTGATGTTGCGTTCCAGAACTCCGGTGCGGGCAATGAGGGAGGATTGGGAGATGCGTACGTAGTCCCGTTGTTCATCCGCCATCTTTGGGGTGTCGTGTTCTTCACCCGTATATAGAATGGCCATTCTTCCTTCCAGGAAGTCACCCGTGCCTTTGACATCCAGCACCGGAGAACTGCCGGAGCGCCATACGCACAACCCCGTTTCTGCAATGACGGCAGGATCCTGCCAACCGACGCCCAGAGCGAGTTCGGACGCGACCGGATCGCGCCCTTCCAGCATGGCCCACGCGCCGCTGCCTCCCAGCCCGGAGCGTTTTTCATACGGCCATTCGCAGAGGGAAACCATGGGGGTGATGGCGCAGTTGACCACATAGGAGCCTTTTCTGGCGTAGCGGGGCACGTCCAGCCATCCCCCGGCAAAGTCCACGCGAAGCGGTACGGCGGACGGAGCCTTGATGCGGTTCACCAGCATGGTGGTGGAGACGGGAGTGAATTTGGGGGGAGTCTTGGGGAGCACCACGTAATTGGCTCCGACGCGGGCGCACAGCTCCTTCTTGATATCGCTGTAAAGGTCATCTTCCGTCACAGCCAGGATGTCCGGTTTTTCCTGAAGAAACTCTTCTTCAAAATCCAGGCCCTTTTTCATGCCGGTACCCAGGATAACCTTGTCAACCATGCGCAGGCTTTCCAGCAGAACTTTTTTGTGTTCGTCCGGAATGGACGGCTTGCGCTGCTTGTGGTGCCACAGCACGGGTTCCGAAGCGAAAGAGACGATTAGATAGTCGCCCAGAGCGCGGGCTTCTTCAAAGAACTGGATATGGCCAGCGTGGACAATATCATAGCAGCCGGAGACGAAAACTTTTTTCATGCGTGTAATGATAGATAATTAGTCTGCAACAGTATGCCCTATTGCCGTGCCGGATGCAAGAGCGAGATGAAAATGCGTTAAAAAACGGCGCGGACTACAGAAAGCCCGTGCCGTTTGGGGATAGGAAAAATCAACTTCTGCAAAAACGGTCAGGAAGCCATAGCCTCCTGGTAGCGGCGTTCCACATCGTCCCAGTTGATCAGGCGGCAGAAGTCTTCAATATAGTCCGCCCGAAGGTTCTGGTGCTTCAGATAATAGGCGTGTTCCCAAACGTCACAGACGAGAATGGGGACGAGACCGGGAATTTCCAGATTCTGATGTTTTTCCGCCCCGCAGATTACCAGCGTCTTGCTGATGGGGTCCACGCCCAGAATGCCCCAGCCGGAACCTTCCACGCCCTGGGAAGCCGCCTTGAATTCCTTCATCATAGCTTCCAGAGAACCGAATTTTTCCTTGATGGCATCTACCAGAGGACCTTGCGGCTCTTTTTTGGGATCAGGCGTCATGTTGGTCCAGTAAATGGTATGGAGAACATGGCCGGAAGCATTGAAGGACAAGTTACGCACCCAGTTGGTGGTGGCGGAAGCGTCCAGTTTCCCGTCCGCAATTTCACGGAGCTTTTCAGCCGCGGCATTGGCTCCGGCGACATAGGCCGCATGATGCTTGTCGTGGTGGATGCGCACGGTTTTTTCATCCAGCATGGGTTCAAGCGCGTCGTAGGCGTACGGAAGGGGTGGCAGTACATATTTGCCGTCGGCATAGCCGATCGTGGAGGGGTCTTGCTGTTTAGTCATCTTGTGCTGTGGTTGTATGAATGGCCCTGTTGCCCGGGCCTGGCTGATTGTTCCCAGCGCCGCCAATGAGGAAAGAGCAATAAAACGCCTTCTGTTCATGTCCGCGCCATGGGAATGCATGGGTGTTTGGACATGGATTGTTTTGGAGTTGTTCAAAAAACAGAAACCTCGGTGTTCTATTTTTCTTCTTGTAGAGGCAGCTGGGAAAAAGCTTTTCTACCTTCTGGCGGCTGCTGCCGGGCCCTGGGCTCCATAGGCGCTGACGCCCCTGACGGCGACAGACCCCGCATCCCCCAGGAAGGATTTGGGCAGGGTTACGCGGGTCTGGCTGCCCGGCAGGAGGATGCGCGTGGCCCACTGGCTACCGTAGCGCGCCTGGACGGCCCATTTCCGGGAGGGATTGCCGGACGGCTGCCAGGAGAGGGTTACGGTGGAACCATTGTCCGCCACATAAAAATTCTGCGGTTGTCCGGGTGTGCCGGTTCCGCACCAGGGCATGGCGGGCGGAACGGCCATGGAGGGGTACAATCTGTTCAGGTATTTCTGGATGCCTCCGGCATTCCGCATGATGGATTTGATGCTCCAGAAGCATTGTCCGGGGGCGGTTCTGGCAAGGCTGCGGGAGTAGTTGACCTGCGCCGCTATTTCAGAGGCGGGGCGGCCCGGGTCTTCGCTGCTCATGATACGTGCCGTGGCAATGCCGGGCCACACCGGGCGTCTGGAGTTCTGGGCGGCCCACCATTGCATCAATGCGGGAAAGCTCTGCTTGGCCGGGCTGCAGCGCCAGTAAAGCTGGGGGGCCAGGTAATCCACCCATCCGCGGGAAAGCCACTTGCGGGCGTCGCACGCCAGATGCTCGTAGGCGTCCACTCCCGCTTCAATGCCGCCGGGAACGCCCGGCCTCCAGATGCCGAACGGGCTGACGCCCACCCGCACCCAGGGTTTGGAAGATTTGACGGATTTGTACATGTCTTGCACGAAGCCGTCAATGTAGCCCCGGCGCTGGGAGGGGGATTTCCCGTCTCCAAAGCTGGCGGGAGACCAGGCGCGGCCGGGAGTGGGATAGGGGTAGAAATAGTCGTCCAGGTGCACCCCGTCAATGTCGTAGCGGCGCACGACATCCATGATAACCTTCAGCGCGTGGTCGCGGGAGGCGGAGGCGCTGGGGTTCATCAGCAGCACGGAGCCGTTTCGCTTCATCAAATCAGGGCGCGTGAGGGAAATATGGTTGCGGCCTACGGCATGCTTGACGTTGGCCTTCGCCCGGAATGGGTTGAACCAGGCGTGCAGTTCAATGCCGCGGCGGTGGGCCTCCTGAATGGCGAAAGCCAGAGGATCATACCCAGGATTGACGCCCGGGCCGGAAAGCCATTGGCTCCACGGTTCCAGAGAAGAGCGGTACAGGGCGTCGGCATTCGGGCGCACTTGGAGAAACACGGCGTTCAGTTTCAACTGGGCGCAGGTATTCAGGATGTTCAGCAGCTCCGCGCGTTGGGCTGCTCCGGAGAGGCCGGAACGGGAGGGCCAGTCAATATTATGAACGGTGGATATCCATGCCGCGCGGAATTCCTGGGGGACAGCGGGAACGGATTCTCCGGAGGTCTGCCACCCAAGCGCCTGGGAAGCCAGGGCCAGCAGGGAGCAGGAGAAGGCATGGAACAGGGGAAATCTGGTCATGACGGGAATGGAGAGGGATGTTTCCGGAACATTTAACGCCTATTCGGAGGATCTGTCCATGACGGATGCCGGAGGTTCCGTCATGGACAGGCGGCCCTCAGCTGGGCCGGGATGCCAGGCTGTTGATCAGGTGGGCGTTGAAACCGGCCCCGAAGCCGTTGTCTATGTTGACGACGGAAACACCGTTGGCGCAGGAATTTATCATGGCGAGCAGGGTGGTTACCCCGCGGAAATTGGCTCCATAGCCCACGCTGGTAGGCACGGCGATTACAGGGGCCTTTACCAGGCCTGCCAGCACGCTGGGGAGAGCTCCTTCCATGCCCGCCACGGCCACCAGCGCAGTAGCTTGGCGGATGGAGTCCAGATGGGAAACCAGGCGGTGCAGGCCGGCCACGCCGCAATCCCGGTACCGGACTACCCGGCTGCCCAGAAATTCCGCTGTCAGGGCGGCCTCCTCCGCTACGTATTGGTCCGAGGTCCCCGCGCTGACGATGCCGACGAAGCCCGCCGTTCGCGGAACGGGATTCGGAGCAATGCGCATGAGACGGGCTTCCGGGTGCATGTCCGCCGCCGGAAAGGCGCGGTTCAGGTAGTCCAGAGCTTCCCCGTTCAGACGCGTGGCCAGAACATTTTGTCCGGCGGCAAGCAGGCTGCGGGCTATCTCTTCAATCTGGTCCGGCGTTTTTCCTGCGCCGTAAATGACTTCCGGGCACCCGGTGCGTTCCAGGCGGCTGTAATCAATGTCCGTATGGGAAGGAGCGGGTACGGTGCCGGCTCTGATTTTTTCCGCCGCTTCCTCCGCAGAAAGGAGGCCTTTTTTAAACTGATGCAGAATGGAGGTGATGTCGTTCATGAGGGTTCGTTCATGCTCCCTCTGGAATATCCTTCCAGATCCAAGGTGATGTGCCGGAAGCCCAGTTCCCGCAGCCGGCGTGCTGCGGTGGAGGCGAGCTGTCCGTCCCAGAACAGTCTGCGTTCCTTTTCCGGCAATTCAATGCGGGCCAGGCTGTCTCCGTGAGCACGGACACGGCAGCCTTTCAGCCCCAGGGTTCTCAGGAAAGATTCCGCTGCGTCCACGCGTCTCAGCAGAACTTCCGTTACGGGGCGGTTGTGCTCCAGGCGGGTCAGCAGGCACGCATAGGCCGGTTTGCCGCTGACTGATTCCGGAAGACCCAGCCGGCAGGCCAGCCGGCGGATATCCGCCTTATCCATGGAAGCTTCCAGAAAGGGACTCGGGATGCCGAGCTCCTGCAAAGCTTTGCGGCCTGGCCGGTAATCGTCCAGGTCGTCAAGATTGGAACCGTCCGCCAGCAGGGGGAACCCCATCTCAGCCGCTCTGGCTGCCAGGGAGGAAAACAGGGCATGCTTGCACAGGTAGCAGCGCAGGGGAGGATTATTCGCAAGGGCAGGAAGGATGGGAAACGCCAGTTTTTCCTGCCGGACGCCCAGGCGGCGGCACAACGCCGTGCTGTCCCGCACTTCCTCCTCCATCACGTAGGGCGTTCGCGCAGTCAGTGCCAGGCAGTGATCCGCTCCCAGGATACGGACGGCGGCGGCAAGCAACACGCTGCTGTCCAGCCCCCCGGACAAGGCGACGGCAATGCGTTTCCTGGGGAGAAGGACGGCGCGAAGCCGTTCAAACGGAGTCTGTGGCGTCGTTGTCATGGGAAGATGTGGGAAAAAGCCCCATCAGCTGGCATTGTCCCAGCGGCAGCCCGGTTTTTTCCGCCAGGATTCTGCAATCTTCAAATTCCGCTTTCCGGTAATGGGGACGGCCGTGCATGAAAGAAGTTTTTACATGAACCGTTCCATGGGGAGTGTGGACGGGGGCGCTTTCCCGGCGCAGAATATGGCGGAGCATGCCATGCTGCCTGATGCCCGGCGTACTGCTGTGCCGGAAGAAGGCTTCCCGCACGCGGTCCGTCTGTTCCGGCTGGCACAGGGCGCAAACCTTGACTGCCAGACGGCCTTTCTTCATGCAGACGGACTCCTGCCAGGCATCCAGAGCGCCTGCCTCCATCAGCTTTTCCGCCAGGTAGGCTGTCTGTTCCGGCGTCATATCGTCTATATTGGCGCACAGCTCCGTCAGCAGTTCCGGGGAAGTTTCCTCTTCTTCCGTTTCTACCAGCATCACCCGCAGAATATTCGGTATGGGAAGTCCCTGGCGGTGGCCGATCCCATAGCCGGTTGCGGTAATACGGCCTGCCAGCGGAGCGGGGACGGGCTGCGCCAGGGCGGCAATGTAGGCGGCTCCGGTGGGTGTAGTGGCCTCATGGGTGGTTCCATTCAAGGTGGCCCGGAAATGTTTCGCCAGCAAAGCCGTTGCCGGCGCAGGAACGGGCATTGTTCCGTGCTGGCAGGTTACGGTGCCAGACCCCAGCTCCACCGGTCCGGTGAAGACGGCGTCCACCCGGAGCATTTCCAGGCAGATGGCAGCTCCCGCGATATCGATGATGGAATCCACCGCGCCCACTTCATGGAAATGTGCTTCTTCAGAAGTAGTGCCGTGTACGCGGGCTTCCGCCTCCGCCAGCAGGGTGAAAATAGAAAGGGCCGTCCGCTTTACGGTATTGGAAAGGGCGCTTGTCTCAATAAGCTTTCGTATATCCGCCATAGTCCGGTGATGGTGCGCATGGCTGCTGCCGGAGTGCCCTTCTTCCTCCGTCAGCACGTCAATCCGTGTTCCCCGGATGCCGTGCTGCTGCGCCCGGCGGCATTCCAGCTTCCACTCCCCGTGCACATGCAATTTGGACAGTTCCCGTTCCAGGTTTTCCCGGTCCGCTCCCAAATCAATCAGGGCGGCCAGATTCATATCTCCGCTGATGCCCGCGCTGCAATCATAGACCAAGGCTCTCATGATGGCCCAGTGTAGAAGGAAAAACTCCTGGCTCAAGGTCAAAATGAGCCTTATCCCGGGAGGGGGGCCGGTTCCTGGCGGACCGGGTTTGGCGGATTGCCGTCCGGTTATGAAAAAGATGCCCTGTGAAATACATTGCTAGGGAACTTTAAATATGCCACAATCCCTGCGGTGCTGACCAGCGCCGCCCCCGTTCTATATCATGTCCATTCCGTTCTTTTCGAAATTACGATCCCAGAAGCATTATCTTCAACTGGTTAAACCGGAATTGAAGCAGGTTTCCGAGTTTGTTGAAGCGCAATCATCATGTTTTGACCCGGAAGTGGCCGATTACATGGAAACGGTATGCCAGTCCAAGGGTAAAATGCTCCGTCCGGCCCTGGTTCTGCTGGTTGCCGGCGCTACGGGCGGCATCAAGCCTGCCCATATCCGGCTGGGTGCTCTGCTGGAAATGGTGCATCTGGCTTCCCTTGTGCATGATGACGTGATTGACGAGGCCGATAAACGCCGGGACGAGGCTACGGCGAATGCCCTCTGGGGCAACAGCCTCGCCGTACTGCTGGGGGATGTCCTCTTTTCTCATGCCATGGTGCTGGGTACGGAATTCGGCAGCACGGAATTCTGCCGCAGGCTGGCGAATACCGTCAGGAACGTATGCCAGGGGGAGGTAGCCCAGTCCAGCCGCCTGTATGATCTGAGCATGACCCGCGAGGAATATTTTGAAATCATCCGGAAAAAAACCGCTTCCCTTTTCTCCGCAGCTACGGGGGGGGCTGGCTGGATTTCCGGAGTAACCCCGGAAGTGGAGGAATCCCTTTACCAGCTGGGGGATCTGCTGGGTGTGGCTTACCAGATTTACGACGACTGCCTGGACATGGTGGGAGATGAAGACGATGCCGGAAAGACGCTTCATACGGACGCCACCAAGGGCAAGCTGACCCTTCCCATCTTCAATTTGCTGGAATGCGGTGACAGGAATGTGGAAGCTACCCTGCGGGACGCCATTGAAAACCGTGAAGTGGTGGATTACTCTGCCTTTCAGGACAATCCCGTTTTTGCAGAGGCTCTGGACAAGGCGATTCAGGTAGCTCTGGAGAAAAACGAGGCGGCCCGCGAAATTCTGTGGCTCCTTCCCCAAACGGAATATCGTGAAGCTTTGGCGGAAATGACCTTTTACATGGACGAGCTGCTTAACGACTGCCGTATCTCCTGACCTGCTTCAAGGAGTTTTTGTCCGGTCATGCCCTCCTTATGTAATTTGTGTCTTCCGGCATTTTCCCAAAAGGAAACCTGCCGGAGGGAATGGGAGGAGCGCATGCTGGTTACGGCCTGATTGTTTTTTCAAAACATGGTTAAACCCGGCCACGCGCCCGGGAACGGCAGTGCTTTCTTTATTCCGTTTTTCCGTACCTGCGCGCCCGGAAGGAGTAGGCGACCGCCACCACGGCGGCGAGCACGGCGTACAGGATGAAGCGGTCCGTGGAAATGGCGTTGGCTGATTCTCCGTTGGACAGGAAAAAAGTAATTGCGGCCACCAGCATGTTGCCTGCAAAGATAGTGAGGTTCCAGAAACTGGTGATGAGGCTTTTTAAATGCGCCGGGGCTTGCGTATAGGCGAATTCCAGGCCGGTGGTGCTGACCAGGATCTCAGAGATGGTGAGTACGCAGTAAGGAATCAGCTGCCATGCGATGGACATGGAGGTTCCTTCCTCCAGCCGGTATTGCAGGAAAGCGACAATCAGGAATGTAGCGGAGCTGAGGGCCAATCCCGTTCCGAGGCGCACCAGGGGCCTTGCAAGCGTTGCCACCCTGGGATAAACAAATACGGTGATGAGGGGGATGAACACCATGACGAAAATGGGATTGGCCGCCTGGATTTGGGCCGGCCCGATGGACCAGGAACCGCCCGGGAGCGGGATGGAAAGAGGAATCATCCTGCTGCCCTGGGATACCCAGGAAGAAGCCGTCTGTTCGAAAATGGACCAGAATGGGATGATAAAGGCGAAGATGGAGAGGATTTTCAGGATGTGCCGGGTGTCTTCCACGGCAGAAGTTCCGCAGCGCTGTTCTGCGTTTTTCCAGCCTCCGTGGAACAGAATGATGAAAAGGACTTTCCAGAAGCCAGGCTGCCCGCTGTTCCGGGCCGGAGGCGTTTTGTGGTATTTTTTGCGGCCCAGCCAGAAGACGAAGGTGGCAACTCCCATGAAGAGGCCCGGGACGGCAAACGCCCAACTGTATCCGTAACGCTGTTCCATGGCCGGAATGACCAGGAAGGAGAAGAAGGAGCCAAGGTTGATAGCCCAGTAGAAGACATTGAAAGCCTTGGTCATTAACTGCGGGGACTTATTAGGAATCTGGTCTCCCATAAAGGCGGAGACGCATGGCTTGATGCCTCCGGCTCCCAGCGCGATGATGAACAGGCCCGCCATGAGAATGTAACGGCGCGCTTCAATGGTGTGGAAAAGATCCGCCGTCGCCAGAACTCCGTGTCCTACGCAGTAAAGCAGGGAAATATAAAGAATGGTTTTATATCGGCCCCAGACCTTGTCCGCCAGCCAGGCCCCCGCCAGGGGAAGCAGATAAACCATTCCCATAAAAATATGAAGGGTGGAGGTGGCCCAGTTGTCGCTCATCAGCAGATGGCCCGTCATGTACAGCATGAGGATGGACTTCATGCCGTAGAAGCTGAAACGTTCACAGGCTTCCGTTCCGATGATGTATCTGGACTGGGAGGGCAGGGCGCTCATTGGATGATGAAAAGGAGGGAGATGGAGAAGGAGTAATAAAAATGATGGCCTCCGGGCGGAGGCCATCATGGTGAATGCGTTCAGACGGCGTTCAGGGCCTGTGAGAAGGAGACGGGCTCACTGACGGTTGTCATGAAAGGGAAAACGTTAGCGTTCCTGGTTCAGGATGGGAGCGATTTCTACCTTATATTGGGTGATGCACGCTTTCAGCCAGTCCAGCATGATCATGGATTTTGCCTGGGCTGTCAGAGCCGGAGCAATTTGCTGGGTAGATTTGATTTGGAATTCCGGCGTATCCTCCAGTTCGCGCTTGACGAGCTGGGTCAGCAGGATGCCGTCCCCCGTGTTGATGGGCTGAGCCATCTGGCCGGGGTTGATGACGGAAGCCGCCTGAAATACTTCTTCAGGGGCCGGGAGCTCTTTGGGAGGGGCCAGGCGGGAATTCATGGCCCGTTCCAGAAGAGACTGGAGCTCTTCCTGTGTTTTGGCGTTTTGCAGGTTGACGCTGCTCAAGAGTACGTTTGGATTGACAAAGGGACCGTAAGAGGCAGTTTTGGCACCGGCTTTTCCGGCAATGGCATTGAACTGTTCCACGGGGTTTTCCGCCTTCTGCAATTCCGTATTGAGTTCCGTGGCGGCCTTATTCATGGATTCAACGGTCATGCTTTCCAGCAGGTCGGCGCGGGCGCTGTTGCGGGCGGTCTCGTAAGGCAGGGCTTTGACCGGGGTAATGCCTTCCAGACGGATCAGGACGACTTGTCCGTTTTCCAGCACCTGCATGGTGCTGATCTGTTCGGCTCCGGTCTTGGCGCGCGCTTCTTCAATGGCCTTGGCATCCGCATCCGCATTCAGGGCCGGGGCTCCCGCCAGGGAGAAAACCACATCCAGCAGATTGGCGCTGCGTCCGTCGGAAGCGGATTGGTTGATTGCCTGGTTGATTTCCTGAGGCGCGTTTTTACGCGTTACGGCCGTGTAGGACTTTTTCTCCATTTTGCAGACGCCGGGAGCCTTGGCCAGGGCTTCGCTGATGGCCTGGTCCATGTTCCTGCCGTTGGTGGCGTTCAGCGGTTCCCAGATGTCATTTTCCACCAGATTCATGGTCTCCATGGTGGCGTTGGAAATGTCTCCGGGCTTGGGTGCCTGGGCATCGCCTGCGGGAATGAAGGTGTAAACGGTGAAGAAGCGAGCTTCCTCATTTTTGTAATTTTCCTTGTGCTTGTCCCAGAAGGTTTTTATTTCCTCTTCTCCGGGATCCGTCTTGGGGCGGAAGGCGCTTTTTTCCAGGAAGGCGGTGTTGATTGTAATTTGCTGGCTGTTGGATTCCGCTACAGCCTCGGCAAAACCGGGCTCCACGGAGATACCCCCGGCCAGCACGTCCTTGATGCGCTCCAGGCTGATGGTGTCTTCCATCAGACCGCGCAGCAGTTCCTCCTGAAGCTTTTTACCCATGTTGCCGCGCATGGAAATGAAATTATCGTATTTTTGGGGGTCGAAAACGCCTTTATCGTCCTGGAACTCTGGAATATTGCAAATGGCATCGTCAATTTCCGCGGTGCTGGGAGTCAAGCCCAGGCGTCCCGCCTCCCGGCGGATAATGCCGCGGTAGGCCAGGAAAGCCGCATTGGGATTATTTGTTTTCAGCAGATGGCAGAGTTCGCGCAGGTTTTCTTCCGAGCTGAAATTGTCCTGAAGCAGCGGACCGAAGGTGGAAGGGAAGGAGAAAGCCACGGACAGGCCGGTCCTGCCCATATTGTTATAATCCTTTTCCCCATAAGATTTCCCGTCCACGGAAACGAAAGTCTGCTTGAACATGCCGGTCAGGGAGCCGCCGCTTACGTCCCCGCCGACGAACATGAGGCCCACAAACACCAGGGCCATGGCTGCCATGATGACGATTGTATGTTTACGTAAGTAATCTAGCATGGAATGTCAGGTTGAAAATGTACGTGTAGCCGGCCATGAGCTGACGGCAGCCCGGGCAGCCCGAACCTTTTACACTTTTTCCCTCCGCTAGGCAAGAACGAAGCTCTCCGCTTCCGGCGGCTTTTCCAGAACATGGCGGCATGCTCTTTCCTGTCATGAAGGGCTTTTCCGGCCGGGGCTGAACAATTTTTGACCTCGACGGTGATGCAAATACGCCTTATGTTGCTCCTGCGCGGAAGGTTCCGGAAACCATGGGTCGGTTCTGTCCCATGGCATTCGGAAGCCTCCGGTGCATGTCCTTAGCCGGATATTCCTTTAATTGCAAGGATTTATGCTAAACCAGGTAGTAGAACTCAAAAGAGAAGTGACGGCGGTCCAGATCCCCAGCGGGGATGTGCTCACCCTGCCGGAAGGGGAACGCGTGTATATCACCCAGATACTGGGCGGCTCCTATACCGTGGCTACGGACCACGGCCTGGCCCGTATCTCCAGGGAGAACGCGGACGCCCTTGGCGCTGGAGCGGAGGAACCTTCTCCGGAAGCGGCTGCGCTGGATGAGAACGCCACACTGGAAGAAAGGGTCTGGGATACGCTGAAATGTGTGTATGACCCGGAAATCCCCGTGGACATCGTCAACTTGGGCCTGATCTACGATGTGGCCGTCATTGAGCTGGAGAACGGCCTTCATCATGTGGCGGTAAAAATGACTCTCACGGCGCCCGGCTGCGGAATGGGGCCCCATCTGGTCATGGAAGCCAAGGACCGCATTGAAGCGTTGGAAGGGGTGGAGGCTGCGGATGTGGAAATGGTGTGGGATCCCCCCTGGAACCAGGACATGGTCAGCGAGGAGGGCAGAATGAAACTCGGATTGATTTGATTTCCCATGCCGGTGACGTTGAAATTGTCCGACGAGGAAGCGCGTGATTTGGCGGAAATGCTTTCCACTGCCGCCACGGTGGCTGCCTCCAACCAGCAGGACGGGGCGGAGGCGCGTCTGGCGGCGTGGGGGAATTTGGTTTCCCGGCTGATGAAAGAGCTTTCCGTCACCTCCAAATTGAAAGGGCGCATTGCCTATGCGGATGATCTGGGCGGATATGCCTTCACCCGGGAATATGAAGAAAGCGCCTTTTTCCAGGATTGCCTGGATGAATACCGGGACAACTCTTTTTGGGCGGATCTCGTGACGCGTATGGCGGACAAGGCCATCAGCGAACACCTGGGGCCGGAATATTTTGAAAACATGCCGGAGGATGAACGCCGCCGTACTGCGGAAGCCCTGGAAAAATCCCTGTGGCAGGAATGCGCCAGATACGGCATTGACCGGCTGGGCTTCATCTTGCCTCCGTCAGACGGATAAGGAGAAGAACCGTTTAAAAATCCTGTGGACCGGTGCGGCCCGAATGATTCGGGCGCGATTCGCGTGCATATCCCCGGAGAATACCGGTCCATGTTGCCTGTCTGCCGGGAAATACTCCCTTATATCCGCCCTGTTTCAGGTATCGGGACGACATGCGCTCTCTCTGGATGCGGCAAGATGATTTTGGGGGAGTTGTTCAGTCCGGAGTGCAGCGGTTCACCGGGTCGGGGCCTTATTCCTCCGCATTTTCCGGCAGTGGCGGGGTGGGGCTGCCCAGATATTCCGTTTCCTTGGGGGTGGAGAGTACTTTGTAATACGCCCAAGCGGCGGCGGCCAGTACGCCGCCGATGGAAACAATCATGGTTAGCCAGCCGGTGGGGGACATAATCAGTTAATGTTCTCCTGAACAAGACTGGTAACGGCCTTGTCAGGCAGGACCAGCTTGATATTCTGGGGCAGGGGACGATTTTGGAACAGCTTGAAATCCGTCATCTTCGTAGTTCCCCCCGTCTGAAGCAGCACGGAACCATCAGGCTGGATATTCGCCATGACGTTGGTGGAGGGGGTTGGGTCGCCGGTGAACGTTACGCTGGTATTGGGATGCCATTTGCCGTCCTTGTACGCGAAGCTGGGGCCAAAGAAGGCTCCGCGGGCCTTCTTGGCTGATTCAAAATTACGCATGAAATCTTCCACGAATCCGACGGAGAAGGAAAGTTCCTTTTCCGAGGAATGCGTTTTCCATTTGGAAATAAGATCCCAGGACCTGCTTTTATTATTAAAGTAATAACCGCTGATTTCCTTGAATTTTCCCATTTTTTTGACGCAGACGAGGAAGCGCATGTTCTCCCCGATTGCCCAGGGATAGTCCACGAAGCTTTGTCCGCCTGTTCCTTCACCGCCAAAACGTCCGGAGCGCGCATCTTTGCCCAGTTTTACCAGCTTGGTGCGTTCTTCTTCCGGCACATCATTGGGGTTGTCTCCGTGTGCCACCGGATCCCAGATGGAGAAGATGATTACTTTTTTACCGTTGGATTGTTCCTGAAAACCGATATAGCCGTCGTCAAAATTCATGGCGCAAAAGTAGGTGCCGGGAACGGATGTTTTGGCTTTCACTACATTGTACAGGGCGCTTGCCTGGGAGGGATGCCCCTGCTGGTTGATATGGACGGAACGGCACTGGCGCTTGGCCAGCAGTTCCGGGTCCTGCGCATGAAGGATGGTTCCGGAGAACAGGGCGGCGCAAATGACGGCGGCGGAGGATAAAAGACGCATGGTTTTGAATGATTGATGGTTGTCTGATTTGATGCCCGGAGGGTGGGGGACAGGCAAATAATTAGGACAGGCTAATTACGTTTGGCCTGGGGGAAATCTCGCAGGCAGGCCGCACTTTTTTCAAAATTTTTCCGGCATGAATGTGATAAAAGAAATACTTGGCTCAGGCTGGTTGCTCAAGATTCTGAAACGGCTGAAGCCGTAAGTCCGGAAGGCCGGGCAGCCGCACTCTCTCCTTCCCCTTCCCGCTTTCAGTCAGCCGACGCGGAACATACAGCTTTGCCTGAATGGGGAAGGCCGTTCTGCGAAAAATTCGGGAAACGGCCTTCGGAAGAATGGGGGAAAAGGACGCGTTTGTTACCGGATGGGGTTCAGGAACAGGGGCATCAGGCCCCCCAGCACGATGAAGATGGAAAACGCGGCCAGCATGACTCCGGAAATGGCCGGTACCTGCACGGGTTCTGCGTTTTCTGCGGGCTTGTCCCAGTACATGGAGCGGATGACCTTGAAGTAATAGTAAAACCCGGATGCTGCGCAGACGATCATGACGGGGAGCATCCAACCCAGATACAGACCCGTATTGATGACGTGCACGAAAGAAATCATTTTGGCGAAAAATCCGGCCGTCAGCGGCACGCCCGCCAGGGAGGCGAACATGATGGTGACCGCCAGCGCCAGCCGGGGATTGGTTTTGCCCAGACCGCGGAACGCGGAAATTTCCTCGCTCCCGCGCTGGATGCGGATCATGGCAAGGGCGAAAAAGGCGCCGAAGGTCATGACCAGGTACACAGCCAGGTAGAACGGGGCGTTCGGAGCCAGCTGGCCGTCCACAGTACCGATAAACAGGGGCAGAATGAAGCCTGCCTGTGCAATGGAAGAATACCCCATCATGCGTTTCAGGTTCGTCTGGGGAATGGCGCCCAGGTTGCCCACCAGCAGGGTGGCGGCGGCCATCAGGGCTACGACGAATTCGACGGGAGGCAGCACGGCGAATGGGGCCAGGATGATGCCGAACAGGGCGAATCCGGCTACCTTGGAGGCTACGGAAAGGAAAGCTGTCACCGGAGTGGGAGCGCCCTGGTACACATCCGGAATCCACAACTGCATGGGAACTGCACCGATTTTGAATGCTGTACCGAGCAGCAGCATGGCGAGGGCCAAGTACATGGCGGGGGCTGTCTGGCCGGCCAGGGCGTGGCTGACGATCGTTTCATTATAAATGAATGTTCCCGTAATGCCGAAATACCAGGCCAGGCCGAAAACGAGAAACCCCGTGCTGACGGCGCCCAGAATCAGGTACTTGATGCCCGCTTCCGTGGAACCCAGGTTCCGCCGGAAGTAGCCTACCATGATGAAGGAACTCAGGGTGAGCACTTCCAGGGAGACGAACAGTTCCACCAGGTTGGATGCCTTGCACAGGGAGGTGATGCCTACGCAGGCCAGCAGGGGCAGGATGTAGAATTCCCCCGTTCCGTCCTGGGATTTGGAATCATTGGAGGAAAGGTTGATGACGGCCCGGAAATCTACGGAAAGCAACAGGGTGACTGCTGTGGCGACGAGCGCCAGGATGATGTAGATGTTGTCATAGAGCCCTTCCATGTAGAAGGGAAGCATCGCCAGGGTTCCCGCCGCGCCAATCAGCCCGAAAATAAATTTGGGCGTTTTTTTGCAGAAGGTCTCCGCCAGAAGCAAAAGCATTGCCAGGCCGGCCAGGATGAATTCCGGAATATACGCTTGCATGGGTAAAAGAGAATCAGGTTAGACTAGGATTGTATTCGGAAGGGAGGAAATCAGGAGAAAAACTGGAGCACCAGCGTGGGAAAGAAGCCGAAGACCGCCAGGGCGATGACCAGGAAGCAGTTGGCCGCCCGTTCGGAGGGCTGCAGTTCCGTGGCGTAGGCGGAGGCTTTGGACAAATCTCCCTGGAAGATGTTGCGGTAGGCCCTCAGCATGTATACCGCGCCGATGACCAGTCCCCAGAGGCACAGGATGGTGGCGATTTGAACGGGGCCGAAGCCGTTGCTGAAACCGGCGAAACCGGAGAAGAAGACCATGAATTCACCCGGGAAATTGGCGAGGCCGGGGAGGCCGATGGAAGCCATGCCCGCCAGGCCGAAAACGAAAGCCATGCGCGGCAGCCTGGTGCTCAGTCCGCCCAGAGAGTTGATTTCCAGTGTGCCTGTCTGCTTTTCAATCTGCCCGCAGAGCAGAAAGAGAAGGGAGATTGTCAGGCCATGGGCCAGCATCAGCAGAGCAGCCCCTTTCAGCGCCCAGGGATTGGCTTCCGCGGAACCGGAAACTACCAGGGCGGCGAAAGCCAGGAAGATATAGCCCATGTGCATCACGGAAGAGTTGCCCAGCAGCAGGTCCAGCCTTTTCTGGTTGACGGTCACGTACCCCACCCAAATGACATTGCAGACGAGCAGGACCAGCAGGATATTCGTCCAGGGAAGGAATCCTGTTTCCATCAGCGGCTGGAACATGAAGAGCCCGTACAGGCCAAATTTCTTAAGCACTCCGGCATGCATCATCGCTACCGGAGCGGGAGCGGATGCGTATGCGGGGGCTGCCCAGGAATGGAAGGGGAAGAGGGAAATCAGCGTGCCGAATCCGGCGATGAGCAGGGCCCCGATGAGTTCCGCGTGGGCAAGTTCGCGCCCGCTGGCCATGAAGTCTTTCAGGCCGGAGAAGGTGAAGCCTGCCTGCGTGCCGATCATCAGCAGGGCAGCCAGCAGCACCATGGAGGCAAGCCCCAGGTAAAGCGTGGCGCGCCAGGCCGTGGTGCGGCGGTCGCCGCGTCCATACAGGCCGATCATCACGAAGGTGGGGATAAGAGCCAGTTCATGGAAGGCGAAGAAGGAGATCATGTTGTCGGACAGGAACGCCCCGGTGGCGCCTGCGGAAATCAGAAGGGCGGAGTTGTACCAGGAAGCTTCCCCCCCCTGGGGCGGGTTGGTGCCCAACACGGTGGCGAAGGTAACCAGGATGGTCAGCAGCAGCATTACTTTGGACAGGGCCGGAGCCAACGTGAGCTGGAGGTCCATCCCTTCAAAACGGGACCAGCAGGAAGAACAGCCGTCAAAGCTAACCAGGGCCCAGATGCCGAGGGCCAGCGTCAGGGAGGCGCTGAGCAGGGCTGTCGGGCGTGCGGGCGCCTTGCACAGACCGATGAGGGCCGCGGCAATCAGAGGAATGAGAACAAGCCAGATAAGCATGGTATGTGATTGGTTGGTTAGGTTAGCAGGAATAGAAGACGGTAAAGTAGATGACCAGGAGCAGGCCAATGCCGAAGAGAGCCGTATAGGCGGCCATGTTGCCGGACTGCAGGCGGCGCAGCAGGGAGCCTATGGCGGCGGTCAACCGCGCCAGTCCGCCAACGATGAGGCCGGAGATGATGAACTGGTCCATAAAGTCGATGATGGCGGCCAGAACGCCCTGGACTCCCCTGACCAGCACTTTATCATAGAACAGATCAATATAAAGGCGGTTTGCGAGAGCCCGGGAAACGGCATTGCCGGAGAGTTTGTCAGAAGCCGGGGAGCCTGCGTAGAAGGCAGCCGCCAGCAGGATTCCGAGCACCAGCGCCCCCATGGAGACGTAGAAGGGCATGCCCATGTGGAAGCTTTCGGAAACGAATCCGTTGAAAGGAACCAGCCTGTCTGCGATGAACCCGTAGCCGGAGATGAGAGCCAGGACAGCCAGAATCAGCAGGGGCACCAGCATGAGGCCGCCAACTTCCGAGGCGTGTTCCGAACTGTGGCTGCGGCTCTTGCCGAAGAAAACCACAAAGATGACACGCATCATATAGAAGGTTGTCAGCAGGGCTACGCCCGCGCCGATCCAGAAGAAGACCGGGTTTTTGCGAAGGGCTGCTTCCAGAATGGCTTCCTTGGAGAAGAAGCCGGACGTGAACGGAATGGCAATCAGCGCCATGGTGGCAATGATGAAGGTGAGGGAGGTCAGCTTCATGCGCTTCATGATGCCGCCCATTTTCCAGATGTCCTGTTCATGGTGGCAGGCGAAGATGATGGCACCGGCGCCCAGGAAGAGCAGAGCCTTGAACCATGCGTGGGTGAAGAGGTGGAACATGGCTGCCTCCCCGGCCAGAAGTCCCAGGGCCATGACCATATAGCCGAGCTGGGAGAGGGTGGAGTAGGCCAGGACGCGTTTGATGTCATTCTGCTGGGTGGCCATGAAGGCGGCGATGACGGCCGTAATGGCTCCGATGCCGGCAATGACATTGCAGGCCAGGGCGGGGAAGGCCTCAATGCCGATGGAGTATTGGACGCGCACCATCATGTAAACGCCGGCGGCTACCATGGTGGCCGCATGGATCAGGGCGGAGACGGGGGTGGGGCCTTCCATGGCGTCCGGAAGCCAGACGTGCAACGGGAATTGGGCGGATTTGCCCACCGCTCCGCAGAAGAGGCACAGTACCGTAATGTTCAGCAGGTTTTCACTGATTCCTGCGGGTATTTCCATCAGGCTGAAATCCAGCGTGTTGGTCAGCGCCCAGAGAGTCAGAATGCCGATCAGGAAGCCGAAGTCCCCGACGCGGTTGCAGATGAAGGCTTTTTTGGCGGCGTTGGCGGCAGTGTCCCGTGTGTACCAGTGGCCGATAAGCAGATAGGAGGAGAGGCCCACCAATTCCCAGAAGATAAAGGTCATGGCGATGTTGTTCGCCAGGACGATGCCCGTCATGGAGAACATGAAAAGGCTCAGGCATGCGAAGTAGCGTGTTTTGGCCTTGTCGTCCGCCATGTAAGCCAGAGAGAAAACATGGACCAGCAGGCCGATGCCCGTGACCACCAGCATCATGCGGGAGGAAAGGGGATCCAGCACGAAACCCAGGTCCACGGAAAAGATGTCGGAAATCGGGAGCCAGGAGAAGGAATCGGATCCGGTCCGGTCCAGCAGACCCAGGGAAAAGACGAAGGTCGCCAGGCAGGAGAAGGTGGAGGTGAGGGCCGCGACGTCAGGACGTTTGGTCAGCAGGAACCAGTCAAAGGCGGCTACGACCAGCGGCAGGAAGAGCAGAAGCCAGGTGTATTGAATATCAATATTGAACATGTTCGTGGAGTAGTGTGTTGCTCTTAGTCTTTCAGCGTGTTGAGATCTTGCGTGCTGGCCGTGCGCCTGGCCCTGTACAGGGAGACGATGAGGGCCAGGCCGATAGCCACTTCCGCTGCGGCGATGGTCAGGATAAAGATGGAGAGGGCCTGGCCGTCATAGTTGGGCAGGCCCATAGTGCCCTGGGCGCGGGAAAACGCTACCAGGGACAGGTTGGCAGCACTGAGCATCATTTCCAGGCACATGAAGATGACGATGATGTCGCGCCGGACAATCACCCCCATCAGGCCGATGGCGAACAGGACGCCGGAGAGGATCAGATAATGCGTAAGAGGTATCATGGTGATGGCTGTGGTAAGGGGTTCTTTATTTTCCGGAAGGGCGGCGGCTCAGCACGACGACGCCGATAGAAGCCACCAGCAGGGCCAGACCGGCGATGACCAGGCTCCGGTTGTATTTGTCAAACAGGGTACGGCCCAGCAGGGCGGTGTCCGGGAATTCTCCGTTGTCTATCTCCTCACGGATGGTGGTGCCTTCCGGATAGAGGTGGGCGGAACATTGGGGGGAGAGGGGGGGGAGAATGACGGAAGGGGCGCCGTTGTTGCGAAGGCTACAGGCGGGAGTTTCCATTCCGGTTTTGGAGGGGGCTGCGTTCTCCTGCCCGATTTTCAAATCGTTCCAGGCCTGTTCCGCGCTGGCCATCGGGCAGCGGTGCGTTTCTTTGGCGCCGGGCAAAGAATAGATGATGCCAATAAGCTGGCCGAGGAAGAGGCCGGCGATGATGACACCGATAGCGACGGAGAAAGGCCTGCTGAAGGGGGATGTTTCCTGCTTCACATTCAGCAGCATGATGATGAACGCGAAGAGCACCATAATGGCCCCGGCGTATACAAGGATTTGGAGAATGCCCAGGAAGTGGGCTCCCAGCCCGATCATGACGGCGGCGGTGGCTCCAAAGGAAAGAGCCATCATCATGGCGGAGGAGACGGGGTTGCGCATGAAGACGACCATCAGGGACAGGACCACGGCCAGGGCCCCGAAAACGTAAAAAAGTATGTCGCTGGCAAAGATGTTCATAACGTACGGGAAATGGAGTGTTCGGGGGTTATTTGTATTGGTTCCACTTGTTGACCAGCCCCTTGCGGGTGCCGCCCAGTTCGTAGAGCTTGGCCTTGTTGTGGATGGCCTGGGTTTTATCCGTGGGGGTGAACAGGTAGTTATGGCTCATGAAGATGGCCTGTTCCGGGCAGGCTTCCTCGCACATGCCGCAGTAGATGCAGCGCAGCATGTCAATCTGAAATTCCCTGGGGGCTTTTTCCACTTTGCCCCACGGTCCTTCCTGTATGGGGCCGGGGGTGATGGTGATGGCGCGGGCCGGGCAGATGAATTCGCAGAGCTGGCAGGAAACGCAGCGTTCACGGCCGTCTTCGCCTTTCACCAGCACGGGAGCTCCGCGGTAATATTTCGGCAGATGTTTGTCCCATCTGGCTTCCGGATATTGCATCGTAACGCCGATGCCGGAACCGGCCAGTTCTTTTTTGTTGCGGGATTTGCCCAGCAGAGCCAGAACGAGGTGCCTGATAGTGAGCCAAAGACCGCCAAGAATGGATTGCAGATAGAACCGCTCTCCAAGGGAAATCTTCGGACGCTTGATCGTTTTGAAGGCCATAATAGTAATGTTGTCGGAATGAAGAAGGGGGGATTACTTGACGAAGTACAGGATGGCGGCTGTAAGGAAGATGTTGATGACGGCCAGTTCAAAGAAGACCATCCAGCCGAGCTTCATCACCTGGTCATAGCGGAAGCGGGGGAGCGTCCACCGCACCCAGACGAAGAAGAAGGCGAAGAAGAGAAGCTTGAGCACATATGCGATGAGCTGGCAGATGACCGCCACCCAGTTGGCTACGTTTTCATTGAGCCAGCCATCCAGGCCGAAGCCGATGGACCAGCCCCCCAGGAACAGCGTGATGACAAGGGAGGATCCCACCACCATGGCGGCATATTCCCCCATGAAGAATTGGGCGAATTTCATGGAGGAGTATTCCGTATGGTAGCCGCCCACGAGATCCGTTTCACATTCGGACATGTCAAACGGCGTACGGTTGGCTTCCGCAAAAATGGAAGTGAGGAATATGATGAAACTGATAGCTACGGGCACCAGCAGTATCCAGCGCTGCCAGCTCAGGCCCTCGCCCCACACGGGAAGCAGGAGCCAGCCATTGGCGGCCTGGTATTCCACGATGTTGGACAGGTCCAGCGTGCTGTAAATCATCAGCACAGGGATGATGGACAGACCCATGCTGATTTCATAGGAAATCATCTGGGCTGAGGAGCGCACGCCGCCCAGGAAGGGGAATTTGGAGTTGGATGACCATCCGGCCAGCACCAGTCCGTACACGGAGAGGGAGGAGATGGCGAACATCCAGAGGGGGCCTACGCTGAGATTGGCCACTGCCATGTTGACATTTCCGTAAGAGGTTTGAAGGTCTCCGGCAAAGGGAACCACGGCCGCCGTCATCAGCGGTGGCGCAAGCACCAGGATGGGAGCGATCCAGAAGTATACGCGGCGTACGAAGGGGGGGGTGAAATCCTGTTTCAGGAACAGTTTGCCGCCGTCCACCATGGGCTGCACGAGACCGAAGATGGGGATGTCGCGGTCCAGGCGGAAAAAACGGCACAGGTTGGCGATTTTGCCGTCATGGGGCAACCCGAAGTAGTCCAGCGTCTTTTTGAACGGCAGGTCGGATTTCATGCCGAAGCGGCGGAAGATGCTTAACGGAATGCCGGCGCGGTTGGGGCCTACGCGGTCCTGGATCCAGGCGGCCACCCGGCGTTCAATGTACACGCAGACCGGAATGAACAGAATGGTGATGGCAAAGCAGATGACGATTTTGATCAGCAGAGTGATGATATAAAACCACACAGGGTTGCTGAGCACCTCGTCGCAAAAGGTTAGAATCGAATCAATCATGGCGGATTAACAGGTTGTATGCGTGTGAAGTGTGATTAGCGGCCCTGGTTTTTTTCGCGTTCCACCACGGGAATGGTGACGCCGGTTTCCAGAATGGGCTGGCCCCCGTCTCCGATGGAACCCCAGGAGACTCCATTGAGTGCGCCGTATTCCGTGCTCATGGCGGTGAGGATGTCCAGGGCGGAGTTGAAGTCTTTCAGAGCAGGATTGCCTCCCAGCAGAAGGGTGATGTCTCTGAAAATCTGCCAGTCGTCCCGGGCGTATCCTATGGGCTGGATAGCGCGGTTCAGGCGTTGAATACGGCCCGTGACATTAATCATGGTGCCGAATTTTTCAGCGTAGGTGACGCCCGGCAGAACCAGGTCCGCATGGCGCGCCGTTTCATTGGCGCTGTGGGCGGTCATGAACAGGTAGTCCAGCTTGTCCAGATCTTCCGCCGTGAAGCCTGCTTCCGGGGAGATGAGGTCTTCCCCCAGGGAGAGGATGCCCTTGATGGAACCGCTGCGAACTCCTTCGCGAATGGCGTCCAGCCTGGAACCGGGTTCGATATCCAGCACCAGCCTGGCCCCGTTCGTGTTCGGGTTGCGATCCGCAGAAATAAGCATGCCGTCGCTTTCTCCCATGCGGGGAACGATGTCCACCATATCCGTGCCGATTTGGGCGGCCAAATGGCGGACCATGTAAAGTTCTTCATTGGTCATGCGCCCGGAGGCAATGATGGCGAGCTGGTTCGGAGCAATGCGCTTGACGGCTTCCGCGGCGGAAGCCAGAGCCGGTTCCCAGGTGGAGGGGCGGTGGGGCGCTTCCGCATCCGTACGGATGACGGGCTGGGGAATGCGGGTTTCCGCATTGATATATTTGTAGTTAAGGCGGTGAGAGTCCGGCATCCAGCAGGAGTTTACGGCATCATTCTGGCGCGGGGTAATGCGGTATACCTTGTCTTCCCTTGTCCAGAGGGTGATATTAGTGCCCGTTCCGCAGTCCACGTCAATGGTCTTTGTTTCCTTCAGGAACCAGACGCGCATTTTAAAGCGGAAATCCTTGGAAGTAAGGGCTCCTACCGGGCAGAGGTCCACGGTGTTCATGGAGTAGTTGCTGTCCAGCTCGCGGCCGGGGTAAACCGTGATGGCGTTGAAGGTGCCGCGTTGGGACATGGTGAGCACCTCATCGTGCATGATGTCGCGCATGAAGCGCACGCAGCGGCCGCAGAGCACGCAGCGTTCCTGGTCCAGGTTCACGCGCGGGCCAATGCTCAGGTTTTTTCCTTTTTTGGTCTTTTTCTCTTCAAAACGGCCTTCCACCTGGCCGTAGTCGTTGGAGTATTCCTGAAGCTTGCATTCCCCGGCCTGGTCGCAGATGGGGCAGTCCAGAGGGTGGCTGGTGAGCAGAAATTCCATTACGCCGCGGCGCGCTTCACTGGCCAGGGGGCTGTCCGTGCGGATGCCCATGTTTTCCGCCACCGTGTTTGCGCAGGAGATGATGGGGCGGGGCATCCACTGGATGCGCTGATAGCCGTTTTCATCATAGGAGGGTGTCTGTCCCGGAGCGAGCCTGGGCGGCATCCCCTGTTCCACCATGCACATGCGGCAGGAGCCGGCGACAGCCAGCTTGGGGTGGTAGCAGAAGCACGGAATGGGCACGCCCACGGAACGGCAGGCGTCTGCAATCCGCGTGCCGCGCGGGAACCGGTGCCACGTTCCGTTGATTTGGACGTTCACCTTGCCTTCCGCGGCGGCAATGTCTTTGGGGAGTTTGGAAGCTTCTTCACTCATGATGACGGATGGGAGAGGGATGGTTTTGAGAACTGGTGTTGCGTGCTGCTGTTTAGCGGGTGAGGAAACGGTTTTGCTCCCTGCCTTCCTCCGTGTGGGGCAGACAGGCGTTGAATGGATCCGTCAGGGCTACGAATTCCTCCTTGAATTTGGAGACCATGGCCTGGGTGGGCCAGGAGGCGGCTTCACCAAAGGCGCAGACCGTTTTTCCTTCAATCTGGTTGGCTACTTCAATGAGCAGATCCACATCCGACGGGGCGGCTTTTCCTTCCAGGATGCGGGTGCTGAGTTTCATCATCCACGGACAGCCTTCCCGGCAGGGAGTGCACTGCCCACAGGATTCATGGGCGTAGAAACGGTTGATGTTGTTCATGGCCCAGGGCATGGAGCGGGAGTCGTCCATGACGATGACCGCGCCGGAACCGGACATGGAGCCGTGCCGGGCGATGCTGTCCAGATCCAGCGGAATGTCGAAGAAGGTGATTTTTCCCATGGTGCCGTCCGGATTCTGCACTTTGTATTCCGCATCCGTGCGCATGACCTTGGAGGAGGATCCTCCGGGTATCACGGCCTTGAACTGGCGCCCGTCCCGCGGGCCGCCGCAGACGTCATACAGCAGTTCACCGAAGGTCATGGAGCCGGAGACGATTTCATAGAACCCAGGACGTTTGACGTCGCCGGAAACACCGATGATGCGGGTGCCGGGGGAACGTTTGGCTCCTTCCTGGCTGTAGGCTTCTCCTCCCATGGCCATGATGTGTTTCACCTGGCAGAGGGATTCCACGTTGTTGACAATGGTGGGGCATCCGTACAGGCCGATGGCGGCCGGGAAGTAGGGGGGCTTGATGCGGGGATAGGGGCGATCCCCTTCAAGGGAGTTGAGCAGGGCCGTTTCCTCACCGCAAATGTACGCTCCCGCTCCGCGGTGCAGGTGGATTTCCAGATTATAGCCGGACCCCTGGATATTGCTGCCCAGGAAGCCGCGTTCGCGAGCTTCCTGAAGGGCTTTGAGCATGATTTCCGCGGCGATGGGAAATTCTTCGCGCATGTAGATGTAAGCCTGATGCGCTCCCACCGCGTAGCTGGAGATGACCATTCCTTCAATGAGCTGGTGGGGATCCTGATGGACAATGTAGCGGTCTTTGAACGTGCCTGGTTCGGATTCGTCACAGTTGCAAACCAGGTAAACAGGCTTCGTGTTGTTCGGCGGAATGAAGGTCCATTTCACGCCGGTGGGGAACCCCGCGCCGCCACGGCCGCGAAGACCGGATTTTTTCACCTCGTCAATGACGGCCCTGGGCTCCATGCCGAGCGCCTTTTTCAGTTCTTCATAACCGCCGTCGGCCAGATAGCAGTCAATGGAGGTATTCCAGCCCTCGCGGTTGACGTTTTTCAGAATGCGGCGCGTTTCCCTGGGGTGGGGTTCTTTACCGGGAAGATAGGTGATGCTCATGGCGAAAATCTGGTGCGTGGGAAATGGAAAGGGTTAGGCTGTCTGATATTTGGCAATCACTTCTTCCAGCACTTCCGGAGTGACTTTTTCGTACAGGAGATCGTTGACCATCATGTTGGGGCCAAAGCCGCAGTTGGCCAGGCATTCCACTCCTTCCACGCTCCACAGGCCGTCCGGGCTGACTCCAATGGGGTGGTGGTGGTCGATGCCGTTTTTGTCAATGCCCAGACGCGTGCAGATGGCGTCGAACAGGCTGTCCGCCCCCGCCATGGCGCAGGAAAGAGTGCGGCATACGCGGATGTGGTTTTTTCCAGGGCACATCTGGCGCAGACCGGGATAGAAAGTCACCACGCCCAGAACATGGGCGGCGGAGATATTCAGTTTTTCTCCTACCCAGGCAATGGCGTCGCCGCTGATGAAGCCGAATTTTTTCTGTATTTCATGCAGGATGGGCAGCACGGCGGATTTTTGCTTGCCTTCCGGGTAATGCGTAACGTATTCGCTGGCGGCGGCGTCAAGTTCCGGCGTTACTTCAAAGGCCGGGTAGAACCGTTCGCCCGGGCTGGGCTGGTGGGCGATAGTCGCGTCGATGGCGTTTTCAGCGTAATCGGACATGGGGAGAAAGTTTGGTGTTTGCGTTGAAGTGGATGAAAGTGGCGGGTGTTTAACGGTCGCATTCGCCCATCACGAAGTCGAAGGAGCCGAGAATGGCCGGAACGTCGGAAACCAGGTGGCCTTTCATCAGTTCCGGCAGGATGGACAGGTTGCAGAAGGAGGGGGAGCGCATGCGCAGGCGGTTGGGAAGTCCACCCCCCTTGGAGTCCAGGAAGAAACCCAGCTCTCCCTTCGGGTTTTCCGCGGCAAAGTAAACCTGCCCTGCAGGGGCGTTCACCCCCATGGTCGTCGTCATGAACTGGCGAATCAGGGATTCCATGTCCGTCAGGACTTTTTTCTTTTCAGGCAGCGTGCCTTTGGTGTCCACCATGTTGATGGGGCCGTCCGGCATGGTTTCAATGACCTGGCGGATGATGCGCAGGGACTGGCGCATTTCTTCAATGCGCACGGTAAAACGGTCGTAGCAGTCTCCGTGTTCGCCTACGGGGACGTCGAATTCGTAATTTTCATATCCCAGATAGGGGGTGAGTTTGCGCAGGTCCCGCTTAATGCCGCTGGCTCGCAGGTTGGCCCCCGTAATACCCCAGGAAAGCGCTTTTTCACGGCTGATGACGCCTACGCCCTGAAGACGGTCAATGAAGATTTTGTTTTTGAGCAGGAGGGCTTCCGTTTCATCAAGGGTTTTGGCCGCTTCATCGCAGAAGACGAGCACTTCCTTGAGCATTTCATTGGGAACATCACGTGTCTGTCCGCCGATGCGGGTATAAGAGGAAGTGAAGCGCGCCCCAGTGAGCTGTTCGTAAAAATTATGGATTTTTTCACGTTCCTCATAACAGTACAGGAAAACGGTCATGGCGCCTACGTCCATGCCGTACACGCCTACGCCCAGGATGTGGGAGGAAAAGCGGGAAAGTTCCAGGGCCAGTACGCGCAGGGCCTGTCCGCGGGGCGGCAGTTCCCATCCCAGCAGTTTTTCCACCGCGCAGGCATAGGCGATGTTGTTGGACAGGGGGGCCAGGTAGTCAAAGCGGTCGGTGTAGGGAACAAATTGGTTGTACTGGATGGTTTCGCCTATTTTTTCCATTCCGCGGTGCAGATGGCCAACCACCGGATCACAGCTGATGATTTCTTCACCATCAAGTTCCAGCACCAGGCGCAGCACGCCGTGGGTGGCGGGGTGGGAGGGGCCCACATTCAGGGTCATCGTTTCTCCGAGCGGTTCGGATGTATTGGTGAGATAGTCTGCGTTAGCGGCTGTATCTGCAATGGCGAAAGTTTTGGTGCTCGTCTTCATGTGGATGTCCGTGCCTGGCTGAACCTGATAATGGTGCCGGGTGATTATGCCACTTCACACCATGCGGGCAAGCCAAATGTCAGTTTTTTTGGCATTCCGGGGAGGTGGTGCGCGAGTCTCCTCAACTGATGAATGTTAGTTCTTTCTAACAATAAGCTTTTATATGGAATCTGCCGAATATGGGAAAAAGCGGATTAGGAATCCGGAGTCAACCTACAAATTTGAGAAAAAATAATTTAATGCAAATTTGCTCAGTTATTTCCGAATGGCGGGTGCCGGGAAAACTGGGCTGCCGGGCCTTATGGCTGGACGTGTCCGAACGCAGCGGAGGAGAATCTTCTTCCTTTGTAGCCGGCCTCCCTGCGTAGTCCTTTTCGGGATTCACGTTATATGCGGATTCCTAATCCGTTAGGAAAAAAATATGTTGAAGCCGAGGAGAATTTTTGTCTTTCCCATTGCTGTAACATTTTCAGTATTATTTATTTTATATATTATTTCATGGTTTTCCCCTATTGCCGGGGATTCCTTTATTCACGACAGGACGGGGTACCTTGGGCAGTTTCATATCCGCCATGTCTGGAAGGCCTGCGTGGACAGTTACCTGTATTGGAATCCCAGGCTGGGGGAAATGGCTGCGTTTTTTATTACTTCTGCTCCCCGGCTGGTCTGGACGGTCTTGAATCCCGTGTTTGTGCTTGCCCTTGTTCTTGGCCTTTATGTGCTCGCTCTGGGGAGAATGCCCAATCTCCGGCGGGAGTGCGGAGCATGGACGTGGTTGTTTGCTTTAAGCATGTTCGTCTCAGCCGGGGTAACCGTTTATTATGTCTGCCTGACACGCGCAGGCTCCATGAATTATGTGTGGACCGGATGCCTGATCGTATGGTTCATGAATATTTACAGAACCAGGTGGGGGAAGCGGATAACCTCCCCTCGATGGGGCCTGTCCTCAGGATGTCTGATTTATGGGATTTTCTGCGGTGCCTGTAATGAGGGGGCGACGATAGGAATGGCGGCGGCGTTTTGCATCATGGCCGCGGTTGGCATGCTCCGGGACCGCAGGGTTGGCGCTTATGTATGGTGCGGGTTTGCCGGCGTTGCGTTGGGAGGCCTGTTTCTATTTGCCGCCCCCGGGTTGTACTCGCGGCTTGGCCATGATTTGGGAGCGAGTGAAGTTTTGAGGAAGGGCGGTTTTTGCGCCTATGCGGAGTCTTTCGGGATATTGCTTTATTACCACGCGAGGATGCTGTGTAAAATATATGCCGTTTCCGCAGTATTAACGGGATTTTTGTTGTTCAGCGGCACGGAGCGGTGCCGGGAAGTAATCAGGAAGGAAAAGGAATCCTTCTTTTATATTCTTTTTTTATTGTTGCTGGGGGGCATCATGTCCGTTTGTTATTTTCCGGTGTGCATTCCCGCCCATCATGTTCAGTTCGTGTCGTCCCTGCCCGTTTTGGCGGCGTCAACCGTGTTGTTCTCCGTATTGTACCGGAATGAGATCATGGTGCGCGGATTGCGCGCGGTGACTGTTTGCCTTGCCGGAGCTACTTTGTTTTTCGGGGTGGTGTTCACCCTGGAGTATTATCATGTAGGCTCTCAGGCTTTCCAGAGAGAGGAGCTGATTCATAAGGCCTTCCAGGAGGGGAATCTGGAACCGGAAGTTCCTTCCATCTCTCCTCTTTTCTTTGAAGGAAAAGTATCCGGAACGGATGGGAATTGGGGTGGGCCGGATACCAACCGCCGGTTTGGCATCCGCAAGCTGGTAGTGAAAAAGCCCTGAGGGAAAATGGCTATTTGACTATGTTCCGGGGAGTGAAGTGCATTTCCTGTTCCTCGATGCCGAATTGCCAGGTGGCCGTTTGCCACATGTTGACAGCAGGATTTTTCCAACGGACCTGGACGGTTACGGGGCTGAGCCGCAGGGGACGGGAGGGAGTCCATTTCAAAATTTTTTCCTTGGCGTCGTACCGGGCGTTTACCAGGCCGAAGCCGGAGACGCGCATTTCCATTTGCTTGGGTTCCAAGGAGGGTTCCCCTGCCAGGGAAATGGATATATCGGGAGTCTGGTTTTTCACCACGGTATTGGCGGCCGGATAAACGGGCTGGGCCGGGGCCGGGTAGGAATTCAGCTTTTTCCCGCTGCTGTTGCCAGGGGGGGGCGCCGGGGTTTCCGGAGTGGAGGGAACGTTGAAATTCAGGGCTCTGGTAAATGTCTTAGGGTCTTTGCCGAAGACCATGTAGCGGTGAATCCGCCAGCGGTCCGTGTCCTTGGTCACTTTTTTGGGGATTACCGTAAAGGCCGCCTGGAATCCGGCTTCTTCAGCCTTGGAGATCATTTCCGGCAGGATGAAGCCGCCAGGATAGCAATAGGCCTCCACGGAAGAACCGGGGAATTTTTCCTGAAGGATTTTCCGGGAATTGCCTATTTCCGCCGTTGCCAGATCCAGAACCGCTTGTGTACCTTTCCGCTGGGCGGCCCTCCAGGATCTTGGGTACAGGTGGCTGACGGAGTGGCTGCCCAGGGTGGCGCCGTTATTCAGCATTTCCTGAATTTGGGAGGGGCTCATGGCAGAACCGCGGCCCGTGATGAATTTGGTGTATGGGAAAATGGTAAAGGGGAATCCCGTTTCTTTCAGGATGGGATAGGCGTCCGTGTAGACGCTCTTCCAGCCGTCATCGATGGTGATCATGACGCATTTGGCCGGAAGCTGCCTGTCCCCCAGTTTCCATTCCAGGAATTCCTTCATGGAGATGACGGGCACTCCGGATGCCTTCAGCGCCTGCATCTGGGAGCGGAATACATCCGTATTCATGCGCATTTCCGTAGCGGGAAGGGTGCGGCTGAAATCATGGTAACCCAGAATGGCTACGCGGGTTTCAGGCTGAGGAACCGGAACGGGGGAAAAAGCCGTGGAGGGAATGGCAAGGGGTGCCTCCGCAGGTTGTACCGGGGCGTGCAGGTTCGTTTCCCCGGGAATGGGTTCCGCGTTAGGGATGGACTCCGCCAGGGGAGCGGAAGAACCTGTCTCTCCGGGAATGGGTTCCGCCATGGGGATGTATTCATCCTTGCGGTTGGCTTCAATCAGGTCTTTGACGGGAACGATGCCGGCGGCCGGGTTTCCCTTGATGGTTCCCCCGATGACCGGGCCGGGAGCAAAGGGAAGGGGAGACGCCGGCGGCAGGTCGGGCGGAAGCTCCGCACATGCGACACCGGCTGCGATCAAGAAAACGGAAAGGAGGCCTGGGACGGAGCGCATATCTGCAACTACTATTTTTAAGTTTTCTGTTCAACCTTAAACTCAGGCAGGCATGACAGCCTGTTCCGTACCGCGCGCGTTTTTTCCGGGGCATGTCTGAATTTTCCCGTTTGAATGCGTTATCGCTAAAAAGCATGCAGACTCATTTTCCGCTCGCGAAAGAAAGGAGAGGCGTTTAGTCTGTCTGCAGACATGAGCTGTATTTGTCATTTCTTCAAAGTTCTGGCGCACCGTGCGGGTCTGCTCACTGCCGTAGCTGCCGCCGCTTTTTTCCTGGGGGCTCCCGCCAGTGAAGCTTCGGCCCGCACGGCGGCTCCCGCTTATCCGGCCGCGGAAGCGGGGGGGGAATCCCAGTACAGCCATTTTCCCATTCCTCTCAATCATTACAATCCGGTGCCGCCGGATGCCAGCCTGTACCAGGTGCTTAGTGAACGCAACAAGCAGTCCGGCGGTTTCAACCTGGCAGTGACGCTCGTTTTCTTCGGCGCTATTATCCATACGTTTCTGGCCGGCCGCTTTGAGCGTTATTCCCATAAGCTGGCCCTGCGCTATAAGGAAAAGCTCAAGGAAACCAACTTCCGCGTGATGCATCCGGAAGAGCGCCTCCCGGTTTCCTTCGCGTCCGCCATTTTCCATTTTCTGGGAGAAGTGGAAGCCGTGTTCGGAATCTGGCTTATCCCTTTCATGTTCGTGTGCTGGAAGTATTATTCCTTTGAGGATTTTTCCGCCTATTTGAATTATGACTGTTCCTTCACGGAGCCGATGTTCGTGATGATTATCATGATTATCGCTTCTTCCCGCCCTATTTTCAAGCTGGCGGAATATGCCGTGAACTGCGGAGCCAGGCTTGGGAAGGCAACGCCGGGCGCGTGGTGGATTTCCGTGATGTGCCTGGCTCCCCTGCTGGGTTCTCTGATTACGGAACCTGCCGCCATGACGATCGGGGCCCTGATCCTAAGCAAAAAATTTTACGACCTCAAGCCGAAGAAAACCTTGATGTACGCCACTCTGGGGCTTCTCTTCGTGAATATCTCCATCGGGGGCACCCTGACGCACTTTGCAGCTCCGCCCGTAGTGATGGTGGCGGAAAAGTGGGACTGGGGGCTGGCTCACATGATCCAGCATTTCGGATGGAAGGCCGTTTCCGCCATCGTCATTTCCAATTTGGCGTATTTTCTCCTTTTCCGCAGGGAGTTCGCCCGCCTGGCTTCCCAGCAGAGGGAGTTCGACGAGTTTGACGACGCCGTTCCCCAGTCCTGGGAAGACCGCAATGACAAGATACCGTTGTGGGTGACCCTGGCGCATGTCTGCTTCCTAGTCTGGACGGTTCTTTTTGCCCATGAGCCGGTCATGTTCATCGGCAGTTTCCTGTTCTTTATCGGTTTCACACTGGCTACGCCGCAATACCAGAACCAAATGTCTCTGCGCGTACCCATCATGGTGGGGTTCTTCCTGGCGGGGCTGGTCATTCTGGGCGGCGTGCAGGCCTGGTGGCTGGAGCCGGTGCTGACGCGGCTGGGGGACTACGCCATGGTCGGGGCTACGCTGCTGACGGCATTTAATGACAATGCCGCCGTCACTTTCCTGGCGTCTACGGTTCCCAACCTGCCGGAAGCCGTCAAATATTCCGTGGTGGCGGGTGCTGTGACGGGCGGCGGCCTGACGGTCATCGCCAACGCCCCCAATCCGGCCGGGCAGGCCATTCTGGGTAAATATTTCAAAGGCATCAATCCCCTGTGGCTGTTTGCCTGGGCGGCTTTTCCCACTGCCATCGTGTTTATTTTCTTCACCTGCTTCGGCCATTAATGGCCGGAGCGTACTGTCACTCTTATGTTTACCGGACTCGTTGAAACAACAGGAACTGTGGAAGGGTTTACGCCTATTAACGGCGGAGCCAGGCTGACGCTGACCATTCCGTTCGGCCGTGAACTTTCCCTGGGGGATTCCGTTGCCGTCAACGGATGCTGCCTGACGGTGGATGCCTTGGAGGGTGAACGCATCTCCTTTGATCTGCTTTCCCAGACTCTCCGCGTCACCAGTCTGGGAACCCTCAAACCGGGGATGCTGGTTAATCTGGAACGCGCCATGTCCGCCATGGACCGTTTCGGAGGCCACTTCGTGATGGGGCATGTGGACCATACCGGTACGATTGCCGCTCTGGAGCCTGCAGGGCAGGACCACCGTTTGGAGGTGCGCATTCCGGAGGAACTCACCCGCTATTGTATTGACAAGGGTTCCATCACCATTGACGGCATTTCCCTGACCATAGCCAATTTGAGCGGCTCTCTGCTGGAGTTCTGGATTACGCCCCATACTTTCGGCCGCACGAATCTGCAGAATTCCGTTCCCGGCCAGCCGGTCAATCTGGAAGTGGATATGCTGGCCAAGTATGTAGAGAGACTGTTTTCTGCCCGTGAACAACGTGCGGAGGGATAGTCCTGCCCGTAAGGAGAATCACATGCCGGGCATGCGGGCTGGTTTTTCCTGCCGGACAATGAAAGCGCATTCCTGTTGTCTGTAGCAGGGATTCCGGGATGCGGAGTTTTTTGAACAGGAAGCCGGGTATTGCTGTTCCGGTGAAGAAAGGGCCGTGAGGGCGGAACAAAAATGCGGAGCGGATCTATTTGCTACCGGGCCATTCCTCCCTTTGCCGTAATCCATTTCCCGCGTTTGACGACCCGTTCAAAGAACAGACCGTGACGTTCCGCTGCCGTTTTTGTTTCTTCCCACTGGGAAGCCAGAATGCCGGAGATGACCAAAGCGGCATCCTTCTTCATGGCGGAGATGATTTGTGGAAAAGCCTTTTGCAGTATGGTTGAAAACAGGTTGGCGACGACAAGGTCACCCTGCTGGGATTCCGAAGGTTTCCATTTGAAGACGTCTTCCACAAATAAGTCCAGCTGTTCCGCCGTAACGGCGTTGCGGGCCATGTTGTGCCGGGCCACTTCAATGGCCATAGGGTCAAAATCGAAAGCCGTGGCGTGCTCCGCCCCCAGCTTCAACGCCGCCATAGCCAGCACGGCGGTTCCGCAGCCTATGTCCGTCATGCTCCATGATGTTTTTCTGCAGGATTTGGCAGCGTCGCAGATAAAACGCAGGCAGGTGGATGTGGTAGCGTGGTCTCCTGTTCCGAAAGCCATTTCGGCGGGGACGCTCAGGATGCAGCGCGAGGGGAACTGTTTCTGCAGAGCGGCCAGATTCTCCGGAGAACTCTGCTCCGTAATGACCAGTGCGTCCCTTATTTTGAGCGGAGGGCGTTTTTCCCGCTTCTGGGTCGCTACCCAGTCCTGCGTCTTGATTTCCCTGACAGTTCCTCCAAAATATTTTTTCAAGGCCAGGGCGTCTTCTTCATCATCGCAGTAAACGGTGATTCGAACCGTTTTCCCCCCTTTGATTTTTGTAATAACGGCGTTCGGATTTCCGGCGATGCGTTCGCTCCAGGTGTCTTCCCATTTGGCGGCGGAAAGTTTGTTCCAACTCCATGTCATGCAGAAAGTATGGGATTTTTCCGGCAGGGAGGCAAGAATGGATTGATTGTAACTGCATTCCCGCAGTTTTGGGACTGTGTGGCTCTATTGTTGAAAATTTGATTTATTTAAAGAAGAAAATAAAACATCAACTATCAAACCATTTTATTTTCAGTATGGTTGCGAATTTGGAATCCGGAGTAAAGATTATTTTTTTATATTCAATGGCCAACCTGTGAGAAGAGGAAGGAATCTTGTTCTGTTTCAATCTTTTTTTCTAACAATAATTCATTGATTGTTATTTTGTTGTTTTGAGTTTCGAATAACAACGGATTCCAAATTCGTACATTAAAAGGAGCGCGTTTGATATGCAAAAAACATCCAAATGTACAGATTATCATGAAATTATTTGCTTTTGCCATGTTGTCCTTGGTTCCTTCAGTTACTGTCTGTTCCGTTTTTTCCAAGGAAGTGGATATTTATTCAGGAACATATGGAAACGATGATGTGGAAGTATTCCAGCCGGAGGAAGTGACGTATCATCTGGCCGGAAGGGATGGCGTCTTTTATGAAGGTGCGTTTACGTTTGATAATTATAATCCGGACAAGGGCGGCGCCGGAAACAGGCAGGGTGTTTTCTCCGGCTATAGTACACATTTTTCCAGCACGGAAGGAACGTCTCTCGGCTTTCACTGCACCGGGCTTAATCCCGGAAAGAACAGTTCCGCTTCCAAATCTTTTATTTTTGTCATGGGGCCATGGGAAAGCGGGGAGGAGTTTGTCGCTCCTCAGGTTACTTTTCAGAATTTGGGCGATTTGAGCTTCATTGCGGATAATATGGACATGATCGGCATTACCGATGGCGCCACGGCCGGAACCGGTGGCGGGAGGTACGGGAAAGCTGATATTGTTTCTTTCAACAATGTAGGAAATATCGAATTCCGGGGGCTGAATCATGGGGGTATAGGCTTCAGCCGTTTGAATTCCTTGGCTTTTACCAATACCGGGGATATTTCTTTTACGGATATGAAGATGGGATATTCTTCCAATGGCGGTGCCATTTTTATTAACCAGGGGGGGGATTCTTCCCTTTACTCCAATCCTGGAGATGGGAATATTTCTTTTGACCATACGGGAAGTATTATCTTCAGGAATCTTGTTAAAACTTCTTATTACATAAGTTCTGCGGGGATTTTTACCAATGAAGGGAGTATTTCATTTAATGATACGGAAAATATCCTGTTTGAAAATAACACGTCCACCGGAGGACCTGCGGCGATAGGCATTGGATCCATATTCTTACCGGATAACCAGCCGTCTTTGTCGTTTAGCAACATCCGGGGAGATATTATTTTTAGAAATAATAAGGCTTCCGGAGGGAGCATGCCGGGGATGGCGGGCGCTATCACTATTTATGGATCTTTTAAGCTGGTGCAAACGGGTGATGTCCTGTTTGAAAATAATGTGACTGATAAAAATACGGCCGGAGCCATTTATTGCGGCAATAATGAAGGGAAAAGGTTTGGAGGGAAATGGCTTTTGTCTGCGGATGGCGGGAATATCGTTTTCCGAGGCAACTTGGTTAAAGGAAGTTCGGGGGTCTTTGCCCGCGCCCTGGGGATTTTTGCTTATGCTCCCGAAAACGATTATACGGGCATATCTCAGCCCAATGGGAATTTAACCATGGATTTCCGCGCCCAGGCCGGACGAGAAATTGTATTTTATGATGGTATTGATATTGAAAGTATTACTGTAGCCATGCCTACCCTGCATATTAACAGAATTCCGGCCGATTGGGCAGATTATGGAGGTATTCCTGTGGAGTTTGGAGGAACCGTGCGTTTTTCCGGTGCATTGACGGAGTCGTTTCTAGTTCGCAATGACGGGGAAAGTGATGGTGATTACGCGGAACGGGTGGAGGCCTCCCGCATGGTGAAACTTGAATCAAATATTATTGTGGAAGGGGGACGGCTGGTTCTTGAATACGGCATGAACCTGGCGAATGAGAGTGGGGATGTATGGCAGGGAAGTTCAAGAGTGGAGCAGGACAAACCGGTGTTTAACCTGGCCGGCGGAGTGCTGGAAATGACGTCCGGTTCATCCATCAGCGCCCAGCAGGTGATTGTTTCCGGCCATGGCAGCGGCGCTATCCTGCGGGTGGGAGCCGCTCCCATCGGTTCCGACAGTTGGGAGGGGAAGACCTATGAACTGCCTTCCCTTTCCGCTGTCACCATTGACATGTCCCACGGGTTTGACTGGGATCTCATGCCTTTCTCGGAACGGGGGGACAGCGGTATCAACATCACCTCCTCCGGGGAATTTTTACTGGGGGGAACCATTGGAATTGCGGATACGCTGGATGATTACGCCTCCGCCGCCTGGGGAAGGGACAGGGAGTTTGTCATTTTTAATATGGATTCTTCCAGCAAACGGCCGCAAGGAGAGCTGAAAGGGGTTATTTCCAATACGACCCAGTCATCCACGGTTGATTCTCCCTATACCTACGGCGGTACCTGGGAATATGAATGGCGCGACATGGATGGAGATGGAGAAGATGACCAGCTGTTGGCAATTTGGAAACATGAAGCCGGATGCCGCCCGGATCAGGTCCGTCCGGAGCAGGCTGGAGAGCTTGCTCTCAATTCCCTTTGGAGTTCCGCTTCAAACGCGGCTTCTCTTGGGAATACTGCGTTGGCGCAGTTAACCCCGGTGCGGTTGTATCAGCGGTATGCACGCAATGTATGGGGAATGGGGCTGGGGGATTTCGCCCGCCAGCGTTCCCGGGGCGGTGTAGATGGTTATGACTATGACGGGGGTGGATATTCCGTTGGCATGGATTCCGATTTTGGAGGAAAGAGCGGGATATGGGGGATAGCGTTCGGACAAATGCACGGTTTCAGCAGGAGCCGGGATTTTAATGGGAGGATTACCCAGGATTCCCTGATGGGGAGCATTTATTGGGGGCGGATATTCCGCTCCGGCGAGCGTTCCCTGTGGACGGTGAAAGCCGATCTTACTTGGGGAATGACTGATAACTTCATGAAAAGCCGGTTCAGCAACGGTATGGACGCTCATGGGGAATGGAACAACAGAACGTGGCTGGTCCAGGCGGAAGTTTCCAGAAGCATTCAGTATGCAGGAGGATGGACTGTGTCTCCGTTTTTGAGGATGGAGTTTACACATGGCACGGAGGCTTCTTTTCTTGAAGACGGCAGCTATGCCAGAAAATTTGAAGGAGCGGTTTTGCGCCGGTTGTCCATCCCGGCAGGTGTGAGTGTTGAGAGAAGTGGTGACTGGAAAGGCAGGCACTGGACGCAGGTGCTCCGCCTTTCCTATGTGGGAGATGCTATTCAGGATGTGCCGGAGGCTTCCGTTTACAGCATATACAGCGACATTTTCTGGAGGGCCCGTGGTGTCCAACCAGCCCGCCATGCCGTACGCGTGGAGTATGATGCCGCCTTGCAGTGGAATGACTGCTGGACGGTTTATGCCGGTTATGGCATGGAAGCCCGGGGAAGCTCCGTGTACCACCGCATAAATGCGGGCGTATCCAGGGCATTTTAGGAAACGTCAGCACGGATAGAAAAAAGGGCGCGTTTCCTTCGAAAACGTGCCCTTTTTTGATACTGCGGGGGGGATGTTCCGGCAGGGGGGACAGCTACAATGTTTTGCCGTTCGGCCACATCAGCATCCGTTTCAGGAAGCGTTCGTTGTTGACGGTGATCTTCGGGAAGAGGCGTTTGCTGGATTCCTTGAGCGCCCTGATGGCGTCTTCACCCTGCAGCGGCGTGCGGCCGGATTCGTCGATGATGGTGCGCAGCCATGCGGTCTGCGGCATGCCGCATGCTTCCACGGCCTTGAAGGGCATGCGTTCCCTCCAGTTGGTCCCTCCCGTAGTGCCGGGAATATTGAGCCGTTTGTTGATGCCGAAGAGAGCAGGCCAGAGAATGGCCGCATAACGGGAACGGGAACGGAACAGAGCGTTGTACATGGCCGTCTTGATTTCCTGGTTCCAGTAGGAAAGCCAGGTTTCAGGCTGCATGCCGGAGAAATCCGCAAACCATTTCAGCAGGCGCGCTCCGTCCTCCGCCTGGCGCACGATGTTTTCCTGTTCCGGGCTGGACGGCGTTTTTGGGGAGCCGTTCTCCCACAGGCCCAGCTTGCGGGAGCGTTCGATTTTCGCGTAGCTGTCATTCCATGTCTGCATGATGGTTTCGAAATCATGCGTTCCGAACGCCGCAAAGGAGCATTCGTGATATTCTTTTCCAGACGTAATGGTTCCGTCCGCCTTGATTTCCCAGTGGGGAATTTTGAAACCGGGGATATCCAGTTGGCGCATGTTCGGGCGCACGTAGTCCGGAACGCAGCCCAGGTCTTCCCCCACCACGCTGACGCCGGGGGCGGCGGAAAGCAGAAGGCGCAGGTACAGGTCCCCGTCCGCCAGGTTCATGTTGCGGTCCGCTGCATTGTCATCCCCGCGTGGCTTGAAGCCGGGCAGCCTTCCGCCCGTTCTCTGGGCCGCCTGATCGGGGGAAAGCGGCAGGAAGACCCCGTTTTCCGTGGGTTTCCACGGGAAGGAGTAAATGCGGTAAAAGCCCAGGATGTGGTCGATCCTGTACATGCTGAAAATCTTGGTGCAGTATTTTACCCGGCGGCGCCACCAGGCGAAGTTGTCCTGCGCCATGACATCCCATCTATACAGCGGAATGCCCCAGTTTTGCCCCCATTTGGCCGTGAATGGGTCTTCCGCATAGCTGCCTTCCGCCGGGGCTCCTCCGCACCATTCCGTGTCAAACAGGTGGCGTTCAAAAAAGACGTCGGCGCTGGAAAGGGAAACGCCAATGGGGATATCCCCCATCAGCTTCACATTGCGTTCGTCCGCATAAATACGGATGAATTCCCACTGTTTTTCACAGAGCCACTGGAGCCAGCGGGCAAAATCCTTTTCCTCCTCGTAATCGGAGGCAATGGCCTTGGCCCGCGCCGGATCCTGTTCCGGCCAGTGCCACCAGATTTCCGTACCGAACAGGTCGCAGAGAATCTGGAAACAGACAAAGTCTTCCAGCCAGCTTCCCTGTTCTTTCACCCATTCCCTGAATTTGGGCATAATGCACTCATATTCCGGTTTGGTTTTGAAGTTGTTCCAGGCTCCCCGCAGAATCCACATTTTCCAGAATCTGACCTTGGGGTAGTCCACCAGATCCGGGCCGGAGGGCTGTTCCCACGGCAGCGTGTCCCCCGTTTCATTGAATACGCGTTCTTCCAGGCCGGGTATGGTCCAGGGTTCCAGGGAAAGGTACAGGGGTTCCAAAGCCACAGAGCTGATGGCGGAATAGGGGGAGGGGCATTCGTCCCTGCCCAGGGCATTGACGGGGAGCAGCTGGAGGAACCCCACATGGGCATCCGCCGCCCAGTCAATCCATTGGCGCAAGGCCGTCAGATCCCCGATTCCGTGGTCATTGTTACGGCGCAGGGAGAACAATGGCAGAACTACGCCGGCTAATCTTTTCTCATCCATATCAGAACGCATTACTTGAGCGGTTCCCCCGGATGGAACTGCGTCAGCCGTTGGAACAGTAAGCGCCAGAATAGCATTTCCGGCAGGAAGGCGGCAAGCTTAATACGTTGTCTCCGCGCCATGCTTTGCGGTTTTTCCTGGGAAGTGGAGCAGGGGGACGGTAAGACAGGCTGTTTTTTCCCGCCGCAGGAATAGACGCCTTACCGGGAATCCGATTATTTGTCCGGGATGCAGTTCGGAAGCGGCATGGTTTTCTCTGCGGGAAACAGCATGAACCGGAGGGAAAGGCGGAATTTTTCTTTTAGAAACAGCCACTGGCGGAAACAGGCGCAAATTCTGCTTCCATCCGTAATCCCCGGCAATTAAGATAATCTGCAAATGAAATTGCTTTTTCTCCCTTCCGCTTTGCTGGTGCTGCTGGCCTCCTGCGGTCCGAACAAGCATGTGAATGCCTGGGACCGCCAGAGTTCTGCGTTGGATCCCGTGGGAATCACTTCCAAGAAAATGGCGGCTAAAAACAAGGCGGAGCAGGCATTTTACAAGCCTGGGGAAGCCGTTACGTTCAAGAAGGACAGAATGATGGTGTTTGAACAGAATCCGGAAAGTAATTTTTCCACAAGCGGAACCGTCAGGGGTGGGGTGAAAACCGGGAAGGTGCTGGTCTGCGGGGACTTGTTCGCCAAAGTCGAATTTGAAGACGGCAGCCAGGGTTACGTAAGCCTCTCGGAAATTGTTAATCCGCAGGAAATGATGGGTTTTTATCCTGTTTCCGCTTCTGATCTAATTGGTCCGGACGGAGCTTTGCTTCCTTTGCCCTCAAACATGGGCGCCGTCAGCCCGGAAGCCGCCGCTTCCCGTGAGCTGGATATATCCCGGATGAATACCTCTCTGGTTCCTGTTCCGAATTCCGTTTCTCCGTCGGGAGCTGCGCCTCAGGAAGCTCCTCCGGAAAACGTTCCCCTGCCTGAATCCAGCGTGAAGCAGTAGGGCCTTTGCAGAAAATCCGGAAAGCCGGGCGGAAAACAGGAGGCAATATACGTCGGTCTGCGCTTCGCCTGTATTTTTGTTCCCGGGTTCTTTCCGACAGGCACGGAAGCAATTTTATTCCGCCGTCAATTCATACGCAACGGCATCCGTTACGGTGACAGTAGCGAATTGCCCGACGGGCAGCGTCAGAGGAACGGAAACGGTTCCGTCAATGTCCGGAGCATCCCATTCCGTTCTGGCGACTCCGGGAGCATCCACCAGCACGCGTATTTGCCTGCCGATTTGCTCCTGGCCCGTTTCCGAAGCGAGACGCGCCAGCAACAGGGTGGCTTCATTGTAGCGGCGAGCCTTGGTGCGGTGGTGCACCTGGTTGGGCATCTTGTAGGCTTTTGTCCCTTCCTCCCGTGAGAAGGTGAAAATGCCGGCGCGTTCAAAACGGAATTCCTCGATAAACTCCATCAGTTCCTGATGGTCGTCTTCCGTTTCTCCGGGGAATCCGGTGATGAAGGTGGTGCGGATGGCGATGCCCGGAACGGCCTTCCGGATATTCCGGAGCAACGTGCGGATATAGTCTCCGTCCGTTACGCGCTGCATGGCGTCCAGCATATTATCGGAAATATGCTGGAGGGGAATGTCTACATAGCGGGCCACTTTGGGGCATTCCGCGATGGCTGCGGTCAGTTCGTCGCTCCAGTGGGCGGGGTGGGTGTAGAGCAGCCTGATCCAGAATTCTCCCTCAATGGCGTTCAGAGCGCGGAGCAGGGAAGCCAGGGACTCTCCGCGGGAGGAATCCACCGCGCTGCGGCGGTTTGGGCGCGCATCCGTCCATTTATCCATGCCGTAATAGGTGATGTCCTGCGCGATGAGGCAGATTTCCTTCACGCCGGACCGGATAAGGGTTTCCGCTTCACGCACTACGTCCTGCTGGGAACGGCTGCGGTGGCGTCCGCGGATCATGGGAATGATGCAGTAGGCGCAGCCGTGGTTGCAGCCTTCCGCTATCTTGATGTAGGCCGTGTGCGGCGGGGTAAGGCGGTAGCGCGGCGTGTTCCAGTCAGGAACGTACCTGCATTTTCCTTCAATGAAGTTCCGGTCCTGTATGGTCCGGTCCATCACTTGAGTGATGATTTCCGGCAGTTTGGTGATTTGGTCCGGACCGATAAAGGCGTCCACCTCCGGAAGCAGGGCGGGCAGTTCCTTCCGGAAGCGCTGGGACAGGCAGCCCGCCACGATGAGTTTCTGGTTTTCCGGATAAGCCCCGTTTTCCCGGGCACGCACGATGTCCAGAATGGCATCGATGGCTTCCTGCTTGGCCTGGTCAATGAAAGCGCAGGTATTGACCACCATTACATCCGCGAGTTCCGGTTCCGGAGTCATGGTCATGCCGGCTTTTTGCAGGTGGCCGATCATGATTTCAGAGTCAACCAGATTCTTGGGGCAGCCCAGGGAAATGAGTCCAACGGTGAGAGGCATGGCAGTAGATAAGAAGCGTGATGGCGTCAATCCCCGGAGGGGGAGTCGTCCTTGACGACGACGAGGTCGAATGGCCGGATGTCCACGACGCGCACAGGGGTACCCTTAATCAGTATGCCTTGTCGAGAGAAAACCTCGCATATTTCGCCATGAATCATGGCTTTTCCATTGGGTTTCAGCTCCGTGACGGCGTTCCCGCGGTCTCCTACCTGAACGCGCGCGATATTGACCGCTTCCCCGGCGGAACCTCCGCTGACCGTGGCGTTGGTAACGCGGCGCATCAGGATGGAATCCGGGAGGTATTTCATCAGCAGGGCAATCAGAAGGGAGCCTCCGGTCAGGCCCAGGGCCAGTTTCAGGAGGGGGATGCCCAGGACTGCCGCCAGCGTGTTGACGTCATCCCACTGTCCGTCCCGGATGATATGGTCCCATTCCCAGGAGCTGACCATGCCGCCGAACAGGGCCAGAAAGATGCAGACGCCGCCCGCAATGGCCGCAATGAATGTGCCCGGGATAACGAAGAATTCCACGCAAAGAAGGACTATGCCCAGAACGAGCAGGGCCGCCGTCTCATAGCCGGCCAGATTCCCGGCAATGTTGTTGCCGAAGAAGAACAGGGCAAACGCGGCAATGGCCACAATGCCGCCGATGCCGAATCCCGGCGTTTTAAATTCCATGTAAATGCCGCCGATGCCCAGCAGGATCAGGATGGGGGAAGCCCATGCAATCCAGAGGCCGATGCGCTCAAAGGCCGTAGGTTCCGCCGTGACCACGGGGGCATTTACTTTCTCCTGGGCCAGCAGGTCCGTGACGGAGGAGGCTGTGCCCTGGGCCAGCAGGGGCCTGCCGTCTTCCAGACGCGCGGCGGCTTCCTTGCCCGTCAGGGTCAGGAGCGCACCTTTTTCCAGTTTGACGGGGCCGAACTGCTGTTCCTGGTCGGACGGGATCATCATGGCTTTCACCACTTCCGGGCGGTACCCCTTTTCCGTCACGACAGAGCGGGTAAAGGCCCAGAAGGCGCTTTCCGCTTTCTTGCGCATGACGGGATCCATTTCCTCTCCGGATGAGGTGATGATGCCCGCTGCGCCGATGGAGGAGACGGGAGCCATATAGATTTTGTCGCACGCCGCGGAGATGAGCGCCCCGGCGGACATGGCTCTGGGGTTTACGTAGGCGTAGGTGGGAATGGTGAGCGGCTGGATGCTTTTCATCATCATCTCGCTGGTCTCCCAGGCCAGGCCGCCGGGCGTGTTCAAATCGAATATTACCGCGCGCGCCTGCTCCTCCTGCGCTCTTTTCAGGATGCGGTTCATGAAGCCGAAGCTTTGTTTGCTGGTCAGGGAGTCCTCCCCTACGGGGATGACGACTACCCTGTCGCGGAAGGTTTCCTCCGCGGCCGCCCGGAAGGGGGCGCCGGCAAACAGGGCCAGCAAAGCCAGCAACAGAAGGTGAATGCGCTTCATACGGACAGGCTAGCATGTTCCGCTCCCGCGCTCAATGGGGAAATGTGTTCCTCCGGGGCGGGAAGGCGCCGGTGCTGCGCCGTCTTTTCCCAGCCTGTGGAGGCCTTGTTTCCTCGCATGGCGTTCCGATTCTGTATTCTTGTGTACCCGTACCCCTTGTGATAGACTGGTTCCGCCTTATGGGAAGGATTGATGAAGACAGTATCCGGCGCGTTCTGGAGGCCACTGACATTGTAGATGTGGTGGGATCCTATCTTCCCCTGAAAAGGGCCGGTTCCCGGTGGAAGGCATGCTGCCCGTTCCACAATGAAAAGACGCCTTCCTTCATTGTGGACCAGAGTCGGCAGAATTTTAAATGCTTTGGCTGCGGGGAAGGGGGGTCTGCCATCACTTTTGTGATGAAGATGGAGAACCTGGGGTTTGCGGATACCGTGCGAAGGCTGGCGGAAAAAGCCGGAATCTCCATTGTGGAGGAGGTCTATGACGCAGCGGAGGAAAGGCGGCGCAAGGCACGCACGGCTTTGCTGGTGGCCCACAAGAAGGCGGCTGGGTTTTTCCACAGGCTCCTGCTTTGTTCCCCGAAGGCGGCGGAGGCCAGGGCTTACCTGAATTCCCGCGGATACGGGGCAGACATGGCGAAACGCTGGCAGGTAGGGTGGGCTCCTGACTCCTCGCGGGAGTTTCTGGCCTGGGCCCGCAGGGAGGGGATTCCGGACCAGGTGCTGATAGATTCCGGTCTCGCCAACCGCGGAGAACGGGGAGATTTGTACGCCCGCTTCCGGGACAGGCTGATGTTCCCCATCAACAATGTGTACGGAGAATGTGTGGCGTTTTCCGGCCGCATTCTGCGGCCTCAGGAAAACGTAGGCAAGTACGTTAATTCCCCGGAGACGGCCATTTTCAAAAAGGGGGACGTGGTGTTTGCCCTGGACAAGGCGCGCGGCCCTATGGGAAAAAGCGGCAAAGCCCTGTTGTGCGAGGGGCAGATAGACGTCATTGCCTGCCACGAGGCGGGTATTTCTTTTGCCGTAGCCCCTTTGGGGACGGCGTTTACTCCGGAGCATGCCCGGATTCTTTCACGCTATGCTTCACGGATAGTGTTGTGTTTTGACGCGGACAAGGCGGGCATGGCTGCGGCGGACCGGGCTTTCCGTGAACTGGCCCCTTTTGGCAAGGATATTTACCTGGTGAACCTTCCTGCCGGGGACGATCCGGATTCTTTCATGAAGAGGGAGGGGAAAGAGGCTTTTTCTGGGATGGTGGAGCGGGCCCGTTCCTTCTTTGAGGTTCGCATTGAACGGGCCAGGGAGAGCGGTTTGTTGGATGACGCCGCTTCCAGCGCCGCTTTTGCCCGTGAGATGACGGCCCTGCTGGCCTGCATGAGCGACCCGGTGGCCCGGGACCTGGCTACGGCTGACGTAGCCACGCGCATGCGCATGGCTGCGGATAATTTGCGCGGCGCCGTCAGAATGGCCGGACGCCGGAAGGGGCAGGAACAGGCCCAGTCCGCAGAGCGTAAGACGGCTGCGGAGGTTCCGCAGCATCCTCCTGTGAAAATGGATCGCGCCGTGGCCGTGCTCTGTGAACTGGCCCTTCAGAATTCCCGTGCCCAGGGGCTTATCGTGGACCGCATTGAAGAATTGCTGGAGCCGATGCGGCTGCTGCAGGGCGGAGGCATCTTAAAAAAAATTCTGGCCAGGCTGCCTTCTCCGGACAGCCCCGCGGCCGTTCAGGCTTTTCTGGTGTCTCTGCCTCAGCCGGAACGGGATGCCCTGGGCATGCTGAATCTGGAGCCCATACCTATTCCCGATGTGGACAGGAGCGTACAGGAAGCCTGCTCCGGCATTGCGAAGGCCGCTTTGGAGAGGCACATCGCCTCCCTGATGGCGGAACTGGCGGATCCCTCCACGGATGCTGCCAGAAGGCTGGAATTGTCCAAACTTAGTGTTGACTTGAAGCGTTTGCTGGGTACAATGTAGTGCCTCGATACCTCCGGGTATTGATATAATGGTGAATTGTGCCCTCTTCTTTTCAAGATATGTCCAAATCCGGTGACCCATCCCCCTCTTCTCCCAAGAAGACTTCCGCCAACAAAAAAGCTTCTGAATCCAAGGAAAAAATAGCGGCCCGGCCCGCCGCAAAAAATTCCAAAACCGCTCCGAAGGCGGCTCCTGTCAAAAAAAACTCTGCCAAGGCTGCCGCTCCGACTGCGGAAAAGGCCGCCGCCAAGCCCGTTGCAGAAAAAAAGGCCCCGGCAAAAAAAGCGTCTCCGGCTTCTGCCTCCAAGAAGGCGGCGCCGTCCGCCAAAAAGACTCCGGCAAAGGCGCCTGAAGCTGTCCCTGCCAAGAAAGCTCCAGCCAAGGCTGCGGAGAAGAAGCCGGCTGAGAAGAAGGCCGCCAAACCTGCCGCGAAGGAGGAAACGCCCAAAAAATTAAGCGAAATACTGGAAGAGGAACGCAAGAGGGCTGCCAGCCGCAAGATCACGAATCCGATTGACGCTCCGGAAATTCAGGAAAAAATCCGTGAACTTATCAAGCTCGCCAAGGAACAGGGGTATCTGACTTTTGACGATATTAATGACTCCCTTCCCAACGACATTGTCGATCAGCAGGATTACGAGGCCATCATGGACCGCCTGCGCAGCATGGCGTTTGACATCATTGACGCGTCTGATGTGGACAGCTACACGGACCGCACCCGCATCAGCACGGAAGAAGAGGACGAAGAGGAAAAGCTCGAAGCCAAGATGGACATTCTGGATGATCCCGTCCGCATGTACCTGAAACAAATGGGCCAGGTTTCCCTGCTTACCCGTGAAGAGGAAGTGGCCATTTCCAAGAGAATTGAGGACGCGGAACAGAACGTCCAGCGCTGTGTGCACCGCTTCGGTTTCATCGCGAATGCCTATCTGGACGTAGCCTATCGCCTGCTCGACAATGAGGAACGCTTTGACCGCGTTATCCTTGACAAAAAGATAGACTCCCGTGAGCGCTATATGAAAGGGCTGGCCCAGCTCTGCGCCCAGATACAGCAGACCCATCAGGACGCATCCGGTTCCTTCCGCAAGCTGTACCGCAGCAAGGAGGCGGCCAAGTCCGTCAAGGCCCGCCAGGCCGAATTCGACAAAGTTGCCGGCGTTTTGGTGAAGTTCTTCGGTCGCCTGTATTTCAAGCACAAGGTGATTGAGGATTTCTGTTCCATGATTGACGAGGCCCGCGACCGCGTGCTCCGCATGCAGAAGAAGGTTGCCCTGGAACCGGACAACAAGGAACTCAAGGAACATCTGGCAGAGCTGGAGCTTCGCATGTGGATGACTGCGGATGAGATGGGAGAAGCCTACCAGGAACTCCGCAAATGGCTTCGCGAAGCCCGCAGGGCCAAGGATGAAATGGTGGAGGCCAATCTGCGCCTGGTCATTTCCATTGCCAAAAAATATACCAACCGCGGCCTCTCCTTCCTGGATCTGATTCAGGAAGGCAACATGGGCCTGATGAAAGCGGTGGAAAAATTTGAATACCGCCGCGGCTACAAATTCTCCACCTATGCCACCTGGTGGATTCGCCAGGCCATCACCCGCTCCATTGCAGACCAGGCCCGCACCATCCGCATTCCCGTGCACATGATTGAAACCATCAATAAATTGATGCGCGTGCAAAAGCAGCTGGTGCAGGAGTATGGTAGGGAACCCACTCCAGAAGAAATCGCGGAAGAAATCCATCTGCCTGTGGAACGCGTGCGTTCCGTTTTGAAAATGGCCCAGCAGCCTATTTCCCTGCAAGCCCCCGTGGGGGATTCCGACGATACTTCCTTTGGTGACTTTATTGAAGACAAGGCGGCGGAAAATCCCATGGAGGAAGCCTCCTTCTCTTTCCTGAAAGAAAAAATCAAGGATGTTCTGGACACCCTCACGGATCGTGAACGAGAAGTTATTGAACAGCGCTTCGGCCTCCGGGACGGCAGTCCCCGCACTCTGGAGGAGGTGGGCCGCCAGTTCAGCGTCACCCGCGAACGCATTCGCCAGATTGAAGCCAAAGCCCTCCGCAAGCTGCGCCATCCCACGCGCATCAGCAAGATCAAGGGATTCTTGGAAATGACGGAATCCTGACCGGATTTGCGCCGCATGCCGTGCTACGCTTCGTGGTCATGAAGACTTGCGTAGTTGCGGTATGCGGCATGTTCATGTTACTGGTTTCCTGTTCCGGCAGCAGGGAATTCAGACCGGCATTCAATCAGCCCCTTCAGCCCGTGATGCAGCCGGGCTTTGTGTATGTGGACCAGGTGGCTCCGCTGGTGAAGACTAATTTGAAATATGCCGGGTATGACAATTTTGTAGGTCGTCCGCTGGACGGTTACCACGGTCGGCGCGCCATCCTGCGCACCCAGGCGGCGCAGGCGTTGAAAAAAGTCTCGGAAGATTTGTATCGTCAGGGTTACCTGCTGGAAATTTATGACGCCTACCGTCCCCATACCGCCGTGCTGGACATTTGCAAATGGGGAGCTGACGACGGGGACCAAAAGATGAAGTCCCGGTATTATCCCCATATTGACAAGGCCAAGGTGTTCGGAGACCACTATGTGCGCGATTTTTCGGAACATTCCCGGGGCGTGGCTGTGGATGTTTCCCTGCTGTACGCCAAGACCGGAAAGCCGGTGGATATGGGCGGCCATCATGACCTGCTGGATCCCAGTTCCACCACAGACTCCACATTAGTGACTCCGTCCCAACGCAGAAACAGGATGATTCTGAAAACGGCTTTTGAAAAACAGGGTTTTGCCAATTATGCTCCGGAATGGTGGCACTATCGCCTGTTGAATGAGCCTGAACCTACCCTGCATTATTACTTTCCCGTGTGGGACGGCATGACTTCCGCGGGCAGGCCATAAAAGAATTTTACATATCAAATTTTTGTAAAAATTTGTTTGTTAGCTGAGTGTCCGACCCCGTGCTGATTCCTATCAAGCAGAATGTAGAAGATCGTACTGACACCTGGAAAGGATACATTAGAGTAGAAAAAGCAGAACGGCATTATTTCCTCATCGACGGAGACGATGTTATGACTCTCCAATGGCGCGAGTCATCTATGCGGAAGCCGATACGAAGGGTGCCGAGATGAGGACGAGTGCATTGGTGATGTTGAATCGTCCCGGCAGCACGAAAGGGAATGCTTATCGAAATCCCTTGTTGAGTATATTGACGGAATTTGGCGAAATCAAAGACGGTAAGAATCCTGATTGGGCCTCCGTAACAAATCAGCAATATGCCAAGGTTGAAGTGGATGAGTACAGGGATATTGACAGGCTGAGCTGTGAAAAACTGGAAGAAGCCAGAAAGGCGCTCCTTGAGGTTCTGAGCGGTGGCGTGACTGTTCCTTATGATGAATTTAGAACGGCAGTCACTACTCCCACTCCTCATGTCACTATTGGCGGAACTGACTTTTTAACTGAAAAGCAGTATCGGAACTGTATTGTCAAACCAGACGGATGCGATAGTTTGTCTGTCTGGCCCGGTGGACCTTTGGATAGATAAATCATTCTGAAGCATCATCAGGCGGATCAGGTGATTGAGACTTGAGCCGTCTTTTTGACGAAGTAATATCTGGAGGATGAATGCCTCTCTTAAAACGCTTCTTTTCTCTTGCCGCACGGTTCCCCTTGTTATGGCTTTTGACGTGCCTTCTCCCCTTGTCGATCATCCTCCGGTGGATGTTGCCGCCTTGCGTTTTCACAAGCAGGAGATGGCTTTTTTGGAAAACTGTTTCCGGGAGAATCCGGATAACAAAGTAATTTGGCAGGCGGACCATGAAGTCGCATTAGTGTGGAGAACGCCGAGGGGAGCCAATTTTAACAGTTATGAATTTAAGGCTTTTCTGCGCCAGCAGGACGGTTCATTCAGAGAAATAGGAAGATATTCTGTTATGTCCGGTTATGGATATTGGGATGAAAAAAATATCCAGTTTTCCAATGAAGGGTTTCAGATTATTTTAATTGCGGATGGAGGGGCAACGCGTGTAAACCATCAGTTCCATTATTTCCAACCTGCCGCAACCTTTATTTTCCGGTTGGGCCGGGAAGAGGGCAGACGTTCCAACGAGGAAGTGTGGATGGACAATGGCAGTTGATTTCCAAACCGGTTTGTCCGCAATATAGGAGGGGAAAAGTGCAGTTTGGACGAACCCCGGCCATTCCTTGACGAAGAGTTTTTTTTGTTGCGGGCGTCTTGGCCGCGCGTATCGGGGGCCGTGAATACGGACTTTTGATGAAAAGGCCGTTCCGCGGGAAAGGCGGAACGGCCTGAAAAGCGTTTATGCGCAGGAGATGTTAATGAGGCAGGCGGAAGTTGCGGTTAAACGCGGAAACTTCTTCCTTAAGCTGGGAGAAGCCTTCCGGATTCGGGCATACCTGGTCACCTACGTACAGGGCCAGCGCACGGGCAATGAATTCAGCCACCTGTTCCACGTCTTTTTCCTTCATGCCGCGAGTGGTTACGGCAGGCGTACCGATGCGGATGCCGGAGGGTTTCATGGGAGAACCCGTGTCAAACGGGATGGCGTTCTTGTTTACGGTGATGCCTACGCGGTCCAGGGCTTCCTGCGCGTCTGCACCGTTAATGCCTTTGTTGCGGAGGTCTACCATGAATACGTGGTTGTCCGTACCGTTGGAGACGACGCGGAAGCCGAGTTCCGCCATTTTGGCCGCCATGGCCTTGGCGTTTTTGACAACCTGAGCCGCATAGTCCTTGAATTCGGGCTTCAGAGCTTCTCCGAAACAGGCCGCCTTGGCGGCAATGATGTGCATGAGGGGGCCGCCCTGCATTCCGGGGAAGACGGCTGCATCCAGTTTTTTGGCGTATTCCTCCTTGCAGATGACGAAGCCGCCGCGGGGGCCGCGCAGGGATTTATGCGTGGTGGAGGAGACGAAGTCCGCATGGGGAACCGGATTCGGGTGCTGCCCCCCGGCCACCAGGCCCGCGATGTGGGCCATGTCCACGAACAGGTAGGCACCGCAGGCCCTGGCAATCTGGCCCATGCGTTCAAAGTCGATTGTGCGTGAGTAGGCGCTTGCTCCCGCCGTGATCATTTGCGGCTTTACCTCCAGAGCCAGTTTTTCCAAAGCATCATAGTCAATAGCTTCCGTTTCCTGGGATACGCCGTAGTGAACCACATTGTACAGTTTGCCGGAGAAGTTGGCCCGGTGTCCGTGGGTGAGGTGGCCGCCGTGGGAGAGATCCATCGTGAGAATGGTGTCGCCCGGCTTCAGAACAGAGAAGTAAACGGCCATGTTGGCCTGGGAACCGGAGTGGGGCTGCACGTTGGCATGATCCCCGCCGAAAATTTTCAGCACACGGTCAATGGCGAGCTGTTCCACTTTGTCCACCACCTCGCAACCGCCATACCAGCGCTTGCCGGGATAGCCTTCCGCGTATTTATTGGTCAGCAGGGAGCCCTGGGCTTCCCGGACGGAGGGAGAAGTGAAATTTTCGGAGGCAATCAGTTCAATGTTGTTGCTTTCCCGGCGTCCTTCCTCCTGGATGAGGCCTGCCAGTTCCGGGTCCGTCCATTGCAGGGGGCTACCGGAGGATTTAACGACGCGGCGTTCATGGCGTCCGCCTTCAAAGTCAGCATGCAGCCAGGCGTCCAGGACGTCTTCCACACTTTCATTGTCCACATAGGCGGAAGCCAGGCAGAGCAGGTTGGAATCATTGTGCTGGCGGGAAAGGGCCGCAGCAGGGGCCGTGCGGCAGAGGGCGGCGCGGACGCCCACCCAGCGGTTGGCGGCAATACTCATGCCGATGCCGGACCGGCAGATAAGGATGCCGCGGTCGTTGGTGCCGTCAGCAATGCTGCTTGCGACTGCATTGGCGTAGTCGGAATAATCACAGGAATTTTTGGTCATGGTTCCCATGTCGGTCACTTCATGACCCCATGCCTTGAGGAGTTCCGCTACGGTTTCCTTGAGATCGACTCCGGCGTGATCCGCGCCGATGGCAATTTTGTATGTCGTATTCATGGTGGTGCTCATTGCTGACGGGCAAAAATACTGCCTTATTTCCCTCCGGCTGGCAAGCCCCGGATTCATTTCGGGCTGTTCGGGAGGCACGGCTCCCGGAATTGCCTCCGTGAAAAAGAACCCCGGTCCCCTGAATGGGGCCGGGGTGGCAAGGAGGTTCGCGAGGAGCGAGCCGTTATTTTCCGGAGGATTCCAGCTTTAGCATATCCTGGACGATGTTGATGCCTTCGCGGAGTTCCGGATCAAGGCCGGAGGGGTATTCCGGGGAGTCGTCCAGTTCTGCCGTGGGGTCTTCCGCCAGGTGCATGAATTGTTCATTGTCTTTTTCCGGATCCGCCAGGGGCAGCTCCTTGGCGTTGACGTCGTCCAGCGTCAGACGGTAAATTTTGTATTTGGTGGCGTCTTCCTTGGCCATTTCCGCGAAGCGGATTTTGCGTTCCTTGTTGATGGATTTGCGGCGTTCTTCCAGGGCGGAGTTTTCCTGTTCCCGGATTTTCTTGTTCAGGGAAAGCTTGTTGTCCTTGATGCGTTGTTTCATCATGGCGATATCTTCCCTGGCAATCTGGAGATCGCGGTCTTTTTCCACGCGCTTCGCGCTGGCATCTTTCAGCACGGGCAGCATGGCCGCGATGGAGGAGTCCTTTTTGTAGTTGGTGCAGGGCGTAATCTGGTCATAGGGCATCGCGTAGTCCAGAATGTCTTCTCCCAGCTCGAATGCCGCCGTAGCGGTGGGAAGCTGGATATCGCTTTCCACGCCTTTGAGCTGGGTGGAGCCGCCCGCCACACGGTAAAATTTCTGGGTAGTGACTTTCAGCAGGCCCGCACGGTCTCTGGCCGCGAAGAAAGGCAGGTATTGGCCGATGTCCACAGGCTGCTGCACAGACCCCTTCCCGAAGGTGGATTCATCCCCCACAATCACGGCGCGGCCGTAATCCTGAAGGGCCGCGGCCAGAATTTCAGAGGCGGATGCGCTGAGTTTATTAATGAGCACCACAATGGGGCCATTGAAGAGTTTCTGGCGGTTGTGAGCGGATTTGATATCCACGTTGCCGCGGGTGTCCTTGATTTGCACCACGGGGCCGTTTCCGGTAAAGAAGCCCGTCATCAGGCGCACTTCCTCCAGGGAACCGCCGCCGTTGCTGCGCAGGTCAATTACCAGGCCATCCACATTTTCCTTGTTCATCCGTTCCAGGATTTTTTTGACATCCTTGGCACAGCGGCGGTCTCCGCCTTCCATGTCTGCGTAGAAGGAGGGAAGGCTCAGCACGCCAATGCGGTTCCTGCCTTCCGGAGCTCCGGTAAGTTCAATGATTTCACCTTTGGCAAGTTCATCCTTCAGAGGTACCTTGGAGCGGGTCAGCGTAATGATTTTGGCCTGTCCGGGGGCGTCTGTCGGCTCTACTTTCAGGCGCATCTGGGTATTTTCGGCTCCGCGGATCATATCCACCACTTTGTCCAGCTTCATGAACAGGATATCCACCATTTCTCCGGAGTTGTCGGAGTCAATGGCAACGATGCGGTCGTTCAGCTTCAATTCTCCGGATTTGTCAGCCGGCCCTCCCACAACGATACCGGTAATTTTGGTGGAACCGTCGTCTTCACTGCCCAACAGGGCGCCGATGCCGGTGAGTTCCGTACCCATGGAGATTTTGAAACGGTCCACCTGGCGCGCACCCATGTAATCCGTATGCGGGTCATACGTCAAGGCTACGGCGCTGAGCAGTGTTTCCGCTACGTCTTCCAGATCCGTTTCCTGAATATTGCGCTGAATGCGTTCATAACGCATAAGCAGTTTTTCCTCCGCTGGTTTCTCATTGGCCAGGGGATCGGGCTTGTTCTGTTCCTTGGCCAGGCGCGCTACGGTTTCACGGCGCAGGATTTCGGACAGGAGCTGTTCCTCCACCATGTCTTTCCAGACCTGCTGCATTTCCGCCTCATCCTTGGGCCACGCGGCTGTTTTGCGGCGGGAACGTTCGATAGACTTGTCTTTGTCAAAGGTGAAGCCTCCCTTTTTCAGCAAATCCCGCGCATAGGAGATGCGCTGCATGGCGCGCTGGCGGTAAAGGGCGTGCATGGCCTGGGCCGCATCCATCATCTGGCCGGACATAAGGTAGTCGTCCAGCTCCTTACCGTATTTTCTTTTGAGGGCGTCTACGTCCTGCTGGGTGAAGAATATTTTGTTGGGGTCTACCTTGCGCAGGTAGGTTTCCAGGAATTTAGTGGATAGTTCATCGCTGAATTCTTTGCGGGAGAAGTGGAAATTCTGGAGCAGCAGGGACATTTGCTTGCCCACCTGGTTGAAGTCCGTAGCCGCAGAGGCGCAGGAAGTAATGGCGGCTGCGGCCAGGGCCGAGAATGCGGTGAGTCTAATCCAACGGAATGAGTGCATGTTCATAACGGAAAAGGGTGCGTTTTTTTCCATTTGGGGAAAAAGCTGGCGCCGGGATGTAAGTGTTACTGATTTGCAGGTGATTGTCTATCTTATAAAACGTCCACATGACGCTATTTTGCTCTCCTTGTTTCCGGAAGGGGACAAGAGTAAATGGAAGCCGGTTCATCCGGAAATATCCGGCGGCGGCAGGGGGAGGAAAGAAGAGAATTCATGGGTGGATAAATCCACCATAAAGTTTGAAATTTTGTGCGGAAGTCCGGCATTTGTCATATTGGAGCTGCATGGAAATGGATTTCATTTTACGGATGTTTTTTTGCATTTTTTCCGCTTTTTGTTGTTGCGTGCTTTCTTTGGTTTTCCGTTGCTGCATCCTTCCCGGAGAGGGAAAAGTGGCGGGATGACTGCTTTCCTGTTTGCAGCGGGGAGGGTGAGGATGGGGAGAACGGACGTTTTCCGAAGAGACGCCGCAGGAAAGGAAGCATTTCAGGATTGAGGTTGCAACGGTTTTCTGTACACTTCGCGTGATGATGAGCATACCGAATCGGGACAAGAGTTTTTCCGGAAGCAAGATGGGTGTTCTGCTGCAGCGTTCATTCAGCACCGTGGTTTTGCTTGGGTTGCTGGCCGGGGCTTTGTGGTGGGACTGCGAACTTGGGTATTACGGTCTGGTCTGCATTTTCTGTATTTTGGCCGCCTGGGAATGGCGGCACATGCTGCTGCGTTCCGGAAAAGCCTCCCAGCCGAACTTGAGCTTTCTTTTCGGAGTGGCGTACCCCGTATTGCTGTCCTGGTCATGCTGCATCACTAAATTCCGGGAAAGCGCCCTTGCGGAACAGGTTTCTTTCCTCATCCCCCTTCCTCTTCTGGTGGCACTTGCCGCTCCGGTCCTCCTGGTAGTGGTTGCCTTCATCCGTGAGATGAAGCACCCGGTGGATGGAAGCAGGGCTCTCCGTTCCGTGGGTACTACGCTGCTTTCCTTTATTTATCCCGTCTGGCTGTTCTCTTTTGCCATTCTGGCCCTGCATCTGGCGTATATGAGGGCGGGGTATGTTTATCCGGCCATTGTCATGTGTGTGCTGTGGGTCGTTCTGGTAACGAAGATGGCGGACATTTTTGCCTACGTGAGCGGGTTCCTGCTGGGCGGCCGCCTTTTTTCCCGCAGGCTCATTCCCCACATCAGCCCCAAGAAAACGTGGGAGGGCCTCCTCGGTTCCTGGGTGCTGACGAATGCGGCGGCCATAGGGCTGGTTTTCCCGATGTTCAGAATTTCCGTCTTGTCCATAACCCAGGTACTGGTACTGATGGGATGCACATCCCTCATTTTCCTGCTTTCCGTTTACGGGGATCTGGCCGGGTCCCTGGTTAAACGCAGCCTGGCCATCAAGGATTCCGGTTCCCTGCTGCCGGGGATAGGAGGAATTTTTGATTTGATTGACAGCCCTTCCTTTACCGTGCCGTTTTTCTGGTTTCTGCTGGCCTGCATCGGCTGAATGTCCCCGGCACGAACGGATTCCCTGTAACCCGGTATGGTTTTTTCTTCTCTTCCCATTGAGGAAATCCGCGGAGAATTGATGGAGGCTCTGCGGGTTCCTTCTCCGCGCATTTTGTTGAAAGCTCCTACCGGCTCCGGCAAGTCCACCGGCGTTCCTCCGATGATGGATGACGCCGGTCTGGGAGACCGTGGCCTGATTGTCGTTGTACAGCCCCGGCGGATGGCCGCTCGCCTGCTGGCGCGGCATGTGGCCCGGCTGCGCGGGGTGGAGCTGGGAAAAGAAGTGGGGTATGCGGTGCGTTTTGAACGGTACATTTCCTCCCGCACCCGTATCGCGTACGTGACGGACGGCATGTTGGAGCGCTGGCTGACGGAATGGCCCTCCCTGGAAGGGGTGAGCGCCGTGGTGTTTGATGAGTTCCATGAACGCAGCCTTTCCGGGGATTTATCCCTGGGGCGTGTGCTGGATCTGCAGGAAGGGCCGCGCCGGGATCTGGCCGTGGTCGTGATGTCCGCCACACTGGAGATATCAGGGTTGCGGGAATATATGGGAGGTTCCTGCCGGGTTCTGGAAGCGCAAGGCAGACAGTATCCCGTGGAAGTCGTTTACCGGGCTCCCCGCCTGGTCAGTGACGGACGCGACAGGGTGGCTCCTCCCCCCATATGGGAGCAGGCGGCGGATGTTGTGCGGGAGGCGGTGAGGGAGGATGACTGCGGGGATGTGCTGGTATTTATGCCGGGCGTGTATGAGATACGGAAAACGGTGGAGTTGCTGGCAGGAAAGCCGTGGATGAGCGGCCGGGACGTTTTTCCCCTTTACGGGTCTCTGGCGCCGGAGCAGCAGAATTGCGCCGTGGAGCGGGGGGATATCCCCCGTGTCATTGTTTCCACTAATGTGGCGGAAACTTCCCTGACGATTGAGGGAGTGCGTACGGTGGTTGATTCCGGGCTGGTCCGCCGGTCCGGATGGGATCCGTACCGGGGGATGGATACGCTGCATCTGGTGAAGATTTCCAAGGCGTCCGCCGCTCAGCGCGCGGGCCGTGCCGGGCGCGTGGCTCCGGGGCGCTGTTTCCGGCTGTGGAGTGAGGCGGAACAGGCCCGGAAGGAGGATTTTGACCCGCCCGAATGTTTCCGGGTGGATCTGGCCGGAGCCGTTTTGAATTTGGCTGCCTGGGGCGTCACCGTACCGGAAAATTTCCGTTGGCTGGATGTTCCTGCCCCCCTGGTGATGCAGCGGGCCGTGAATTTGTTGGCTGCCCTGGGTGCGACGGAAGAGGATGGAAGCCTGACGGATACGGGAAAAAGGATGACCGCTTTTCCCCTGCCGCCCCGGCTGGCCCGTCTGATGGTGGCCGGCCAGGATGAACAGTGTGCCGTGGAGCTGGCCGCCGTTGCAGCCCTGATGCAGGGAGAAGGTGTTGCGGTAAAGGGGGGGCTGAACGATCATTTGCGCGATTCTGCGGATTACACGGATTTCCAGGCGGAGTGGCGCGCGGTGGAGAAGGCTGTGGATGCCGGTTTTGGGGCGGCGGCGTGTACCCGCTGGGGCATCTCTTCCCGCGGGGCGCGGGAGGCATGGATGGCATACCGGCAGCTTCTATCCGTCGGCAGCCGGGGAAAAGCCCGGGAAACGCCGGGACCGGATTTTACGGCGGCGCGCCCTGCCGTAGTCCGTGCAATGATTGAGAGTTTTGCGGACCATGTGGGTGTGCGAAATGGCGTGGCAGCCAATACATGCCGCATGGCCGGCGGGGTGGGCGGCAGGCTGGCGGAAGGAAGCGTGGTGTTTCAAGGAGAGCATTTCGTAGCCGCAGAGGTGGCGGAATTGTCCGGAAAGGCGGTGGAAACCCGTGTGGGACGCTGTACGCTTATTGCGCCGGAAGATTTGCGTTCCATTTGGCCGGAGCGTTTTTCCTGCGGGGAGGAAGCCGTCTTCGATGCCGCTTTGCGGCGCGTGCGTCTGCACCGGAAGCTGATGTATGGAGATCTGGTGCTGGAGGATCGTGACCGCGGGGATGCCCCTCCGGAGCTGGCCGCCCCGGTTTTGGCTGAAAAAGTAGTGGACGGAACCCTGAAGCTGGTGAAATGGAATGATGCCGTGGAACAGTGGATACGCCGTCTTAATGGTTTGAGCGTTTGGATGCCGGAACTGGAGCTGCCCCGGTTTTCGGAGGAGGACAAGCTGGTCGCCATTTCTTTGGTCTGTGAAGGGGCCGTGGGTTATAAGGACATCAAGGAAAGGGAAATTATTCCCGTGCTGAGGGATTGGCTTTCCGGCTGGCAGGCGAAGGCGCTGGACGATTATGCCCCGGTAAGCCTCACGTTGCCCAACGGCCAGCACGCCAAGGTCAGGTACGGGGAGGATTCCTCCCCGGTGATCAGTCTGACGGTGCAGCGCCTGTTCGGCGTGGCGGTTTCCCCACGCATTGCCAACGGGGCCGTACCCGTGATTGTGGAGGTGCTGGCCCCCAGCCAGAGGCCGTGGCAGGTAACGGGATCTCTGGAAAGTTTTTGGCGGAACGGATACGGGCAAATGAAAAAGGACCTGGCGGGGCGTTATCCCCGGCACCGTTGGCCCGACCCCGGGGAACTGGATTTCCTTCCCCGTTCCCGTTGATAAGGAGAAAGGATTTTTCTGTAACAAAACAGTAGCAAAATCGACCGTTTCCGTGTAAAGAGGCGGTGGTGCAGCTCGCGGATGCCCTCCGCCCACCATTCACAAGAGACAGTTATGGACTCAATTTACTGGATTATCATCACAGCCCTGCTGCTTCTGGCGGCATTTGACTTGATCAACGGCGTAGCGAATGACGCCGTCAACTTCCTCAATTCCGCCATCGGTTCCAAGGCTGCACCCGTGCGGGTGATCCTGACCGTAGCTTCCATCGGCGTGCTGGTGGGGGCCTGCTTCTCCGGAGGTATGATGGAAGTGGCCCGAAACGGCATTTTTCACCCGGACATGTTCAGTTATCATGAAGTGATGCTGCTTTTCCTGGGGGTAATGATCAGCGAAGTGATTCTGCTGGATACCTTCAATACTTTCGGATTGCCTACGTCCACCACCGTTTCCCTGGTATTCGGTATTTTGGGGTCTGCCGTAGCGACGGCCCTGTTCAAGATTTCCAAGCTCCGCCTGGTTCAGTCCGTGTGGGATTTCATTAATACGGACAAGGCTTTTGAGATTGTCACCAGCATTCTTCTTTCCGTAGCCATCGCCTTTACGGTGGGCACCATCGTCATGTGGATTTCCCGTCTGGCGTTCACGTTTAAATACCAGTCCCGGTTCAAATGGTTCGGCTGCTTCTGGTGCGGCATTGCCATGACGGCGATAGCCTATTTTGCCGTTTTCAAGGGCTTGAAGGAGTCTACCCTGATGGAGCCCTCGTTCATCCAATACATTGACCAGAATCTGGGCATGGCCCTGCTCACGGCCTTCGGCGGTTTTTCCGTGCTCATGTTCCTGCTTCAGCATTTGTTCATGACGAATATTCTGCGCCTGACCGTTCTGGCGGGCACTTTTTCCCTGGCTCTGGCCTTTGCGGGCAACGACCTGGTGAATTTCATCGGCGTTTTCATGGGTGGTCTGGATTCCTTCCAGTACGCCAGCGGCGTGGCGGCGGCCGGTGGCTCTCCCTCATCCATCACCTCCATGGAGTGTCTGATGCCGGGGCAGGGCATGCCGGTAAACCATTATATTTTGTTCGCCGCGGGCTGCATGATGATTTTTGCCTTGTGGTTCTCCAAAAAGGCAAAAACGGTGATCGCCACCGGCGTGGAACTTTCCAGGCAGGGTGAAGGCGGTATTGAGCGTTTCGGCTCCGTCCCCCCCGCCCGCGCCATCGTTCGCAGCGCCATCGCCCTGGGACGCGGGGTGAAAAGGCTTATTCCCGCCCGCATGCTGGTGCGCATGAACCACCAGTGGGATCCCGCCCCCCAGCCCTTGAATCCCAAGGACCGGGTGGCATTTGACCTGATTCGCGCCACGGTGAACCTGACGGTTGCTTCCCTGTTGATTGCATGGGCTACTGGCAGGCAGCTCCCTCTTTCCACCACGTACGTGACGTTCATGGTGGCGATGGGCTCCTCCCTGGCGGACAAGGCATGGGGAAGGGAGAGCGCGGTTTACCGTGTAACCGGCGTGCTGACGGTGATTTCCGGCTGGTTCATGACCGGGCTGGCTGCCTTTACGCTGGCCGCCGTCATGGCTACCATCCTGCATTACGGACAGGTGTACGCCATCTTCGGTCTGCTGGCCCTGGTGGTTGTCATTCTGGTAAAGTCCACCATCATGCACCGCAAGCGGGAAAGCAAGCTTTCCGTAGAGCGTTTTGACCAGATTACGGAAGAAAATATCCTGGATGTATGCAGCCACCAGATTGTGGACAGCACGCTCAAGCTGCGGGAAATTTACAATGACACCGTGGAAAACTTTTTCCAGGGGGACAGGAAGGCCCTGAAAGAACTGGCGGATGCCGCAGAACGGCTGGCCATGACCAGCAGCGAACATCACAAGTACGATATTCTCCCTATTCTGTACAAGATGCAGTCCCGTTCCCTGGATATGGGCTACCACTTTGTGCAGGCCCTGGAGCATCTGAATGAAGCTACGCAGAGCCTGTCGCAGTTTTCCGAGTCCATCTTCACGTATGTGGATAATAACCACACGCCGTTTACGATTGACCAGGTGGACGATTTGAAGGAGGTGCATACCGCCCTCATCAAGCTGCTGGATGAATATTGCAAAATGCTCCAGACGGGGACGTACATTCAGTTTGACTATACGATGGTGGCCCAGGAACAGCTTCTTCAACTGGTGGCAAAGGCCACCAAGCGCCAGATCAAGCGGGCCCAGCGCAACCAGACGCGCACCCGTTCCTCCCTGCTTTATCTGAACATGCTTAATGAAATGAGGTTTATGGCCGTGCAGGTGCGGGCCCTGACCAATGACGAACGAAACTTTGTAGCAGCCTGAAGCGGCGGTTCTCTGTTTTTTTCACGTAAGGAAAAAAATTCTTGAGCGTTTAATTCGTGAAGGTATCCTGAATGAACAGGGATGTTCGATAAGGGAGGAACGAGAGCTTCCCTTGTCACCAGGAATAACCCTGATTTCATAGGTAGTTAGTTGGAGCGGCTACGGGAGAAATTCCGTAGCCGCTTTTTTGTCTTCCCGGGCCTTGTGTCATACAAAAGAAATAATGTTTGAACATATTTGCCGTGCGTTTGTCTCACCCATAACGGTTATGATCCGGATGCAGTGAAAGAGAGAGCGCTTCATCCACTTAAGGACTCAACCGTCTTCATAGGTAGTTAGTTGAACAGCAGCCCCGGCGAAGGGATTCGCCGGGGTTTGTTCATTTCCAGAAGATGTATTCCGCGCTGTAAACAGCTGGAAGGGAGGGGAAAAGAAAAAATAGGCTGCGTTTTGCCACGGGGTTTGATTGACGTGTGGGATGCGTCAGGGCATAGTGGCAGGGTATGAAGAGAGCGTTTTGCGTGATAGCCGGTGCATGCAGCCTGCTTGGATGGGCTCCGGCGGACGAGACGGGCATGAACAATGTGCTGGAGGATTGGCGGATGAGGCAGTCCGACTGGGAATCCGCATTGAAAACGGCTGAAAGCGGGGAAAAAAGGGCGGAATTGATGAAAAACCGTCCAGATGCCGTTCCGGTGGCTCGGGAATTATGGAGGCTGGTAGGGCGCGACCTTCAGAAACCCGAGACTCAAAAATCCTGCCTTCTTCCGGCTGTCGTCTGGTTTCTGGATCATCCCCAGGCTGTAGCGCAGGCGTTCCCCAATGGAGACATGGCCAGGAAAATTGTCGTGTTCTGCCTGGATTCCCTGGAAAATACGCTGTTCCGGGAACAGGGGGCGGGAAAGGCGGCGTATGCCCTGAGCAATTCCCGAGACCTGCGCTGCCGCGTTATTCTGGAACAGATCAAGGATTACAATCAGTTCCCAGAGGACCAGGGCCTGGCTTCCCTGGGCCTGGCCATGGTGATGAAGGAAACGACAGGGATGCTTCAGGATGACGTCAGGCTGGTGGCGGCCCGCGGAAAATTGCTGAAAGACGCCATTATCAAATGCTATGATTCCAGTTTCGGCCCTATTCCGGTTCAAAATATTGTGAAGGAGGAACTGTATGAAATACGCAATCTCAATATCGGGCAGACCGGGCCTGAAATCAGCCTTCCCTCTACCGCGGCGGCCGGAAAAGTGACGCTCCCCTCCGGGAATAAGCCCGTGCTGGTGGTTTTTTGGGATCCGCAGGATATGCGTTCCGTTCAGTTTTTGCAAAAAGCCGCGTCTCTCCGGAAAGAATTTCCCGGTTTGACGGTGATGCCGGTGGCTCCCGGAAAGAGAGAGAACGTAGAAAAGGCCCTGTTGAACTTGAAAATGGATATGCCCTCCCTGGTGGATGAAAAAGCGGCGGCGTTTAAGGATTACCGGGTGAGGCTCACCCCGCGGGTGTATCTGCTGGACCCTGCGGGGAAAATCCTGATGCGCGGCACGCCGGATATGCTGTTTGACGCCAACCTGTACGCGGTCATGGGCAAACTTGAGGGAAAAAAGAAAGAAAAGCCGGATGGGAAAAAGTCTCCCTCCTCCCCTGCTTCCTCCAAGCCTGTTTCTCCGCCGGCCAGGATTAATTCCCCGGATACGCGCGTTCCCTCTGTTTCCCGGCCTGATAGGCTGCGGCCCGCGTTCCCTTCCGCCCCCTCCGGTGCGGAGGACCATTCTCTTTCCGCTCCTCCTTTGAGGCCCATGCCTGAATGATCCGTTTCATGGAGGGGATTCTGTTGAGAAAGGCCGCGGAGGACGTGGCCCGGGTTTTTTCCGAAGCAGGACACACCGTATATTTTGTGGGCGGCTGTGTTCGGGACAGATTGCTGGGATATTCCGTGAAGGATATCGATATTGCCACCTCCGCCCGCCCGGATGAAGTGTTGCGCCTGTTTCCGGATGCCTGGGAAGTGGGCGCCGCCTTCGGCGTGGTGCTGGTACGCCGCGAAGGTTTTTCCTTTGAGGTGGCGACCTTCCGCAGAGACGGAAGCTACAGGGATGGCCGGAGGCCGGAGGACGTCTGTTTCACGGATGCGGAAGAAGATGCCCGGCGGCGTGATTTTACCATGAACGGCCTCTTTGAAGATCCGTTTTCTTCGCCTCCGGGCCGTGTGGTGGATTATGTAGGCGGAGTGGAGGATATCCGGGCCCGCGTATTGAGGTGCATCGGGGAGCCGGACCGTCGTTTTGAAGAAGATTCCCTGCGGCTGATGCGCGCCGTACGTTTTGCCGTTACCAGGGAAGTTCAGGTGGAGAAGGAGACTTGCTCCTCCATTTTCAGGAACGCTCCGCTGCTGGCCCGGATTTCCCCGGAACGCATCCGGGAGGAACTGGACAGGATTTTATTGTCTCCCGGAAGGAAACGGGGTGTGGAAATGCTGGTGGAAACGGGGTTGATGAAGCATGTCATTCCGGAAATATACGATATGATAGGCTGTACGCAACCTCCCCAATGGCATCCGGAAGGAGACGTATACACCCATACGCTGATGATGCTGGATGCGCTGGGAAGGGACGGCTCCCCCGTGTCTTTGAAGCTGGCCCTGGGGGTTCTGCTGCATGACATCGGGAAACCTCCCTGCCGTCAGGTGGATGAAACGGGGCGCATCCGTTTTTCCGGTCATGACAAGGAAGGTTCTTCCATGGCCAGGGTCATTTTAAGAAGGCTGAAATATTCCAATGCCGTGGTGGATGCGGTGTGTTCCATGGTGGAGCGCCATATGCGCTTCATCAACGTGAGGCAGATGAGGAAATCTACGCTGCGAATGTTCATGAACGCTCCTCATTTCCGGGATGAACTGGAACTCCACCGCCTGGATTGCCTTTCCTCCAACGGACTGATGGACAACTGGCAATTTGTCAGGGACTTCATGGATTCCTACCGGAATGCCCCTCTGGTTCCTCCTCCTCTGGTGACCGGGCGTGATCTGGTGAATCTGGGGCTGTCCCCGGGGCCTGATTTCGGGAAATGGCTGTCCCGTCTGCAGGAACTTCAGTTGGAGGGAACGCTCCGGACCAGGGAGGAAGCCCTGCTGCAGCTGGGACAAATTGCCCCGGTGGAACAGAATGCGCTTGCAGAATACCTGAAAAAGTTAGCATTATAAGCGTCAAAATTTGATTATTTCAACTCATGCGTCCTGTCATTTATCAACTATTTGTTCGTCATTTTTCCAATATGGAGACCCATGGAGTTGACTGGGGGAGCCGGGAAACGAACGGGTGCGGAACTTTTAATGGAGTGACGGATAAAGCCTTACGTGAAATAGCACGGATGGGTTTCACACACATCTGGCTGACCGGGGTATTGAGGCACGCTACGCAGACGGCCCATCCCGGGCTGGCCGCCCAGCCGGAATCCATCGTAAAAGGCCTGGCAGGAAGTCCCTATGCCGTGGTGGATTATTTTGACGTGGATCCGGACCTGGCCTCCTCCCCGGAGAAGAGAATGGATGAGTTCAAGGCTCTGGTAAAGCGTTGCCGGACGGTGGGGCTGCTGCCGATGATGGATTTTATTCCCAACCATGTTTCCCGAGCCTACCTGGCGGACTGGGACGGGCATGACGATTTTGGAGAAGGAGATGATCCCCATACGTTTTTTTCTCCGGAGCAGGGGTACTTTTACCTGACCTCCAACAGCCCTGGGGACGGTCCACCCCTGCGTCTGCCGGACGGCCTGTTTGAAGGGGAAATGACGTTCGGACGTGTGACGGGCAACAATGCCGTTACATGGAATCCCGGCAAGTACGACTGGTATGAAACGGTCAAGCTCAACTACGGCTATAACTTTATGGCCGGTCTTCCTGCCCTCCGCCTGTTGCCGGGGTGGACCAGCCCCAAGCAGCATGTGCCCAAGACATGGCGCATCATGGACGATATCCTTTCCTTCTGGCAAAGCCTGGGCATCGGCGGTTTCAGGTGCGACATGGCCCAAATGATCCCCATGGCTTTCTGGAAATGGGCCATTTCCCGTTCCCGGGTGCGTCTGCCGGACGTGTTTTTCATGGCGGAGGCATACAACGACCACATGAAAACCACACCCGGCGATCCGTGCGCCGCCCTTCTGGATGCCGGATTTAATGCCGTTTACGATTCCGACTGCTATCATCTGGCGCTCCATATGTACACGGAAAATAACTGGGCCAATGACTTCGACCGGCTTTTCCGAAGCAATCCCATATACATGACCCACGGCGTCCGCTACGTGGAGAACCATGATGAAACGCGCGTGTGCTCCCCTCTTTCCTGGGGCGGTGTGGGGCGCGTTGTTCTGCCGGCGGTCATGACGCTGGTGTATGCCTCCGGGAGCGGTCCCGTGCTGGTGTACAACGGGCAGGAAGTGGGGGAACGGGCGGAGGGGCCCGGCGGTTTCGGCGGACATGACGGGCGTACCAGTATTTTTGACTATACCTGCCTCCCCCGGCTCCAGCCCTGGGTGGCGGATGGCCGGTTTGACTCTTCCCTGTTGCCGGAAGAGTCCGCAGAACTGAGAAATTTTCATCGGAAGCTTCTTCCTCTGATGCAGCATCCGGCGCTGGACCGGGGAGATTTTTACGGCCTGAACTGGGCTAATATGAAAAACACCACTTTCGGCAGGGAACCGGCGGAAGACACTTCCGGCCACTGGGTATATGCCATGCTCCGGCATGATGCCCGCGCCAGGGCCACCGTGCTTGTGGTGGGGAACCTTTCTCCAAATATCAATTTCTACAACCTGCGCATTTCCATTCCCCAGCACGCTTTCGGCTGGTGCGGCATCCAGACGGATCGGGTACGCGTCAGAAACCTGATGGACGCCGAGGGTGAGGACAGGATTTTTGAGCGGCGGGAATTGATGGACTGCGGTCTGTCCCATCCCCTGAAACCGGGACATGTGGGCGTGCTGGAACTGTCTGCCGTTTAGAGAAGCGTTCCCTCCGGAGGGAAGCTGCAGCCTTTGCCGATATTTTTTACTCTGCTGGGCGTTTTTATGATGACGGGCGGTTTTTAATTCGGTATAGTCCCGGAAATTCCTATGACTAGACGTTTCCCTCACTCCATGTCTGCCATTCAGCAAATTGCCATGGCGCTTGCCGTTGCCGGTATTGGAGCCGGCCAGGGGCTGGCCCAGGAGGGGGCAGGGGCCGCACGCCGGGCAGCAGCCCGGATGGAAGAGCAGGCTCAGGTTTCCATGCTGCTGTTGGGGCAGGCGCGTCAGCAATATTCCGAGGGCAAGTACCAGGAAGCTCTGGACAATTACCGCAGAAGCCTGACTGCGCTGCCCAAATCCCCCAATATGGAGAAGCGCCGCCGTTTCCTGGAAACCAGCATCGCGGATGCCAGTGTGGCTGTGGCTCAGGAATATATCAAGGCGGGGCGTTACGATGAGGCCGTCAAGTTGCTGGAAGATGCCCTGAAATCCACTCCGGACCATGCCTTGGCCAGGCGCACGTTGGAAATAGCCCGCGACCCGGTGCGTACGAATCCGGCATTGTCTCCGGAACACGTAAAAAATGTAGAGGAAGTCAACCGTCTGCTTCACCTGGCTTTCGGCTATTATGAACTGGGCCAGTATGATGCGGCCCTGAAGGAATTTACGTCCGTCCTTAAGACGGACCCTTACAATACGGCGGCGCGGCGCGGCATGGAACTGGTTAACCGCGCCAGAACCGCCTATTTTAGCGCTGCCAGGGATGAAACCCGCAGCAGTGCCCTGGCGGATGTTTCCAGACAGTGGGAGATGCCCGTTCCTTTGACGGAAACACCGGAGGAACCCGCTTCATTTTCCCGGCCGCTGGATAACCCGGTGGTGAATGTGGACCAGAAACTGGGCATGATCCGCCTGCCCCGTGTGCAGCTGGATGGAGCGACGGTGCAGGAAGCCGTGGACTATCTGCGCAGCCAGGCCAGGACGCATGATGCCACTGCCATGACTGCGGCGGAACGCGGCGTGAATATTTCCGTGGATCCCGGTCCTGCAGACAGCGTTTCTGCCAGGGACGCCGCCGCCAAGAGAATTACGCTTAATCTTCAGAATGTACCTCTTCGTGAGGCCCTGGAATACGTGGCGCGCGCATCCGGCCTTATTCTGCGGACAAATGCCTTTGGTGCGGAACTGGTATCCAGTTCAGACGGAACTTCCTACATGGTCACCAAGTCCATTACCCTTCCGCCGGGCTTCTTTTCCGGATTGTCGGAGGACTCTGGCGCCGAAAATTCAGACCCCTTCAGTTCCGGTGATTCCGGTTCTTCCGGCATGACCCTGAAACGGGTGGATCCGCAAAAGGCGCTGGCTTCCATGGGGGTGAAATTCCCGGAAGGCAGTTTCATTAAATACAACTCGGGCAACTCCACTCTTCTTTTCCATGGCACGCCCAGAGATTTGAGCATGCTGGAGGAGCTGGTAGCGGCCAGGACTGCGGAACAGCCCCTCCAGGTGGTGGTCAGCGCGACCTTTCTGGAAGTCAATCAGACGGACTTGGAGGAATTGGGCTTTAACTGGATCGTCAATCTGAACCTGGACCCTACCAAGTGGTTCATGGGCGGCGTGGGAACCGATAAAAATGACTATAACAATTCCGTGCTGGACAGTGCCGCCAATGTGGCCGGAGCCGTCGCTCCCGCAGGAGTGGTGGGCGGGCTGCGTTCCGGCAACCAGGTTTTTACGGAAGATAGCATTGACAGCATGATAGAACGCGGCACTTCCGCCAGAAGTTCTGATGCGACCTATGTTCCCGGCGGCGCTCCCAGCATCGTCACTCTGCGCGGCATGTGGAGTCACGCGGATATCACGATGATTATGCGCGGCCTGAGCCAGAAAAAAGGCACAGACATTATGCAGCATCCTTCCGTGATTGTGCGCCCCGGTGAAAAAGCCGCCTTTTTCAGCGGCAGGGAACTGATTTACCCTACGGAATATGATCCGCCTGAAGTTCCCAACAGCACGGGCAATAATAATGACTGGGGCGACAATGACAATAACGGCGGCGGTATTCCGGTCATGCCCATGACTCCCGCCCATCCCACTGCCTTTGAAACCAGGCAGCTCGGCACGATCTTCAATGTGGAAGTGACCGGCATCAGCGATGACAAATCCATCGTGGAAATGACCGTAGTGCCGGAAATCGTGGATTTTGACGGTTTCATCAATTACGGTACGTCGCTTTTTGTTCCCATGGTCTCCCAGGAAAAGGACGCAAAGGAAGATGTCGTCATGGTGAAAACTTCAGACAACTTCATCCTTCAGCCCGTGTTTTCCACGCGGCGCCTGACCGCTCCGGTGCGCATAGCCACCGGCAATACGCTCGTCATCGGCGCCTTGAAAAAATCCACTTCCATTACGTATGAGGATAAAATTCCCGTTCTGGGGGATATTCCCTGGGTGGGGCGCCTTTTCCGTTCCAAGGGGTCCAAGGAACAGCGCAAGGCCATCATCATCATGGTAAAGGCGGAAGTGGTGGATCCGGGCGGCAAAAAGCTTTATACGCCGGATACTTCCATTCCGGACGAGGAGGTCCCGGCAGGGGACGCTTCTCTCCCCGCCCTCAGCAATGCCCAGTAACCTTTAACCGGATCAAGACCATTGAAAAACAGCGGTTCCGATTTTGAGTCTTCTCCTTCCCAGGGGGCTGATAATATCATGCGTCAGCTGCATGCGTCGGATTCCCACGGAGTAGAACGGAGAAGGGAAGTAGTAGTGCGCCCGGACGGCAGCAAGGTGATCCGGGTGGAAAAGCGCCGGCGGACTTACAGTGACGACCAGCGGGACGCCAAACAGGCCATGTTGAAAAACAAGCGTTTTTTAATAGGCCTTTGCATTCTGGTTCTGCTGGCTGCCGGTGCGCTGGCGGGGACGTATATGTACCGCCTTACTTCTTTCAATACGGAGGAATTTGCCGGCCGTCTGCAAGCTGATCTTTCCGCCGCCTGGGGCGGAGATGTGAAAATTTCCGGAATGGCGGTGGATGGCCTTACCATGAAGGCTTCACGCATCAGGGTATCCTTTCCGGAAGATTCCTGCCTGTCCTTTGTGGCGATGGAAGGCATCTCCGGGGAAATTTCCGCCGTGCCCTTATTCATGGGGAAAATCAAGGGGGAAAGCCTTAATGTGTCCAGGGCGGTAGTTGGTTTGCGGCCCGGATTCGTTAAATTTGCCGTACCGCAGACGAAACGGGAATTGCCGTTCGTTTTCCGGCGATACACAGCGCCGCGTCTGGAAGTGGGGTATGCCCATGGGACGGAAGAATTTACTCTGGAGAGGAATGGCGCTCCCTTTTATATGACGGCGGAAGCCTACATCCGCACGTCCGGGAACGGACCTGAACCGGAATACGTGCTGGATCTGTCACAGCAAAAATTGAAAATCAAGGGCTGGCCGCTGATGGGGGTTGATTCCGGTTCCGTCATTCTAAACGGGAGCGGCGTCAAGCAGCTCACTTTTTCCGGTTTTCTGGACAAAGGGCGCCTGCTCAATAAGCCTACGGATCTCAGCCCCTTCATGATTACGGGGAATTTTCTTCTGGGTACGGATTTCCGTCACCAGGCGTGGACTTTGACAGGAAAAAATTTCGATCTCGCTTCCCTGCTGGGAGATGATTTCTCTTCCCTTCTCAAGGTGCAGACGGGAGAACAGGAAGGGGATGAAAAGCATGAATTGAAGCTGGATTTTGCTTTGCCTGTAACAACTGAACAGAAGAGGCCCTCCCTAAAAGGATACAGCGGTTCCGTTATCAAGGCGACCATGATCAGTCTGCCTGTTTTGCGCCTGCTGGCGGCCATGACTGCCCGGAATACGGAAATAAGGCTGCCGTACTCTTCTCCCGTCTTTACGTCCGGTTCTTTCCTGCTGGAAAGCGATGGAACGGGCCGTTCCGCCTCCCTGAAGGAAATTTCCCTGTTTGAGCAGGGCTTTCTGGGAGTGACCGGGGGGGTGTACAGTAACGGTACTTCCTTGACGGGGAAGCTGGTTTTTAAAATTCCTTCCTACATGGTGGACAGCCGGAAACTGCCTTCCGGCGTGACGCAGGAAGGGCATGAAATTATTCTTCCTGTGAAAATTTCCGGTACTCCGGAGTCTCCACAGGACAACTCTGCCGGAATGTTCCAGGAAGAGGCGCCGCGCACGGGCCGCCCGGAAATGCATACCGCTCCTTCCCGTGGAATAGCTCTTCCAGCTCCGTCAAATTCCTCTCCTTCCCGTATTACGGTAGACGGATTCATGTGATATTGCCAGGACTCCATGCTGCTGCTCAATCCTATTGTTCGGAAAACATCTGAAAAGCGTTCCCGCTGGTGGACCAGGCTGGCCGGATTTGGCCTGTGGTCCGTACTCCAGCCCATTTGCATGAGCCTGAATATCCGTTCCATCAAGGAGGAGCATGATGATGTTTATACGGCGCCTTTTCTGGTAGCCCTTTGGCACAACCGCACGATGGTGCCGGGTTATGCGTGGTCCCTGGCCCAGAAGCCGCTCAAGATGAGCGTGCTTACCAGCGCCAGCAAGGACGGCGCCCTAGTGGAGGCCGTATGCAGGCATTTTGGCCTGGGTGCCGTCCGGGGATCTTCCGGACGGCGGGGGGCTCTGGCCTACATGGAAATGATGCGAAAGATCCAGGAGGGGGACGTCTGCTTCTGTTTTACTCCGGATGGTCCGCGAGGCCCTATTTACGAAGTGCACCACGGTATTGTCAAACTGGCCTCCCAGTCAGGGCTGCCCATCGTTCCCGTATGCATCGAATATGAAAGCTGCTGGCGTTTGAACAAGACCTGGGACCGCTATGCCATTCCCAAACCGTGTTCCAACGTAAATATTCTATGGAAAAAGCGCCTGTTCATTCCTCCGGACGCGACGGATGAACAGGTGGCGGATTATGCCCGTCTTCTGGCCGGGCTGCTTGGCGAGGGGCTTCCGGACTTCCCGCCTCTTAACCAATCATTATTATGCAAATCATCGATGGAAAACAAGTAGCTTCCCAGGTGCTGGAAGAGGTTGAAAGGGATATTGCCCGGCTCAGGGAACAGGGAATAACGCCCGGTTTGGCCGTGGTTCTGGTAGGGGAAGATCCCGCTTCCCAGGTATATGTAAATTCCAAGGTGAAAAAGTGTGCGGAGCTGGGGATGAATTCCCGTAAAATAGTTCTCCCTTCCGACGCCTCCCAGGAAGAACTGCTCCGGATTGTCCGTGAATTGAACGTGGATCCTGCCGTCCACGGCATACTGGTGCAAAGCCCGCCTCCTCCCCATATCGACGAGGTGGCCGTGGTCCTGGAAATAGACCCTGCCAAGGATGTGGACGGCTTCCATCCGGAGAATGTCGCCAAGCTGGTGCTGGAAGATGAGACCGGTTTTGTGCCCTGTACCCCTCTGGGCTGTATGAGGCTGTTAAAGGCCGCCGGCATTGAAACGGCGGGAGCGAATGCCGTGGTCATTGGCCGCAGCATGATTGTGGGCAAACCGATGGCGCATCTTTTGATGTCCAAACAGGCAAACGCTACCGTAACCGTGGCTCATTCCCGTACGAAAAACCTGCCGGAACTTTGCCGTTCCGCTGATATCATCGTGGCAGCCATAGGCCGGCCCGCTTTTGTGACGGCTGATTTTGTGAAAGACGGCGCCGTAGTGGTGGATGTGGGCATCAACCGCGTGGAAGATGCCTCTGCCAAGCGCGGCTACCGGATTGTGGGAGACGTAGCCTATGACGAGGTGGCTCCCAAGTGCCGGGCCATTACTCCCGTGCCCGGCGGCGTGGGGCCGATGACTATCGCCATGTTGATGGCTAATACGGTCAAAGCGTGCCGCCAGCAGACGGGAGCCTGACGAAAATGCCGTGACGTCCGTTTTTCTTGTCAAATGAAGGAAAGTAGGGCAGTATTCAGTTACCATTATGTCAAGTAAATTACTCGAAGGCAAAGTTGGTGTCGTAGTCGGCGTAGCGAACAAGCGCAGCATCGCGTTCGCAATTGCCAAGGCGTGGCATGAGGCGGGCGCAAAGCTCATCTTCAATTATCAGGGAGAACGTCTCAAGGACGGAGTTCTCAAGCTGATCCATGAGAACTTCGGCGAGGATGTTCCCGTTTATGATCTGGATGTCAGCAGTGATGAATCTGTTAACGCTTTCTTTGAAAGGGTCCGCCAGCATACGGATAAAGTAGATTGTCTGCTGCATTCCGTGGCTTTTGCCCCGAAGGAGGCTCTTGGCGGCAGTTTCCTGGAAACGGGCCGCGAGGCGTTCAAGATTTCCCTGGATATCTCCGCTTATTCCCTGGTAGCTCTTTCCCGCGCCGTGGAACCCATGATGTCCGACAACGGCAGCATTTTGGCGATGTCCTATCTGGGATCCGAAAAAGTGGTTCCTAACTACAATCTGATGGGAGTTTCCAAAGCTGCCCTGGAAGCCTGCACCCGTTATCTGGCTTATGATTTGGGCCGTTCCCGCGGTATCCGTGTCAATTGCATCAGTGCAGGCCCCATGCAGACGCTTGCTGCTCGCGGCGTTTCCGGTTTTAACACCATGTTCAAGGTGTATGAGGAGCATGCCCCTCTGGGCCGTTCCTGCACGGGTGAGGAATTGGGAGCCACCGGCGTTTTCCTGGCCAGTGACGGCGCAGCCGCAATCACCGGGCAGGTGATTTACGTGGACGGCGGTTATCAGATCATGGGAATGTAATGCGTTCCTTGCGGAAGCTTTCTTCCTGTTCACAAGCCGTACCGGTTTTTCCGGTACGGCTTGTTTACGGTTTCATGGAGAAGGTAAGGGGGCTGGGGGCTTCCTGGCTTCTGTCGGAAAGGCCTGTTTCCCCGCTGCGTTTCAGGGGACGAACACTTTCAGCGAGCCGGGGCGGGTGATGCGGACCGGAGCGTTTCCTGCATAATCGCCGTCCAGTTCGCAGGAGGCCTGTTCGGCGGAGGTGACGGTCCCCCCCGTCATCCGGATGTATTCAAAACTGCCGCTCCTCCGGGAATGAAAGCCCCCTTGGACTGCGGCCATCAGGAATTCCCCGATGATGGAAGTAATGGAATGCCTGAATACTACTGCGTCCAGAAGGCCGTCACTGTTGTCCGCTTCAGCAAAGAAGTTAAGCGGCCCGCCATACTTGCGTCCATTGCCGAAGATGATGGAACGGCCTTCCAATACCCGGCCTTCATCTGTGGTCAGGGTGAGGTGCGGCTGTTTTTCCGTACAGACGCGGGCGCCGGCAATTACATAGGCAAGGGCTTTCCATTTTTTTTTCATTTCCCATGTGGTCAGTTCTACGGCTCGGGCATCCGCGCCAATGCCCGCCATTTGGAGAAAAACTTGCCCGTTGAATGCGAACAGGTCCACATTTTTGGAACGCCCCGTGTTCAGAATGTGCAGGGCGTGGTCGAAATCCGGGCGGATTCCTATTTCCCGTGAAAAAACATTCATGGTACCCGCAGGGAAGGGGGCCAGCACCGTTTCCGTATTGCAGAGAGCCCTTGCCGCGATTCCCAGCGTGCCGTCCCCGCCTGCCACAGCAACGGCAGGCGCTCCGGAATTAGCCTGAGAAACCAAATGGTTCAACATGTCTTCCCTGCTTTCCGGTTCAATAACGTCAAAAAAATCCCGGTGCCGATCCAGCCAGCGGCGGAATCGTCCGGCTCTGGCGCTGCGCGCCGTGTTATTGAAAAACAGGGGAATTTTCATGGAGCGGACACGAAGAAGTTCAAAATCTGAACCGGGGCTTCCGTGTGTGCCACAGGTTCATGGCGCACGGTTCCGTCAGGCAGCTTGAACTCCAGCATGCCGCGGGAAATATTGTCCGGCAGGAGTACCTCAAGAAACTTCCTCATGTCGTCGGACGGTCCGGGTGTAATGCCTTCCGCCAGAACTTTCCCTTCTTCCGATTTGAGGACGACGTGCAAGGGAAGCCTTCTGGCACCGTTTTTTCTCTCTTCCCTGATGTCCAGCATCAGCCGGCTGCCGGGCACATATTCCGGTTGGGCCACCACCCATTCATTCGCCAGTTTCATGTAGCGGTCCGTGATATTGACGGCGGGGACGGTACGGCTTTCCGGAGGGAAAGCCAGCGCGTGCCGTTTTTCGTCGTAGCGGGCTTCCCATATCATAGGAAAAAAGGCTCCTGAAGGTTCTTTTTTCCAGGAGGTGGCATAAATGGCGTTCTCCGGTTTGCGGGGATCCAGCATGCTGATGGCGGACATCACCCACGGGGTGTTGAAGTCCTTTTCATTGTATTCCAGCATTTTCCATTCTCCGTCACACCAGGCTTCCACCCAGTTGTGGTTGCCGCGCACGTGGTTCCAGGTAAGAACGCCCGCCATGCGGGCCGGAATGCCCACGGAGCGAAGAGCGCAGATTAGCAGGATGCTTTGGCCCGTACAGGAGACCTTGCCGGATTGCAGGGATTCCTTGACTCCCTGGTGGGGAACTCTTCTCTCCGTGGAATAGCGTACATTCAGGGTTTTCTGGATCCGGGAGGCGATGGCGAGGGCGGCTTCCCGCCCCGTCTTGCATGGGGAAACAAGCGGTGCGAAGAGGTGATGGAACTGCTCCCTCCATTCGTCGCGCGGTTCGTTGACCACGGCATAAGGGAGAACATTATTTTCATAAAGTTCCCACGGAACCTGGGCAGCCCAGGGGAATTGGCTCCGTGCAGCCAAGGCGAGGCGGACTTCCCGGACCAGCCTTTCTTGCGTAACCGTTCCCCTGTCCTGCGCGGGCATGTGGGCACGCAGAAACTCCACCCCGTCCTGAATGGCGTCATGGGCGGCGCAAATAGCGGCGGTCAGGCCCGGGAGAAGGGCGAAAGGCAGCAGATTCATGAACGTTGAAATTCATACCTGAATTCCGGGAGGGAGACAAGCTTCCTCTTGCGCAAGAAGGGTATGGAAATGGGCAAAGAGATGCGTGTCTTCCGGCGGAGTGGGGGCAAAGGGTGCGTCGTTATCCAGAATATCCTCGCAAATGCGCATGAAATCGCGGGCGGTTTTCGCCCTTTTCATGTAATGGTCAAAAGTGTCGGGAAGTCCCCGAGCGGTATAAACCAGATATTTTTTGGGACCTACATACTTGACTAACCAAACTATTTTATAATATTTTCATTATATCCTAATTATTTGAAGGTGAACAATATAGAAAAAGGAAGATCAACTTACGATCTTCCTTTTTTTCTATCAAACCCTCCGTCTCTTTAGGAGAATACAAACAATTCCTAATAGACTCATGGTAGAAGTCGATGGTTCGGGAACAACGTCATATCCTATTAATTTGAACCATCCCTTTCCCGATTCCCCTTCTTCATAAGTTAATTTATATGATCCGTCAGAGTTGAACATATCAATATCTGAAAGATTATAATTCGTCAAATCGCCCGAAAATAGTTGGAATTCATCACCGGAAGAAATCATACTCAAAATTTTCGTCTCATCAAGATCAAGCCTTATTTGACTACTCTTATCCATGAAAACAGAACCAGCGGATATATAGTAGAACTTATCTCCATTCCCGAAGTTAAATGTTAAAAATGAATTTTCATTTAGTGATAGAGAAAACAAATTAGAATTTTTAGTTATGTTCCAACTTGATTTTGTTAAATTTATGTTAATTGAACCATCATTTTCTTGAGAAGTGTAACCATCGAAAGAAGTACCATTCTGAATATTAACAGTTAAGTCAGATGAAGCGGATATTCTCTGATTTTTAGATTTAGACAAATCCACGTTATTAAGACTAACTTCTAGATTTCCTGCACCTGAAATCAGTGTGTTGTTATTAACTGAAGAAATAGATGAATTTGTAAGAGATATAGTACTACTATCTCCAACCAAGACCCCACTGGTACTGGATTTTTTATTTTCAATATGTGTATTATAAAGAGTTACTTTTGAATCTCCGCTTGCGGATATAGAAGCCCTATTATCTCCTGTTGTTGATATTCTGATAATTCCATTGCCTTTATTTGATATTGTAGCGTTTCTACTCGCGTGGATCGCCGTATCTGAGGCATTATAAATTTCTACATTATCAAGGAGAAGGTTTGAATTATTCCAGAGACGAATACCTGTTCCCCCATCTGCGTAATTATAAATTTTCGTATTGTAGATAGTAGATGTTTCGGTCATGTCACTCAGTTCTATCGCTGAACTGTAAACACCATACACGCCTCCCTTTGATACGGTAACTGAGGACCAACCATAATTCGCTCCTAAATTGAGAAATTTTCCTCCTTTTGAGTAAATCGCCGCATCCCCAAAAGAACTAGATCTACAAACCGTAGAAACTACAATATTAGTTCCGGTATAGGAAGATCCTGAAGAAATCAATAAAGCGCATGAAACATTTGAGGAGGTATTATGATGTTTTTCGTTATCTTCTATAATATCTCCATCAATCGTGACGTAGGCAGTTTTTTGTGCCGCCAAACAATAGGGTATGGTGTATGAAACCAATAGGCTTAGGGAAATGAATAGGGCCTTTACTGATGATAATGTCTTCATAGTTCTTATCTCGTTTTGATGGATTCCCGGAATGGGAACTCATCCGCATAGTACAAGATAGAAACTGATTGTAAACAGCAAAATATCCTAATTCGGGTTATTTCTGAAGATAGGTTATCCTCAGAAAATGCTCAGGAAGAGGGATAGTCTCCAAGAGGAAAAACTGCGTTCATTCCTAAGAATGAAGCGTAAGAAAATGGGACTGTCTCAAGTAGAACTTTCCGAGATGTGTAATCTTCCTCAGTCATTCGTCTCCAAATATGAGACAGGAGAACGGTATTTGACCTTCTTAGAGGTATTATCTCTTTGTAAACTACTTAATATCAATATACTTGATTTGATTAAGGAATTGGAGTCTTGACCATTTTAGATTCCTCATACAGAATAATTACGTCAAATTATATTCTTTTGAAGTGCGAAAGAAGTTTGACGTAATTATTCAATTTATGAAGAAATTATCTAATTCAACCTTCAAAGTGAAAAGAGGGAAGTCATTCTTCGGATGTAAGTACTTCTATACTTTATTACCTGATGGATTTTGTGCCATTGGATTCACTTTGAAGCATCTTAAAAAACGAGTAAGGTATCAATTAAGAAAAGAGTCTTAAAAAATATCAAACTAATTTCCCGATGAGCATTTAAATGCTCATCGGGTTTTATTATTTATAAATCCTTAATATCATAAGGTGTTATTGTGAAACCAATTCACAATACATCATTCTCTTACCAATCATTTTGGTAATCGTATCTCCTATACATTCCATTACTTCAATCTTGGAGGTATTATGCCTATAGGAAAACTCATGGATATACCTCTTCAAATGCTTAGGAGACATGTAATGGTAAACTCCATAATAACCTCTTTTCAGTAGAGACCAGAAGCTTTCAATGGAATTAGTATGAACCTCTCCATTGACGTATTGTTTCCCCTTATGGTTGACAAACTCATGGACAAATCCGACAAGTCCTTTATAGGATTTGAACTCATCCGTAAACACATTGGAATTCCTCTCTACATGTTTTCCGATGAATCCTTGTAAATTGTAAGCGGATGTATCGTCGATATGTTTGACGATTACTTTTCCGTTTCTCTGTTTGGCTCCGATCACAATCAATTTACCTACTGAACCTCTTCCCTTGTTCAGCTTCTTGGAAAAGTGTTTGTTGGATTCCTTTCCTCCAATGAAGGTTTCATCTACTTCCACAATACCGTCCAACTTCTCCTTTTTATCTTTCATCCAAACTTCTCTGATCCTGTGACAGAGGAACCAGGCAGTCTTCTGAGTGATTCCAAGTTCTTTTGAAATCTGGATGGAGGAAATGCCTTTTCTGGAAGTCGCCAACAGATACATACACATCAACCATTTGTGAAGAGGCAATTTGGATTCCTCTAAAATTGTACCAAATCTGACGCTGAAGAACTTTCTACAATCTTTACAGCGATAAGGCATCGGTTTTTGATCCTTACATTCGGTGATATAATTGGAACCACAATGAGGACAACGGACATGACCATTCCATCTTTTTAACTCAAAATATTTCCGGGCGGATTCCTCATTAGGAAATTTGGAGAAGAAGTCATAGAGAGAAGTGTATTTGAGCTTAGTTTTTCCCATATCATCGCTTGGTTGATAGGGAAATTTTGTCGTGTTTTGATTGGTTCGTACGCGTTTATTTTCAGCGTATTGAGAATTATTTTTTATTACAATTTTCTTACCCATATTGGGCGAGTAGAAAATTGTTCTCAGAATTTAATGATATAAAAATTAATGGAGCTTTATTTAATAGTCATTAGGATAAACGTACACTTAGGCATGTGTCTGGACTATATGGAGAATGAGTAAAAATGGCTTGACTTTTGCTTTCTTCTTTTTCATCATATGGTATGCGTTTAAACGGCAATCAAATTTTTAATTTTACCGAACTAACAAGTATTATTGTTACCCTATCGAAGGAAATACAAAAACAATCTATTGAATCTAGTAAAATAGTTCAAAATGATAATATTGATTATTCAAAATTCATTCAAAATTATTTGATGAATGACCCAAACCCTTCTTTATCAGAAGAACAATGTGATGAACTATTACGTCGTTTAAATTTACTTCATGATTTATTTATAAATCAATATATTCACCATTCAACCTTGACTTTTGGATGGCGCTCCGTAGTCGTTTTAATGTCTTTTTGCCTAAGCGATACTTTTGAGAAAAGCACCATAATAGAAGAAAATACATCTTTGATGGAAGAAGTCTGCAACACAAAAGATCCATTTTTTGAAAGATTGTGTAAACAATTCGGTATAACCAAAGGCAATTTTTACCAAGAACCATAAAACTACTTATCTTCAGTTCACTAAATTACAATATATAATTTTTTACCAATCTTATGATAAAAATAAAATTGGCTGTTTTAGGGCACTTGCCGTATCTAATTGATATTTCAAAAATAATAAAATGGAAATCTTGTTTATTTGAAATTGAAAGAGAAGTAGGAAAATATCCAATTACAACCGATTCAGATGGTCCCGATTGGAGTTATAGTGATTCTAATCTTGTAAGTATTATTCCTCAAAGAAATAGTGAGGATATTTTGATTGTAATTACAAATGTTCCTCTAGAAGGTAATTATTTTGCAAGAAGATTTTCTGATAATAGAGTATGTTTGACCTATTATGAGATGGTAGATATATTGACAATATATAATATTTCACTAGAAAATCTTATTCTAAGGGTTTTATATTCTATATCTATATTGTATAAAAGATATAGAAATCGTATTCCTACACGTCATGAACCAACGAATTTTGCTCATGATGAAACAAGAGGATGTCTATATGACATGTGTGGTATTAAAACAGATATAATTCATTCTCTTAATAAACCGCAGTTATGTGATGATTGTGTTCATGATATAACTCATAATGAAAATCCAAGGATCGATAGAAGTATTATTGATAAAGTTCAAATTGAGTTAAAGAAAATACATAAAGAAAGATATTATCAAATCTTGGATTTTGTAAAAAGAAGACCTGTTTTCACTCTTATTTTATCAACAATTATAACAATTGTTCTTGGTGCTGTCGGATCAGTTTTAGCGACAATATTATTAGAATATTGGAGGTGATCTGTTGGATGGTTAGTCAAGTATGTAGGTCCCTATTTTTTCATGCGGTGGATGTGTTTTTCCTCCACATAATGTTCCTGCATTTCCCGCGTGCGTTCATAAAGGCGGCGAATATAGTGCAGCACGTTCCGGAAAGTAAGGTCTGCTGCAGGATGGCCCTGAAAGCGGGAATGAAGCTGTGAAAATATCCAGGGATTGCGCAGGGCTGCCCGTCCAATCATCAGCCCAGCTGGCCGGGCCAGCCGCACCCATGCCTCCGCTGTGGCTGCATCCACAATATTTCCGTTGGCGACTACTGGGCATTTCAGCATTCCTGCGGCCCATTTCACCCATTCCGGGTGTACCGGGGAGCGGTAGCCCTCACGGACGGTGCGGGCGTGGATGCACACCCTGTCCGGGGAATGGGAGGCAATTACCGGAAGAATCCGTTCAAACTCGTCCGGCGTTTCGTATCCCAGGCGGCATTTGACGGTGAAGGCTCCGGGGGGCAATACGTCCCGAAGCGCTCCCAGGGCCGCGTCCATGGCCTTCAGGGACCGCAGCATGCCTCCGCCCGCATTTCTCCGGCATACGATGGGAGCGGGGCAGCCCATGTTCAGATCCACGCCTGCACAGGCGTGTTCCATCAGGACCTGCGCATCCCTTGCCAGGTATTCCGGTTCATGGCCCACGAGCTGTCCGTAAATGGGGCGGCCTGTAGGATTTTCATCAATGGAGCGCAGAATGTATGGCGACATCTTTTTATGATGGGCCACCGTCCGGAAATACTCCGTGATGAAATAATCCGGCAGGGAATTCAAGTCCTTCAATGTGTTGAGGAAAGCCAGATCCGTCACATCTTTCATGGGGGCCAGGGCCAGGAGCATGGGTCTGTGCATACCGTGAAAAGCTCCGGTTGGCAAGCTGTGATTGTCTTGACGAAAGAAGGAAAGTGTGGAAGCTGGGAGCATGAATCAGGACTCAACCCGCAAAGCCAGAGTGAATGTGAGACGGGCCGAAGTAATGGAGCAGGTGGAAAAGGAAATCCAGCAGCATTACCAGAGTGAATTGATTTCCCACATCCGTTCTGCGGGCAATGTGTACAATCTGGGCCATACGGAATTTTTTCTCGCCCGGGAGTTCGGGTTCTGCAACGGCGTGCGCCGTGCTATTGATATAGCATATGCGGCACGCAGAGTGTTTCCTGACCGGCGGATTTTTCTGATTGGGGACATTATTCACAATCCGGAAGTGAACCGGCAGCTGGAGGAAATGGGCATTCGAAAACTTCCCTGGAAGCAGTTGGATTCCTCCTATGACCGGGTTGCTCCGGACGATGTGGTGATTATTCCCGCGTTCGGTGTTCCCACTCCTTTCATGGATGCGCTGGAGGAGAAGGGCGTGCAGATTGTGGATACGACATGCGGGGACGTGATGAAGGTCTGGAAAAGAGTGAAGAATTACGCCGCCATGGGGATTACCTCCATTATCCACGGTAAGGCTACCCATGAGGAAACCAGCGCTACGGCTTCCCGGGCTCTTGGGGAACGGGGAAGGGGGAAATACCTGGTGGTTTACGATTTGGAGGATGCCCGTATCCTGTGCGACTACATCATGGGCCGCGGAGACCGCGAGGCATTCCTGAAACGGTTTGAAGGATGCTGTTCCCCGGGATTCGATCCCGACCGGGATCTGGAGGAGGTTGGCATCGCCAACCAGACCACCATGTTGAAAACGGAGACGCAGACGCTCCAGAAGATGGTGAAGGATGCCATTGTTCAGAGGGACGGGGACGATGATAATTTTTATGTGTTTGACACCATTTGCGGTGCTACCCAGGATCGCCAGGATGCCCTGTATGAACTGCTTAAAAATCCTCTGGACGTCATGTTTGTGGTGGGTGGCTACAACAGTTCCAACACAACGCATCTGGTGGATATTGCCAGGGAGCATGTGCCCACGTACTTCATTGAGTCCGCAGAATGCATCAAGTCCATCCAGTATGTGGATGCTTTTGATACGAAGACGCGGGAAGTGCGCCGCATGACTACGGAACCGGTAGTGCAGAATCTGGGCAAATCCCTGAAGGTGGGAATTACGGCGGGCGCCTCATGTCCGGCCAACCTGATTGAGGCCACCATCCTCCGCATTGCGGATCTGCGCAAGTAGCAAAACGCCTCTGGTTTGGCGAATGAGAAAAAAGAAGAGTTCTCTTTCAACGGCGGCACGGCCGTTTTTTCCGTAACACGGCGCAGTAGCCTGGGCTGCGGAAGAAAGCATAGGGAAAACTGCGCGGGAGCGTTTCCTAAATTTCCAAATCTTCCGGTGTAACGGAACGTTGTTCCCGGGATGCAAGCAGTACGGCTTGTTCCACGACATATTCCGTATTGGAGTCAAAACGGTAGGCGTTGCAGTTGGGACACACTGCCGTAGTCAGGGATACGATGGAACCGCAGGCTTCGCAAACCTTGAAGTCCCCGGGACGGTCAATAATCAGTTTGGCTTTATCCAGGCGGGATTGCTGCATGGGAGTAGAAAATAAAACAAGCCGCTCAGCAGAACAGAGCGGCTTGCCATAAAGAATCGTCAGAAAACCGAAGTGAAAACTCAGGCGATTTTTGCGATGGCCTTGGCGGCCTTGCTCTTGTAGTTGGCTGCACGATTGGCGGGAATGGTGCCAACCTTGGCGGCTTTGTCAACGGCTGAGGAGAAAGTGTTGTAGGCAGCAGCAGCGGCTTCCTTGTCGGACGTTTCCACCGCAGCGGCAACTTTCTTGCGGAGGGTCTTCAACTTGGAGGTCACGGCACGGTTGCGGGCGGTGCGGGTTGCTGTCTGGCGGATGCGCTTGAGTGCGGATTTGGTATTGGCCATGTTTAAAAAAGGTTCGGTTTCCGTTTCGAGGTGACAAAAACATTAGAATAACAGGACAAAATGTCAAGCTCTTGATGTATTTTTTAAGGCATTCCTTTCCTGCACGGGCTGACTGTGGGCTTTACCGGAAAAGGAGTTTGTGGCACTATGTTCTCCCGTTATGAAGAAACGCGTGGATTTGCCTGAAAAAAAATATGAAGGATATATTTTTGATTTGGACGGCACCCTGGTGGACAGCATGCCGCTCCATTACAGGGCATGGCGTGAAGCCCTGGCTCGAGCGGGGGCTCCGGACCACGTGTTCCGGGCGGATGAATTTTATTCCTGCGGCGGAAGATCCGCCAATGATGTGGTGCGTTTTTTAAATGAACGGTACGGTATGCACATGGATGCGGCGTCCACAGCTGCGGACAAGCGCCGCATTTATTTGGAAATGCTGGAAAAGGAAGGCATGCAGCCTATCCGGGAAGTGGTGGAATTCGTGCATTCCCTGGGAGACGCCCCCAAGGCGATAGCTACCGGGAGCGCCATGCCGGGAGCGTCCCGGACTCTGGCTGCTGCCGGACTTTCAGGCCTTTTTGATGTGATTTTGACGCCGGATGAGGTGGAGCATGGCAAACCTGCTCCGGACATGTTTTTGAAGGCGGCGGAACTCCTGGGGGTATCCCCGGACCGTTGCGTGGTTTTTGAGGATGCCGAACCCGGCATGAAAGCTGCCGCGGCCGCAGGAATGGACTGCGTACAGGTCCGGCGGCCATCCCTGGCCTGATTCCTCTTTCCGGATTTGGTACGAAGGGGGATTCCGGGATTTTCCTCCTTTCTCCATGCCCTTCTTCCTTTTAAGGAAAAGGCTTCACATTGCGCCCGGAATGCGTTAGAACCTTTTTTCCTATTGAACAAATAAAATATTATTTGCACATGAGCACAAACGACAAAACATCATCCGCCCCGACGAAAACCCGCATGACAGGAGCTGAAGTGCTCGTGGAATGCCTCGTGCGTGAAGGTGTAGACGTCGTCTTTGCCTATCCTGGCGGCGCCAGCATGCCGATTCATCAGGCCCTGAGCCATCAGCCCAAGATACGGACCATCCTGCCCCGCCATGAACAGGGCGGGGCATTCGGCGCGGAAGGCTATGGCCGCGTTACGGGCAAGGTGGGCGTTTGCATTTCCACTTCCGGCCCCGGCGCCACCAACATGATTACCTCCATTGCGGATGCTTATCTGGACTCCACGCCTCTGGTGGCGATTACGGCTCAGGTCATGCGCTCCTTGATTGGACGCGGCGCCTTCCAGGAAACAGACGTATTCGGCATGACCGCCCCTATCGTGAAGCACAGCTATCTGGTGACGGAACCGGAAGAACTGCCCCGTATCATCAAGGAAGCCTTCTACATCGCCTCTACGGGCCGTCCGGGTCCTGTGCTGATTGACATGCCCAAGGACGTGCAGGAGGCCGTGTTTACACCGGACTTTGACATGGAGATGGATATTCCCGGCTACAACCCCGTGCTGCCCGTCCCTGCGGATAAGCTGGAAGAACTCATCCCGTTGATTGAAAACGCCAGGCGGCCTGTCATTTACGCCGGCGGCGGCATCATTTCTGCGGAAGCTTCCGGGGATCTTCTGGAATTTGCGGAACGTTCCCAGATTCCTGTGGCGACCACCCTGATGGGCATTGGCGCCATGCCGGAAACCCACCCTCTTTCCCTGCGCTGGCTGGGCATGCACGGAGCCGTGTTTGCGAATAACGCCGTGAATGAAGCGGATCTGGTTATTGCCCTGGGCGCCCGGTTTGACGACCGCGTGACAGGCGCCGTCAATATGTTCTGTCCGGAATCCACGATCGTTCACATTGACATTGACGCCAGTGAGATCAATAAAAACAAGAAGGTGGCGTATCCCATCCGCGCAAACGTGAAGGACGCCCTCCAGGTGCTCAACTCCGTTCTGGCCGCAAAAGGCTGGGAGCGCAAATCCTCCGGCTACACCCGCACTCCTGAATGGTTCGGCGTGATTGACGGCTGGAAAAAACAGTACCCCTTCTCCTATGAGGACCGCAAGGGGTATATCGCCCCGCAGGCTGTCATTGAGGAGCTCTACCGCCAGACGGCGGACAAGGACCCCATCATCTGCACGGGGGTGGGCCAGCATCAGATGTTTGCCGCTCAATTCTTCAAATTTGACAAGCCCCGCCGTCTGGCCACTTCCGGCGGTTTGGGAACCATGGGCTATGGACTTCCCGCCTCCATGGGAGCGTGCCTGGCTTATCCGGACAGACTGGTCGTGAATATTGACGGGGACGGTTCCATGCTCATGAATATTCAGGAGCTGGCAACCATTCATGTGGAGCGTCTGCCCGTCAAATGCATTATCCTGAACAACCAGCACCTGGGCATGGTGGTCCAATGGGAAGACTTGAAGTATGATTCCAACCGGGCCCAGACCTTCCTGGCGGACCCGCACGACAATTATGATCCTACCCATAAAACGGAAGATGTCATCTACCCGAACTATCCGCTTATTTGTGCCGGATTCGGCGTCAAGTGCGAGCGTGTGCTTCGCATAGAGGAGCTTCCGGCGGCTATCACCCGGATGATTGAATCCCCTGAGGCCTATGTCCTGGACGTCATGGTTCCCCATGATGTGCATGTGCTGCCGATGATTCTGGGGGGCATGAGCTACAAGGATGTGATTCTGGAACGTATTGCCGGGGATGGTTCCGCCAAAAAGGCGTCTGAACTGGGCAAGGAAATCCCGACTGCCCTGTAAGAGCGAGGCAAGCTTCTTCTATTGAGCCTTAAACAGGAGCCGTCCGTAAGGGCGGCTCCTGTTGCATGGCGGCGCAAGTGGAATGCAGGTCAGTTGACTGCCATTAGGGTGGCAGCAAGGCATGTATATAGATCCGGATATTCCTGTTTCCCGGTAGGTGAATTCCTGGTTTTGTGAAGGAATGAGGAAGATGTTTCTGGACGCAGTAAAAAAGAACGGTTAGCATCAATGAGCCAAATTGAGTGCAAGCTGGCTCGGATGTGAAGTAACTGAGGTTTTCTAAGATGATGCCACATCGGATGCTGCGCTTGCGCCAACCTCAAGCTCACAGAAAATTTCCGGGAATCCGGCGCATGCTGTAAGCGATTGAGAAATGTAGCTTGACAGAAAAATTCCCTTTGATCAGGCCTGACCGCATCTGGTTCTTGCATCAGGTTGGCGCAAGACCTTTGTTGCATGTTTGATACTCAAACCGTATTCGTCAGGCCGTCGCACCCACACGGGTGCGTGAATTGAAACCGTGTCACAGATAAAACTGTTCATGGCTTTTCGCGTCGCACCCACACGGGTGCGTGAATTGAAACTTGTACAGACGGCGCTAATTCTTCTCCGCACAGCGTCGCACCCACACGGGTGCGTGAATTGAAACCGTCGTTTCCGGCGCGCCCTGCATGTTTTCCAGCGGTCGCACCCACACGGGTGCGTGAATTGAAACATTGCATTGCGATTCAGCCGACAATCCCCAGGCGTCGCACCCACACGGGTGCGTGAATTGAAACCGTTTACGCCGGGCCCGGCGAATATGCCTATTACGTCGCACCCACACGGGTGCGTGAATTGAAACCGACAACCCGGACGCCTGCGGCGCGCACGTATGCGTCGCACCCACACGGGTGCGTGAATTGAAACCCGTTGACCACATCGGAGATGACGACAGAGGAACGTCGCACCCACACGGGTGCGTGAATTGAAACAGGTACGAGTATATGAAGGAACCCCTGGAATCCGGTCGCACCCACACGGGTGCGTGAATTGAAACACCTGTTTGGAGAACTCAATCTTGGACATAGGATGGTCGCACCCACACGGGTGCGTGAATTGAAACACGCTATTATAATCATAAGAAGTCACCTCCGTCGGTCGCACCCACACGGGTGCGTGAATTGAAACCATTGCTCCTGTGTTTCTCCGTAGGCGTGTAGGAGTCGCACCCACACGGGTGCGTGAATTGAAACCTCGACATTGACGAGGACACGATCGAGCAGCTGGGTCGCACCCACACGGGTGCGTGAATTGAAACTGTTGGTAAATAACCTTGGCAATCGTCCACGGAACAGTCGCACCCACACGGGTGCGTGAATTGAAGTTTTTATGTATGTTTGACATATTTAAATACGAATCGTTGTTTTATTAAGGGAGGGAGATATATTGAAATAAGGGTATTTGTTGCTGAAGAATGAAAGATGGATTTTTGTGTTTTTTGTTGAATGCAATATTTTGACGGAGGAAGTTGGTTTTTGGCTGATAGAGGAGAAATGACGGGAAGTATTATTGGACGAATATGAAAAGATATTGTCTGGTTTCCGGGTTATGTCTGTGCTTGTTCATGGGGATATTTTCATGTATTCCGGAAGCTCCGGAGCATAAGACGGAAAAAGATGCCTCAGCCATTGTTCTGGATGAGGATTCGGATATAATCTGGAGGAATTTTTCTTTGGGCCGCGTTTCATTCGATGATAAGGCTCCGCATAGTAAAGGTTCCCGCATTTTTCGCCGATTGATTCCAGATACGGAGGTTTATATCCGTCAGTTGTCCCGTATTGTTCTCCATACGTTGTATGAGAGTCCTGAAGAATGTATTGTTCCTGTCCACCATTTGCGTTTCATGCTGGAGGATACCGATGGCGTTGCCTGCAAATGGGGAGGAAATGGAGAGGTTGCCATTTCCTGCAGCACGCGCCATATTGAGGGGTTGTTTAAAGATGATGATGCGGCGAAGGTTTATTTTGAAATTCGAGGAGTCTTGTTGCATGAGCTAACCCATGTTTACCAACAGGAACCCCAGGGGATAGGTTCCTATGGAACGAACAGGGAATTTAGAGCATTTATCGAGGGGATGGCTGACGCCGTTCGTATAGCTAACGGGGGATTCCATAGAGGAGCTTACCGTCCTACGGGCGGCAGTTATATGGATGGCTACCTCCATGCAGGTTATTTTTTTGTATGGCTGCGGGATTATAAAGACCCTGAATTTCTACGCAAATTGAACCGTAGTTCTCTTGAGGTCGTTCCATGGTCGTTTGATGGCGCCGTTAAATATGCCTTGGGCAGCGAGTATCATATTGATGAGTTGTGGCGGGAGTATCAAAGGGTGATGGAAGAGGAGAAATAGAGGCGCTTCATAGTTCAGGAGTTTTGATGGGATATCTAGACAGGAGGCTGGAATAGAAGGAATGGCCGTGGAGAGTGTTCTTAAGGCGTGGGTATTTCTCGTTTACCATTTTTGAAAAGCAAGGTCTGAGTGGCCCGGCAGAAAGACAGGATTCCTCATGCTTCGCAGTATTTGAATCCTGGGCGGGACAGGGTGCCTTGGACAGAGGGATGGGAAACGGTGAGGAGGAGCGAAGCCCCCATGCTGCATGCTGGAAACGGGAGGCAGGGATATTCTTTCGGCTGGACAAACGGAGGGACGGAAGACATTCTAGGCGTTCCATGGAGGGCATACGCTATTACAACCGCTATACGGGCAGGGAGGAACGGGAGCAGGTACTGGGGGAGAAGTATATGCAATGGATTTACGGCACTGCTTCGGGGAAGGCGGCACTGCATGTCCTGATTAAACGCGGCGTTTTTTCCCGTTTGCTGGGTTGGTTGAAGAATCGCCCTTCCAGCGCCCGCTCCATTCCCTCCTTTGTGGAGGAGTACGGCATTAATATGGAAGATTCTCTCAAGGGAGTGGGGGAGTTCAGGCATTTCAACGATTTTTTCTACCGCCGCCTGAAACCGGGAGCTCGCCCTTTGGCCGGCGGGGAGGATACGGCCGTTTTTCCTGCGGATGCCCGGCACATGGGTTGGGAATGCGCCGACCGAATTAAAAACGTTTTCGTGAAAGGGCAGCGTTTTGACCTGCCTTCCCTTCTGGGGAGCGACACCCTGGCTGAGCGGTATGCGGCCGGCGCCGTCGTCTTGTCGCGCCTGTGCCCTACGGATTACCACCGGTTTCATTTTCCGGTGTCCGGGGTGCCTGGGCCCTGGACGAAGCTGGGAGGCCCGCTGGCAAGCGTATCTCCGTATTGCCTGCGCGGCCGTCTGGCGTGGCTATGGACTAATAAAAGGAATTTGACCCTGATCCGGTCAGAGTTGTGGGGAGAGGTCGCCATGCTGGAGGTGGGAGCTACCGGAGTTGGGTTGATTGAAGAGACGTATGTTCCGGGTGTTTTCTCCGCAAGAGGGGCGGAGAAGGGGTATTTTGCCTTTGGAGGCTCCACGGTAATGTGCTTTTTTGAACCGGGAAGAGTCAGTTTGGCTTCCGATTTGTTGGAAAAGACGGAAGAAGGCCTGGAACTGTTTGCCCGGCAGGGAGACATGATGGGCACGGCAGCGACATAGCCTCCGGGCTGGCGTGCCTGCCCTGCAATGTTTTGAGTAGGGCTCTTTCCTGGAGCCTGATGACGGAATGCCGGGGATGGATTCCGGCGTTTCAGGGCGGATTTTCGGATTTTTGATTTTCCGAAGTGCCAGGCGGGTTATTTCATTTTCGCAATGGCGTGGGCCATATCCGGAGCCTTGAAGGTAGAGGAGCCTGCCACCAGCACATCCGCTCCGGCCAGAGCGCATTGAGCGGCATTGTTTTGGCCAATTCCTCCATCCATTTGAATGAGGAAGGAGGCGCGGTTTTCCGTGCGCCATTCGGCGGCTTTTTCCACCTTGTCCAATACGGAAGGCATGAAGGACTGGCCGCCGAAGCCAGGCACTACGGACATGACCAGCAGCAGGTCTATTTCCGCCAGGTAAGGTTCTACGGCTTCAAAGGGTGTGGCCGGGTTGAGAGCCAGGCCGTTTTTTACTCCGGCTTCCCGGATTCGCCCGAGTGTGTTGCGAATGTAGTAGGAGTCTCCCAGTTCCACGTGAAAGCAGATGAGGTTCACACCTGCCCTGACGAAGCGGTCAAAGTAGTGGTCCGGCCGTTCTATCATCAGGTGGGCATCCAGAAAGCGGTTCGGCCCCACCGCTTTTCTGACGGCGGCGCAGATTTCCGGGCCAAAGGAGATGTTGTCCACAAAGTGGCCGTCCATGATGTCCAGATGCAGCCAGTCGGCACCGGAGTCAAAGGCTCGCCGCGCTTCCTCCCCAATGCGGGAGAAATCAGCGGCCAGCAGGGACGGGGAGATTATGGTCATGGCTGAGGGAGGCTTTTCGGGATGTCAGTTGGCTACAATGTTGACGAGGCGGCCGGGTACGACAATTACCTTGCGCACAGTGACGCCGTCCAGGAAGGTTTTCACTTTGGCGGAAGCCAGGGCCTGTTTTTCCAGTTCTTCCCGGGAGATGTCCTTGGGCACTTCCAGTTTGTCCCTCAGCTTGCCGTTCACCTGGATGACCATGGGAACGGTATTTTCCTCCAGCAGGGCTTCCTCCCATTCAGGCCAGCTTTTCTGGCAAAGCTGCGTCTGGGCCAGAGCCGGGAAGGTTGTTTGCAGGCGGCTGTGTATTTCTTCCGTAAGGTGGGGGGCAAAGGGATTCAGCAGGGTCAGGAAAGCATCATAGTCCTGAACGTCCACCACATCCGCGGAGGTCATGGCATTGGTGCATTCCATCATTTTCGCGATGGCGGTGTTGAAGGACATGCCATTGATGTCCTCCGTCACTTTTTTAATGGTTTTGTGCAATTCCTTGCGTACGGCAAGCACCCCGGCTTCCGGAGCGTTCTCCACCAGTTTGGAGTTGATTTCCCATTCTCCTTCCTGATTTTCCCGGAAGGCCACGCGCCAGACGCGGGCCAGGAAGCGGGAAATGCCTTCCACACCTTTGGTTGCCCAGGGTTTCACGTCCTTGAGAGGGCCCATGAACATTTCATATAACCGCAGGGAGTCCGCGCCATATTCGCGGACGATGTCGTCCGGATTGACGACGTTGCCGCGGGATTTGGACATTTTCTGGCCGTCTTCCCCTAGGATGAGCCCCTGGTTGACGAGTTTCTGGAAGGGTTCATTGGTGCTGAGGTAGCCTAGGTCAAAGAGTACCTTGTGCCAGAAGCGGGCATAGAGAAGGTGGAGCACGGCGTGTTCCGTGCCGCCCACGTACAGGTCCACGCCTCCGGGGGAGCCGGCGGAGCCCATCCAGTATTGTTCCGCTTCCCGGCTGACGAAGCGTTCCGTGTTGGCCGGATCCAGGTAACGCAGGTAGTACCAGCAGGAGCCAGCCCATTGGGGCATGGTGTTTGTTTCCCGGTGGGCTGTGGGCGTGTAGGCTATCCATTCCGCAGCCTTGACCAGCGGGCCGCGGGGGTCTCCCGTGGGGGCGAAGTCGTCCAGATCCGGCTGGAGTACGGGGAGTTCGCTTTCCGGCAGGGCGCGGTGGCGACCGTTTTCCCATACGATGGGGAATGGTTCCCCCCAGTAACGCTGGCGGGAGAAGAGCCAATCGCGCAGCTTGTAGTTTACTTTGCGGCGTCCCTTGCCGTTTTCTTCCAGCCAGAGGATCATTTTTTCCTTGGCTTCCGGAGTAGGCAGCCCGGTCAGGAAGCCGGAGTTCACGCTGGAACCTTCATAACCGCAGAAGCCGCGCCAGTCCGTGTCTTCACTGGGCGGCTGAACTACCTGGAGTATGGGCAGGCCGAAGACCTGGGCAAAGGCGAAGTCGCGTTCGTCATGGGCGGGGACGGCCATGATGGCTCCGGTTCCGTAACCCATCAGCACATAGTCCGCGATCCAGACGGGAATTTGTTTTCCATTGACCGGATTGACGGCATAGGCTCCGGTGAAGACCCCTGTTTTTTCCTTGGAGAGGTCCGTGCGTTCCAGGTCGCTTTTGGAGGCGCACTGGGCGCGGTATTGTTCCACAGCATGTTTCTGTTCCGGCGTGGTGACGGTATCTACCAGAGGGTGCTCCGGGGAAAGAACCATGTAGGTGGCTCCAAAGAGGGTGTCCGGCCTGGTGGTGTAAACAGTGATCGTTTCTCCGTCCAGGGTGAAGTCCACTTCCGCACCTTCCGATTTGCCTATCCAGTTGCGCTGAAGCAGTTTAATGGATTCCGGCCAGTCCAGGGGCTCCAGCTCGTCAATGAGGCGTTCCGCGTAGTCCGTGATGCGCAGCATCCACTGGCGCAGGGGGCGGCGTTCCACGCGGTGTCCCTTGGATTTCCATTCCTCCACTTCCTCATTGGCAAGGACGGTTCCCAGGTCCGGGGACCAGTTGACGGCAGCTTTCGCTACGTAGGCCAGCCGGCGCTGGTCGATTTCTTCCCGGCTCAATCCCTGTTCCTCCAGTTCGGAAACGGGGCGCGCCTTTTTCAGTTCCTTGTTGTAGTAGGAGTTGTAAAGCTGGAGGAATATCCACTGGGTCCAACGGACGTATTCATGGTCCGTTGTTGCTATTTCCCGGTCCCAGTCGTAAGAGAACCCCAGCATTTTGAGCTGGCGGCGGAAGTTGTCTATATTCCGGAAGGTAGTGACGGAGGGGTGCTGTCCGGTTTTAATGGCGTATTGTTCCGCCGGAAGGCCGAAGGAGTCCCACCCCATGGGATGGAGCACGTTGAAGCCGTTCATGCGTTTGAAACGCGCTACAATGTCCGTGGCGGTGTACCCTTCCGGATGGCCCACATGCAGGCCCGCCCCGCTGGGGTAGGGGAACATGTCCAGCACGTAGTATTTGGGTTTGGACGCATCAAAGCCCTCTTCTCCGGGGTTATTTACTTTAAAGGTTTTCCTCTCGTCCCAGATCTGTTGCCATTTAGGTTCAAAAACGTCAAAGGGATATGGTTTCTTGCGCTCGGACATGACGGGAGGGAATGTATACTCCGCCCGCGGGTCAATCAAGCCTAAACCCGGCGGAGTGCAGGCGCTTCCAATGCTCCTGGGGCATGATGCCGTTTTTCGGAAAAAAGGGGAAAGGTAAGAAGACGTTTGCGCGTATTTTTTAACTGAAAGGTTTTTGTTGATTGCAACCATGAAGTTTACTTCCTGTATTATGTCCGCCGTTTGCGGAGTATTGTTCCTGTTTGCCGGGGCATCCGCTCTGGGCAATGGTTCCAACACTGTTTCCGGAAAGAAGCCCAATATCATCGTTTTCCTGGTAGATGACATGGGATGGCAGGATACTTCCCACCCGTTCTGGTCCGACAGCCAGGGCAACCCGAAGAAAACCTTTTTGAACAGGCGCTACCGGACGCCGAATATGGAGAAGCTGGCTTCCCAGGGCATGACGTTTACGGATGCATATGCCCATCCCCTTTGCACTCCTTCCCGGGTGAGCCTGATGTCCGGCATGAATCCGGCGCGGCACCGCGTGACCTGCTGGGTACGGGAACAGAACGGGACGACGGACGCCAACAGCAGGAGCCTCCTGCCTCCGGACTGGGCGTTGAACGGCCTTCAGCCTATAGGCACTCCCGCCAGGGGAACGACAAAACGCCCCATTTCCGGGGAGGATATGCGCTATCACATGACGCGTCCTTTTGCCACGGCGGCTACACTGCCGGAGATGCTGAAGAAGTGCGGTTATGTTACCGTCCATTGCGGGAAGGCCCATTTCGGCACGCAGGGAACTCCGGGTTCCAATCCGTTGAATATGGGATTTGATTATAATATCGCAGGTACGGAGATCGGCCATCCGGCGGATTACCGCGGTTCCAGGCATTACGGAAAGGGATTTAACCATGTGCGCGGACTGGATGAGAATAATTATTACCAGGACGATGTATTTTTGACGGAGGCCCTGACGCGGGAGGCCATTAAACGCCTGGAAGCCATCAGGACCAATCCCAGGGAGGCTGGCAAGCCCTTTTATCTGTACATGGCCCATTACGCTTTGCATTCTCCGCTGGATGAGCGCGCTTACGACAAGAGGTTTGCGGATGCCTACAAAAACCCGGAGGACGGCCACAAGTGGTCCCGGACGGAGAAACATTATTCCGGGCTGATCGAGGGGATGGACAAAAGCCTGGGGGATATCATGAAGTATCTCAGGGAACATCATCTGGAAAAAAATACCGTACTGGTGTTTATGTCGGATAACGGAGGCCTGGCCATCTCCGGCAGACTGGGCAATGAAGAGGCCAATTACCCTCTTTCCTTCGGCAAGGGGTCGTGCATGGAAGGCGGTATCCGGGAGCCTATGATTGTTTCCTGGCCGGGCGTGACGAAGGGCGGTTCAAGGTGTGCCGTCCCGGTGGTTATTGACGATTTTTTCCCAACTCTTCTGGATATCGCCGGATGCCGGAACGTAGAAGTTCCGCAGAAGCTTGACGGCTTAAGCCTGGTTCCTTTGCTCAAAGGAGGCCGGTTTCCTGAAGACCGCCCCCTTTTGTTCCACCAGCCGAATAATTGGGGGGAAGGCAGCCGGCAGGCGCCTCAGTATACTTCTTCCACCGCATTGCGCCAGGGGGATTGGAAATTGATTTACCGCCACCTGACCCAGAGCTTTGAGCTGTACCATTTAAGGAAAGATATCGGCGAGAAGGAAAACCTGGCTTCCAGGGAGCCGCGGAAAACCAGGGAAATGGCTGTTGTCATGGGCAGGTTGCTCCGGGAGAGGAAGGCGCAGATGCCAACCTATAAGAAGGACAATGAGCTGGGCGCTCCTGCCGGGAGTTCCGTTCCGTGGCCCGACCAGGTGAAGGGGAATGGTTTTTGATGATCCGCAATAACGTTTTTCCAAAGTTTTTTCATAACCCCCGGCAGGATTCACATCCCGCCGGGCGGACCGGGTCGAGGCTGGGGTGCCCTCACTTCTTTTTCCAGTAGTTTTTTCTGTCCGGTATAGGAATGGTGTGTGTTTTCTTTTCCGGATGCAGGGTCATCGTTCTTCGTGAATGAAGGCCTCAGCTTTTTTCGGAGCAAGGGGAGGAATGAGTAAGGGAACTGGTTCGGGAGGGATAAAAAACGCCCCGACGGATATGGCGTCGGGGCGTGACAAGGGTTAAATAACGAAGTTCCCTGAAAGGGAGGGTTTAAAAATCGTCGGTGACAGCGGCATCATCCGTTGTCGTGGTATCTTCGCTTTCAGCAGCGCTGTCCGCAGAGGGTTCCTCTTCCGTTCCGGCAGTATCGTCGGCAGGAGTTTCTTCCGTAGCGCCTGGTTCAGAAACGGACGTTGCTGCGGATTTGGCAGCGGGCGCTGCGGACGGAGCAGCGCCCTTGGGCGGAACAACGACTTTCATGGCCGGAGGGGCGGGAACGGGAGTTTCCAGCCCGTCAGCCTTGCGGGTGCTGACGCGGAGTCCGTCAGCATAAGCCAGGTTTTTCAGGATGGCATAGCCCAGGGCGGGAGCCCGGTCCGTCGTGTTGACCAGCATCTTGAAGTGGTTGTTGACGGACATCTTGCGGGCGTCCTTGCCATTGCGGAAGGGAATGATGCCTGTCATGTTGCCGTCATTGTCAATGCAGATCGCCCAGAAAGAGCGGTCTACCTGGATGAAGTACTGCGGGCGGATGTAGTCCATCGTTTTCCATTCAGCGCCCTTGATGTATTCCTCCATGGCGCGGCGCGCATTGGCCGGCATGCTGCCCCAGTCAGCGTAAACCCGGGAGGTCAGCGTTTCACGGCCATTGTAGCCGTGCACGGATACGTGCTGGGCAGTAGCAAATTGACGGGCATAGCTCTCGGGAGAGGCAGGTTGGCAAGAGCTGGTGAAGAGCGCTGCTCCGGCGGTCAGGATGCAGGCTGCTGCAGTAGTGAAGGGATAAATGTTAGTCATGGCAATCGCAATGGTTACGTTATAAAAGAGGAAAATACATCCCATTTCAAGGAAAAGAATGCAGGAGGTACCGTTTTGTGCCGTTTTTTGACGTTTCCGTTTGATGCGGGGGGCTGGCGGGAGTGGGGAAGGCGTTCTCATGCCCGTCTCGCAGGTATGATGGTAAATTACTAAAATTTTTCTCGCAAATCGTTCTGAATCGCTTAGGTTGTCGTTGCTTTATGTCCGCCTTTATCATCAGCCTGCCGGCCCTGGAACGCAACGCTCTTATCCTGAGGGATGTGGCGGATGCCGCAGGGTGCCGCATCGCTCTGGCGCTGAAGGGGTTTTCCTGCTGGCCCTGTTTTGAGGCCCTGTCCCCCTGGCTGGACGGCTGCTGCGCTTCCGGCCTGTGGGAGGCGCGGCTGGCCCGGCGCAGGTTCGGGAAGCATGTGCTGACTTATTCTCCCGGCCATGCCCCGGAGGAAATAGCGGAGCTGGCGGAGATTTCCAGCCATCTTGATTTTAACAGCCTGACGCAGTGGAGCCGTTTCCGGGAGGAAGTGATGCGGCATCCCCGCTTTGTTTCCGGTGAATTGAAATGCGGCTTGCGCGTCAATCCCCAATGTTCCACCGGGCATACGCCCATATATGACCCCTGTGCCCCCGGTTCCCGCCTGGGCGTGACGCCGGATATGATGCAGGGGGCGGACCTGTCCGGCATTTCCGGTCTTCATTTCCATACTTTATGCGAACAGGGAGCGGATGACCTGGCGGTAACGATGGATGCGGTGGAACGCCGCTTCGGCCATCTTCTGAGCCGCCCGGAGATTTCCTGGCTGAATATGGGAGGAGGGCATTGGATTACCAAACCCGACTATGACCGGAAGCTGCTGGCGGCACTTATCCGCCGCATCCGCGAACGCTACGGCGTGGAGGTATGGCTGGAACCGGGAGAGGCCGCTGCCATTCATACCGGGGTGCTGCGGTGCCGGGTGCTGGACCTTTTTTCCGCGGAGGGGGTGAATCATGCCATTCTGGATGTTTCCGCATCCGCCCACATGCCGGATACGCTGGAAATGCCTTATCGGCCGGATGTGTTCCAGATTGCAGGAGACGCTTCCCTCCGTTCCGCGCAGCAGCCCGCCGTACGGTTGGAAGGGGAGAGCTATGCGCTGGCGGGGAAGGCCGGGGAAAAAGCTTATACGTACCGGCTGGGCGCCCCCACGTGCCTGGCGGGAGACCGGCTTGGAGATTATTCCTTCGCGGAGCCCTTGGCGGTAGGTGACGAACTTGTGTTTGACGATATGGCGCATTATACGATGGTGAAGACTACGTTTTTCAATGGCGTGCGCCATCCGGACATCGCCGTTCAGAGAAAAGACGGTTCCGTGGAGACGGTGCGCCGTTTTTCCTATGAAGATTTTGAGGCCCGCCTGGGCTAGAATATTTGACCAGACAGATTGACATGGCAGCAGCTAAAGAAGGCATCAAGCAGAAAGTCCGCGGGTGGAGTCACCATGATTCCGCAGATTTGTACGGCATTGACGATTGGGGGAACGGTTATTTCCGCATCAGCAAAAAGGGAGAGGTTACCGTACGCCTGAATGACGAGGATGGAGGAAAGAAGGATGTCAGCCTGTGCGATCTGCTGGAGGGGCTGAAGGAGCGCGGGACTACCGTTCCCGTTCTGTTCCGGTTCCGGGATTTGCTGCGCAGCCGTATTGCGGAGCTGAACGACAGTTTCCGGAAAGCAATCAAGGAGGCGGGGTACCAGGGTAAGTACCAGGGCGTTTACCCCATCAAGGTGAACCAGCAGCGCCAGGTGGTGGAGGAGATTGCGGAGTTCGGCACCAAGTATGATTACGGTCTGGAGGCCGGTTCCAAGCCGGAGCTGATAGCCGCCATGGCCCATATGCACAATCCGAATGCCTATCTGATTTGCAACGGGTACAAGGATGACGAGTTTATTGACCTGGCGTTGACGGCCCAGAAGATGGGGCTGAATATTTTTATTGTGCTGGAAATGCCTTCCGAGCTGGACGTTATTCTGGAGCGTGCCAGAAGGATGGATATCCGCCCTAATCTGGGCGTGCGCGTCAAGCTGGCGGCCAAGGGGTCCGGGTTATGGCAGGAATCCGCGGGGGATAAGTCCGTTTTCGGGTTGAACGCAGCCCAGGTGGTGGATGTGGTGGATAAGCTGAAGCAGGTGGATGCGCTGGATTGCCTGAAGCTGCTCCATTATCATCAGGGGTCCCAGATTCCAAATATTTCCGTGGTGCGCGAGGGGCTGACGGAGGCGGTCCGCATTTACGTGGACCTGGTGAAGGAGGGCGCCCCTCTGGGCACACTGGACATGGGCGGCGGCCTGGCCGTGGATTATGACGGTTCCAAGACGAATTTCCATTCTTCCTGCAATTATTCCATTGCGGAGTTTGCCCGTGACGTGGTGGAGGTTGTGGGAGACATGTGTTCCAAGTACGGGGTTCCCCATCCCACGCTGGTGACGGAGTCCGGACGGGCCGTAGTGGCCTATTATTCCGTGCTGGTGTTCAACGTGCTGGATGTGACGAGCGCGCCGGGCGAGGAACCTCCGCCCGAGCTTCCGGATGACGCTCCGGAGCTGTTGAAGGCTTTTGCGGATACGGACCGGACGCTGGCCAGGAAGAATATGCAGGAGTGCTATAATGACGCCTGCTATTACCGGGACCAGTTGAGAGCCCAGTTTTTTTACGGGAACGCCACCCTGCGGCAGCGCGGGCTGGGAGAGGCTTATTATTGGCATATCCTGAGCCGCATTTCCCGCATGCTGGCGGAGATGGAGACCATTCCGGAGGATCTCAGGGAGCTTTCCTGCTCCATGGTGGACTTTTATTACGGCAATTTTTCACTGTTCCAGTCTCTTCCGGATTCCTGGGCCATCCGCCAGCTTTTCCCCGTGATGCCTCTGCACCGTTTGAATGAACGGCCCACGAATAAGGCCGTGCTGGCAGACATCACGTGCGATTGCGACGGAAAGATAGACCATTTCATTGACCGTGAGGACGTGGCAACCGCCCTCCCCCTGCATGCCATCAAACCCGGCGAGGACGATTATTACATAGGCGTATTCCTGGTAGGAGCCTATCAGGAGACCTTGGGGGATTTGCATAACCTGCTGGGAGATACGAATGTGGTTGGCGTGCATCTGGAAGGCGGCCGCCCCGTTTATACCCATGAAGTGGAGGGCGATACGGTGTCCGATGTCCTTTCCTACGTGGAGTATGATCCCAAGGAGTTGATCAACAAGTTCCGCACGTTTGCGGAGCAAGCCGTAGCCGAGGGGAAAATATCTCCGTCCGAACGCCGGAGAGCCTTGGAAGTGTTCCGTTCCGGATTGAATGGATACACTTATTACGAACTGTAGGAAACGGTCTTGTCTTTTGCTTCAACAGGGAGCGTTTGTCCCGTGCCGGCGCGTTTTCCTTTGTTGCGGATCAGGAGACCAGCGGTTCTTCCGGCGGTTTCGTTTCTTCAATGACCTTGGCTGGCGTCAGGGCCCAGAAGCGCGTGGCCGTTTGCGGAGAGATGCCTTTCATGTTCAAGTACCGTGTGCGAAGCAGGGAGGAGGAGCGGTGCCCCATTTCCATTTGCAACAGGTTGTAGTCCTTGAAGTGCTTGGCGTGGTAGCTGGCGTAGGTGTGCCGCAGGCAGTCCGGCACCCATGATTTTTTTCTTCCTCCCCAGCCGGCTTTTTTCCGGATTTTGCGCCACTTGATTGTCCACCCTTTCGGGCAGATGGGAGTTCCGGGTCCGGGTTTGGTCCTGTCACGGCAGAATTTGAGCCATTTGGCGAGCACGGGCAGGATGGTGACGTGCCTGGCGCCTCCGGTTTTGGTATGCTTGGAGTTCAGAATGATACAGCCGTCGCGGAGAGCGATGTTTTCCCAGAGCAGGCGTTCCACTTCCTGCGGGCGGATTCCTGCAAAGATCATCAGCGCCGCTCCGGCTGCGCAGCTTCCGTCAAATTCTTCCATGGCTGCCTTGAGAAGCTGAGTTATTTCCTTCAGCGTCAGAGCGGGGATTTCCTGCTCCTGCAGAAAAGGCGTGTCTACGCGGAGGATGGGATTCTCGTCACACCATCCGCGTTTGACGGAGAACGAGAAAATTCCGCTCAAGATGAGCCTCGCTTTGTGCCTCTGCCGGGATGTGGTAAAGGTATTCATCAGGATGTTCTGGCATTCCTCCACGCTCAGGTTGCGCAGGGAGGTGTGTTCCAGTTCCGGATTGCTCTTTTTAAGCTTGTGGATGATGCTCCTGATGTCCGTCAGCGTCCGGGGACGGCGGTGGCTTTTGGAACGCAGGCATTCCACGGCCGCCGTGCCGAAACTGACGGTTTGATGTTTGTTTTTAATGGCGTTCAATCCCAGGGAGACGACTTCCCGGCACCGGGTAATGGTACAGATTTCATCTCCAAGGGCTTCCTTGATTTCCAATACCAGCCTTGCAGCCTGGATCAGGGTGACTGATTCCCCCTCCAGAAGTGCGGCTCCGACATATTTCAATTTGTTTGTATTCGGTGCTTTTTTCATGTTCATTTCTCGTGTTTGTCCAAACACGGTTTTAATGAAAAAGGCTATCCTTATAATGGGGAAAACTTATGCTTTCCACTAGAAAACGCGTAACCGTCAAGGATATGTTGTTACTTATGTTTTCTTTGAACCGGCCGCAAAATCAAAGTTTCTGATGGTGCAGGAACCGAAAATGTTAGAAAGCGCGGCTCCCTGTGCTGAATGTCAAGATGGACGTGACTTTTCCGGCATGAGTATATTTCTGTCGGAAGAGGGGTAAAGGAACGGCCGGATGAAAGTATTTTATATGGCTGAACGTATATGGTAGGTACTGCTTTTCTGTACCATGAACATCAGAATTCATTCTTTCAACGTATCATGTGCCGGCCTTTGCTGCGTATTGGGGTCTTTTTTCGCGGCGGACGCCCGTGAGGTTTATCCCCTGAACGGTTCCTGGGATTTCAGTTTTAACGGGAAGCCTGCTGAAAAAGTGACGGTGCCCCATACATGGAACGCAGAGGATGCCGCCAATGGTGCTCAGGGGAAGAGGGAAGACGCCAAATCCGTCAACAGTGACGCCTACCGCCGCGGGCCGGCCGTTTATTCGCGCACGCTTCCGGTGGAGCCTAGGCCGGGCAAGAGGTATTTCATCCGCGGCGGGGGAGCCAGCATTGTTTCCGAGGTTTCCGTCAATGGGAAGTCTGCCGGCAGCCATGAGGGGGCGTTTACGGCTTTCTGTTATGAAATAACGCCCCTTTTGAAAAAAGGTTCCAATACGATTTCCGTTCTGGTGGACAACACGCAGCGTAATCATATCGCCCCCCAGCGCGGGGATTTTTCCATGTTCGGCGGGCTGTACCGGCCCATTGAACTGATTGAGACGGACGGTGTCTGCATTGATCCTCTTTTTTATGCTTCTCCCGGCGTTTTCATCACCACAAAGTCTTTAAGCAAATCCAAGGCCGAGGTGGAAGTGAATACCCTTCTCAATTCGGACGGAAAGGCCGGGGATGTGGATGTTGCCGTGGAAATCCTGGACATGAAGGGTAGGAAGGTAGCCGGGAAGACGGTAAAGGCCGCCGCCGGGGAAAAGAATAGACTGGAGGTTCCCGTAACGCTGGCAATCGCCAATCCCATACTCTGGAACGGAGTGAAGAATCCTTACCTGTACCAGGTGAAAACTTCCATCAGGACGGCAGATGGCCAGACGGATGAGCTGGTGCAGCCGCTGGGGCTGAGGACGGTTTCCGTCAATCCCAAGGAAGGTTTTGTCCTGAACGGAAAGACCATGCAGATCAAGGGGGTCAGCCGCCATCAGGATATGAAGGGGAAGGGGTGGGCCCTTTCCCCGGAAGATGAGGCGCGGGATATCATGCTGATTGCGGATATGGGGGCGGATGGGGTTAGAACGGGCCACTATCCCGCATCCACCAATATTTACGACCTGTGCGACAAGGCGGGGCTGATTGTCTGGTCCGAGGTCCCCAATGTCAACCTGGTGTGGGATACGCCGGAGTTCCGGGAGAATAACCGCCTCCAGGCCCGGGAGATGATTTTCCAGCATTGGAATCATCCCTCCATTTGCATGTGGGGCATTTTCAATGAAATCGGACACCAGCCCGAGGCTGCCACTAGAGGAGTGGACATGGAAGCTGAGTTGACGGAGTTGAACAAGTTCGTGAAGGAGACGGATCCCTCCCGCATGACCGTGGGGGCCAGCAATCAGGCGGGCCGCAGAAAACTGAACAATATTCCTGACCACATCGCATTCAATACGTATCCCGGCTGGTACGGAGGAGGGCCCGAAACCATGAAGGGCAACCTGAACGGCTACATCCGCGACTATGGCGGCAAGATGGGCATTGCCGTCAGTGAGTATGGTCACGGCGCCAGCGCGGGCATGCATGAGAATCCGGCTAAAAGGCCGTCTCCCACCGGATTCTGGCATCCGGAGGAATGGCAGTCCCATGCGCATGAGATCAATTACAGGTGCATCAGGGAAAGGCCGGAGGTGTGGGGGGCCTTTGTCTGGAACATGTTTGACTTCGGTTCCTCTTCCCGTTTTGAGGGGGAAAGCCCCGGCATTAACGACAAAGGGCTGGTGACCTATGACCGCAAGACGCCCAAGGACGCCTATTTTTTCTACAGGGCCAACTGGAGCCCCCGTCCTACCGTATACATCACATCCCGCAGGTTTGCGGAACGTACGGAAAAAACGGTGCCCGTGAAGGTTTACAGCAATGGTTCCGTGGTGAAGCTGAGCGTCAACGGGAAGCCCGTTGGGAGTGTCAAACCGGATGATTTGAAGCGCGCCGTTTGGCCGGAAGTGACTCTCAAGCCCGGCGTCAACACTATTACGGCCACGGCTTCCATAGGAGGGAAAACGTACACGGATTCCTGCAAGTGGACGTTGAACCCTGCCGGAGGTGACGGGAAGAAGGATTCAGAGCGTTATCAGGATCCGTCCCTGAAAAAGTATAAGTAAGCAATTCCATATTCATTCCGAGATGAAGACGGTACGCGCGTTTCTGTTTTCCGTGATGTGTCTGGCTCCGGCTCTTCCCCTGCTGGGGGATGTTCCGGATTGGGAAAATGAAGAGGTGACGGGAATCAATAAGGAGGCTCCCCGAGCCTCCGTTTTTCCGGCATCAGATAAAACGTTGAGCTTGAACGGGGATTGGAAGTTCAAATTTTCCATGACTCCGGACGAGAGGCCTGCCGATTTCTTCAATCCCTCTTATTCCGTTTCCGGATGGGATACGGTCAAGGTTCCTTCCAACTGGCAGCTTTACGGTTATGGAACGGCCATTTACACGAATGTTCCCTATCCATTCAAGCCGAATCCTCCCAAGGTAATGGGGGAACCGCCCAAGAACTGGCCGGCGTACAGGGAGCGTAATTCCGTGGGTTCCTACCGCCGGGATTTCAATTTGCCCGTTTCCTGGAAGGGAGAGCAGGTGATGATCCGGTTTGACGGGGTGGAGTCCGCCTTTTATGTGTGGGTAAATGGCCGTCAAGTCGGCTATTCCGAAGATTCCTATACAGGGGCGGAGTTTGACCTTACTCCCTATGTCAGGCCGGGCAGGAATACGATTGCCGTGGAAGTATACCGCTGGAGCGACGGTTCTTACCTGGAGGACCAGGATTTCCTGCGCCTTTCCGGCATTTTCCGGGACGTGACCCTGTTTGCCCAGCCGCAGACGCACGTGCGTGACCTGTTCCTGAAGGCCGGACTGGACAGGGAGGATTACACAACCGGGGTACTGGACGGAACGTTCACCATCCGCAATTCCGGTAAAAAGGATATTCCCGCCGGCATGAAGCTGGATTATTCCATCGACGGGATTTCCACCAAATTGAACTGGGAGGGCAGGAACGGTTCCGGCCGCGTGCAGACGGACAACAGGGGAAGGCTGGATTCCGGAACGCTGGAGGTTCCCTCCATTCCCTCCGGAGGCGAGGTGCAGATTTCCCTGAACAGGAAATTTCCCGGTGTGAAGCCATGGACGGCGGAAACGCCCAACCTGTACAGGGTGACTTATTCTCTGAATGGAAAGGATACCCGTTCCGTCAATATCGGGTTCCGTTCCGTGGAGATTGCGGATAACGGCGCCGTGCTGATTAACGGCAGAGCCGTCAAGTTCAAGGGTGTCAACCGCCATGAAGCCCATCCCGATTACGGGCGCGCCATTCCGCGGGAAGTGATGGAAAAGGACGTGCAGATTATCAAGGCGCATAATATCAATACCGTCCGTTGTTCCCACTATCCCAATCATCCTTATTTTTATGAGTTGTGCGACCGCTACGGCCTGTACGTGATGGACGAAGCCAACTGCGAAGCCCACGGCATCCGCAATAGCAGCATGGATATTTCCCGGAAGCCTTCCTGGAAGAAAGCCCATGTGGAGCGCAATATGAGCATGGTGCATCGTTCCAAGAACCACCCTTCCATTGTTTTCTGGTCCCTGGGCAATGAGTCCGGAAACGGTCCCAATTTTGAGGCGGCAGCGGCGGCTATCAGGGCTTATGACACTACGCGGCCCCTCCATTACTGCGAATTTCCGCACGGCCACAAGGCCGTGGATATGGATTCCGCCATGTATCCGCCCGTGGACCGGGTGGAAAACTGGGGGAAGCAGAAAACTTCCCGCCCCTTTTTCGTGTGCGAATATGCCCACTCCATGGGGAATGCCCTGGGGAATTTCAAGGAGTACATGGATGCCTTCGAGTCTTCCCCGCGCATGGTGGGCGGGGCCATCTGGGATTTCGTGGACCAGTCCCTCCGCGCCAATCCTGCCGGAAACGGCATTTACAAGCCCGCCCCTTTCAAGGGAGTAACACAGGCTTACGGCGGCATGTTCGGAGACAGGCCCAACCAGGCCAATTTCTGCGACAACGGCATTATTCTTGGCAACCGGAACACCACGGCCAAGACGAAAGAGGTGAAGAAAGTATACCAGTACATGGCTTTTGAGCGCAAGGACGGGTCCCTGTCCGTTCGCAACAAATATTTCCATAAGCCTTTGAAAGGTTATACGCTTTATCTGGTATCCCTTGTTCCCGGCGGCGGCCATGCCGTGGAGCGCATGGTTCTGCCGGAGGTTCCCCCCGGCAAATCCGCAACGGTTAATCTGCCTTCAGCCGCTATGCGGACCGGTTCCCTGATGGTTCTGGCGGATGCCCGGTTCAAGCTCCCGGAAGACGTGAAGGAACTTTCCTCCAAGCAACTGGAACATGTGGTGAATGAGTGCGAAGCTTACGAGTGGTTCCCGGCATCTGCAGAGAAGGAGGTTCCCGTGCCTCCCCCGGCGGCGCTGCCTGCTGTTTCCGTGCTCCAGGGGGATTCCGTGGCCGTGCAGGGAAAAGGTTTTTCCGCCTCCTTCAAAAACGGGATGCTTTCCTCCCTCCGGTATGGCGGTCGGGATTTGATTTTGCCCGGCTATCCGGTGGAGCTCCAGGCGTACCGTTCTCCGGTGGATAACGATGCCTGGATCAGGAGCAAGGTTGAAGGGAAAATGAAGATGCAGAATATGAAAGCGGAATATTCCGACGTTAAAGCTGCCGTCATTTCCCCCGGCGTGGCCCGAATCACGGCACAGTTCCGGACGAAAGGTTCCGAGCTTGCCTTTTCCGGGGAAGTCGCGTGGACGGTTTTCGGCAACGGCATTATCAATGCTTCCGTCCGAATGTATCCCTCCGCCAAGGGAGAAGAACTCCTTCGGCTGGGCGTCACTTTCGGGATGCCTGCCGCGTATGACCGGGTAGAGTACCTGGGGCTGGGACCGTGGGATAATTACCGGGACCGCCGCACGAGCTGCTGGAAGGACATTTTCCGCACTTCCGTGGACGATATGTTTTTTGCTTATTCCCGGCCCCAGGATATGGGCAACCGCATGGAAACGGACTGGATAGCCTTGTCCAAACCCCAGGAGGACCAGGCTCTGTGGGTGGGGGCCGCCTCTCCCAGGGCTCCGCTGGAGGTTTCCGTCCTGCGTTATACGCCGAAGGAGCTTAACGATGCCAGGAGCCTGGACAGGCTGCCGGAGAAAAATAAAGTGATTGTGAATCTGGACGCTTTCCAGATGGGGCTGGGCGGCTCTTCCTGCGGGCCCCGTCCGCTGGTCAAGTACCAGACATTGAGCGGGGCCACAGCCCTGGGGTTTGTGCTGGCTCCCTCATCCGCCCTGCTGAATCTGGCGCGCACGGGGCTGGCCGTTCCCCATTCCCCTGTCATTGAACGGGATGGGGACGGCATGGTCAGTCTGACTTCCTCTACGCCCGAGGCGGAGATAAAGTATTCCGTCAACAAGGGGCCGGAAAAAACGTACCGGAATCCCTTCAAGCTTCCCGAAGGGGAAGTGAGGGCCTGGGCTGCCTCCATGAAGTCCGGCAAGGTTCCTTCCACGTCTCCCGGAGAGAGGAAATTCCCCCTCGTCAAGGGGCAGGGCGAATGGAAAATTCTAAGCGCTTCTTCGGAAGAGCCGGATACCGGTTTCGCCCATTTTGCCATTGACGGGAATCCGGATACCTATTGGCATACGTCCTATACGAACGGCCTGCCGGGGTTCCCCCACTCCATTGCCGTGGATATGGGAACCAGAATGAAGTTTACCGGATTTATCTACACGCCCAGAATGGACAAGGACAAGGGCCTCATCAGCCAGTACACGTTTTCCGTTTCCGATGACGGTCGGAATTGGAGGGAAGTGAAAAAAGGCCAGTTCTCCTACCACTATATCCGGAAGGATCCGGCTGTTCAGCGCATCGACTTCGGCAGGCCTGTGGAGGCCCGCTACTTTAAGCTTGACGCCCGGTCTCCGGTGAGGGGCGGGGAACAGAGCGCCACCGTTGCGGAGCTGAATATCATTACCCAATAACGGAGCGGCAGGCGTTTTGCACTGCTTCCCGGATGGAGAAGTTTTCCAGCCGTGCGCCCTTTCCGGGGTGCACGGCTTGTTGTTGCGGGCTTTTCAGGGTGCGGAAATGTTTTTTTAATGAAAGAAAGAACATGGCGGAATGGTAACATACGCATGCGCAAGATGATGGCCTGCATGCTGGGCGCTGCCCTGTGTTTTTCCATGGCCGGAGCGGAAACAGGCGTTTCCTCTGCGGAAAAAGCTTCACCCCTGTTCGGGAGGATGATCTGGAATCGCGGCTGGGAGTTCCGGCTTGAGGACGAGCCCGGAAAGAGCGGCTGGCAGACGGTTCATCTGCCCCATACGTTCAGTCTGCCCTACTTTATGTCCGATTCCTTTTACACGGGGTTCGGCTCCTACCGCAGGAAGCTTGTCATGCCGGAGGAATGGCAGGGGAAGAAGGTGTTTCTGGATTGCGGCGCAGCTTTCCAGGTGGCGGAGGTGAAGGTGAATGGGAAGACTGCGGGAAGGCATGAAGGGGGGTATACGGCCTTCCGGTCGGATTTGACGCCTTTCCTGAAGCCCGGCGAGAACTGGGTGGAGGTACGGGTGGATAACCGCTGGAGCCCCCGCATTGCGCCTCGGGCGGGGGAGCATACTTTTTCCGGAGGACTGTACCGGAACGTGCATCTGCACGTGTGTTCTCCCGTGTATTTGCCCGCGCACGGAGTATGGGTTCAGACGCCGGAGGTGACGGCGGCCCGCGGGAAGGTCCGGATTTTGACGGAAGTGAAGAATGATACCGGGACAGTGAGGAAAGTGACGGTGCGGCATACTGTGCGGGAGGAGCAAAGCGGCTGCGTGGTGCTGCGGGGAGAGAAGGGCGCGGAACTGGGGGCCGGGGAAGATTCTCGCGTACAGGCTGACCTGCCTCCTCTGGCTTCTCCCAGGTTGTGGAGCCCTGCGGCCCCCAATATGTACCGTGTGACGACGGAATTGTTGGACGAGAAGGGGAAGGTGCTGGACCGGGCTGAAAATCCCCTGGGTTTCCGTACTCTGGAGCTGACGGCGGACCAGGGTATGCTGATTAACGGGAAACCTGTTTATCTGCAGGGGGCCAATGTGCACCAGGACCACGCCGGGTGGGGGGATGCCGTGACGGATGCCGGGGCCCGCCGTGATGTACGGCTGATGAAGAACGCCGGGTTTAATTTCATCCGCGGCTCCCATTACCCTCATTCCCAGGCTTTTCTGGATGCTTGCGACCGGGAGGGCATGTGCATGCTGAATGAAGGCATTTTCTGGGGAATGGGCGGGTTCAAGGAGCATGACAGATACTGGAATTGCGATGCCTATCCTGCGGAAAAGAAGGATCGTATTGCGTTTGAGGAAAGCTGCATGCGCCAGGTGAGGGAGATGGTGCTTCAATTCCGCAATCATCCTTCCATCGTCATCTGGAGCATCAGCAATGAACCGTTTTTTACCAGGCATGCGCCGGAGGCCAGGGCTTTGTGCAACAGGCTCATTACCTTGGTGAAGGAGTTGGACCCGACGCGCCCCGTGTGCGCCGGGGGCGGGCAGCGCGGAAATTTTGACAAGCTGGGGGACATGGCCGCCTTTAACGGGGACGGTTCCCATGTGAAGACGCCCGGCAGGCCCAGCATGGTGACGGAGTATGGTTCCGTGAGCTGCCGGAGGCCGGGGGCGTATGCGCCGGGCTGGGGGGATATGAAGAAGGATAAGGAAGCGGGGATTCGCTATCCCTGGCGCGTGGGAGAGGCGGTCTGGTGCGGCTTTGACCACGGCAGCATCTGGCCTTCCGGAGGGCGCATGGGCATTGTGGATTACTTCCGCATTCCCAAGCGGGCCTGGTACTGGTACAGGAATGCGTTGAGGAATATTCCTCCTCCGGAGTGGCCTGTAGAGGGGACTCCGGCACAGGTGAAACTGTCCGCGGACAAGAAGGTTATCAGCCCGGCGGACGGCACGGACGACGTGCATGTGACCGTGAAAGTGGCGGACGCCGCCGGAAGGCAGATATCCAATGCCGTGCCGGTGACGCTTACGGTGGTATCGGGTCCCGGGGAGTTCCCTACCGGCAAAAGCATTACGTTCACGCCCGGAACGGATATTGATTTGATTGACGGCTGTGCGGCGATTGAGTTTCGGTCTTATTATGCCGGGAAGACAGTGATCAGGGCGTCTTCTCCCGGATTGAAGGGGGATAGCCTCCAAATCGTTTGCCGGAATGCTCCGGCTTACGTAGCGGGCAGGAGCGCGGAAACGCGGGAAAGGCCCTACAAGCGTTTTAGCGCAAAGGAGAGGGATATCCAGCTGGCGCGGTACGGACGGCCCGAATCCGGAGAGAAAGCCAATTTGGCTGTATTGAGGCCCTGTTCCGCTTCCTCCGGATTTCAGGAGGCGATGAAGGCTTCCGACGGTGACGATGTTTCTGCATGGCATCCGTCCGTGGAAGACAAAGCGCCGTGGTGGCAGCTGGACATGGAGTTTGAATTCCGCCTGGACCGGGTGGAGGTGAAGGCAGCCGGAAGCTGGAAGGGGCCGGCTCCCTCGGTTCAGGTCAGCAGGGACGGAAATAGCTGGAAGGACATTAAAGCCGTTTTGCGCAAGGATGGGACGGAGCTGACCGCAATGTGTCCGGAAGGGACCGGCGCCAGGTACGTACGCATCCGCCTGTCTCCGGGGCAGGGAATTGCGGAAGTGGCCGTATGGCCGGCGGATGCGTCATGAGGGATCCCGTTTTTCCGGAACAGGAGGCTTTTTTCTGTTACTGCGCGTACCGGAGTTTCCGGCGTCCTCTTCCGCCCGCTGGCGGCGCAGTTTATCCCAATAGGCCAGGCGTTTGTTGATTTCCCGTTCAAAACCCCGTTCCGGCGGCCTGTAGAACTGGCGGCGGGGCATGTTGTCCGGAAAGTAGTTTTGCCCGGAGAAAGCGTCCGGCGTGTCATGATCGTATGCGTAATTCTTTCCATAGCCCAGTTCCTTCATTAGTTTGGTGGGCGCGTTGAGGATGTGTGCCGGGGGCATCAGGGACCCGTATTCCCGTGCCGCTTTCCGTGCCGCTCCCCACGCGGTGTAGGCGCTGTTGGATTTGGGGGCGCAGCCCAGGTAGATAATCAGTTCAGCAATCGCCAGCTCTCCTTCCGGAGAGCCCAGGCGTTCATAGGTGTCCCACGCGGCAATGGCCATTTGAAGTGCGGCAGGGTCCGCCAGACTGATATCCTCCATGGCGAAACGGGTCAGGCGGCGCAGGAGGTAGAGAGGATCCTCCCCGCCCTCGAGCATGCGTGCGGCCCAGTACAGGGCTGCGTCCGTATCCGACCCCCGCAGGGATTTATGCAGGGCGCTGATGAGATTGTAATGGCCTTCCCGGTCCTTGTCGTAAACCGGGGCTCGCTGCTGGACAATTTTCAGCAGTGCGTCCGTGCCCAGCATTTCATCGGGCTTGCAGAGGTCAAAGACGCTTTCCATCAGGTTAATGAGGTAGCGGCCGTCTCCGTCTGCCAGTTCTATCAGGGTGGCGCGCGCTTCCGGCGCGAGCGGCAGTTCACGCTGAAGAAGGGTTTCCGCCCGTTCAATGATGCTTTCCAGAGCCGGGGCGTCCAGGGAGTGCATGACGAAGACTTTGCAGCGGGAGAGGAGGGCGCTGTTCAGTTCAAAGGAGGGGTTTTCCGTAGTGGCCCCCACCAGCGTAACGGTTCCGTTTTCCACATATGGCAGAAAACCGTCCTGTTGGGCGCGGTTGAACCGATGTATTTCATCCACGAACAGGAGGGTCCCATGGCCGTATTCCCTGCGCCTGGCCGCTTCGTCAAAGGCTTTTCTCAAATCCGCCATGCCGGAGAAGACGGCGGAGAGAGCTGCGAAATGCATGGACGTGCGCGTCGCCAGAATGCGCGCCAGCGTGGTTTTCCCGCAGCCGGGCGGCCCCCATAGGATAAAGCTGGTCATCTTGCCGGAGTCCGCCATGAGCCGGAGAGGTCCTCCTTCCCCCAGCAGATGATCCTGGCCCATGATGTCTTCCAGTGCGGACGGCCTCAGGCGGTCCGCCAGAGGGCGGTCCGCCAAGGCGGAGAACAGGCCCGGGATGTCGTCTTTTTTCATGATGCCCATCATACGCCGCCGGTAAAAGGAAGGCAAGGGGAGCCTGCTGGCATTTCAGGCGGCCCGGCACGACGGCACTTCGTGGAGAGGATGTTGCACCCGGTTTTGACGGGTGGAAGAGAAACTGGGGAGAAAAGGAAAGATTCCTGGGAAAAACAGTGTATATTGAACATGATGTTCAGACATGTTTCCCATGTGTTTCTTTTTCTGTTTTCCGGCTTATGCGGCACGGCCGTGAATGCTCAGGATCAGATAATACCCCGGCCCGTGTCCGTGAAGGTAGAGGCCAAGGGGGCGGCAACGCCCGTGAAGCTGGATGAAGGAATGCGCATTATATGCAAGGAGAAGGACGGGGAGTTCCGGCGCCAGGCTCACTTGTTGCAGCAGTTTTTGTCACGCGGAACCGGATTGGCTCTGGACGGGGCTGGCGGTACGGGAATAATCCGCGTTGTGAAGGACGCTGCCCTGAAGCAGTACGGGCCGGAGGCATACCGTTTGGAAGCGGCTCCCGGAAATATCGTCATCAGCGCCGCGACCCCCAAAGGAGTTTATTATGCGGGGCAAAGTCTGGCGCAGATGCTGCCTGCCGCCTTTTTCAACAATGATGCGGACAAAAAGAGCGTAAGTTGGAATGTAGCGGAGAAGCCTTTTTCCATATTGGATTATCCCCGTTTTGCCTGGCGAGCCTTCATGCTGGATGAAGCACGGCATTTTTTTGGAGAGGAGGAGGTGAAGAGGCTGATTGACCAAATGGGGCTCCTGAAAATGAATGTCCTGCACTGGCATTTGTCGGATGATGCCGGATGGCGCATCCAGATTAAAAAATATCCCAAACTGACATCCGTGGGAGGCAAGAGGAGAGATACGGAGATAGAGACGTGGGGAAGCGGCAAGTATGAAGGCAGGCCCCATGAAGGCTTTTATACGCAGGAACAGGTCAGGCGCATTGTCCGGTATGCGGCCGACAGGAATATAACGATTGTTCCTGAAATAGATATTCCGGGCCATTCCGCCGCCGCCATCGTTTCCTATCCGGAGTTGAAATTGTCCGCCAGGCCTCTCGCGGAAGTGCCCGTGAGTTTCAATGACGGAGCGGCGTTTGATCCCACCAGCGAACGTACCTACCAGTTCCTGGGAGACATCATGACAGAGCTGGCTTCCCTCTTTCCCGGAGGTATCATTCACATCGGCGGTGACGAGGTGCGGTACAAAAAGTACTGGGAAGGCGTGCCCCACATTGAGGCGTTCATGAAGAAAAAAGGCATTAAGACTTTTCCCGACCTTCAAATCATGTTTACGAATCGGATTTCCGGCATGCTGGCTGGGATGGGGCGCCGGATGATGGGGTGGAATGAAATACTGGGGTCCGACGTGCACAATGATGGCGGCCGGGGAGCTGCGCTCGGCAAGCTGGATGCAAATGCTATCATTCATTTCTGGTATGGGTCCGATAAAATTGCCGCCAAGGCGATCAGGGAAGGCCGCCAGGTGGTGAATTCCACTTCCCACATGACTTACATTAACAAAGGATATGACAAGCTCCCTCTGTCCAGGTCCTATTCTTTTGAGCCCGTTTTTGCGGGATTGAACCCGGAGCAGCAGAAGAATGTCATCGGGCTGGGCTGCCAGGTCTGGACGGAATGGATTGCGGACGTGGAGAAACTGCACCGTCATGTATTTCCCCGTATTGCCGCTTATGCGGAGACGGGGTGGACCCGGAAGGAGGATAAGAATTTTCAGGATTTCCGGAGGCGTTTGACGGGGTATGAAAAAATTCTGGATGCCCAGGGCATCCGGCACGGTGAAAAGGAGTAGTTGAAAAATTCGCCGCCGGGGATGAAGCGTCCTGGCTGAGTCAACAGTAAACCCGCTTGTTACTTGGTTAAGGATTCGGGAGAGTTCCTGTCAATGGCTTCTTTGAGGCGTTCCGCCCGCTCCTGCATGTTTTCCAGAATTTTCAGAATATAAGAACGCGTTGTAGCCGAGTGTTCCGCTCCGCGTACGAAGGAAAGCCCCCGGTACAGTCCTACCGTTTCCAGGCGGAGATTCATATCTTCTCCGGACAGGTCTTCACTGGAGGGAGGAGGATAATTGGAAGCGGGGCCGTTCAGGGACTTCATCTGCATGGTATCCATATTAAGCAGGCAGCTTTGTATTCCGTTAGTGAAAATCAGGCTGCCCTGACGATGCTTGTCCTCCGGCCACAGCCTGTAAATGGTAACGGCGCTTCTCCCCCCGGGATTGATCAAAATGGCGGGGAAAACGTGTTTGCCGCCACCCTTTTTCCGGACGGTCGCGTCAAAATCGCATTCTCCGGAAAACCTGGTCGTGACACGGGAGGAGATGCATACTTCAAAAGGTACTTCCGGCGGCAGGGGAATCATGGTGGCGGCAGACAGGGGTGACCCCGGAGGGAGTTCCGGAATCGGGAAGGGAAGCGTAATGATGTCAATGGCGCAGCTGATGATGCCGATGATGGCGAACAGCAGGATGCCTTTGTTCCGGAGCTGGGCTGACATCATTTTTCCATATTCCTCCGGATAATGCCTGCCTGCGGATGGTTCCTGCTGCAGGTAATAGCCGGTCAGGCGTGAAATAACGGCCAGAGCGGCAGCCATGGCTGCCAGCCAAGCCAGGGCAAAAGCCAGATTTTCCGCTATGGGAATTGTGGTGAAAAAGCCGAATGTTCCAATAATGACCGCCGTCAGCAGGAGAAAGACGGCCAGGAAGGTTATGCAACCTAAAGGGGCCGTGGAGACGGGAATCCAGAAACTGCTGCGTTTGCCGAGGGCTCTCAGAATCAGGATGGCAATGCAAAAAGAGAAGATGGCCAGCGTTGAATAAAAATGTTGAAACAGATAATCGAGCATGGCATGCGGGAAAAACTTGGATAGGCAAGCGGGGAGCGATTCCATGCCGGTTTCCTGAAAAATATCCGGAAGCAAGCAGTTTTGCGCCGCGAAACGATAGAAGCCGAATGTTGAACTCCTTTATTATTTTAGCCTTTTTCCATCCTTGCCTGCAAGATTTTTTGTTTACCTGTTTCTTTCTATTTGTTTTTGATATGTTTAAAAAGCATTGTCCCATAAGAAAATATGGGAAAAAACCGACTCCATTTTCATTCAGTGAAAAAGATGCGGTTTTCTATAAGCGGAGGATTCCGAAATGGTAAAACTGTGTGTTATGGATAAGGGAAAAAGAGTATTCCTGCCATGGAAATGTTTTTTCCCGTTTATGAATGAAACCGCTGCGCCGTCTTTCCCTTCATCCTTTTCAAGAGACCGGGCGGGGAGAAGAGCCCCAGCCGGATGTTTACCTGCAAGAGCGTGGGGCAGACAGATCCGGCCGGGTTGATGAGGAAAAACGCTTCCCTGAAGAAACTGCTACCGCTGTTCCGGCTTTGCCGGCACTTTCCTGAGTTTCGCGAAGCGGGGCAGGGAACATTCCTTTTGCATGGCCGTTTCTCCCTGGATCAGGGGAAGAACGTAATCAATGAACGGCTGTTCCACGCCATTGCTGCGGGCGTTGATCCATTCGCGGGGAACAAGTTTTTCCACATTGGCCACTTCTTCCAGACCTATCAATTTAGTCTTGCAGGAATAAATGCCGTTCTCCGTGATTCGTTCAAAGGCTACCATTTTATCCGTCTGGCCGGAAACGGCGGCTTCCACGGCGGCTTTTCCCGCCATATACGCTTCATCGATATCCGTCTTGGAGGCTACATGGGAGGCGCAGCGCTGGAGGAGTGAGAGTTCAATGCTTCTGACTTTGGCCCCGGTTTGTCGCTTGACGGATTCCGCAAGCATGGCTCCCAGGCCTCCCAGCTGCGTATGGCCGAAGACGTCCCTGTCTCCGGATTCCGCAACAAAGCGGCCGTCTGCATACTGCACGCCTTCCGAGACGGCGACCATGCAGCTGCCGTTCTGCCTGTAAATCCGGTCCACATCCTGCCAGAATTCCTCCATGCGGAAGGGAACTTCCGGCAGGTAAACCAGGTCCGGACCTGCTCCCGCATACGTGGCCAGGGCTGCGGATCCGGCCAGCCAGCCGGCGTGGCGGCCCATGATTTCCACAATGGTGACGCGTCCCTTGTCGTACACGCGGAGGTCCTGGTGAACTTCCATGCAGGAGGTAGCGATAAATTTGGCGGCAGAGCCGAAGCCGGGGCAGTGGTCCGTGCCGTGAAGGTCATTGTCAATGGTCTTGGGAATTCCGATGACGCGGCATTCGTAACCGGACTGCTGCATGAATTTGGATATCTTGTTACAGGTATCCATGGAATCGTTGCCTCCGTTGTAGAAAAAGTAGCGTACGTCGTATTTTCTGAAAATTTCCAGCAGACGGCGGTAATCCGTATCATCCACGGACGGGGCTGCCATCTTGTAGCGGCAGGAACCCAGGGCAGATGCCGGGGTATATTTGAGCAATTCCAATTCTCCGGGGTCTTCCCGGGCCATATCGAACAGGCGTTCTTTGAGCACTCCCTCAATCCCGTTGGCGGCTCCCAGCACGCGCGTGACCTGTTCGCTTTGCAGGGCGGACTGAATGGCTCCCAGTGCGCTGGCGTTGATGACGGCGGTGGGGCCGCCGGACTGGCCGATGATGCATGCTCCTTTCAATGGGTTCATGGGCAATAATGGATGAGAGAGTTGTGTTGCGCCCCCTTTCAACGGCGTTGGAGGCAGGGAATGAAATGATAGTCAAACCTATCCGCAGCCCGGAGGGATGTCAAACATTATTGGTTTTCCGGATGGGGCTGCCGGGGCTGGAGAAAGTGGGGAAGAAAAAAGAGCAGGGGTGTCAGTTTTTTTGTCCCCAGAGCTTTTCCAATGCGGAGGCAAAGCGTTCTCCCAGGACTAGAACTCCATGCGTGCCCAGATGGACGGTATCCGTGGGATAGGGGGTGCGGAAGTCCATGCTGCGCAGCTGGAGATCATCTGCGGGGACATAAACCGCATTGTTGACGGAGAGGGAGGTACGGGATTCTTCCGCCACATCCTTTTGCCCCTGCCGCACTTTTTCCCTGCCCGGAAAACGGGCCAGAGCGGGCACGGGAAGAACGCTGCCGTAGATAAAGGCCAGACCGGGGGCTTCCAGATCCGCTCTGATGCGTTTAATCAGGTTGTTCAGGTTGGCGCCGTAAGACAGAGCGTTTTTGATGCCGGCAATGTCCCTTGCGTCTCCTTCCCCCTGTTGCCACACCATGGCTTTCAGGACAGGAGCATGTCCCTGCTTTTTCAGGGCTTCCATTCCGTTGCGGACGGTACGGAGCAATTTGACGTATTCTTCCCCCTGCTTATCCTGAGAAGTTTTTCCTGGGTTCCATTGCCGGAAAAGGTTGCTTCCGCTCCGGGCGTGCTTGATGATGGCCCATTTTTTTTGCGGGAATTTTTTCTGCAACGCTGTTCCCAGGCTTAGTTCCACGCCAAAACGGTCGGGGGATTCGGATGCCGGGCTCAAGGGAACAAGCTGTTCTGCCGGTTCTGTCCCTTTGAGGGAGCCGGAATAGTACAGAAGAATCCGTTTATCCGTTTTGAAGCAGGGAGGAATGTTGTTGACGTACCCTTGCCCTGTGGCGTTTGACTGTCCGCCGATAAGGATGACGTTGACTTCATCCGCATGCAGGGGTGGCGCCGGAAAGACCGTCAGGGAGCAAAGCAGCCATGAAAAGAGGAAAAAACGTGCAGAGCGTGGAAGTACGGAAACAATCATGGCGGGGATATCCCTGATACGTTTCCCGAAAGAAGATTCTGTCTTCTGCAGGAATTCTTCTTTGCCTGCTGCCAGGATATTTGACTGTTGATGTTTTCCTGTTCCCTTGATTCTTTCCTTTCCGGAAAAAGGCATTATGCGGAAGGTGCGTGCAGGGAAACGGATTGGCCGGGGTATATTTCCGGAATGACGGAAATGCTCTTGATATTTTTTCCGGCTGTCAGGGAGCGGAGCATCCGTATGAGCTTGTGAACCGTTTTTGTCTGGTTCTCTTCATAATAGGTGATCGTGGGCAGCAGGCGTTCCATGAAGGGTTCATACGTCAGGCTGACCAGGCTGAGCTGATCCGGAATGCTCAGCGAACGGGCTTCCACCCAGGAAAGGATGGGAACGATCTGGTTGCCCCGTGTGGCTACCAGGGCGGACATATCCGGATGTTCTTTAAACGCTTTGGCCAGGTATTCAAAGAAGAGAGGCGTTTCAAACGGGGTGGGAACCAGGATGGGATTCCATCCCTGTTCCGCAAAGCTGAAAAAACCTTTTTGCATGAGCTGGTGGCCCTTCAACGGATCAGGAGGCAGGCACAGGCCTACCGTTCGGTGCCCCTTGTTCCAAAGGTGCTGCGCCGCATGATGCGTGGTGGCCGCCCAGTGGCGGTCCAGATAGGGAAGGTTGCTGCTCTGGTAGGAGGTGCCGCGCACAATGCAGGGGATGCGGTGCGTCTTGAACCAGAGCTGGGTTTGCTCCGAGGAACGGTGAAGTATCCAGCAGACGCATTCGGATTTGGTAACAAGCTTGGCAAGCCTCTTGTCCGGGTTATTGCCTAAGATCCAGGGAGCTTCAAAGATACGGACGCTGATGCCGTCTTCCTCCAGAATTTTGGAGATGGTATATATCTCCGCCAATACGCTTTGAGCCAGCCTTTTGAGGGGCTGGGGCGTCAGAAATCCGAGAATTTCTTTTTTTTCCTGAACCGGATGGCAGAAGATATTTTTAACCGTTTCTTCTTCCGTAGTTTTCAGGATGCGCCTCGGAACCTTGATGCGTGGGGGGGCAATCCATGCATCCCTTTCCAGAAGGGCCAGGGCCTTTCTGATGGTTTCCCTGCCTACGGATAACCTGTGCCCGAGTTCTCTTTCTCCGGGCAGGATATTGACCAGGCTGCCGCTGAGAATCATCTGTTTGATTTTATTGGCTACTGTTTCAACCAATGAAGAAGCTGGCAACGAAGTCATACTCTTGTATATACGTATCGCATTGCGTGAATTCGAGCCAATTGTAGGGATTGCCTGCCCCGCAGAATCCAAAAGGAGAGCTGGTGTTGTTGCAAGTTGTTGATATTCTGTAAATCGTTTTAGGATTTAAGCTACTGGTCTTTTTTGATGAGGTAAAGTGGGCGGATAATGTATAAATGATATGGTGTTATCAATGCATTACATTCCTGAGCGGTACGGCTGCAGGTGGTTTGTAATTATTTCTTAATTCATTTAAGATAAATATTTTATTGCGTATTTTGTTGGGCGGAGCCATTTCTTATTCTCCATTTTCTCACTTTCCCCCAATTTCCGCCAGGAAATGTGCACGTATCGGCATGGATGACTTTTCTCCCGTTTCCGGCACTAAATCTGCTTGATGAAAGTGAATACCATACCGGGCGCATCCTATGCGCTGACTTGTACGGCTGCGTGTACTATCCATGCGCTTCTTAGCGACGCTTCTTCTCTGGTTATCCTGGAAACGGAAAACCCCGGACAATATTTTTTTATAGCTCCCACTGATACAATAGAGGTATCAGACGAACACGCCCTGGTGACACAAACTTTTAAAGCAGCCGCTCCGGGATTGTCTGCCCGCAGCGGCATAAGGCCGGGAGTAAATGCTGATTTAAAAAATCCGACGGTGGAAAAAGCGGTATGAACCATTTCTTTTTTCTGATTGCCCGCGATTAAGCGCAGCGCTCATGAGCAATCCGGTCAAAAGGTTGTTTGTCCATGGTTTTTCGAACCTTTACGGGGAGCGGGACTTCACCGCCAGATCATTGTCTGACGCGGACTGGGTGCGGAAGTCCGTCTCATTCCTTCCTGAAATTACTACGGGGAAGTCTCTTTGAGAAATGAAGCGTTATCGACTGGTAATAGAAAACCCTGGGAGCGTTTAGCTACCAGGGTTTATTGATTGGTACCGCCGGTGGGACTCGAACCCACACTCTTTTGGAACTCGATTTTGAGTCGAGCGCGTCTACCATTCCGCCACGACGGCACGTGAAGCGAAAGAATTAAGAGGCAAGAGAGCCGGAGAGTCAAGAATTTCCTGTGGAATATGGTGAGCTGCTGAAAAAACGGAGGGATTTTCCTGCGGATTCCCTCCGTCATGTTTCCGGATGGAAATAAGTGTTAGGAATGAGCAGTGCACGGCCGCGTTAACGCTTTTTTGCGTCCCTTCTCACGCCGCCAATTCCCAAAATGCTCGCACCTCGCATCCTCGAATCCCCTGCGTATGCACATAGCGCGTCTGCAACAGCGTCCCGTCCCGATGCCCCATCGCCGCCTGCAAACGCCCCCAATCGTGAAACATCTTCGCATGATACGACGCAAAGGTATGCCGCAGGACGTCCTGACGCCATGTCTGAAAACCCGCTGCCGAGCGCAAAGCGCGCCACCGCCTGTTCCAATCTGGCGGACAGATGAAAACCGACTCCCTCTCTGCCCCCTGCGGATAATAACTCCTCAACCATGCCAACACGGAGCGAGACAGCGGCACCTGCCGACCGCCGCCCGTCTTGCTCTGCCTCGGGCGAATCCGCACCTCCCCCTCCTCCCAATCCACATCGCCCCAGGTCAAACGCCGCACCTCATACGGACGAATCCCGCCGTAAAGCATCATCGCCACGCCCGCCGCACAGGGGGAAAACTCCTCCCTCTCTGCCGTCCGCAGCAGGCGGCGCACTTCCTCGATACGGAGGGGGACGATCTCCCGCTCCGTCACGCGCGGCACATCCACCAGCCGCACGGGATTATGCGCACACCAGCCTTTCTTCCACGCCACCGTGAACACTCCCGAGAGAATCGCCCGCGCATGACGACGTTGCGAGGGTGAAAGAAAGACTTTCTCCAACACAGCCGCACAGTCCGCCGTCGTCATCGAGCGCATGGGACGCGCCGCCAGATCGGGCACATCTCGCATCATCCTCTGCGTGAAGGAGCGGATATCGCGCAGGGTGAGCGCCGAACGGTCGGCCTTGACGCGCAGGGTTTCTGCCACGGCTTTGGAGAAGGAGACCGTTTGCGTGGCGAGATGCTCGGCTTCGCACCCCAAGGCGATGACGCGGCGGCAGTGAAGGAGCAGAGCTTCTTTCTTTCTTACGGAAGAGCCTCCGCTTCCTTCGACCAGCTCCAGCATGAGACGAGCAACATCGGTGAGGGAGAAGGGGAGAGAGGCGAGGAGGGCAAGGGCGGTGCTAGCGTCGGTGTTCATGGCAACAGGATAAATAATACTCTTCATCAAGCCCAAAATAACGAAACTTGTCAAAAACATGGAATGGAACGGTAGTTATGCCTGTATGACAAGAAAAAAATGAGAAGAATTTTCTTCCTTTTTTCTTGTTTCTTTGTCTGGCTCAATAATATAATATATTGAGAATCAAAACATTGAAGTTAAGAGCATTATTTATACTCTACTTCCCTCGATGAAACATCGAGGGAATGAGGCTTCGGGAGAGACGCAACTCGATGCCTCCCTTGTGGCTATTCTCCTCGCCGACCGTTCGAGCGGCGCTTTCATCCGCTGGGCCTGCAACGCCTACACTACCCACGGCGAGTCCTATGCGGCGGATCAAGAGATCTACCCCCATCAGGTGCATCTGATTCAGGAGCGCACCCGCAAGACGCAGGAAGAACAGCGCGACCGCACCAAAAAATCCGCCGAAGTCTTTACCCCTGCTTGGCTGTGCAACGCCATGATCAACGCCCGCGATGCCGTTTACTTCGGGCGGGAGGAGGTCTTTAACCGTATGGAGGCTCCATCGTGGACGCCGACGCGCAAGACGATTGACTTTCCGACGACAGCATCTGGCCGCCGTCTCGCGTGGGAGCGTTATATCGATGCCCGCTGTCTGGAAATCACCTGCGGCGAAGCCCCCTTTCTCGTCTCGCGCTACGATGCCGCCGACGGTCGCCCCATCCCCTTGGCGGAGCGCATCGGCATCCTCGACCGCAAGTTGCGTATCATCGGCGAGCATACCTGCACCGCAGAGGACTGGTTTCACTGGGCAAAACGCGCCCTCGAAAGCGCCTACGCTTACGAATACCAGGGCGACAGCCTCTTTCTCGCCCGTCTCAATCTTTTTCTGAGCATTAGCGAGTACCACCGTCACCTGTGGAAACGCCCCCTCAACCGACACCAACAAGAGGAAGTTGCCCGCATCCTCTCGTGGAATCTCTGGCAGATGGACGGCCTGACGGCGACGACTCCCTTTGCCACGGAACAGGGGAAGCCCGAGGATTCCTTATTTGATTTTTACGCCATCACAGCCGAAAGGCGCCCCCTCCGTAGCCTCATCCGCGACTGGCGCGGCAAAAAAACGATTCGATTCTCTGAACTCAACCTATCCACCACCATGAAATTTGATTTTGTCATCGGCAATCCGCCGTATCAGCTGGAAACCGCCAATAAATCCCTTTCCAACGGACAATTGCCAAGTAAAAGCATTTTTCATCATTTTCAGCTGAGCGCGGATCAGATTTCCTCCGGTCTTACCGTCTTGATTTATCCTGGAGGGCGATGGATTCAGCGTTCCGGAAAAGGAATGGCGGATTTCGGCTTACAACAAATCAATGACAGCCGTTTACAAACCTTGTATTATTACCCCGACAGTACCGATCTCTTCCCTGCACAAGTTGCCGAAATTGCGGACGGCATCTCCATTGTGGTCAAAAATGCCCACAAGACGACCCCAAGCTTCCGCTACTTCTATATGCGGCGCGGAGAAAAAACAGGTGTCGAGCTGGAGCCTCCCGGCGAAAATATCCTTCCTCTAGACCCACGCGACGGAGCCGTTGTCAGGAAAATCGAGGATTTTGTTCAAAGAAACAAGTTGCCTTATTTGAACGATAATGTGCACTCAAGAAATCTATTTGGAATTGAGAGTAATTTTGTCGAAAAAAATCGAGATCAGGTTCGCCTCTATCAAGAAGGGGATGCGGTAGATTGCGAGACGGAGATCAAGCTATATGCTAATGACCGAGCCGGGAAAGCTGGCAGAACGACATGGTTTGTTGCACCAAGAAGCATTATTCAGACGAATGAGGCTTACATCTCCAAATGGAAGGTTGTTGTTTCCAGTGCAAACGCCGGGGGACAAAAGAGAGATTGGCAGTTGGAAATCATCGACAATCAATCGGCATTCGGTCGTTCGAGGGTTGCTCTTTCTTCTTTTGAAACGAAGCAGGAAGCGGAGAATTTTTACCACTATGTGAAGAGCTATATTATTCGCTATGCCTTCCTGATGACGGATGAAGCTCTGACAACTTTGGCGCTGAAAGTGCCGGATATGTCAGATTATACTTCTGACAACAAGTTAATCGACTGGTCGCAGGATATTGATAGTCAGTTGCAGAAGCTCATGTCCCTCAGTGATACTGAGTTTGAATACATCAAAAACACGGTGCAGAGTGTACGAGCCTAAAAGGAGAATCCATCCATGAACACCATCAACATCCGAAGCACGAAGAAGGTTGAGCCGAAGTGTTACGCCTACACGACTCCAGAGGTGCAGCGGCACGAGGGCTGGACGAAGATTGGCTACACCGAGCAGGATGATGTCGAGGTGCGCATCCGCCAGCAGACGCAGACGGTGGATGTGCGCTATTGCCTGGAATGGCACGAGTCGGCGCGTTTTGCCGACGGGACGGTGTTTCACGATAAGGCGTTTCATCGTTACTTGGGCAAGAAGGAGGTGGAACGCGAGGGGAATTCGGAGTGGTTTCATCTTGTGCCCGAGGTGGCGCATGGTCATTTTCGGGAGTTTACCCGCAATCGCGGGGTGTTGCAGACGCCGGGTGCGGTGCCTTATGTGTTGCGGGCGGAGCAGGCGGAGGCGGTCGAGCGGACGCGGCTCTATATGGCGAGCCACGCGGGGCAAAGCCCGGAGTTTTTGTGGAATGCCAAGCCGCGTTTCGGCAAGACTTTGGCGGCGTATGATTTGTGCAAGCAGATGGGTGCGCGGACGGTGTTGATTGTGACGAATCGTCCGGCGATTGCTCATTCGTGGTACGATGATTATGTGCGTTTTATGGGGACGGAGTCGGGGTATTATTTCATCAGTGGGGCGGATGCTCTGCGGGGCTTGCCCCATGTGCTGGAGCGCGCGCAGTTGCCGAGTGATGCCGAGGGGTATATCGAGTTTGTGTCTCTGCAGGATTTGAAGGGTTCTCTGTATTTCGGCGGGGAGTTCGATAAGTTGGAGCATGTGCAAAAGTTGACCTGGGATCTGCTGATTGTGGATGAGGCGCACGAGGGGGTGGATACGTACAGGGCGGATGTGGCGTTCGAGCAGATTGCGCGTCGGGCGACGCTGCATCTGTCGGGGACGCCTTTTAAGGCTTTGGCAAATGAAAAGTTCGAGGAGAAGGCGATTTTCAACTGGACCTATGCCGATGAACAGCGCGCCAAGAGGGAGTGGCAGGAGGAGGCGGAGGAGGAAAATCCCTATGCCGCCTTGCCGCAGTTGCACCTTTATACGTACCGGATGTCTGAGGTAGTGCGCGATCGCCTGAAGCAGGGGGCTGATTTTGACGATGACGGCGAAAATGAGGCCTATGCTTTTGACTTGAATGAGTTTTTTGCCACGAAGAGTGACGGTTCGTTTAAGTACGATGAGGCGGTGGAGAGGTTTTTGGAGGCTTTGGCAGGGCAGGAGAAGTTTCCCTTTTCGACGGAGGCTTTGCGCCGCGAGGTGAAGCATAGTTTCTGGCTGTTGGACCGCGTGGACAGCGCCAAGGCGTTGGCGAAGAAGTTGAAGGCGCATCCCGTCTTCCGCGAGTACGAGGTGGTGGTGGCGGCTGGCGATGGCAAGACGGATGCGGAGGAGGAGGCGACATCGACGCTCAAGTCCTTGGATAAGGTGCGCACGGCGATTCGTGCCCACGAGAGGACGATTACGCTTTCCGTCGGGCAGTTGACGACGGGGGTGACGGTGCCGGAGTGGACGGCGGTCTTGATGCTGAGCAATGTGAAGAGTCCGTCGCTGTATATGCAGGCGGCGTTCCGGGCGCAGAATCCCTGCCTGTTCGTGGAGGGGGACGAGTTGCGGCGCAAGGAGAATGCGTATGTGTTTGATTTTGAACCGGCGCGGACGCTGGTGATTTTTGAGCAGTTCGCCAATGACCTGTGTTCGGCGACGGTGAGTGGCGGAGGCGATGGGGAGACGCGCAAAAGGCAGGTGCGCGAGTTGCTGAATTTTTTCCCCGTCTATGGGGAGGATGAGGAGGGGGAGATGGTGGCTCTGGATGCGGAGAAGGTGTTGTCCGTGCCGCGCAAGATTCATGCCGTCGAGGTGGTGCGCCGTGGGTTCATGAGCAATTTCCTGTTCCAGAATATCGGGAATATTTTCTCGGCGCCGCGTCAGGTGGCGGATATCCTCGGGCAACTGCCGACGGTGAAGGAGCAGAAGCCGTCCAAGGCGAAGGAGGGCGGTCAGGAAGAGGGCGGTTTGTTGGACGGCGCCGCGGATTTGCCCCTGAATGAAAAGGGTGAAGTGGTGTTGCCCTTGGATGAATTGACCCGTAAGACAGGGGAGCTTTTCGGGGATAAGATATACAGCGACAATGTTGTGACGCAAACGAAGATCGATGAGGTCTCGACGAGTAACGCGCCGGATAAGAAGGCCGCACAAAATTTAGTGACGATATTGGTGGATACTGTGGTGAACCCCACCCTGCAGGATGCCAAGACGCACTATGGCGATGAGATGAGTAGAGCGTCTGAACATCGTCTCAAAAAGCAGTTGCAGAATCAGGCGACGGTCGCGGTCGGCAAGGCAGCGACGACGCACAAGAAGAATCGCCACGAGACGGAGAAGGCAAAGAAAAGGGCTCTCGACGAGGCGCATGCCAAGGGGCAGAGTGAGGCCGAGGTTCAGGCGATTCAGGATCGTTTTGATGCCGAGCAGAGGGAGAATGAGCGTCGGTATCGAGAGGAGTTGAAGGAGGCAGCGGCAGAGATTGAGAAGAAGGCCAAACAGGCTGTGGTGGATACGGTGGAAACCGAGAAGGTTACCAGGAAGAAGGAGGCGATTGAAGAGGATATTCGCGGTCATTTGCGTGGCTTTGCGCGGACGATCCCCGCCTTTTTGATGGCGTATGGCGACGAGAATACCTGTCTGGATAATTTCGATACGATTCTTCCCGATGAGGTCTTTAGAGAGGTAACGGGGATTTCTTTAGAGCAGTTCCGCATCTTGCGCGATGGGTGCGATTACGAAGATGAGGGTGTCCGGAAGCATTTTGACGGTCATTGTTTTGATCCGATTGTTTTTGATGATGCCGTTCAGGAGTTCTTGGCGTTGAAGAAGAAATTAGGCAATTATTTTGATGAGTCGCAGTCGGAGGATATTTTCGATTATATTCCACCGCAAAAGACGAATCAGATTTTCACGCCCAAGCATCTTGTCATGAAGATGGTCGATATGTTGGAGGAGGAGTCTCCGGGCTGTTTCGATGACCCCGACAAGACGTTTATCGACCTCTACATGAAGTCGGGTCTATATGTGGCGGAGATTGTCAAACGCCTTTTCCGCAGCGAGGCGATGAAGGCGCGTTTCCCGCAGGCGGAGGAGCGTTTACGGCATATTTTCGCGCATCAGGTGTATGGCTTGGCGCCGACGGAGATTATTTACCGCATTGCCTGTGCCTTTGTCCTGGGCTTCGACGAGGAGCTGCGCATCGAGCGGCATCATCTCGCGCGCTTCGATGCCTTGCCGGCGGTCAAAGACGGCACGCTGGAGGAGGCTCTGGACAAGATTTGGGAGAGGTGACCGTGATGACGGCCTGGCTTGGGAGGCTTCATGTCTTGCGCCGCTCCCGTTGAATGAGTGGCGCGGCTTAATTTCCGGCATGTTTCTTTGTGTTTCATGTGCGCAAGCCGATGAAAATTCATGGTTGGCGTTTCAGCCTTTTTTCACGGTCAGGGGCAGTCCCGCCACCATGAAGTAGACTTCATCCGCGCTTTTGGCAAGGAGTTGGTTGGCAATGCCCAGCCCGTCGCAGTAGTGGCGCGTTTCCGCATCTGACTGGCTGATGCCCATGCCGGTTTCAGAAGAAACAAGCACCCATGGCACGGGGGATTGGCGGATGAGCTTTTTCAAAGCTTCTATTTCCTCAATCAGCGCTTCCTGGAACGGCTCGTAATCCGTGGGGTCCTTCTGGGCGTACAGGGTATTGGAGGCGAGCAGGGTGACGCATTCCAGAATGACGCCGTCCACTTGGTCCAGCAAGCCGGATTCCCCGACGGCAGAAGCTACATGACGGGGACATTCCAGCGTGAGCCAGCTTTTAGGACGGCGTTCCTGGTGCTTGCGCACGCGGTATTCCATGGAGCCGGCTCCGGGCCAGACTTCCGCCGTGGCGACGTACAGGATTTTTTCCCCGAATCCGGCGGCTATTTGTTCAGCGTATTGGCTTTTGCCGCTTCTGATGCCGCCCAGGACGAGCGTCATGCGTGCGGTATTGGCGTCAGTGTTTGGTGATGTAGCGTTCATGGGATTCCAGCATGGCCTGGTGGGAGTTCAGGAAGTCATCCAGGCTGAAGACTTCCAGCGTAATAAGGGGGGAGAAATGAAGGTCCCACATGGGGTGCAGAATGGCGTCCAGCGTAGCGGCAGGCATGTGGTGCAGGGATTTGTGGTCCCGTTTTTCCAGCCCGTGCAGGTGGCACATGCGTATGTCCGGCAGCCAGAGCGGCAGAAGTTTTTCCGGCCGCAGGCCTTCTTTCCAGACATGGCCTATGTCAAAGCAACGTGAATGGGGTGTAGCGTCTACCAGTTTGTCCAGATAGTCGGTCGGATGGCGTTCCAAATTTTCCAGGGCCAGGCATTCCGGTGCGGGGAGGTGGGGCGTGATTTGTTCCAGACTCCGGAGGATTCGTTCCGTTTCGCGTTCCGTAAGATGGGGGCGCATATCAGGACCGGGAATATGGTCCGTGACCACATGCATGACCCAGGTGTGGGGCTCCAGTTCCCGTGTCAGGTCAATGGCGCGAATGATGTTTTCCGTATAACGGCGGCTTGATTCTTCCGTGGCGAAGCCGCCGTCCGTAGGCAGGTGGACGTTCCAGGTAACCCCGGCATCTGCAGCGATTCCGGCCAGTTCCCGTATTTCCGCAGGGGTAATGAGTTCCTTTCCGCATTCTCCGGCTTCCAGCAGGAGCAGGGCGACATCATCCGCGTAATGGACGCATTCCCTGATGGCGGGCACGTAGTAGTCCGGGATGATGAAGGAGGTGCATCCGATGTTGAGGCCTGGAACACGGCATTTGTGTGGAGTTTTCATAAAGTGCAGAAGGTGAGCAGGACAAGCCATTCCGTACATTCCACGGTACAGCCGAATACATCCCCGGTAACGCCGCCCAGGCGGCGGCGCGCGTATAGAAGCAGGCCCATGGAGCCGGCCAGGGCGGAGAGCAGGGCGTACAGCCCGTTCCATCCTGCCAGAGCGCAGGCAGCCAGGGTGACGGCTGCGGCAGCCAGGGCGTGCCCGGGGCGCGTTCCCTGCTTGAACGCTTCCCCCATGCCTCCAGGCCGTGCGCCCGGAAAGCGCATGGCGATGAATATCTGGCTGCGGGCAAGCAATCCTGCCAGAGCGCACGCCGTGAGCAGAAGTTCCCAGGAGCCGTGGGCCGCCAGAGTCGCCAGGGCGGCTCCCTTGAACGCCAGGTTGAAAAACAGGGCCGTGCCGCCGAAGGTCCCCAGGCGGGAGTCTTTCATGATTTCCAGCCTGCGTTCCCGGGATACTTCAATGGGAAGCCCGTCTCCGCAGTCCGCTACTCCGTCCAGGTGCAGGCCGCCTGTGACGGCTACCCAGCAGGCACAGCCGATAACGCCGCAGACCAGGGGGGGGAAGAGCAGGGTTGCCGTCCAGGTCAGGCCACCCGCAAGCCCCCCCACTACCAGGCCAACCAGCGGTAGCCAGGCGGAAATTCCGTTCAGGTCATTTTGCAGTGGCCACGGCCCTACGGGCAGCCGGGTCAGGAAGCCGAAGGCGGAGCGGATGGTGGTGATGACAGTCATGGATACAGGGAAGAAAGGGTCAGCGCGGAACGGTGATGTCCAGTTCCGGCAGGGTTTTCATTTCAGAAAGTACGCGCGTGGCGGCGTCCAGCAGGGGAAAGAACAGGGCCGCCCCCGTGCCTTCCCCCAGGCAGAGGCCCAGGTCCATGTACATGGTGACGCCGATGTGGTCCATAATGAGCTTATGCCCCGGTTCCGCGGAGTTGTGGGAGCCGATGAAGTATTGCGCCGCTTCCGGGCGAATGCCCTGGGCGATGGCCGCGGCCGCCCCGGCAATGAAGCCGTCAATGACGATGGGAACGCGCAGGGAGGCCGCCCCCAGCATCAGTCCGGCCATGGCTCCTATTTCCGGTCCTCCCACCTTCGCCAGCACGTCGATGGTATCGGAAGGGTCTGGCTTGTTCAGGGCGATTCCCTGTTCGATGAGTTTTATTTTTTTGCGGATGACTTCTCCTCTGACTCCGGAACCGCGTCCCGTCACGGTTTCCACAGGGGTGCCCGTGAGCACGGCCACGATGGCGGAAGAGGGGGTGGTGTTGCCAATGCCCATTTCTCCGGCGGCCACAATGTCCAGCCCTTTGTTTTTTTCTTCACGGGCCATGTCAATGCCCACTTGCAGGCATTCCAGGGCCTGTTCCCGCGTCATGGCCGGCCCCCTGCTGAAGTCGTTGGCGCCGTGCATGACTTTTCTTTTGACCAGCCCCGGCAGGTCGCCGAAGTCGTAATTGACGCCTACGTCCACTACGGAAAGGCGTGCTCCCGCGTTGCGTGTAAAGGCGTTGATCGTGCCTCCGCCCTGAAGGAAGTTGCGGGTCTGGATGTAGGTGACGTCCGTGGATGTCAGGCTGAGGCCGTGGTCGGCAATGTGGTGGTCCGCGGCGAACAGGACTATGGCTTTGTCCTTCAGGCGCGGCGCGGGATTGCCGGTCATGGCGGCAATACGGATGGCCACGGGTTCCAGTTTTCCCAGGGCAAGGGGAGGCTTGGCCAGAATTTTCTGATGTTCCAGGGCCGCTTTTGCGGCCTGTTCGTCCAACGGGGGGATATGCAGTTTGTTCATGATGTTCAGAGGCGGGGGGTGAAGAGAAGAAGGAGAGTGAACGCCAGCGTACCCGTGGCGGCAGTCGTCCACATGAGCCGAATGGCCAGGGCCAGGTCGCTGGCGGAGGCTTTGGTTCGCCCTGTTCCTATCCAGGGGTAGTTTGCAGGAATTCCCTTGTAAGAGACCGGGCCCCCGAGACGGAGGCCCAGCGCTCCAGCGAAGGCCGCTTCGCTCCATGCGGAATTGGGGCTGGCGTGGGCGTTCCGGAAGGCCCACCCCGTGGTGAGCGCCCTCCGGGCGGAGGTTCCTTTCACCATCAGGGCGGAAAAGGAAATACACGGTAAAATAAGGCGTGCGGGGATGAAGTTGAGCGCGTCATCCATGCGTGCGGCAAAGGTGCCGAAGTGTCTGTACCGTTCATTTTTTTTCCCCCACATGGCATCCAGGATGTTGAAAACACGATGCGCCAGCGCGGCGGAAGCCGCCCCGGAGGCGCCTCCTGCCAGGCAGCCTGCTGAGGCCCAGAACAGGGTGGAAAAAACGCCATCCGTCAAGTTCTCCGCCACGCTTTCAATGGCCGCTCTGGCGATGCCGTAGACGTCCATCCGTTCCGTATCCCGTCCCACGATCATGGAGACGGAGTGCCGGGCCTCTCCGGCGTTCCCGCTGCGCAGGGCGTTTTCCACCTTCCGGGCATGCTCGGCCAGGCTGCGCGGGGCCATGCAGATGTAAATAACCAGAACGGACGGAATCCAGGGTGCCCATAGGAAGGGTAACAGGGAAAAGGGAAGGAAGAGCGCCGCGCAGCCGAACCATGCGGCAATGCAGGTTGCCAGCGCGGCCGCCATTCCCGCATGAAAAGTTCCTCCCCACCTTTGCCTCGCCAGTGTTTCCATGCGGAGCGCGCACCGGCCGATCAGACAGACGGGATGGAATCTGTTGGGCGGTTCTCCCGCCAGAATATCCAGCAGGAAGGCCGCAGGCAGGATGAATGGGCACGGGAACATGGGTCAGCGTTTCAGTTGGAGAGCTCGGTAAATGGTTTTCAGGTCCAGATGTTTCCGGACCACGTCCGCCAGACGGTCCAGCGCTCCGTCCAGATCATAGGCGGTGTGCAGGGCTGGGTTGGCTTTCAGCCCTGAATCTTTCCTGACCATGTTGATGAATGCGCGGCGGAATTGGTCTCCGTCCAGCATGCCGTGCAAATACGTGGCCCAGATACGGCCTTTGCCGTAGCCGCAGGGGGAGCCGTCTTCCCGGAACATGACGGGGGGGCTGGATTCTTGATGGCTGGTGACGCCATGGTGGATTTCATAACCTGCGGCGGGAACGGGCAGCGGCGTGTTTGCCCGGCGTACGTTGATCAGGGTTTTGGCTGAAGAGAAGGTGGTGGAAAGTTCCAGCAGCCCCAGTCCTGGCGTGCGCTCCTCCGGGGATTCCATGTGCAGCGGGTCCAGAATGTCCGTCCCCAGCATTTGCAGCCCTCCGCAGACGCCCAGAAGCCACTTTCCCTTTTCGGCATGACGGCGGATGGGTTCTTCCAGCCCGGCGGAACGGAGAGAGGCCAGGTCCGCAGCCACGCTTTTAGTGCCGGGCAGAATGACCAGGTCCGGATTTCCCCATTCCTCCCGTGTCCGCACCTGGCGGAGCCGGACGTCCGGCTCCGCCGCCAGAGGGGCGAAGTCCGTGAAGTTGGAGACGTGGGCGGGCATGACTACGGCCACATCCAGGCAATCCGCATGTTTCCCGTGCTCCCCGTGGCCAGGGGGCAGCGTGGCGCGGTCTTCTTCCGGAATGTTGATGTCCCGCATCATCGGGATGACGCCCAGCACAGGCTTGCCCGTACGGTTCCGCATGTAGCTGTGCGCCGGGGCCAGCAGATCCGGATCTCCTCGAAATTTGTTGACCACGAACCCCGCCAGCAGTTCTTTTTCCCACGGGGCGAATGTCATCCACGTTCCCAGAAAGGAGGCGTACACTCCGCCACGGTCAATGTCCCCGGCGAGCAGGACTCTGGCACGCGCGTAGCGGGCCATGTTCATGTTGACCACGTCGGCTGATTTCAGATTGATTTCTCCGGGGCTTCCGGCCCCTTCCAGGCAGAGGAGTTCATATTCGTCCGCCAGGGAATCGTATGCTTTGCATACGTCCGGCCAGAAGCGCCTTTTAGCCGTGAAGTATTCCCGCGCGTCCATGCGGCCTACGGGGCGCCCCATCACGATCACCTGGGAGCCGGTATTGGAATGGGGCTTGAGAAGAATGGGGTTCATTCTGGCATCCGGATCAATGCGGCAGGCCTGGGCCTGCACCAGCTGGGCGCGGCCCATTTCCTCTCCCAGCGCAGTTACGCCGGAGTTGAGAGCCATGTTCTGCGCCTTGAACGGCGCCACGTGATAGCCGTCCTGAAGGAAAATGCGGCACAGGGCTGCCGTGAGAACGCTTTTTCCTGCATCGGAGCAGGTGCCCTGAATCATCAGGGCCGGTTTGGGAGCCTTACGGATAATGGAGGGGCCGTTTCCCGCCAGTTCGGCGCGCAGAGCTTCCGCCAGCAGGGAGTGTTCCTCCGGCGTGCGGACGCCGGAGCGCAACCAGCCTCCCGTTTCCAGACCCGGATAATTGGAACAGTCGCGCAGTGCGATGCCGTATTTTTTCAGGAGCCGGGCTGCCAGGCCATGAGGCGCCCCCGCCAGGCGGAAGAGAAGGAAGTTGGCCTCGGACGGGAGTACGGAGGCGCCCGGCAGGGAGGAGAGCCTGCGGAACAGGTCGTCCCGGCGTTCCCGGTTCCGGGCGCGTTCCCTGTCTGCCCAGGAGGAGGGTTGTGCCAGCACGGCCTTCACCGCTGCCGCCGCAAAGGCATTCACGTTCCAGGCGGGCAGGGATTGCCGCATCCGCTCCGCGAGCGGAGCGGCACAGATGGAAAAACCGCACCGGACGCCGGCCATGCCGTAAAACTTGGTCAGGGAGCGCAGAACCACCAGGTTGGGAAGGAGGGCCGCTTCACGGAGCAGTGATTCCGCTCCTTGTACGTAATCCATGAAAGATTCGTCAATGATCCAGAGGACTTCGGGGCGGCTCTGGACAACCCTGTGCAGGGCCGCTGCGTCCAGCAGGCCGCCGGACGGATTGCTGGGATTTGCCAGAAAAACAGCGCTTCCGTCTGCGGCCTGTTCCTCCAGACGGCAAAGAGACGGGAGGAAGGAATTCCGTTCCTCCGTCCGGATGGAAAGAATATCCATGCCGTGGCGCAGGCAGGCCAGCCTGTATTCGGAAAAAGCGGGTTCCGGAATGACGGCCTGTTTAAGGTTTAATGCGCGCGGAAGAGCGTGAATGAGTTCATTGGCCCCGTTTCCAAATACGAAGCAGCCGGAAGGAAGCCCGTAATGAACCGCCGCCAGTTCCCGCAGATCCGCCGCATCCGGAGAAGGGTAGGGTACTGCGTTTTCCATGGCCTTCCACAATGCCGAAGCGATGAACTCCGGCATACCTTCCGGCCTCAGGTTGACGCTGAAGTCCAAAATATCCCGTTCCGGGCGGCAGGCCTCCTCCGCCAGGGATTTTAAATCTCCGCCATGTGAAAAAACGTTCATGCCACAGTAATTGGAACCGGCGTACCGAAGGGCTGCCCGCGCCGGAGAAAGAAAGGAAGCGCCTTGCAAGTTCGGAATTCCACATAGCCGGAAGCTTCGCCGGAGACGGGAAATCTTCCCTGTTGCGGGAACGTGGGAACAAGGAGCGTCATGAGCGCATCATGTCCTGTATGCGCCGGGAGTGACAAGACAAAAATGGAAAGCCCCGTGAGGAAAAGAGGGATGGAGAACAATACGCTGAAAAGGGAAAACGGCTGCAATTCATCTGGATGTTCAAAGAAAATTTTTTTTGTCTTGTCATACCGGTCTCTTTGGTATTTCATCCGTCCCATGAACCCTTATGGGAAGGGTTACAGACCTCAGGGACGCCCGTAGCCGGGCAGGAAATAAATGGGGAATACCGGTGTGAGTCCGGAGCGGTACCGCCACTGTAAGCGAGCCTGCCTCGCAAGCCAGAAAACCAGCCTGTGAGGTTGTCCAACTGTTCGGCGAGTTACCGAACGTAAGGCACTACAACCATGCTTTATACGAAGAAAGCCCTTCAAATGGGCGCAATTGCTGTTGGCCTTGCCGCATTCGCAGGCCAGTCCTCTCTTGCCGAGTCCGCTAAAAAGGAAGACTCCAAGCCCTCCGTCAGGACGGAAACCATGCAGGTTATGCCGGAACTGACCATGGCGTCCCACTTTGTGGGCGTGCCGTACAACCGGTCTGGAGTGTCCGTTTCCATCATCAATCCGGAAGAATTCCAGAAGGCGGGCATTGAAACCCTGACGGGAGCCCTTTCCCAGACGCCCGGCGTTTTCACGCTGGACGGAGGCGGTACCTGGCAGCGCGGTTCCGTGAGCAACACCGTCATCCGCGGGATGAACAAGGATACCTACACCCTGACCATGGTTGACGGCATGCGCATCAGTGATGCCAATATGTCCGGCAACAAGCTGCTGGGCATCACCAATCTCTTTACGGTGGGCAATGTGGAAGTGGTGAAAGGAGCGCAGGGCGCCGTTTTCGGTTCCGGCGCCATTGGAGGCGTTGTCGCGATGGATACTCCGGAGGGGGAAGGCGATCCCGTAACCAGGATTTTTGCGGAGGCCGGTTCCTTCGGCTCTTTCAACAGCTATGTCACTTCCTCCGGCAAGATCAAGAAGCTTTCCTATTTTGTAGGCGTTGGGTTTGAAACTACGGAAAACGATCCGTCAATCTATCCGGCCATTTATGACAACAGGACAGGCATGAACGATTTCCGCCAGTGGCAGGAAGCCGTGCGCCTGGGCTATGACATCAATGACAAGGTGAAGGTGAGCTTTACCTATCGCCGCCTGGATTCCTACTTTGAATATCCCACGCCGTATGTGGATTATAACCAGTGGCCTTCCGTTCCGGATCCCCATCTGTACAATACGGAAGACAAAAACCGCAGCAACCTGGTGACAGGACGTGTGGATGCGGAAATTTCCAAGCTGTGGTCCACCAGCTTCATGGTGGGGCATTACAACATGGACTATTCCTGCCATACTCCCGGATTTGACTTCCAGCCCAACGTGATGCGCAACCGCCGCTTCCAGGCGGAGTGGCGCAATGCCCTGACGTGGAACAAGGAATGGAAAACCATCGCCGGCATGGCCTGGGACCGTTCCGACTACATGAGCGAAAACAATTACGTTGCCAAGGATGAATGGCAGAGCACGCTTGCCTTCTTTGCAGAGCAAATGTGGTCACCCACGGACAGCTTTGACGCCAGCGTGGCCCTGCGCCTGGAACATGATTCCGTCTGGAACAATCATTTTACGTGGCGTTATTCCAATTCCTGGAAAGTGACGGGCAAGGATTCCCCCACCCGTATTTTCGGTTCCGTAGGGTCCGGTTTCCGCGCGCCCACCTGGTTTGAGCAGTATGCGGCCAATTACGGTTATGTAGGCAACCCTGATCTGGATGTGTCCAAGTCCCTGGGCGGCGACCTGGGTGTGGAACAGCGCCTGGCGGACGGCCATTATGCTTCCGTGACGGGCTTCTGGACCCGCATTAACGATGAAATCGGCACCAAGAGCGTAGGCACCTGGCCGAATTCCTATACCACTTACGCCAATTATTCCCACTGCACTTCCTACGGTGTGGAAGTGGCGTTCAAGGGTCAGTTCAAGGACGCGTGGAACAGCGGCTATTATGCCAATTACACCTTCACGATGCCCAAGCGCGATTCCATCGGCAAATACGAGACCATTCAGATGGCCAATACCGCCCGCCACACCATCAACGCAGAGGTTTATACCTCCCCGGTTGAAAAGCTGACGGTTGGCTTCGGCGTCACGGCCGCCATGGGACGCACGGACTACAACTATGCCCGTCTGGATAATTTCTTTACGGCGCGCCTGTTTGCCCGTTACCAGGCAACGGACAATGTGTCCCTCCATGTGCGTCTGGAAAACCTGTTTGACCAGAAGTTCATCATGACGAATGATTATAACTTCGGTCCGCGTGAAGCCCGTGGATTCGGAATCTTCGGCGGTGTGACGGTCGAATTCTAAGTTCCTTTCAATATTAATTGTTGATTGCTCCCCCATCTTCCGCCTTGCGGACTGTTTCAGGCGAAGTGAACGGTTCCGCGCGGAAGATGGGTTTTCTGTTTTCCGTTGTTTCCGGAATCGGTTAACATGTGGCGGCCATCTGAGTTGTGTTGCGCTGGATATCCATACTGGGGGCATTGGCCCTTTCCGTCTTTCTGGGAGGTGTCTTTTACTTTTCCCAGCGTGAGAAGAATGTTTGGCATGAATTTTCCGGACGGATGGACGGCAGGGGGATGCCTGCCGTATTTGACGGTTTTGTGGAACGCTGGAACAGGGCCGTGGAACGGGAACTGCGCCGTGAATTGGCTGAAGGGGAGAGGAAGGAAAAACTTCTGGTCGTTTCCCGCGGGGAAGGGGACGGCCGGCGTTTGGCGGAACAGGCTCGTTCCGTGGAACGCATCAGGAAAAGGCTGTTATTGAAAGACCATATCCGCCTTCTTCCTTTGGAAGACGTTCCGGACGGATTGGAATGGCAAACCGGAATGGAAGAGCCGGATGTGGGTGATCCGCGCGCCGTCAAGGGTGGAAAAGTCCGGCTGTGGATCAATACTCCGTTTCCCGGAACTTTGCGTGCTTTCGGGCCGGGAAGTGAAAATTTTTTCAATTATTCCGCCATTGACAACGTGTGGCTTCCCCTCGTGGGGCTTCATCCGGAAACCTTCCGTCCCATTCCGGGCCTGGCGGACCGCTGGGCTTTGTCCGCAGACGGAAAAACCGTTTTTTATCATCTGGATCCGGAAGCGGCCTATTCGGACGGACGCATCGTGAAAGCGCAGGATTTTCTGCTGAACATTTGCCTCCGTACGTCCGGTTTTGCCCGGGATCCGTTCTGGACTACCCTGTTCCGTTCCATGTATGATCAGATTACGGTATACGGGGATTCCGTCATTGCCCTTACGCTGCCGTCCCGCGGGCCGCTGCTGCCTTACATGGCCTGTGCGGATTTTCATCCGGCCCATCCCGGTTTTTACCATGATTTCAACGCTCTGTTTCTGGAACGCTACCAGTGGAAAGTCCCTCCAAATACGGGTGGCTACATGGTTGTTCTCTCTAAAATCCGGATAGGAGAAAGCATTACCCTGGCCCGCGTGAAAAATTGGTGGGCGAAGGAGAGGAAGTATTACCGCCATTCCTGCAATGCGGACCAGGTGGAACATGTGTTTGTGAACATGGAAAACAAGGCGGTTGAAATGTTCCGCCGCGGGGAACTGGACATCATGAACGTTCGCAAGCCGGAGGTGTGGGAAACCGGGCTGGAGCTGCCGGAAGTGCACCGGGGCTATATAGATAAATACAGCCTGGAAGCCAATTACGCCTGTCCCCCGTACGGACTGTATCTGAATTGCTCGGACAAGTTGTTGAAAAATCCGGATATCCGCCGCGGTCTGGCGCATTCCGTGAACATGGGCCTGGTGATTGATACTTTGTTCCGCGGGAATATGAGAAGGCTCGGTTCCTACATGGAGGGGTACGGAGACCTGACTCTTCCGTTGAAAGCTCCGGAATACAGCAAGAAAAAAGCCATGGAATATTTTGCCCGCGCCGGCTACCGGGAAATGGGGACTGACGGAGTGCTGAAAAATGAACGGGGAGAGCGGCTGGTGGTGGAACTGACGTTTGCGGATTCATCCACCCTGATGACCAACGTCTGTTCCATCCTCCGGCAGGAGGCCCTGAAGTGCGGGGTGGACCTGCGTCTGGATTCCCTTACCTACAGTGTCTGTTCCCGTAAGGTTTTTGAAAAACGGTATCAGGCGGCTCTATGGGCGTGGCCGCTGCAGACGCCGTTTCCCCGGCTGTATGAAACATTCTCTTCCGAACTGGCGTATGATGCCCGCGGAAATCCCGTAGGCAATACGAATAATATTATGGCCGTGTCGGACGCTGGACTGGATGCCGCCCTGGATGCGGAACGCAATGCCCCGGATACCGGTTCCCTGAAACTGGCCCTTCACCGTGCCCAGCAGCGTCTTCATGAACTTTGCGTCTGGATTCCCGGCTGGAGGGAACCCTACACGCATATCGCCTGCTGGCGCTGGATACGCTGGCCGGAATCTCCCACCCGGTTCTGTTCCCCCAGAATTTACAATCCGCTGGAGTCGCATCTGTACTGGGTGGATGAAGAAATGAAGAAGGAGACGCTGGAGGCTCGGAGCCGGGGCGTACCGTTTGAGGAAAAGCATCAAATAATATATCTTGAAAGATAGGATGGTGCCGCTCCGTAATAAAACCGGGTCACCGTCTCCTTTTTAAATTGAAAGGAGGTGGTTTTTCATCATAATCTCCCTCTCATTTACCGTAATTAATTATTAATTCCATAATCATGAAATTATCCTTTTTCTCCGTTCTGCTTCTGGCAGGGCATCTTTGTGCGGCTGCTCCCATGCCTTTGCCGGAATCCAATGACGGAGCCAGGCATGTCTTCTCTACTAATCAGGAAAATTTTTTGATGGACGGAAAGCCCGTCAAAATCATTTCCGGGGAAATGCATTATCCTCGCGTGCCGCGCCAGCACTGGAAGGACAGGTTCCAGCGCATAAAGGCCATGGGCATGAATACCGTCTGCACTTATCTGTTCTGGAACGTGCATGAACCGGAACCCGGCAAATGGGACTTTTCCGGCAATCTGGATTTTGTGGAATTCATCAAGGAGGCGCAGAAGGCCGGCCTGTGGGTCATCGTGCGTCCCGGGCCCTATGTGTGCGCGGAATGGGAATTCGGCGGATTTCCCGGCTGGCTTCTGAAGGATGAAGATTTGAAAGTCCGTTCCCAGGATCCCCGCTTCCTGGAACCGGCCATGGCTTATCTTAAAAAAGTCTGTTCCATGCTGGAACCTCTGCAGATTACCAAGGGAGGCCCCATCATCATGGCCCAGGTGGAAAATGAATACGGCTCCTATGGTTCTGACAAGGATTACGTGAAAAAGCATCTGGACGTTATCCGGAAAGAACTTCCGGGAGTTGTTCCCTTCACGTCGGACGGCCCGAACGACTGGATGATCAAGAACGGCACGCTTCCGGGCGTTGTTCCCGCCATGAATTTCGGCGGCGGAGCCAAGGGCGCTTTTGCGAATCTGGAGAAGCACAAGGGCAAAACGCCCCGCATCAACGGCGAATTCTGGGTGGGCTGGTTTGACCACTGGGGCAAGCCCAAGAATGGCGGCAGTACGGAAGGTTTCAACCGAGACCTGAAGTGGATGCTGGAAAATAACGTTTCCCCCAACCTATTCATGGCGCATGGGGGGACCTCCTTCGGCTTCATGAACGGGGCGAACTGGGAAGGCGCCTACACGCCGGATGTAACCAATTACGACTACGGCGCTCCCATTTCCGAAAACGGAACCCTGACGGACCGCTACCGCACCTTCCGCCAGACTATTCAGGATTATTACGGCGATACGTACAAGCTTCCCGAACCTCCCGCCCAGCCGGAAATGATGGAGCTGCCTCCCATCACGTTTACGGAAACAGCCGGCATGTTCTCCCGCCTGCCGCAGCCCGTCATCCGCAAGGAGCCCGTCCACATGGAAGCCTTGGGGCAAAGCCTGGGTTTCATCCTGTACCGGACAAAGGTGAACGGCCCGGTGAAAGGAGAGCTGAAGATGAACAACATGCAGGACCGCGCCATCGTTTACGTGGACGGCAAGAGGCAGGGGGCGGCGGACCGCCGTTACAAGCAGGATTCCTGTGACATTGTCATTCCCTCCGGACTTCACACGGTGGACATTTTTGTGGAAAACATGGGCCGCATCAACTTCGGCGGCCAGATACAGGGCGAGCGCAAGGGCATCCGGGGCCCCATTACGCTGGACGGCAAAAAGCTGGAAAACTTCCTTATCTACAACTTCCCGTGCAAGGGGGTGGAGCTTATTCCCTTCTCCGGCAAGAAGCCGGCGGGCGACCAGCCCGTGTTCCACCGCGGGTATTTCAACGTTTCCAATCCCAAGGATACCTACCTGGATATGCGGGACGGCTGGAAGAAAGGCGTCGTGTGGGTGAATGGACGCAATCTGGGCCGCTTCTGGTTTATCGGCTCCCAGCAGGCTCTTTATTGCCCCGGAGAATACCTGAAGCCCGGGAAAAATGAAATCGTGGTGCTGGACGTGGACGGAGGTTCCGGCACGGTGAAGGGTGTGAAGGAAGCCATTTATGAAGTCAACAGGGACCCCGCCATGGCGGATGTCTTCCGCGTGGGCAAACCTGTGGCCCCCGCTGCCGGCCAGCTGGTGCACAAGGGTTCCTTCGCCAAGGGGGCGGACCAGCAGGAAATCAAATTCCGCGCTCCTGTCCAGGCCCGTTACATCGCTATTGTCAGTAAAAACGCTCATGACAACGGCCCCCATGCCGCCATTGCGGAGCTGAACTTCCTGGATGCCTCCGGCAATCTGCTCCCCCGCGAACAGTGGTCCGTGGTTTATGCGGATTCCCATGAAACGACGGGAGAAGCCGCCCAGGCGGGACTGGTGATGGACAACCAGCCCACCACCTACTGGCATACCAAGTGGCAGGGGGACAACCCCAGGCACCCGCACATGATCGTGCTGGATCTGGGCAAGGTGCAGAAACTTTCAGGATTCCGCTACCTGCCGCGCCAGGACCGGGAAAACGGCCGCATCAAGGACTATGAAGTCTATGCGTCTCCCAAGCCGTTCAAGCCTGCCAAGTAAGATCCTCTGAATTGTTGAGCTTTTCCAGGGCCGCTCCCTCTCGGATGAGGGGGCGGCCTTATTGCGTCCGGATATTCCGGAAGAAAACAGTACCCCCGCTTTTCCCGGACAAGAGTAGTGCCGGTTTAAAGATACGTATCAACTTTTCGTTTTCCTTGTTTTCTGCTGTTGTGCGGGCCGGTATTCCATGCGCAAAAAAAGGCGGCTCCGCAGTATAACGGAGCCGCCGGAAGGCAGTAAAAACCTGATAGCCGGTTGTTAGAAGTTCCAGGAAAAGCCCAGCTTGATGGTGTGGTAGCCGGGATCATTATAACCCTGAATCTGGTAGTATTCGTAGCCGATCAGGAAGTCCGCGCTGTTGGAGATGCTGAACTTGAAACCGGCCTGGGCCGCCCAGGAAAACTTGGTGGAGGAAATGGTGCGGGAACGGCTGCCGTCTTCCAGGCCATGAATGGTGGTCTTCACGTCGCCGTAAGTGGCGCCGACTTTACCGCCCAGATAGAACATGGTGTAGTCGCCGATGGGAAGGTTCAGCGTGTAACCGGCCATCATCGGAATATAGGTGGAACGGAGGCTGGCGGTATAAGGCCCGCTGATGCCCAGGTCCTGCACGCTGGGATGGTGGGAACCGGCCAGGATGCCGCCGTTCAGGGAAATCTGATGAACAATGCTGCCGGTTTCAATATAGTTGAAAATGCTCAGATTGCCGCCGGCCACGTTGGGCATGGCATCTTTGGTGGCGATTCCGTAAGCCCCTTCTAGGGACATGCCGAACTGGCCGTCGTACTTGTCGGCATGATAGGCGCTGGCGGAAGACACGGAGGCCGCAAGGGCCAAACCTAACAGTATAGTCTTGTTCATATGGGGATAAATGGTAAATTTAACTGTAGTCCATTCTTGGCAGTTTTCTCTTTTGAAGTCAAACATGAAATGTCAAATGGACGCGAAATCCCCGAGCCGAGGAGATGAAGTTGCCAGAACCCTCCCGCTGGGGTACATTCTGCGCCATGGAACAACAAGCGTGTGATTTGCTGGTGACCGCTTCCCGCATGCTGGGTGGAGCGGAACAGTCCGTTGCTCCCGGGGATGCGGCCGTCGCCGTCCGGGACGGGAAAATTCTGGAAACGGGAAGCGCCGCAGAACTGGAGGCCAGGTGGATGCCCGCCGTCCGCAGAGATTTGGGGAATGTGCTGCTGATGCCGGGGCTTATTAATGCCCATACGCATGTCTCCATGACCTTTTTGCGCGGTTTTGCGGATGACTTGCCGCTGATGGAATGGCTGACCGGACATATTTTCCCGGTGGAAGCCCGGCTGACGGATAAAATCGTCTCCCTGGGGGCCCGGCTGGGCATGTATGAAATGATGCGGACGGGCACCACGGCGTTTGTAGATTCCTACCTGTTGGAAGCCAACGTTCTTCAGGAGGCGGAACGCATGGGAATGCGCTGTGTGGGCGGAGAGGTTGTTTTTGCCTTTCCCTCTCCGGCGTACGGCGGGTGGGACGGTGCGGAAGCCCTGTACCGGGAGCAGGCGGAGCGCTTTTCCAGCCGCGGCAGGGTACAGGTGGCCCTGATGCCGCACAGCGTGTACACCACCAGTGACGAAGTGCTCCGGCGTTCCATGAAGCTGGCGGAGGAACTGGACCTGATGCTGCATATCCATTTGTCCGAATCCGCCGGGGAAGTAGAGCAGTGCCGTTCCCTGCACGGGGGCAGGCGTCCCGTGGGCTATGCCCGTGATATGGGGCTGCTGAATGAACGGGCCGTGCTGGCCCATATGGTGGACGTGACGGATGAGGAACTGGAACTGGTGGCCGCTTCCGGAGCGGCGGTTGTCCATAACCCGGTCAGCAACCTGAAACTGGCGTCCGGCTTCGCCCGCGTGCGGGATATGGTGCGGGCCGGCGTTCCCGTCTCTCTGGGAACGGACGGAGCGTGCAGCAACAACAGTCTGGACATGTTTGAAACAATGAAGCTGGCCGCTATTCTTGCCAAGGGGTACAGCGGGGACGCTACTGCGGTCCCCGCCATGCAGGCGTTGAAGATGGCGACGGAGGAGGGCGCCCGCATTTTCCGGACGCCGGGGCTGGGAACACTGGTTCCGGGGGCTCCCGCGGATATGGTCGCCCTGAACCTGGATGAACCGAACCTGTGCCCGATTTTCAACGAAACGTCCCATGCCGTTTATGCCTCTTCCGGCAAGGATTGCGTGTTCACCATGGTGGAAGGGAGAATTTTGTATGATCATGGAATTTACACGGACGGCCTGTATGCGGATACCGCCGCGGAAATGCGGGATCTGGTAAAGTGGGTGAAAAACAGTGATTGAGTATTGGGGATGAGCGAATAAAGGCAGGTTCTCAACACATGCTTTAATCTCTGAGCCCTTACCTCTGCTATCTGTCGGTCTCCCGAACCGGCGCATGCTCATATTCCTTCTTTACCCGCAAGGGGGGATGCCTTTATAGTAATTTCATGCAATATGATCTTATCGTCATTGGTGGAGGCCCTGCCGGCTATGTGGGCGCCATCCGCGCCGCCCAGCTGGGGAAATCCGTGGTGTGCGTGGAACGCGACCGGGTGGGGGGCACCTGTCTGAACTGGGGATGCATCCCCACCAAGGCGCTTCTGAAAAATGCGGAGGCCTACCGGATCGTGACGGACCGCGCCAGGGAATTCGGCATGACGGTGGAGGGCGTCAGCGTGGATTGGAGTGAAGTGATCGGCCGTTCCCGCAAGGTCAGCGACCGCCTAGCAGGCGGCGTGGGGTTCCTCTTCAAGAAAAACAAGGTGGATTCCGTTACGGGGGAAGCCTCCATCATTTCCCCCGGCAGGGTGGAAGTAAAGGCCGCCAACGGAACGGTGAATGTTCTGGAGGGAAAGAATATCCTGATCTGTACCGGCTGCGTCACCCGCACGGTGCCCAGCCTTCCCCTGAACGGCACTACTGTCATCGGCTCCAGGGAAGCCATGGTGCTGGAAAAGCGGCCAGAAAGCATGATCATCATCGGTTCCGGAGCTATCGGTACGGAATTTGCCTACATTTATAATTCATTCGGCACCAGAGTGACGCTTATTGAAGCGCTTCCCCGGATGCTTCCCAATGAAGACGACGACTCCTGCATGACGCTGGAACGGGCATTCAAGAAGCAGGGCATCAAGGTGATGACGGGAGCTTCCGTGGAATCCGTCACGGAAACCTGTGACGGACAGGTCAGGGCCAGCGTAAAGAACAGCAGGGGACAGGATGAGGAAATCACGGCGGACGTCTGCCTGGTGGCCATCGGCGTGAAGCCGGTCGTTCCCGCCGCTCCCGGCCTGGAATTGACGGAAAAGGGATTCATCAAGGTGAATGACCGTTATGCGACTTCCATTCCCGGCGTTTATGCGGCAGGCGACGTGATCGGCGGCGTGCTGCTGGCACATACGGCTTCTTTTGAAGCTGTCCAGGCTGTGGAGGGCATGTTTAATCCGGACTACCAGCCCCGGCAGGTCGGCTTCTTCCCGAGCTGCACGTACTGCTACCCGCAGGTGGCTTCCGTAGGTAAAACGGAACGCGCCCTCAAGGAAGCGGGCGTGGAATACAAGGTGGGGAAATTCCCATTCCAGGCCATTGGCAAGGCTGTAGCCGCCGGAGAGCCGGACGGCTTCGTGAAAACCCTGTACGGCGCCAAAAACGGAGAATTGCTGGGTGCCCATATCGTGGGGCCGGAAGCCACGGAACTGATTGCCGCGCTGGGCATCGGCATTCAGGCGGAACTGACGGATGAAGATATCCACGCCACCATTTTCGCCCATCCCACGCTGTCTGAGGCCATTCATGAATCCATGCTGGCTTCCGAGGGGATTGCCATTCACATGTAACGGTTTTCACGGGAAGAGCCCCGCTGCGGGGCTCTTTTTCTCCATTAAAAAAGATGAACGATAACCTGCGCTGGAAACAAAGGCTTCAAAACCTGAATAAGGCTTTTTCCCGGTTGCGCCATGCTTGCACGTTGTCGGAATACAATGAACTGGAAATGGCCGGACTGGTGCAGACTTATGAATTTACGTTTGAGCTGTGCTGGAAAACGTTGAAAGATAAGCTGGTCTATGACGGCTACAGCGTTAACAGCCCCCGCGAAGCCATCAGGCAGGCGTTTGGCGCAGACTTGATAGGTCATATTGATTGTTGGCTCCAGGCGCTGGAAAGCCGCAATTTGTTTGTACATACTTATGATGATTCCATCGCGGAAGAGGCGGTTTCCCTGATTAAGGGAAAATTCTTTCCAATGCTGGCCCAATGTGTGGAAAATCTGAACATGATGGCGGAGAAAGAGGATTGAACGATGGCCTGACGGCCAAGGTGCGCTCAGGCATCCGGGAAATTCTTTCACAGACTCCGCAGATTAGGAAAGCCGTTTTATTCGGTTCCCGCGCCCTAGGCACGTGGAAGCCTGCGTCTGATATCGATCTTGCCTTGGAGGGCGAGGAGCTGGATTTGTCCGTCCTTTTGACTCTCCAAGCGCGTCTCACAGAGTTGAACCTGCCTGTGGAAGTGGACTTGATTATTCGTAACAAAATTACTAATCCTGATTTGGAGAGTCATATCCATGCTTATGGTCAGGAGTGGTTTTCCCGTTCCATGGAATGAAGGGGGGATTCCGGGGAAGGGCCTGCCTTTGAGAGGTGATAAAGTGCCTATGGGCTCGCTAAAAAATAGTTGGCCATTTCACGGAAGTTTTTTCACAAAGACCGGGAAACCGGATTTATCCGGTTGGACGGAATGCGGGCGTAAAGCCCGCAAGGCGCGGATCAAATTATTGTCCCATGTAGCTCTGCCATTAGGGAAAACGGTAAAAGGACAAAAAATTCCATGGTTTGGCCCGAAGACGGCCGCCTGGGAGCGGAAGTTTGATTCGCCACTGTTTTTCCCCGGGGCAACGTGCCGAAAGGACTGATTTTCCGGGAAAATACTCCAAAGCGGGAAAGACATTCAGTCTTTCTTCTTTAGTCTTTTTCCCACGGTTCCTCACAGCTCGAACACCGGGTTTTCCACGGCATTTTTTACGGCAATGAGGAATTGCACGGCCTGCTTGCCGTCCACCAGGCGGTGGTCGTAGGAAAGGGCCAGGTACATCATGGGCCGGGCGATGATTTGGCCGTCCCGGACCACGGGGCGTTCCTGGATGGCATGCATGCCCAGAATGCCGCTCTGGGGCGGGTTCAGGATGGGCGTGGAAAGAAGCGACCCATATGTTCCGCCGTTGGAGATGGTGAAGCAGCCGCCTTGCAGATCCTGCATGGACAGGTTTCCCCTGCGTGCTTTTTCCGCCAGGGAAGCGAGTTCCAGTTCCAGCTCCGGAAGCGTTTTCCGGTCGCAGTCCCGCAGCACGGGGACGACGAGACCCTTATCCGTGCCGATGGCTATGGAGATGTCATAGTACAGGTTTTCCACGATGTCCGTACCGTCTATTCTGGCGTTGACCTGGGGCACTTCCTGCAATGCTTTGACTACGGCCTTGATAAAGAAGCTCATGAAACCGAGTTTGGTTCCGTACCGTTCCCGGTACGCTGCATTGAATTGTTTGCGGAGCTCCATCACGGAGGACATGTCGCATTCGTTGAAGGTAGTCAGGATGGCCGCCTGGTGCTGGGCCTCTACCAACCGTGCCGCGATGGTACGGCGCAACGGGCTCATGGGTTTTCTGATGAAGCGCGGAGAAGCCTCCTTTCCTGTTTTCCCATTTTTTTCGGAGGTTGTCTGATCCGGTGAGGATGTTTTCTTTTCCGGCTTTTGTTCCGGGGCGCCAGTCACAGGTGAGGAGGGACCGGAAGCGGGTTTCTCCCGCGTTTCCAGTGGTACGGAGGGCGGTGTGGCGGAACTTCCGTCAAGGGGGGAAATGCGGCCTAAAACCGCGCCGATGGGGGCTTCCGCCCCTTCCGGGACGAGGATTTCCAGCACGCCGCTTTCATCCGCCTCCAAATCCGTGGAAACCTTGTCCGTTTCCAGCGTCACCAGAGTGTCGCCTTTGGCTACCGGGTCGCCGGCATTCTTGTGCCATGCGGCTACGGTGGCGGAGGTGATGGATTCTCCAAAGTAGGGAGTCAGGATGTCGCTCATGGGAGTAAAATGGGTTCAGGATTGAGCCCGCGGCCCGAAGGCAGCGGCGATGAGTCTTTTTTGTGCGGCGGCGTGCAGCGCTTTGGCCCCCTCCGCAGGGCTGGCCATGGAGGGGCGGCCCGCATAGCGGAAGGAAGTGGCGAAGAGGCGTCCCAGCCTGTTCCGCAGGTGGCCCCAGGCCCCCATATTGGAGGGTTCTTCCTGGCACCAGACGAAGTCGCGCACTTTTTGGTAGGGCGCCAGCAGATAGGTAAGCTGTTCCTGCGCCAGAGGATAGATTTGTTCCAGACGGATGATTACCGTGTCTGAAATATTCCGTTCCCTGCGGTAGGCAGCCAAGTCATAATAGATTTTCCCGGTACAGAAGACGGCGCGCGTGACCTGGCCCGGCGCGGGAGTATCCGGATCCGGCAGCACTTCGCGGAAACGGGTGGAGGCCAGGAATTCCCAGTGCGGGGAGACGGCCTCCGGACGGGAGAGCAGGCTTTTGGGCGTGAAAATAATCAGGGGTTTGTGCACGTTCCGGTGCACCTGGCGGCGCAGGGCGTGGAAATACTGGGCCGGAGTGGTGGGATTGATGACCTGCATGTTGTCATCCGCACAAAGCTGTAGGTAGCGTTCCATGCGGGCGCTGGAGTGTTCCGAGCCTGCTCCTTCATAACCGTGGGGCAGCAGAAGCACCATGCGGTTCTTCTGGTTCCATTTGGCTTCTGCGGCAGCAATGAATTGGTCCACGATGACCTGGGCCCCGTTGGAAAAGTCCCCGAATTGGGCCTCCCACATGACCAGCGCGTCCGGACTTTCCAGCGCGTAGCCGTATTCAAAGCCCAGTACGGAGGCTTCCGACAGGGATGAGTTGTAAATGCGGAACGCGGTGGTGCCGTGGTTCAGTTTTTCCAGGGGAGTGTACAGGGAGCCGTCATTGAAGTCGTGCAGGACGGCGTGCCGCTGGGAGAAGGTGCCGCGCTGGCAGTCCTGGCCGGACAGGCGCACGGTGTGGTTTTCCGTGAGCAGGCTGCCCCATGCCAGGGATTCCGCCATGGCCCAGTCCAGTAGGCCGCCTTCCCGGAAGGCTTCCCGGCGGCGGGCCAGGAAGCGTTTTTCCAGCGTGGGGTGGGGCGTGAAGCTGTCCGGAAGTTCCGTAAGGATACTTCTGATGCGCTGGAACAGTTCCGGACTGATTCCCGTCCGCGTGCTGGTGCGCGGGAGGGGCGTTTCATCCGCATCCTGCGCGGTGGCGGGCAGGATGTAGTCCGCGGGGTTTTCCTTCATTTGCAGGTAGGCCTGTTCCATGCCCTCCCAAAGGTCTTTCCGGATGTCCTGCTCCTGCTGTTCCGTCAATTCCCCGCGCTCCCTGAGCGCCATTCCGTACAGGGCGGCGGCGGTGGGGCGCGCCTCAATCCGCTTGGTCTGCATGGGCGCGGTGAAGGCGGCCTGGTCCGTTTCATTGTGGCCCAGACGGCGGTAACAGTACATGTCCAGAATGATGTCCCTCCCGAATTCCTGGCGGAACTGGAGCGCGAAGTCCGCCGCCCACACCAGGTCTTCCGGGCTTTCTCCGTTGATGTGCAGGATGGGGGATTGGAGCATCTGCGCCACGTCCGTGGCGTAACGGGAGGAGCGGGCTTCGTCCGGGCTGGTGGTGAAGCCGATCTGGTTGTTGATGACGAGGTGCACGGTGCCGCCCGTGCGGTAACCTTTCAGCAGGGAGAGATTGAGGACTTCCGCCACGATGCCCTGTCCTGAGAAAGCGGCGTCCCCGTGCAGGACGAGCGGCAGCACACGCTTGCGTTCCGCGTCTTGCAGGTTGTGCTGCATGGCCCTGGCCCTGCCTTCCACCACAGGATACACGGCTTCCAGATGGCTGGGATTGGAGGAAAGGCGGATATGGAGTTCTTTACCGTCCACATGACGTGTGGCGGCATAACCGAGGTGGTATTTGACGTCGCTCCTGCCGATGGGGGATTCCGGCAGGTAGTCCGGCGTGAATTCGCGGAAGATGGTTTTCAGCGGTTTGTGGAGAATATTGGCGAGCACATTCAGCCTTCCGCGGTGGGCCATGCCCATTTCAATGTGAGAGACTCCGGCGGCGGGGCAGCGCTTGATCATGGCGTCCAGCAGGACGATGGCTCCTTCTCCTCCTTCCAGGGAAAAGCGTTTTTCCCCCATGAAGCGCTTGCCCAGGAATTCCTCAAACAGTTCCGCCTTGCAGAGATGGAACAAGGCTTCTCTCCGGACTTCCGGGCCATAATCCACGCCGTTTGCCCGGAGCTGGATTTTTTCTTCAATCCAGGAGCGGATTTTAAGATTGTCTATGTGGTGGTATTCAAATCCGATGGCTCCACAATAGATTTTTTGCAGCCGAGTGATGATTTCACGGAGCGTGAACGTTCCTCCGTCCATGAAGGTGCCGATGTTGACGGGCTGGTCCATATCCTCCTCTCGGAATCCCATATCTTCCGGATTGACGGGGCAACCGGTCTGGTCCGGAGGATCCAGCGGGTTAAAGCGGGCGCATTGGTGTCCCATGACCCGGTAGGCCCGGATGAGCTGGTTGACGCGCCCGCGGCGTTCCGCGCTTTCCGGAGGAACGGTGTAGGGGGATGTGTCCGCGGCGTTCCCCGCATTTTCTTTTTCCCGGGGGGCTCCACCGCTCCCCAGTTCGTAGCCGTCGAACCAGGCGGCCCAGAGAGGGTCCACGGACAGGGGATCGTTTTTCCATGATTGATGGAGCGCCGTAATTTCCTCCGGCGGGAGTTTGGAGAAGATGGAGGCATTCATGCGGCAGGGCGGATGGTACAGGGCGTTTTCGGTTCGCTGATCGCTATTTTTGCCCGCAGGGCATCAGTAACTGTGTTCGTTGAGCTGGACTTTTCCGCGGAAGACCCAGTAAATGGCAGCGGAATAAGCCAGGACGAGCGGCACGCCCAGAATGGCTATGTATGTCATCACGACCAGGCTTTCCCGGGTGGATGAGCCGTTGGCGAGCGTCAGGGAATGTTCCGGATTGGGCATGGAGTAGAGCAGGTTGGGGAACATCGCTGTCCCGAAGAGAGCCATCATGCAGCCCATGGTGGAGCAGGAGGCGACAAAGGCCCAGCCCGGACGGTTCCTGTGGATGAATATCCAGATGGACGCGATGGAAATGACCGCCAGGGCGGCGATTCCGTAAATCCAGGGGGAGCGTTCCAGGGCGGCCGCTACGTGCGGTACGTACAGCAGGGTGGCCGCCCCGTGCAGGATGATCAGGACAGTGAAGATGATGACGCAGGGTCTGAGCAGTTTTCTGATTTGTTCCTGCAGGCTTCCCTGGGTTTTCATCAGCAGGTAGATTCCCCCGTGCATGGCGAACAGGGCGACCGTCGTCAGTCCCAGAAGAATGGAATAAGGATTCAGCAGGCTGAGAAATGTTCCGGTGAAGTTGCCATGGTCGTCCAGAGGAATGCCTTTGGTGACGTTCCCCATGGCTACGCCGATGAGCAGAGCTGCCAGAAGGCTGCTGATGGAGAAAGTGGTGTCCCATCCCCTGCGCCACCATTTCATGGGCTGTTTGCTTCTGAATTCAATGGACACGGCGCGGAAGATAAGGGTGAGCAGCAGGAGCATGAAGGCCAGGTAAAACCCGGAGAAGACGGAAGCGTATACGTACGGAAAGGCAGCGAAGAGGGCTCCTCCGCCCGTGATGAGCCAGACTTCGTTTCCGTCCCATACAGGGCCCACGGCATTTAGTGTGAGTCTTCTGTTTTCATCGCCCTTGATGAAAAGCTGAAGAGCTCCGGTGCCCAGGTCAAAGCCGTCCAGGATGGCGTATCCGGAGAAAAGCACGCCGACGAGGATGAACCAGATGATTTGCAGGTCTGCGAGAGTGAGATTGTCCAACATGATTTTTAAAGAGGGATAAAGATTAGTCTTTAACAAAAGGAACCTGGAGTTTGCCTTCCCCGGCGCCGTCGTCTTCGCCAGCTTCCTGGTCCGGACCTTTGTGGATCTTATGGGTGATTTGATAGAGGAAGAGGGCCAGCAGCAGGGCATAAATGACGAAGAACATACCCAGGGAGGAAAGGGCTTCCGCCGCGGTGAGGGTGGGGGATACGGCGTGTTCCGTTCTCAGGATGCCGTACACAATCCATGGCTGGCGCCCCAGTTCCGCTACGGCCCAGCCCGCCTGGTTGGCTATTTGCGGGCCCAGTACGGAGAAAACAAAGCACCAGAGCAGCCAGCGCTTCTGGAAGAGCCAGCCTCTTTTCCACCCCCACAGGCCCGCCAGAAACAGGGCCGCCAGGGCGCAGCCGATCAGGATCATGAGATGGAAGGAGTAAAAGACGGGCAGGATGGGAGGGCGTTCGTCCTGCGGGATGTCGTTCATGCCGGTGATGGACGTGTCCAGGTCGTGATGGGTCAGGAGGGTGAGCAAGTACGGGATGGAGATTCCCGTCACTTCATGGGTGGACGGGTTCATCCAGCCGATGAGATGGAGGTCCTGAGGGGCGCCGGATTCCATGACGCCTTCCATAGCCGCGAATTTGGCAGGCTGGTGGACGGAGACTTCTCGTGCGCTGGAATCTCCCGTGATGCCCATGCCAGCCACGCCGATGAGGCCGATGACCAATGCCACCTTGAAGCTTTTTTCCGATCCTCCGGTAAAACGTTTTTTCAAAATATACCAGGCGGAGACGCTGAGGACGAGCGTGGCTCCCGCCAGCCAGCAGCCGGCGAGCGCATGTGTCAGGCGGTCCACGGTGGACGGATTGAAGACCACGTCATAGAAGCTGGTTATATGGGCCTGGATTTTCCCGTTTACTTCCACCAGCTTGTATCCGGCGGGCGTCTGCATCCAGGAGTTGGCCACAATGATCCAGATGGCGCTGAAATGGGCGCCAAGAGCGACCATGCAGGAGGAAAGAAAGTGCATTTTTGGGCCCACCTTGTCCCAGCCGAAAAGCAGGATGGCCAGGAAGCCTGATTCCAGGAAGAAGGCGAAGATTCCCTCCGCCGCCAGGGGGCTGCCAAAGATGTCGCCTACGCAGCGGGAATAATCCGCCCAGTTGGTGCCGAACTGGAATTCCATCACGATGCCGGAGGCTACGCCAAGGGCGAAGATGATACCGAAGATTCTGGTCCAGAATTTGGCCTGCTTGTGGTAGAGGTCATTCTTCGTTTTCAGCCACAGGCCTTCCAGGGCGACCAGAACCACCCCCAGGCCGATGGTCATCGGCGGGAAGATGTAGTGGAACATGATCGTGATGGCGAATTGGAGACGGGATAATAAGACCGGATCGTCCATGATTGATTGGGGATGAGTGGATGTTTATGGAACAGGAGGACGGCAGCCAAACACCGATACCTTCATACTTTATACATCCCAAGAGACCCTTTGTTCAATTATTTTCCTTTTCCGTGGATAACTTTTTAGATTACGTCTAGAAAAGAAAGGCTTAACACTGGATGAACACGTCCATCCCTTCTTCCGCCAGAGCAAAAAGAGCCATCATGTCCCTGGGAGAAAGGCGTATGCAGCCATGGGAAGCCGGGGTGCCCAGCAGTTCCGTATCGTTGGTGCCGTGGATGTAAATATAGCGGCTCCGGGTATTGGCGTTGTGCGGTTCCAGTCCGTCCAGCCACAGAATGCGGGTCAGGATGAAGTCGGAATGTTCATTCAGACTTTTCGGGATGGCGGTGGGATAGCGGCCTGCCGGAAGGCGTGAGATGAAAATAGTGTCCTCCGGTTCCCCGTCTCCGATTTTTTTGCAAATGCGGAAATGACCTGTGGGGGTTTTCCCGGAACCTTCTTCATGGCCTGTACCTGCCTTCCCGCTGGAAACGGGGCATTGGAGCAGGATTTTTCCGGATTTTTCCAGCACCAGTTCCTGGCGGGGCAGATTAATGCGTATGGAAGGGGAAGCCATGATGGGGGAAGGAGTCAAAGAGGTTGCTACTCCTGTTGCTCCATCCGGGCAATGATGGCCTGGATGGCGGTTGTCAATTGCCGCGCTACATTGTTGTAGGCTGTCTGTCCGCAGCCGATGGGGTCGGCGATGCCGCGGTTGCCCGTGTAGCAGGTGACCAGCCTGACCTTGTTCGCATGTTCGGGGAAATTGGCAAGCAGGGCGGCCAGGTGGCTTTCCGTCATGGCGTAGACATCTGTGGCGTTTTTCATCAGTTCATCCGTAACAGGGCGGCTTTCATGGCTGGAGAGATTGACGCCATGCTCCCGGAGGACGTGGAGCGTTTCCGGACTGGCTGCCTGCCCGGGCCATGCGGCTGTTCCTGCGGAACCGGCCTGCCATTCCGGATGGTGCGCGGAAAGTTTCCGGAACAGGCCTTCCGCCATGGGGCTGCGGCAGGTGTTGCCGGTGCAGATGAAGAGGATGTGTTTGCGCTGTGTCATGAGTCGGGGCGTTCTCTTTTGGAGTGATGGGGGATAGGTACTTCGTTGGGTTCCTGATACAAGTTGTCCGGGGGCAGCACATGACCGGCTCCGCTGCCTTCCGACGAGGGTGTGCCGTCGTCTTCTTCATCTTCATCCTCTGCATCGCGGGAGGGGGGGGAAAGCTGGGGGAACAGACTGCACACCAGGGCTACGCACAGCACCGCCGTTATGGGAGTCATGACGGGGAACCATGTATCATGAGCGGAAAACAGGTACCATGCAATGAAGGGAACGAACAGGATACAGAGGCCCCAGGTGATGAAGCGCCCTCTGCGTTGAAAACGCAAAGCCCATACGGACAGAAGCAGGACGTCCAGCACGATGATCCATTGTACCCAGGCGGGGGCTATGGGAATCAGGACGGCAGGGGCAGGGGCAAGCGCTCCCATGATGCTGCGGACAGTTTGCGCCGCCAGAAGGGATTGCGCGTCCGGCGTGTCGGAAAGGGCGGATGGTTCGGAAACGAGTACCGCATCCGCAGAGGAAAGCAGTTTTCTGACGGCAGTAGTATCCGGCGGGCGTAGGCCGGACATGACGGGGACGATCACTTCCTTCGTGTCCAGAATGGTGGGGCTGCTGTTTGCCGCCAGGGGGATGCGGCCGTGTTTATCCAGAGGAATGGAGCGTTTGCCGCCCAGAAAAAGGGTGTCTCCCGGAATGATTCTGACATCACCGGGTTTCAGGTCCAGGGCATTCAGAGCGGCCACCAGAGGAAGAGTGGGAATGATATCCCCGCCCCAGCGGATGAAAAGCGGCGGGGAGACCCTGTTTTCCGGAGCTGGGGAAAACAGCTCGTTATTTTCCACGACGGTTCCCAGGGAGGGGGCTGACGTGGTTATTTGCGGAGGTTCCCCTACGAACCTGTCCGCGCGCGGGAACTGGTCCGTCTTTCCTACGATGTTGGAAGCGGGAATAATCAAGTCTTTCCAATCCGGCGGAAGGGGCGAGCGGCGGGCGGATTCGCTCATTTGCCGGCCCAGAGCCTTGTGGAGGAAGCGGTCCAGTTCATACCCCACGGCGGCTTTGACAATGCTGTCCGGCTTTTCTTCCCAGGTCATGGGGGACATCACGTAAACATTCCTGGCTCCCTGTTCATACAGGTGCCGGAACAGCACTGTGTAATCCATGGGATTGGGAGGATAGGAGGCGAAACTGTTCAGTGATGATTCCCGGTGCAGGGAAACCACGGGAAGCTGGGCCGTCTGCCCTTTGTTGAAGTAATCGTAGGGCTGGAGGACGATGCTGTTTTCCGTATTCAGCCCTTCCGGGCGAACAGTCCGGTATTCCCCAGCCAGCAAATGTTCCGCTGCCTGTTCATAACAGAAAATGGTAGGAGGAAGAAGCACATACCCCAGAATCCAGCCCAGCCCCAGGGAAATCTGGAACAGGGACAGGACAAGCAGGAATTTGGGGGGAAGCGTCATCAGAGGGGCTGGGAAAAATCATGCTAGCATAGCAGCCAGCGGTTCTGCAAGCGTGGAGCCGGGCAGAAGCTTCCGCAGGTGTCCCAGCCCGGCGGGAATCTGAGCCAGATACCAGGTTTTTCCCTGGTTGTGGCCGATATTGGCGTAAGCGCCCAGCATCTGCATAATCCGCTGCAGGGCGCAGGCACGGAAAATGCGGTGATCTATGGAGTGAGCGGAGATATTTTCCCACTCCCTGAGCAATTCATCCGCCTGTTCCGGTTCCAGACGGGCGTAGCCGTCATAGACCAGGGAGGCCAGATCATATTCCGGACGGCCGCCGCGCATGCCCTGAAAATCAATCAGCCAGGTTTTTCCCGCGTGGATATGCACGTTCTGGGACTGGCTGTCCCGGTGGACGGGGCATTCCGGAAGGGCCGCCAGAAACTGCGCCTGCTCTTTCAGGGCGGGATGGTTCAGGAAGGAAGCCGGTTCTAGCCCCAGGTGGGACCCCAGGAAATGTTCAGCAAAATAGGACTGCTCCCAGCGGTACAAGGCCTCGTCAAAAGCGGGCTGGAGGGGGAATTCCTCCGGAAACGGGCAGGAGTGAAGCAGATGGAGTTGTTCCATAGCCCGGATGTAGCGCAGGCGCAGGGAAGGCCAGGGTTCTTTCCGGAAAGCCAGCAGGTTGGCGTCTCCCAGGTCTTCCACCAAGGCGGCTCCGCATCCGGGACCGAGAGGTTCATAATCGTAAATTTCCGGCACGTTGACACCGTGGGCGTGCAGATGCCGGGCTGCGGGGATAAAAAAATCATTGTCCGCACGGTCATTTCCCCACTGGATGCCGATGCATGTGCGGCCGCCAAAATGGATGCGGACGATCGTACGGCCGGAGGCTCCCAAAGCCAGGGGACGGAAATCTTCCTGACGCGGAATAATGTGAAAACTCCGGTGAACCAGACGGGACAATTCTTTCATGGAAAGGTGGCGTGGCTGCGTTAAGAGCCTTGCGTAAGGATGGCGTATGAAGGATGACGGCACCCTTCATACGCCGAAAATGAGGAAAGGCAGGGCAATCAGGCGGGGAACTGGTGGTCTTCCCCATAGCCGTAATGCTCCACGACGTAATCCACATCCTTGTCTCCGCGGCCGGAGCAGTTTACCAGAATGGCGCCTCCTCTGTTTTCCCGTGCCCACTTCATGGCATACGCGATAGCGTGGGAGCTTTCCAGAGCGGGAATGATCCCCTCGTAACGGGAAAGTTTGAAGAAGGCGTCCACGGCTTCCTCGTCTGTGGCGGTGACATAGTTAACGCGGCCGATGTCGTGCAGATAGGCGTGTTCCGGCCCTACGGAAGGATAATCCAGGCCGCTGGCTACGGAATGAACCGGTCCCGGATTGCCGTCTTCATCCTGGAGCATGATGCTTTCAAAACCGTGCAGGACGCCCTTGCGTCCATAGGTGATGGAGGCGGAATGATCCCCAAGCCTGGGACCTTTGCCGAGGGGTTCTACGCCATAGATATCCAGCGGGTCTCCCAGGAAGGCGGTAAACATGCCCATGGAGTTGCTGCCGCCGCCCACGCAGGCGCAGACGGCGTCCGGCAGAAGTCCCGTCATTTCCAGGAATTGTTCCCGGGCTTCCACGCCGATGCACATTTGGAAATCGCGCACCATTTGCGGGAAAGGGTGGGGGCCTACCACGGAACCGATGCAGTAAATGGAATCCTGATAACTGTTCAGGTAAGATTCAAAGGCGGAATCCACAGCTTCCTTCAAGCTTTGGAGGCCGTGCGTGACAGGCACCACCTTGGCACCCAGGATTTTCATGCGGGTGACGTTCGGAGCCTGCTTGGCAATATCTACCGCTCCCATGTGAATTTCGCATTCCAGGCCGAAGAAGGCGGCGGCTGTAGCCAGCGCCACGCCATGCTGTCCTGCGCCCGTTTCCGCGATAATGCGCTTCTTGCCCATGTATTTGGCCAGAAGGCCTTCCCCCATGCAATGGTTGAGCTTATGGGCGCCTGTATGGTTCAAATCTTCCCTCTTCAGGTAAATTTGAGAGGTGCCCAGGTGGCGGGAAAGGCGTTCGCAGTGGTAAACCGGGGTGGGACGTCCCTGAAACTGTTTGCGGATGCGCCGCAATTCATTAATGAACTGGGCGGAGTGGGCTATCGTCTGGTAGGCTTCCGTAATTTCTTCAAAAGCGGGAACCAGCTCGTCCGGCAGGTAAACGCCGCCGTATTCGCCAAAACGGCCCTGGGCGTCTGGAAAATTGCGTAAATAAGTATGGAGATCCATGGTCTGTTGCGTTCGTGACTGCCAGTATTTAGCACGATGCCACAATTCAGGCAAAAACAATCTCCCCGGAAGCCCTTTTAAAAAAGAAAGGAAAGAAAAAGGACTTCCCCGCAACAGGGGAACGGTTTCTCCGGGAGAGACCGGGAGGAAAAATCGGAAATCAGGCCAAACGGCGCTTTCTGATGGATTTTCCGGTATCGGCAAGCGTCTGGCGTGCGTCCGGATCCGCTCCGGCCATCAAGGCTGCCAGATCCCGAACGATGTTCTGGCGCATGCGAGCTACCAGATCGCGCCCTTCCTGGGTGATGGCGACCATGATTTTGCGGCGGTCTTTGGCTGCGCTCATGCGTTTCAGGTAGCCCATTTCCTGTAATTTATCCACCATGCCGGTAGCGGCCGCGGTAGAATGCCCCATTTTCTGGGCAATGCTGGACATGCTCAGAAAATCTTCGCTGGCCAGATAAGTCAGCAGGAAAAACTGGGGGTAGGAAACCTTGCCCTCATTCAATTCTGAAGAAAGGTTCAGAATGCAGGAACGTTGCGTGAACAGGATGAAATCCGCCAGCTTGTTTGCTTCTTCGGAAATGGAGCTCATGATCGTTGTGAATGTATGGGAGGGTTGATAGCGATACCCGTCCGGAGACTCGCCGGCGGTTCGGCCAACCTACCGCCGCGTCCTTCTACGGGCAAGTCAAAAATATAAATTTTTATTAAAATTTTACATTTGCGGATAATAAGCATTTTGATGGTATTTGAAATACAATATGTTGACTGTTAATAGAATGGATATATTCTGAATATATAATGTGAATAACATGTTAAAAATAGATATAAGCTATTGATAAACGGTGGTTTTTCACAAAACTTCCGGGAATCCGCAGCAAATCTGGCATAAAGAGGCGTTGCAGCATGACAAGCCTGGATTGAAGAGGGCTCTTGTGCAGAGGCTTTTCATGGGAAATAAAGCCTTGCCGGAGGAAAATTTTATACAGCGGGAAGCAATATTTTCCTGCCCTTGAGACGGACTTGGAACTTCTGCAGTCTTGACGTGAGAGTAGAGAAAGGGGGCGTTGAAAACTTTCTTTCATGGCCTCCTTCCTGCCGCGATAGTTGCGGTTCCTTGTTTACGGCGGTATGAGTCTATGACGCTTGTAAAGGCAGGAAAAACCTTTTTAAACGGTCCTGGAAGGAGGGGAAAAGAACAAACGGAAACCTGCCCCATACTGATGGAGCAAGCGCCGTTACAGACCCGGTCTGGGAATGACGCTCTGCTTTTGGGAGAGAAAAATTGCTTCTTCCCTAAAAGTCAAAGGCTGGCGGAAGTAATAGGGGAAAATGCTCAAGGAGCCGGAAAAAGACTGCCGGGGTTCTAAGAGGTTACCTGCAAAACTCCTATTATCCGGAACGGCCTATTTTGAAAATAGTCCAGCGGCAGTGAAAGGGCCGGGCGCATCAACCGCATTAATAAATGCTCCATTATAGATGACGCATCATTGGTTATCGGCACGGTGTGTAAAAGAGCAATTGCGCCGTCCATGTTCATATTCTGAAGGTCCGTTATCAAATGTTTACGACCATGGAACTTAGAGCCGTTACCATTACATTTCAATGATATCGGTTTGCTGGGGATGCGTGGTTCATTAATTTTTTCAGCATTTATTGTTTACGAGTGGTTCTTATGTCATTCCTCGCTATTCCGCACAATGGAAAATTTTGTGATCCGCCGGCCTGTTTCCTGAAAAATAAGAAAGACGGCGTTGCTTGCCGTCCCAGCCGCCGCCATACAGCAACTCCAGCTGCTTGCAGCATTGCAGGCAGAAAATCATGGAATAAAGCATTACTGCCGGCAACATCATTGCATGCCGTCAATCTTATGCTTGTATCCGCAAGATATTTTATTCCCCCGCCATTCTCCGGTAAGTTTTTTCTGGAACTATTTTCCGGAGAATGGACGGAGAACAATAGCAACAATTAGTTGGCGGGAGGCGGCGTAAAGGTGCGGGCTGACATATCCTTGTCCAGAACCAGCATTCCCTGTCCTTCTCCCTTAATCATGCGTAATTTGCTGATGATGTCCTTGACGGTTTCTTCCTCTTCCACCTGTTCGGTGACAAACCATTGCAGGAAAATATCCGTGGCGAAATCCCGTTCTTCCTTGGCAAGATGCACCAGTTCGTTGATTCGGCGAGTGACTTCCTGTTCGTGGGACAGCGTTTCTTCAAAAATTTCAAGAATATTGGACCAGCTTGCATCCGGAGCGTCTATGGAAAGCATTGTAACCTGGCCTCCGCGGGAAAGAAGGAAATCATAAAATTTCAGCGCATGAGCGGTTTCTTCCTGATATTGAATGCGCATCCAGTGGGAAAAACCTGTCAGACCGGCATCCTGCAGATAGGCGGACATGGCCAGGTAAAGGTTGGCTGAATACATTTCCCATTTGATTTGCTCATTAAGAGCAGTTGCCATTGTTGTACTGATCATATTGTAAAATCCTGTTGATTTTCCCCACTTCTACAAAACAAAGTCCGCAGGATCAAGATAATCCTGCGGACTGTATGACGGGAAGGGGGGTAAGGGAAGGCGTCAGGCTTTTGCGGAAACCTCCTCCGGAATATTATCTTCAGGGAGTTCTTCCGCCGGAACGGAGGAGAATTCCTCAGTTTCCGTAACCACGCTGTTTTCTTCAGATGCTTCCTCCCGGGCGGGCGCCGCCTCGGAAGAAGAGGCGGCCTTCTGTTTTTCTGGTGCAGCGGAGTCCGTTGCCGGCGCGTCCTGGCCCTTCTCTTCCGGTTTCCGTTTTTCCTTGGGAGCCTTCTTGGGAGAAGGGGCTTGGGCGGAGACGGTTCTTGGGCGGCTGACAGTGTTATTGGAGAAAACCAGGATATAGCCCTGTTCGGACAGCCAGAGCAGATCACGGACCAAATTCTGCTGTTTTTCCATGGCTTGGGCTACTTCTTCTTCCGTGGCCTTTTCCTGTTCCGGGACTGGGGCCAGCTCTTTAAGCATGGCATCGACGCCTTTGCCGGGATTATTGGCCGCCCAGGTGGCAATGGACATCAGGGAATCTGATAAGACGGTGCCTTCTTCCATGGCCTTGGGGCGTGCCGGGCCGGTGTAATGGTTGCCTTTCCACTTGAAAATAGGCATATGATGCCGGGCTAACCCGTGGCAAAGGTTGGGAATCAGCATGCTGGGATGGCGGCGGGTGGTGCCGGATAATTGGATCAGGTGCGCCCACAGACCGGGAGAGAGGTGATTCTTTTTCACGGCTCCGTTGACGAACACCTTGTCCGTAACGTCATAGCACTCGTCAAAGTGGTTGGATTCGAAATCCTGTTCTACCGCGGCGGGAGATTCCAGAAGCACTTCGGAGGCTCCTTCCCGAACGGGCTTCCAGGCGGTGCGTTTGGAAACGGCTTCCTGCCATGCCTGGACAGCTTCTTCGCTCTTGTCCGTCACAATCTTGGAACGGAAAGCCTCAAAAGTCATGTTGGCAAATTTGGTGCGATGCAGGTTCATCAGGGCGGACTGGTAGCCGTGCCAATTAACGGGACCTATCAGCTCGTTGTTTAAGGAACACTTGGCAATGGCTTTGAAATCTCCTTTTGGAGCTTCCACTTCCTGTTCTACGGATTCGTAATATTTGGGCATCCAGGTGGACTGCCAGAGGTGTTTGACGGCCTCCTGTCGGGAAATAAAGCAGGCGCCGTCGCCATGCTTGCAATGGTACAGATCCGGGCCGTTTTCCTGCTTCATGAATACCAGGTCATAACGGTCGTAGGAACCCATGACCACCTTGGCAAGGTCCAGCAGGGAAATGGTGCGGCGGTGTTTCTGTACTTCCTGGTGCAGGGCAGCCAGGCCGGAATCCACGGGGCGCAGCTCCACGCGCAGGCCTTCCGTCGGTTCCTCCATGGCGGAGCGGGGAGTTTGATCGCGGCGGTTGCGGAAGGAGCCGCGCGTGCGGTCTTCCCGGTTAAACCTTCTTTCGCCGCTTTGACCGTCAACACGACGTTCCCCCCGGGGCTGGCGGCCTTCACGGTTGTCGCGCCGCGGTCGGCGGTCGCCTCCCTGCCTGTCTCCGGACCTGCGTTCCGGGTAGGATACAGGCCGTTCCTGACGGGCTCCCGGTCTCGCCCAGGCCGGACCAAATTGAAAGTCGGCCAAGCCGGAAAGGTCCGGAATCTGCTGCTTGGGGTCTGTGGAAGGAGTTTCGTCGGTCATCATGTACGGGTTGTTTCAATAGCAACTAAATGAGGTGGATGGCAATCATTTTACGTGCAAACAGACCGAAAATTGTTCAAAATGTCATGAAAGGCATCTGGAAATGCAACTATTTCCGGTGTATCCTTTCATCTCAACTTCTGTCAAATGCTCTATATGGATAAAATACGTCAACGACTTTCCGACCTTGGTTACGCCATTTACGATGCTCCCGCTCCCGTAGGCTCCTATGTGCAATGCGTACGCACGGGCAACCTGCTTCACCTCTCCGGCGGCATTTCCGTGAACGGGGACGACAAATACTTTGGCAAAGTAGGGCAGGAGCTGACGGTGGAAGAAGGTCAGGCCGCTGCGCGCGCCGCTATTTTGAATCGTCTGGCCGTTATTGTGCAGGCGGTGGGGTCTCTGGAAAAAGTATCCAGAATCGTGGCCGTGAACGGATTTGTGAATGCCGGCCCGGATTTTTATGACCATCCTAAAGTATTGAATGGCGCATCCGACCTGCTGGTGGAAGCCTTTGGAGAAATTGGCCGCCACAGCCGCACGGCGGTAGGCGTATCCGCCCTGCCGCTCAATGTAGCGGTGGAAATCAGCATGGTGGTGGAAGTTCGTGATTAATATTTAAAAACCGGAAGGGATTCGTGCTTGAATCCCGGCGGCATTCCTGTAGAGTGCCGTCCGGTCAATGCCCCCGTGGCGGAATGGTAGACGCTGCAGACTTAAAATCTGTTGTCCGCAAGGACGTACCGGTTCGAGTCCGGTCGGGGGTACTTTATCGAAATTAAATCTTGTAAATAAAAAGCCCGCTGTTTGCGGGCCTTTTTGTTTTGCTTCAATATTATTTGCTGGCTGATTCTCCATCAATAATTTTTGTTTTCCCGGATGAGTAAAACAAGGATGGTGGTGTTTCGTGGCTATTCTTGTCATGAAATGCAGAAAGCAGAGAGAAGAATGTTGAGTGGAAACAGTTCTGAAAAAAGAGTTTGTAACAGGGCGCCTCAGGCTGAAAAATAGAAATACGGAGTATGAAATTGTTGGGTATCTTCCGGTTTGGAAAATCAGATGGTTCATGGCGCCCTGGAAAAAAGGGAATGCTGATGGCGTTGAAAATAGCAGGAGGCATGTTTGCGGGAGCGGTTGTGGTATGCGTTGCCGCAGAATGGTACATTTATTCCGTTTCAGAGGGCAGGATTGTTGAGCATTCCAGGGATGTTCCCGTTCGTGCTCCTGTTCTGGTGTTAGGATGCTCCCCAACATTCATGGGGAGCCCTAACGGATATTTCCATAACAGGATGGATACGGCCTCGGAACTTTGGAAAGATGGAAAAGCAACGGTTTTCATCGTTTCCGGAGATAATAGTTCTCATGCTTACAATGAACCGGAATGGATGAAACAGGCTCTGGTGGAACGTGGCGTTCCAGAGGAACGGATTGTATGTGACTTTGCGGGATTGCGGACTTTGGATTCTGTCGTGAGGATGAAGGAAATTTTCGGCGTTTCGACGATGATTGTTGTTTCTCAGGAATTTCATAATGAACGCGCCCTGGCAATCGCAGCGCATGAGGGGATGGCGGCCTGGGCCGTCAGCGCGCCGGATGTTCCCAACCGCCGTTCCCGTATGAAAAGCTGGTTCAGGGAGCGTGCGGCCCGCGTATGGATGATGCTGGACTTGTGGGTTTGGAGCCGTGAACCCCGTTTTTTGGGAGAACCTGTGGTTTTGCCGGAAATAAAAGAGGAAAAATGAACAATACTTCATGCGGCAGGGCTCGTCATAAGATGTCTTTGATGCGGTACGGCAACCCAGAAGGAGGGTGTGCCCGCGCCTCGAATCATTAAATGCTGAATGGTCCAATCATGTCGGCTACGTGGGATGATTTGCCATGAAGATGAACAAGGCCAGAAAGCCTGAGTGAACAATTCGTCATGAAGACGGTCGGAGGTGGTGGCCGTACGTTTCATTGTCCTTCATGGAAGAAACAGGTGCAATCCTTCCCCTTATCTTATGCGTATGGGTGGGCAACGGTTGAAAAAAGGATGGTTGGGAAACATCAGAAAGCTGATGCTCTGGTCGGAATAAGTTTGCCTCCATGTCTTGGGAATAAAACACTCCGGAACAGGTTCTGTTGCGTTTTGATGCGGCTGACGCTCCCTGTTGAAATTCCATATTTGATTAAAAAGGGGAAAGGATACGGTAAAAATCATTGACTCTTTCCGGGAAAGTGCTATGCAAATTTCAGCGGCTTGTGAAAAGCGGGCTGTTTTATTCCGGCTGTCATGTTCCCTTCTTCTAGCGGTCAGGAAGGCCGTCTCTCCAACGGCAAAGGCTCGGTTCAACTCCGGCAGGGAATGCCATCCGGCAGCCATGTTTTGTTTCCTGCCGTGAAAAGGCGGTAAATTGCATCAGGAAAAGCAAACTACGGGGGAGTTATGATGGAAATACGCTTTCTATGACTTTCCCCGTCCATTCCGGTAGTGGCTTTCCTCCGAATAAATGAAGAAGCATGGGAGCGGTATTGGTGGTATTGTTTGGTTCGGAAATCAGGAAATTTCTCTTAATGCCCGGACCTGAAATTCCCCATGGAACTATCATTTCCGCTGCGCTCGTCCCCCCGTGGCCCTTTCCGATTCCCCCATGATCCGTCAGAAATAGAAAATGCGTATCGTTGAATAAGTCTTCCTGCCTCAATTTCTGAAAAAAGATTCCAATTTGCTGATCCGCCTCTTCAATAGATTGAAGGTATTCTCTGGACATCCAGCCGTATTTGTGCCCCGCATGATCTGTATGAACGGAATAGAGAAAAACCACAGTCGGGTTGTAGCGGTGTTTCTTGACGAATTGGAAAGCCTGATGGTAATTGGAAGCATAGGCGTCGTTTGCCAGGTACTTGATTTCATCCAGGTATTTTTTGTTGAACGGATAGGCAAGAGGTTTCCAATTATAGTAAAAAGCTGTTTTGCAGGAAGGCTGGCATTTTTTCAGGGCCTGGAATACGGAGGGATAATATCCGTCTTCGTCTCTCCGTACGGCGGGGTAGGAGGAATTTGCCGGCGTCCAGTTATTATTGAAGACTCCGTGCTGTTCCGGGCCGCTGCCGGTTAAGTGACTGGTCCAGTTAGGTAACGTGACGGAGGGCATCACAACCCGCGTATCCAGAGAAAAAGCTCCCTGTGACATCATTCCTTTTAAAGAGGGCGCATGCGCCTTTTGAAAACCTTCCACACAAATACCGTCCAGGGAAATCATGATCACTCTTTTGGCGGAATTATCGGAAGTTCTATCTGGTACGGAATTTCTGGGAATGCCGGAATCATATTGTGTAGCGGCAAGGGCTGTATTGCCCGTTGTCATTCCTGCTGCCGCCAGGCCTAATTGATTCAGGAAATTCCGGCGTGTTGTTTGATGATAAGAGTTTTCCATATAAAGTACATACTGTTGGCTTGAAGTATTTTTATCAACGCTTCTGGATATTCGGGAAGCTCATTTCATCGTATAGTTTTTTACGGACAGGGGCCGAATCCGGGTTTCAAAGCAATTTTTCCAATAATTTGTTCCTTTCCTGTGATAGGATGGTTTTATAGAGAAAGGATATCATCATTTATTGTATTCAAATAGTTAAGTGGGTGTGACAATATAGGAATGCTCCGCAGGCTGTCTCATCTGCGATTTAGGCAAAGCATCTTCCATACGCTTCAAACGAGGGGGCATATTATATTTGTTACGAGTCGTATCCTCATCAATGTTGGCCAAAATGCCGGGCGGGAGCGGGGACTTTCAATCTGGACGTTTTACACAGGATGACATTTTCCGCGAGCTGGAGCAGATTTTTCAAGGAAGTGGGTGTTACGCGCTGCCGTGTGGTGTAGTCAGCTCCCTGAAGAAAGATCAGCCGGAGGCAGACAAATATCCCTGATGTTATTCCTCCAACAAGACGGGACAAGCCCGGCAGGTGTGGGTGTTTGCCAGCCATCACGATGCTCGCGCCGCCATTATTAAATCAGCCAATTAGCATAATGATACCATGAGAGAGATACAAATACAGTTTTCCAAGCCCGGTAACTGGAGGGAATTCACACTGACAGCCATCTACCAGGATTCGGATGGATATACCCGCATAAACCGCTATAAACAGAATGATATACCGTCCGAGCAGGCCCCGGCTTTGAGCGCGGCTGTAGCCGTCATTGCAGACATGGAAGAGGACTGGCAAGCCGTCCAGGTATGGGCAAGGCTGGGAAATACCTCTGTTCTCAATAATTCCGCAGGAGACGATGAGGCTGTTGAGTTTCGTGAAGCCGTTCTACTGACGATTGAGGCTGTCAATAGCCTCGGGGGCCGCCGTATTTTTACCCCCGGTAATTATGCGCAGTTCATACTGATGGATTTTGCCTCCATATCGTTTTTCAAGTATTTTACCATCAGAAAATAATAAGGATATCAGCAAATAAGATTGTTGGACTGACTGCATGATTGCGGCAGACTGGGGGATATGTGATGCAGTGTTTTTTCCGGACAAGGCGTTTCCGGATTTGTCGATGCATTGCAACAGTTTTAAATGGAAAAGATGTTCCTCCCAGGCAGGAGAGGATCAAAAACAGGGAATCAATGACAGTAACCCCATGAGTGACGTAAAGCAGTTCTTGGTCAACGTTGGGAACAGGAAGGGCCTAGTTTGTCGTGATGACTCAAAAATTGCAGATTCCCTTATGCTCTAATGTTTATCGGAAAACCTGGATGGAGTATCGTCATGCGGTTTTAAAAATACAGTACATTGTTTCTAAAAGCCGTTATCATGTACTGCGGTTCTATAAAAACAACAACCGCAAGCATTCTATTTCAAACGCTTGCGGTTGTTTTGAAATGGTGGAGGCGACACTATATTCTTATTGTTTCTAAAGCGTAAAACAACGTATTTACAACGGTTTTCTATGTCTTCAATGTTGCCAAAATGGGCTAAACAAGCTATAAATGTCTTGCAGTTTGTCTTGCAGTATCATGGCTTCCTTATTCAAAAGAGACACAACAAAATATTGGTACGCCTCTTGGCGGAGCGGTGATAAACGAAAACTCGTCTCAACGAAGGTACCAGTAAAAGGTGAAATAATCAACGGCATCAAGGAGACTCCTTCCCAAGCCCGAACCCGTGCCCAAATCATTGCAGATGGATATGAGGCGGCTGACAAGGAAGGCGTCCATGCCATCAAGGTAAAAGCGACAATAGCCACCTTAGCCAACGAAGAAGCAAAAGAAGTTCCCAGCGTCAAAAAGTTCCTGAACGACTACATCGCCTCGCGGGAAGGGCAGCTCTCAAAAGGAACACTCGTCAACTCTAAAACCGCCATCAAACTCTTCTTGGAACACCTCGGAAAGAAAGCATCCATGCCAATCTCCTCCGTCAAAAGGTCGGACGTCAAAGACTTCGTCAACGAACAGGTCAAACACGTCCGAAAGAAGACTGTCCAGAAGTACATGACCTCTCTGTCACCTGCATTCATGGCAGCTCTCGACAGCGAAATCATCGACAAAAACCCATTCTTCCGAATCAAAGTTCCCGACTCTCAAGCTTTTGAGGAAACGGAAAAGGAAGCATTCACCATTGAAGAAGTAACTCAAATGCTTCAGGAACTGCCTTCTGAATGGAAAAGCATGGTCATCTTCTCCCTCTACACCGGAGGGCAACGTCTCGGAGACATGGCAACCCTCAAATGGGAGCAAATAGACCTTGAAAACGGAATGATCATTCTCCGAACGGCCAAGACAAAAAGGCCAATGAGAATACCCATTGTTGCGACGTTGGCCGAACATATCAACACCCTGTCCCGCAGTGGACAGTATGTCCACCCAGTAGCAGCAAGACGGTATGAGCGCAATGGTGCAGCCAATCTTTCCGAGCAATTCAGAAAAGAACTGGAATATTCCGGTATCGTCCCGAAACTCAAACCTTCAAATGGCAACCGTTCTCGCACTGTCTCTCCCAAATCCTTCCACTGCCTCCGGGCTACTGCTGCCACCCTGTTACACACATCAGGGGTAGATGCAGCTCTGGCCCGTGAAGTAGTAGGCCATGACTCAAAGAAGGCCCATCAGCTCTACATCCGACCAGATGATGAACAACGCCGGGCTGCCCTCGAAAAACTCGCGGACGCTATGACTCCTCCGTCCCCCGAACCAACGGATCCGAAGGGAGAGATTTGAGCAGTGAGGAAAAAGACAACTCGCTCTTCACTTCAATTTTCTCTGGTTCGTAGGCTCCATCCATCTTATTCAGCTCCGCAATAGCGGACAGTTTGTTTGGCATCGTTATCTTGACAGTCGTGCCGAACTCGCTTTCTGTAACGCTGTGAGACTGGCACAAATCGGATTTTTCATCTACTTTGCCAATTGGAGTATTAACCACACGGGAAAGCCAGATCATACGTTGTTGTTTAGTCAGAATGAGGGGGCTTTCCGCTTTTTTATTCAATTCGGAAAGATACTCCTGAACCTTAGCATTTTTTAGCAAACGCGACGCATTTGCAGAGCATGTGGAGTCTTTGAGATTCTTTCCCCGTCCGTATGTATCACGGTAGGCCTTGGAACCATTCTTTCCATTTTCAAAATACCTTCTGGCAAATTCCTTTAGCATCTCTTCCTTCTTCATAACTCAAAAATTCCTTTGTTTGGATCCTGCACAATCGGAACAACACCGAATTTCCCTCTTTGACTCCATCGCATGTGGCGAACCATTTTCACGATAGTCCTCACGCCCTGCTGTGTTACATAAAACTTCCGTCGTGTTGTTGGCGATATGTCTGCTCTGTTGGCATGCTTCTTGCGAGTGAAAACCACATCTCCACTGTCAATCAGATACCCTAAAAGCCGCCCCACAGAAGGCAGGCTCAATCCCGTATGATTGGCAATGATGCCCGACGTGGCACCGGGGAACCGGGCAATCGTTGTCAGCACGGCCACTTGGGAAGCAAGCAACTGCTCCCCCGTAAAACAGATGGCGACATCGTTCAGAAGTTCCAAAGATGATAATACCTTCTTCATGACAACCTCCTCTTCCTTTCAAAGCAATAATCCGGGGCGTTTTCCACTTCGCAGACCACATTGTCCCCTCTGTACATTCGGGAAGCTATTCGCACGTCAATCGTCTTGCCTATATCATCGCTCAACAAGTTTGACGTCCACAATGTCCATTTCCCAAGTCTGCCGTCTGCAATTCGTACCAACATAGACCTTACGGCCTCCGTCGTATTTTCTGCCCCAATATCATCCAAAACGAGTACATAGGGATTCTCCACTAAATGTTCCACAATCCCAAAATCTCCGTCCCGGTAAATAGAAACCACCTTCTGCCACTTCCAGCACTGCACAAGCCAGCCAGGCCGTTCCTTCTTCAAAATGGCTGCCACCGCTTCGGCAAGGTGGGTTTTACCTACACCGGATGCTCCCAGTAAGGAAAGCCACCTTCTCGGCCTTTGCTTGTTCAAAATATCATTTACGAACCATTGTGCGGCTCGGTGCATACCATGTACTTCTGGATGCACAGACTCGTCAAATCCTCCCATATCATAACGGACAGGCTTGTAGCCTCTCACAATCCCATCATGTGGATTATTGGCCGATTCCATAGCATCCCCAAGCAAAGAACTCACATGCTTCATCATCGTCTGTAACTCCTTCCTTCGTTGGCATCCTTCCTGGACACATTCCCTTGTCGTCCCTTCTGGATATTGTTCACAGCCCATGAACGGGCATATTTCCGGGCCGCAGGCTTCCAATCGGCAAGAGGAATTCCCCTCGAATCCTTCCAACCTCTGGCCGCGAAATCGTCAAAGAACGACTCCGCACACCGGGCAAGCTCATCCCCTTTCGGGGCCTCAAGCAAAGCCGCCATAAAGCGGTGAACCTCCTCGCTACACCGTGGAAACTGTTCTACACAGTGGCTCCCAGATAATATATTCGTCTCCGTCTTCTCCTGATCCTTCGTCTCCGCCTTCGCCTTCGTCTTAGCCGCGGGTGGCGGCGGTTCGCCGCAGTCCGCCGCGCTTCGCCGCGAATCGCCGCGCAACTCCGCAAACTGCGGGAAATCGCTGAACAATTCCGCAATCTCTGGCGTGACAGGGTAACGCGGTTTCGATTCCTTGCGAATACGTTGCCCATAATTCACAATTACCCCATATTGCTTCCCTTTGACCTCATAGAGACGGACAAGCCCGGCTGCCGAACAATCGTTCAGGCAACGTTGAATGTTGGTCTCCCTCATCTGGTCAAGTTTCAGCGGGTATAAGGATGGGCGAAGAATTGCGGGGCGAGCATCGAATAATCCGAAATCGTCACCAAACGACAGCAAGCGGCGATAAAACACCTCCGCTTCCCAATCGAGCATATTCACTCTTTCGGAAGTCAAAATCCCATCTCGCAGAATTCTTGTAGGCATATCAAAAAAGCGTCAGTTGGGGGTTATAGTTCATAGCACCGCTACCTTTCCATACCCCTGATTCTGCAACGTGTGGAGGAGGGGCGCGTTGGGCTGGTCCCCGGGTGTCTCACCATCCGGGCGGCAAAAGCGGAATACCGCGGCCTACACCAAGAAAGACGCGTACCGATGCGGTGCTTGTTGGCCTTGGCCCAGGAATCCGCTTCCGGGGACAATCCCGCGGCATAGGGTTTCCGTGCAGGGTCACGGGCTGGCATTTCAAAGAGGTATTTCATGATTCCCCCCCCCTCCTCCTTTCTCGGCTCCCAATTACAACTTTTTACGAGATATGCGCCAGGAGTACAGGCCGTGCAAATATCGAAACTGCGGATTTTATCGTAATAGCGGCAACTCCGGCACTCTCTTTGTGCTATAGGCACCCACGCCCTGCACGCGGCCCGCTTCTGCCAGGCGTCACGGATAAGCGCATCCAGCCCATGCATGTCTCTCTCCAGATGCCAGACATAAAGACCCATGCTGGGTACATCCACAAAATACTTTTTGCTTCTGTGAGCTTTAAGCCAAGCGCGAGTGCGTCCGTATTCGTAAAACGCTTTCTGTTCAGGCGTTAGTTTCATTTTCTTCCTCCTGTTCTATTTCTTCATCCAGCGGAAATACTACTTCCAGGCGGAACGCTTTACAGGCTGGCGTATCGGCAGGCATTTCATCAAACCAATGTCCGGACTGTGTGCTGATACAGCATCCGTCAAAGCTGTCCCAATAAAGGCATTCTTCACAGGTCTTCATGCGAGACTCCTTTCCAAAATTGCCGCCTGTTCCGCGGTGATGTATTGCCAGCTCTGCGGCGGACGGGTCATGCCGATGGCGGAGAGCGGCACGGGGGCCGGGAGCCGCACGGGGTCTTGAACGCCCCAAGCGAAGCAAGGGAGATAGGCATGCAGGTGTTGTCCCGTTACGCAAAAGTCCTCTATAAAGTCATCATGACCAACGCGGAATGGCATGCGGCTCATGTATACATAAGAGACCATCCGGCATTTGCCAATGATTGCCCGCTCGCCGTCCTTCCCGGACTCGTAGGTCCACAGCGTGACGTGTTCCCCGCGGGGTATGCGCGGCGTGTGGGGCAAGGTAATGGTCAGCGTGGTCATGCCGCACCTCCTCCTTTCTCCTTCACGGATCCTTCGGAAACCTTCGTAGAAGCACACCCGGCAAGAGTCTTCCGCAGCCACTTCTTCGATTCGTCTACAGTGGTCTGGATTCCTTGGAGCTTCCTGACGGAGTGCACCAGTTTATCCAGCTCTGTAATCCCCACTTTGCAAACTGCGGTAAACTCTGCTGCCTCGATTCTATCGGGGAACAGCTCATGCAAAACATTGAAAGCCGCTGCCGGGTCTGTTACCGTAAATGCCTTCTTCCCGGAAGTAAGGCATAACCCAGGAATTTCCAGTTCGGCCTTCAAATCGGCTTTTACCTTTGCCTCCACAGAAGCGGCCCATTTCTTGGCGAGTTGAGCGAGGTCGTAGGCTTCCCTACGTTTTTCCGGGGACCACTGTTCCCATGAGGCCACCAAATCTCCGGACGTCACATTCACCAAGGCCATCTTCACTGCCGGACACGCCGTCTTGGCACGACAATACCGACAAGCTTTTTCATCGGGGCGCAGTGGAGCGTTGGGAATCTCCGCATCGGCAATAATCTTTCGCAGATACTTCTCTGCTGCATCCAAATGTTCGGGGAGGAACTTCACAAGCTGGGGCTTCCGGCGGCTCACATAAGGCTGGATAATACCTGCAAAAATGGTAGAGGGACAAGAACCCAGCTTATACCGGAGCAAGACGGCAAGGGCGGCAAGCTGGCGGTTCTGGTCAACGGGATCCACGGCAAGACGTCCGAACTTGTAATCCAGAATCAGGGCAATGTCTTTGAGGGGGGAATAATACACCTTGTCCGGCTTACCGGAGAAAATGACATTACCGTCTTCATCCGTAGCAAACATCCGCTCTTCCCGGATGATCGTCAGATTGGAAGCTTCATCGTCGAAAATATCCTCTACAAGCTCTCCTTCCGCCTGGAAGCAGAACTCAATAAGTTCTGCCTGTTCCGGGTCGTCCGGTGTCCGGTTATGCTCCATGCAATCATGCAGATACGTTCCCGTTGTTGCATCCTCGCTTTCTTCTTCTGGTGGACATTTTGATTCAGCAAGCCAACTTCCGGGACACTGGGCAAGGCGGAAAATACCGGATGCAGAAGGACGTCCCATGCGGGAATCTTTGTTAATAAGAGTAGTCTTCATATATACTTTATTCTTTCTATATTTTTGATTATTAGGACTAATATTAACGTCGTCTAATGGTCTAGCATAGTTCCAAACATGCCTCCTCCTTCTGGAACATCCAGACCGGGAATAGCATCTTTGAAATTGTTAGATGCGGGGTCCGGGGAAGGGGCAGGAGCTTCCGGTACTGATGGAATGTTGGGATCCTTCATCTCACTCTGTTCTTCCGTCGGAAAAACATCATTCATGCGTATCATCCCGTCGGCAATGGACGTATAAACCCTTCCAAGACGATACACCTCGGCCATCGTCATATCGTTGGGTTCCAAGGAATGCCCCAACTTCTTCTCAAGCTGGGAGCGCGATACACCCAATTCGAGGAACTTGGCTTCCATGGACTGGATTCTTTCAGGCAGCTTTTCTGCATTGTCATCCTTCTTCAAGGTCGCGGAAACTATTTCCAAGGCTTCTTCGGTAAGCCATCCGGGCACAACCTGTAAAATACAGGCACGGATGCGGCGGCTCGCCATATTGGCGCACAGTTCGTAAATATCCCGCTCATTGTCGAGGGCTACGCGCAGCATTTTCCCGGTCTTTTTCCCTCTGGAATCAGTCTCATTCTTGTCGCGGGTATGGGGCACGGAAAAAGAAATTTCTCTCCTCACGTTCGTTTCTTTATCAAAACAATAGGCGACACATTCCGATACATTGCAGCCGTTTCCGTCCGCGCCCTTGGGATCCCAGTGCCGAGCAACTTCCTTCCACCCGGCTTCTGCATTTCCCCAGGCGGAAATAAGGGCCTCCGCCAGTCGAATACTCGGCCCCTCCACAGAAGTTCCCCCTCTCGGAAAAACATAAGTGGCAGAACGGGCTAAAGACAACTGGGAACAAGACTGCTTCATGCGGTCTTTAACACCATCCACATCACGAGGAAATTGCTTGGCAATCCAGATAGACGCCAGCACCTCGGTTACGGCTGCATTAGCTGTAATGGCAGCCAAGGCACCGCCTCCGGCGGAAGCCTGTATGGCAAACGGATTGCCCTGTGCTTGTGGTTGAAGAGGATTTGTAGTATTCATAGCCTTGTTACTTTGTTTGTTGGTCATTTCAATTTACGGGTAACAATGACCGGAAGTCCGTTGCCGCGGACTTCCGGCAACATGGAATCAGTCCTCTTTGCATTCTTCACATTCACAGCCATCGATTCCGAGCATGGCGGCAATGGGATTCATTCTCCTTTTCATTTTCTCTTTTTGCTGTTGTTCAAGGAATAAACGGACGCCTTCTCCCATAGTTTTTACATTGCAATCAAAACACTCGTTTGCTTTGAGGAGAAAACCGCAGGCTCCAGTCCACCCGTAAACCTTGGTATTCATCCCATTAGATGCAAACACCTCATTCGTGGACCTGAATATTCGCCTAGTTGTATTGTCTCCTTCGATGAAGACGGCTACTACAACGCGCCCATCGTAACGGCCAACCAGATCCACGACATGATCGATTGCCTTATTGAGTTCTTCCTGGGTAACAGGTGCTTGTTCGGCGGCGGTATCGCAGCAGCAAGCTTCGTCCGGCGTGCAGGGCTGCGTATTCTTTTCTTCGGTGGTATTATCCATTGTATTTGTTTTCTATTGGTTATTGCTTCTGGCAGAACCGCTCCCAGTGCGGGACGATTTATCCAAACCGTCAAAAATTTCTTCGGAAGACCAGACTGGGCAATCAGGAGAAAACCCGTAATGGGGAGACTTCCCTGCCTTCAACTCGGTATCGTCCTGGCTCACTACCAGCCAGAAGACCCATCCTCCAAACGCACCAAAAGCCGCTGCGCCAAGGCATCCTCCGATAAACTCTAAAATCTTCTTCATGACGCTTGAAAATGGGCTTCTAAATAATCATCCAGGCTCTTCTTCTGGATTCGGATAAAAGGACGTTTCCTGCTTTTCCTCACTCCATTGCGGAAATTCAACACAGCCGTTTTAATAGGCATGCCCTTTGCCTCCGCATCCTTCATGATTCGGAACAGCGTAGTTCGGGAAATCCCGTAAACCGCTTCAACATCCTTCGGGCTGTACCATTCCCTCTTTTCTGATATGGGCAGCAACTTAGGCATGGCACACCCCCTCCTTAATAATGTGTCTGGCTGATTGCCATTCCATCATTAGCCTTTGAATCAAAAGAAGATAATGAAAAGGAATGTCTCTTCTTTCCTTAAACCACTCATCCACGGCAGATTTGGAAATGCCACATTCAGAAGCTAACCATTCCCTGTCTTGGCCTATTACTTTGAGCCAAGACTTCACATCTTCTTTTGTAATTTTCCCTTTTCTTGGTGCAGGTACAAAGGAAGGCATCATCTGCTTGGATACTGCTTCCAAAATCACCTTTAGAGCCTCATCTGGCGTCACATGGTAGGCAGAGGCAACGCCAAGAAGATAGATACTTGCTCGGTGACTAAATTCCGCTGGATTGATCTCCATTGCTGATTTCGTCTGCATGAACTAAATATCCGATTTTTTTCGGAATAGTCAACAACTAAATCCGAAAAAACTTCCATCTTGTTGATAATTATTGCCTTGAAATCCGAAAAAAATCGGATAACCTAGCATTCATGAACCCGACTAAGGAAGACATCAAGCAATGGCTAAAGAGCGAGAAAAAGGATCGCCAATGGCTTGCTGAACAGTGCTATGTAAAAAAATCAGCAGTTGATAAGTGGTTTGAGAAAGGAAAAGATATTCCTCCTGCCAAGGTTGCACTCATCAAACAACTCATGGATAAGCCGATCGTCCGTGACTTCGGCAATCCTCCCGGCCTCCCAGAAACGGAACTGAAGAATAAGCTCTTCGTCGCGCTTGATCCTGAAATACAAAATGCCCTCGAAATACAGGCACACATGAACGGGATGAGCCTTTCGGCTTACTGTTCTCTCATTCTAGAGCGAGCGGCAGATCATGGTTATGAATTCATCAATGATATACTTGCCATGTTTGAAAAAAAATGGAAGGATAGCAAACAGGATAAATAACTGTTAATTATTCATAATCATGGAACTCAAGTATTTCAGTACTCTCTTGTGTTGTTGCAGAGGGGGAGCTTAACAAAAAATCAACCCAGCAAACAACACAAAGGATTCTGTTCTCCGTTCCGTACATTCCGGCTGCTTGTACTGCGCCGAAAGAAGAATAGCGTATGAGTTTACATGCTCAACATGGGGACAGCCATCCCAACAAACCGATACTTATAGTTAGGGATGCCGACAGAATCAGCCCCCCTAATACAATACCCAATAACTTTGGTTTGTATCCCTTGAAAAATCCAAAGGATGCCACTACTCCGTAAATAAAAATGCTCAAAGAAGCCGGGACAACAAGAAGGATGTAGAAAATCCAGTATAGCATATCAAAACTCCCTTTCTGCTTTTCTTCTAAAATACCAGGGAAACAACTTCTTCGCCCCCTCTTCGGACAACGCACGGCGCGTAAACTTCGCCGCTACCCACTCATCGCGCTCCTCTCCGGTAGTGAACATCCGCAGGCGTAAGGTGGGAATCCGTGTTTCTTCGATGGCGTAAAACCTGATCATTCGCAGAAAAACGTAACAAAAGCGGCAGCGAATGTCAGGCCCTTTTTAACACCGTGAGCATATCCGGGGCACGGTGGCCCGCTCTATCATGGCCCCATGAAAAGAGTGGCCTTCAACGGCGGAGAACTGTCACCGGAACTCGCTCTGCGCTCGGACATGGACGTCTACATGCGCGGCGCGCAAACCTTGGAAAACTTTGACGTCTCCCAAATGGGCGGCATCCGTCGCCGCCGTGGCATGCGTCCCTTTGCCGATGCTTTGGAAGGCTCCCGCATCATTCCCTACATCTACTCCACGGATGACCGTTACATCGTGGAAATCAACTCGGAAAAACTCCGTGTATTCAACACCTCCGGCGCGGTCATCTCGGAGCATGACTCCTACATCGGCAGCATAGACAAGCTGCGTTTCAAGCAAGTCAACAGCCTGCTCATTCTCACATCGCCGGATTACCCCGTCATGGTCCTCAAGCGCAACGGTGCAGGGGAATGGACATTTGAAGAATTCCAATTCAAAAGCGTTCCATGGCGTGAGGAAGGCTACCGGGACTACCCCGTCACCGTCTCGCGGGATGCTTCCGGTGACTACTCCGTCTCCTTTCCTGAAGAACTTGAAGAAGTCGAAAGGGAATGCAGCTCTGGAGACATCCTTCGCGTCTCCTACTACACCACCCAGCAAGACCTCTTCAACTACGCCTCCCAGCTTCTCAACGGCGTCTCCATCATCACCGTCCTCTCTCCATCCTCCAACATCGCCAAAGGGCAGAAAATCGCCCGGCGCACGGATGAAACCAAACGCTACTACTCCTGCACGAGTGACTGGACAGGATCCACCTCATTTGTCACCGGATTAACGGCCCCGGAAAACTACCCGGACAACTTCCTCGCCGCAGAATCCATAGACGGCTACGACCAAGTCACTCCCATCAATGCACTCGCCCAGGGAATGAGCTTTAAAAAGGGAGACAAAATCGTCCTGGACTCCGGTTACTGGGAATACTGGACGTGCATCAAAGACTTCAACGCCGCCTCCTACGTCTCCGGTTCCATCGCCCCGGAAGACTACCCCGGCCACTTCATCCGCGGCCTTGCCATTGGCTCCGCCGCCCCATGCCGGGGGACATGGCAATTCTACTGCTCCGGCTCGTGGATTGGCGAATACGAAGTCCGTCGCTCCTACGAAGGCCGGGAACTCACCGATGAATGGGAAACCCTCGGCAACTCCTACTCCCGCATCGGTTCCACCTCCAACACCCTCCTCACCGGAGACGAACAAAAAGAAGAATGCTGGTTGCGCCTTTTCATCACCCGCTCCCGGTATGAAGGAACTTCCATCATCAACGGCTTTCCCGCGGACTCGTGCAGCAACCGACTCGTTATCTCACCCTACAAACATGACATGCTCCTCCGTTACACCACCGTCGAAGACGAAAGCGGGGAAATCATCTCCTACTCGTGGGACTACATCAACGACATCAAGCTCAACTACACCGGATCCCGCGACGTCATCGACTGGTCATGGCAGGCATATAGCGACAAATACGGCTATCCCTCCCTCTGCGACGTCTACAACCAACGCCTCGTCTTCGCATCCACCGCGGCCCAGCCTCAAACAATCTGGATGTCCGCCACGGACGACATCAACAACTTCCATGTAGGAAAAACGGATGACTCCGCCCTGGCCGTGACCATGTCCACCACCACACAGAACCCTATCTGCTGGCTCATGGCGCAGGGCGCGCGCCTCCTGCTCGGCACCTCGGATGCGGAATGGGTTGTCTCATCCGGTGGCAGCCAGGCCATCACCTATGCCAACGCCCGCATCGACAACCACGGCTACGTTGGCTCCGCAGACACCCCGGCAATCATGGCGACGGACAAAGTCGTCTACTTCGAGCGCGGTTCGGGCCGTCTCTACCAATACGGATATGACTTCTCCTCGGACGCTTACGTCTCCCGTGACCTCACCGTCTTTTCTGACCATATCCTTCGCAATGGCGGCGGCGTCCGCGACGGTTGCTTCATCCGCAAGCCGGACTCCCGCGCCTTCTTCGTCCTGAACAACGGCACCGCCGCCCTCATGACCTACAACTCCCTTCATGAAGTCAACTGCTGGCATCGCTACACCACCTCGGGAACCCTGGAATACTGTGCCGTTCTCCCCAACGGTACGGAATCGGACTCCCTCTACCTCATCGTCCGGCGGGCCGACGGGCGGTACATTGAAGTCATCGACGACCAAAGCCCCTATATAGACCGCTACGAACACGACTACACCTCCACCATGATCACCAACGCCCTCACCAGCGTTGAATACCGGGCCAGACAGCAACCCGTGGCGGAAATCAAATTCTGCTTCGCGGAAGAAACGGAAGTGGAAGGCATACAAATCACCACGGACGGCACCACATGGGACAACCTTGACCGCAATGACCCCACCATCCCCAAAGGCTGGAACTCACTTGTCTCCTCCGGGCACTGGGACTATGACGTCATCGTCGGTATCCGTGTAACCGGAGAACGTCCTCTCCACATCCTCGCCATACAAGGCTGAAACATGGAGCTGACGCCAGTTCAATATGCCACTCTGAAAATCCTCCTATCCAACCGCGAATGGCGGTTGAACCACCTCTACCATGTCGTCAACAAAGACGGCAAAATCGTTCGCTTCTCTCTCAACTGGGCGCAGCGGCAAATCCACAGCGGCCTTCACCACTACAACAACGTCCTCAAAGCCCGTCAACTTGGTATCTCTACATACACCGCGTTGCTCATCCTGGACATGTGCATGTTCACGCCCAACTACACCGCAGGCATTGTAGACCGCACCGGGCCGGAATCCAAAAAGAAACTTGCCAAAATCAAATTTGCCTTCGACCACCTTGACCATCTTCCTCAAACCCCTACGCAGGAGGACTTGGAGCTGGCCGCCATTGGCGCGTGGCTCAAGGAAGAAATGAAAGGCTGCTACATCGGAGCCACGGAAGCCAAATTCCCCAACGGCTCCACCATCTACGCCGGAACATCCCTGCGCGGCGGCACCCACCAATTCATTCATGTCTCTGAACTCGGATCCGTTGCCGTCCACAACCCTTCCAAGGCAGAGGAAACCATCACCGGGACCCTCAATTCCATCGACCAGACCGGCGTCGTCATCCTGGAATCCACCCATGAAGGCGGCCAATACGGCCTCAACTACCGCCTCGTCACGGAAGCAATGGACTTGGTCGGTAAACCACTCACTCCTCTTGACCCTAAATTCTGGTTCTTTAGCTGGGTGGAACAACCCGAATACCGCATCAAGGGCGGCAAATTCTCCGGCGCGCCGGAACTTGCCAAATACTTTCATAGCCTGGAAACCGACTACGCTATCACCCTCGATGAAGAACAAAAGGCTTGGTACGAATCCAAAAGCCGCACACAAGGTTATAAAATGAGACAGGAATACCCCACCGTCCCGGATGAAGCCCTCAACCCCATAGCCAGTGGGGCCATCTACGGCAGCCAGATCAACCGTCTCCGGGAACTGGGCCGCCTCACCGCGGAATATGAACCGGATCCCTACCGTCCCATCTACGCCGTCTTTGATAAAGGCATGGCGGACTTCACGTCCATCTGGTGGATCCAGCCCCGCCCGGACGGCCTCTTCTCCTTCCTGGACAACTACACCGCCAACGGCCTCCCCCTTGACCACTACATCGCGGAACTCCGTAAAAGGGACGCCCTCTTTGGCCGTGTCAAAGACGTCATCCTCCCGCATGACGGCGTCAACCGGGATTTCAATGGAGTGAAGTATTTTGAAAAACTGGAACAGGCGGGTTACTCGACCATTCTCGTCAAGCGCACCTCGGACGTGTGGGCCTCCATCGACAGTACGCGCACCCTGCTACGCCATGCCGTCATTCATGCCCGTTGTTCGCAGAAAACAACTCTCCCCAACATGAAGGAAGGCTACATCTCCGGGGTAGATGCGTTGGCCAACTACAAAATGGCTCCACCGGGTAAGAACGGTGTTACCCGGAACGAACCCCTGCATGACATCTGTTCTCACGCCTGCGACTCCCTCCGCACCTTTGGCGATGCTTGGGCCGCTGGATATATTGCCAAGGAGACGGGATGGAAGAACGATGATGACGACGAAGGCGTCCGCTCTCCATACTCTGGCCTTGCTCGTGGCGCGGAGAGCCTATATCTATAGTGTTTTACAAAAAAGGAATCGTGATACAAAATATCCACATGGATAAGAAAACGAAGAAGGTATTATGTGGTACATGCGGTATAGAAACAAATTGTGAAGTCATAATCAGTGAGAGTTCACGTTCTAATGGAGATTATGAAGATCCAACCGAAGTGGTATTATTAGTTACGAAATGTCTTGGTTGCAATAAATATACTGTATCAGAAGTGACTATCTGTGAATCCGATGTGTATTACGATGAATACGAAAGACCTTTTTATACTCAAACCCCAAAAATTATATATCCTAAATATTATAATAAAAACATAAGTAAAGAAAAGTTTATTGAATCATTTAAAACAAAAATAGAAGAACTCGGTTCTTGTTGTCCTCCCGAAATATTATTAATTTTACTTGAATGTTTATGCGCGTACGAATCTAGATTAAATACTCTTTCTACTGTCGGTCTTCGGATGATTGTAGACTCTGTTTGCCAAGAGAAAGAAAAGAGCGGTGAAATACCGAAAGCAAAAAGAGATGATTTGTTGGAAAAAGGTTATATAAATAAAGAGCAAAAAGCAATATTAGAGAAAATTGTGGATTATGGAAATGATGCTGCTCACAAGTTTAATCATCTGAAAAATAATGATATTGAAATATGTTTCGATGCTATTGAAATATTATTGAAAAATATATATCATTTGCCAAAAATTAAAAACAAACTCCCAGAATCAAAAAGAAATAAAAGGTAGACTGTTATTCAAAAAGCCCCGTCCGGCATCACACCGGGCGGAGCTTTGACTATGCAATAACCAACATGCAGGGTTTCAATCCACGCGCCAGATACGGCGCGAAAATTTACGCCACTGTTTCTTTACAGGGCATCAGGAAGAACATCTCCTTATCCTTTCGGGTGGCACCGGAGGCAGCCTTCACAAGAATCTGCTCCCGCACGCCGATATATTCGGGCCGCGGTTCAATGCGGAACTGGGCATCCTTCCAAACGCCGAACTCCACGCGGGACTTCAACCAGGCAACGCACATGCGGTTCCCGTCTTCATCCAGCGGCAGCATATTCGTCACCAGGAACTTCACGCCAAGAAAAGCGTTCACCTCCCCGTTCGTCAAGCTCTGGAACCCGTAATTGCGGTTCTGCGTCTGTTCCAGCAGCAGCATATCCATGTGCTGCGCCGGAGTAATGGCAACCACGATCTCTTCACCGCGGCCAGCCTTGAACATGTCAAGCATCTGGTAACGGGCGCGGAGCAGGGCAATCTTGTCAATCAGCATCCCGGCGGCGGTCTTCGTGCCCTTGGCGGCATAATCAACCGGAATCACATTGAAAGAATCGGGAGCCGTATCGAGTTCTTCAATAGTCGCTCCGTCATCTCCCGTATAATTCGGTGCCAGAATCCCGCCGCACACACCGTCTGCCTGCGTGCGGACGCGGTACTTCCCGGACGTCTTATCCTTCATCACGCCCAGGATGACCTCATCATTCATGCGGGCCAGGGCCTTCCTTTGCTCGCTCATGACGTGGGACGCCGTGAAATCCAGCGTATCCATATCCATCTTGTCGTCTTCTTCCAGCGGAATCGCATTGTAAAACTTGCGCTTCCGCATCGTGCGCTTGCCGAACGGAATATCCTTCCATTCAACCTTCTCGAAGCGTCCTTCGTACTCCTGCATTTCCGTCTTGCCATAGGCGGGCATTTCGACGGCCTTGCCGGAACAGTTGGGATGAATCGTCACATACGGCTTCACCAGCTCGGTATCCTGCTGAATCTGTGTCTGCCACTTCGTTTCCCGCTTGGTGCGGAACATCTTTGTAATATCTGGGGTAAGTTCCATGCACCGCTTATCGCATTCCCCAGCCTTCCGGCTGCATGCTTGCCCCGTTAAAAAGCTCCCTCACGTTGTTAAAAACGCCCCCAAACTTAACACCGCAAGCATACACGCACGGCATCCCCCTTGCTTAATATGCCCGGTATGGACAAGGTCACCTTCTTTCAACAAAGTCTTCAAACCCTGGGAGACCGCGAATACAAGCGGGACTCCCCCACCGGGAAAGCCTGTGACCTCTGGTTCCCCTCCGTCATGCACGAAGCCCTTAACTACGGTGCATGGAGCTTTGCGACAAAAACCACGGAACTCCCGCCGGAAGAAGACGGCACCTACACCCTCCCGGAAGACTGCCTCCGTCCCTTCAAAATAGATGCGCTGCGATACCGGATTGACGGAAACAAAATCATCGTGGAGCAAAGCCGCGCCACCCCCGGTAAAAACACCCTGACCCTCCGCTACATCTCCAACGCGCTTGCCAAGGCAGAACACCTCCCGGAGACTCAACCCCTTTTTATCCGCGGCGTTTCCCTTCTGCTCGCGGCCCGCATGGCCGTTAAAATCACTGGGGAACCCCAGCTCGCCTTGAACCTGGAACAAATGGCGGCGGCTGCCCTCTCAAACGCCCTTCATCAAGACGCGCTCACCCAGTACAGCAATGACCAGCATCCGCTGGACGACATCCTTCAATCCTCCATCATCAGCTAACCATGGGACAAATCATTGGCAACCTCGGACAAGCCAAAACCTACAAGGCCCAGGCATCCGTTGCACTCGCACAGGGCCGCGCCCAAAAAGCCGCAGCCAGTAAGCGGGCCTTCAACCTTGAAGAAGAAGCCCGTTCCGACTCCATCCTTGCGGGAAAGAACATGATGCGCCAGCGGGAAAACCAGACCGCCGCGCAGGCCACTGTCCGCAACGCCATCGCATCCTCCGGCTTCACCAGTCAGGGATCCGGCCAGCAGGCGGAAATCGCCACGGCGGACATCTTTGAAACTGCCATTCGTGACATGGCCCTCTCCAACGCCATCAGCGACTCCAATAAACGGTATGCGGCGGACGTTTCCCGCTATCAGGGAAACCTTGCCATGCAACAGGCGGAAGCCGCGGCCTCCCAATACAACAGCTTGGCAAAAACGGCCAGGACATCCGCGTTCATTCAGGGCATCGGATCCGTGGGAGCGGGTGCCCTTGGCTACGCGCTGGGCTACCAGCAGACGGATCCCGTCACGGGCAAAACGACCACCATGTCGGGGTGGAAAGGCGCGCAGGCCGCGTACAGCAACGCCTATGACCTCTCCGGTTCCATGCTGCAATGGGCACCCGGTACAGTAACGGCAGGCCGCAACTCCTCGGCCAATGCGGGCAACTCCATCTTCCAGCTCTTTGCTCAACTCTTTCCCGGAACATAACCATGCGCCACTGTCCCACGGAAGCCTACACCTACCTTGAAGCCAGGGAACCCGGCCTCTACCATGCCCTCATACGCACCACCATTGCGGCAGGCGGCATCATTCACTCCGCCCCTGACTGCTTCTGTCTGGCAATTCCCGCGCCGGATGACCCGCGTACCGTCGTCATCCTCTTCCAATGCTCGGAACTCCCCGCCCTTTGGCGGCTGGCGAAAATGTACCGTCATCGCTTCGACAAAGTCCGCTTCCGCCGCGACTTCAAAAACCGCTACCCGGAGCGCACCGTCCACATCGTCCGCTTCATGCGTAAAAGAAAACTCGCTGCCCTCGCTGCAAAGAAATCTTAACTATTCACTTTTAACTATTAACTTCAATATTCCCTATGCCGGAACTTCCTATGTACACCGGGGCGCATGCCCAGCTCGGAAACGGGGCATCCCCGCTCCCCACGCCTGACATCGGCATACAGGCTGCCCAGCACGCCAACCAGCGCGGGGCCGCCGCTCTGGATGAAACTGTCAACCAATACTACCGAATCCAAGACTTCGGGGAATCACAAAAAATAGAAAGCCGTCTCCGTGAACAAATCGCTGACTTCGACGTGGAATTCAAACGCCGGGCCGCCCTCGCCCCAGGCTCGGAAGACGCCCTGTATGACGACCGTGGAACTCTTATGGAAGACCAGCTCGATAAACTCGTCGGAGAATACGCTGACAACATCGGGGAACTCCAAGGCAACTTCATCAACCCGGAAGCCCGTATGCGTTCCGATGCCATGCGATTCCACGTCAGCGGCGACCTGAAAAAAAGGGCCTACGGAAAAGCAGCGGAACTCGGCATCCAGCGCACGCGGGAACACTTCCAGAACAACTATGACCTCGCCATTCGTAACGAAGACTACTCCGGGGCCGGGTACGCCATCACGGACGCACGTGACAACGGCGTCATCACCGCAGAAAAAGCGGACATCATGCTCCTTGACCTTCGGGACACCGCTCTCATGGCCCGCGCCCAAAAACAAAGCGAAGAAGACCCCGTCGCCTTCTGGAATGAACTGGACGACGACGGCAGCCCTTACGCCGTTCTCCCCTCCTCCAAACGCATGCAGCTCCAACGCCTCGCTTCCCTCTCCATGCAGGGATTCAGCCGTTCCTTCGTCAAATCCGTGGAAACAGGCAACGCCAGGGCGGAAAAAATCCCCGGTTCCAAAACCTCAACAACATCCACAGGCAGCGCGAAAAAAGAAAAGGAAATCTACAACCCGGCTCCCTCCAACATCACCCGCAATCTTCATGCCCTCTGGCGCAAATACAACGGGGACTTCAAGGAAGGGCAGGGAAAAATAGACGCCATGCCCTTCCTTGCGGAACAGGGCCGCGCCATGATCACCTCGCCCCATGACGAAACGGAGGCGGAAATGGTCATCGCCCTCTACAAGCAATTCGGGCAGGGGGAAGACTACGCCAAAGCCATGGTCAAGCAATGGCAGGATGACCTCGCCCGCCCGAAGGGCCTTGACCCCAAAGTCACCTTATCCCATGCAGCCCAGGTAGGCTACTTCACCAGGGCGGAAGACGCAGCCATCCTTGCTCTTGAACAGGAAAAAGTGCAGAAACAGGAAGACGACGAATGGACGCCGGAAGATGAAGCCCGGCTCAAGGCCGCCAAAGACCGGAGAAAAGCTGCAGCGGAAAATGCTCAATCCCTCCTTCTCGCCAATCTGGACATCTGGAAAAACGACCAGCAATACAACGGCGGAAAAGAAAAAAAGGAACTCACGGAACTCGAAATTGCCAACCGCCTGTGGGACACCATCGCCAACTACACCCCGGGCAACAGGGATCAGGTTCAGCAGGACAGCTATCGGCAACAGGAAGCCGTCAACATCACGGCAGCCAGTGACAACTACATTCGGAAGCAGGCCGCAGCCCAAAGCCGCAACCTTGACCTGAAAGCGGAACTGTCCGTTACCAACCGCCTTAATGAAGAAGAACGGAAAGCCGCGGAAAAAATGATCGCAGACATCAGGCGCAGGGAGGAAGAAGCCTACCGCCGCACGCAGCCCGTGGACTCCATCGTGCCCGTCAGCCGGAACAAAGACCTCCCCGCCCAATGGGAGGACGACGGACAGGAAGCAGTTCTCTACGTTCCGGAAGGCTGGTACGCGGAAGGAATCACCGTGGGCGTCACCACCCCCAGCCGCCGATACGCGGAAGCCAAAATCGTCTCCAAACCGGACTGTACCTCCCCCACCATGTCAAAAGCCCTTCGCCGCCAGCTTGGCACCATGAACATCAACTACGACCAGATTACCGTCACCGCATCCGGCACCAAAGCCAACACTGCCGCCGGAAACACCGCCGCCCTCATCATCGGCAATGAAGCCCGCCGTGACAAACAGGGCAATCTCTCCATCTACAAACTTCCAGCCGGAGACGGTGGAGGAACGCATGAAATCGCCGGAATCAACAACGGCAGTCACCCGGCGGAATACGCCAGACTGGAAACCCTCGTCAAAGCGGGCAAACACGCGGAGGCGGAACAGGAAGCCAAACGGTATATCCTGCAATACACCCAGCCCGTCGGCAACATCCTGCAAACCGCAGGCGTCGCCTCCTCCGGCATAGACTACTTCCTCCGGGATATGTACTTCAACGGCGGCGAATACGGAGCTGTCCGCGTCATCCATCGCGCCCTCGGAGTGGAAGACTCCAAAAAGTTCAATGCAGACACCGTGGAAGCCATCAAAAACTACCTCAAGACCCACACGGAACAGCAGCTCTTGGAACGCCTTAAAAACGCACGGGAACGCCTCTACAAATCCATCGCCGCCAACAACCCGGACAAACGGCAATTCCTCTCCGGCTGGCTCAACCGCAACAACCGCGTCTACGGGCAGGCCGCGGACATGGCTTAATCCTCATCCTCTCTTCCCATGGACTACTTGCAGGAAAACACCTTCTTCATCCCGTCCCCCGCACCCGCGCCGGAACAACTCGCTTCCCTGGACTATGAGCAGCAGCGGAAACAGGACATGGACTACCTCTCCAACTACCTCCTCTCCGGGCAGTACCCGGAACACCGCGCTCTGGCGGAACAGGCCCACGGCCATGACCCCTATGCCCATGCGCCGGAAGAAGAACGCAAATGCTTCGTCGGGCGTAAAGCCTGCGGCGTCCTCCTCGGCAACGACCAGGTCCCGGACATGTACTTCCGCCAGCAAAACCTTCCCATCCCGGAGGGGGCGGACACGCGGGAAAAAATGTACATGGCCGTCTATGACCACCTTGACGGCGTCGTCAAGCAGGCCAAGCAGAAACAGGTGGAAGAACAAAAAGCCCTGGAACAATACGGCCAGCAGTTATTGGGACGCATCGACCGCGCCTGCAAGGGATGTGGGGAACAATGGACGCCCAAAGACATAGATATGATGGGCCGCGCCGGAATCACGCCGGACATCATCAACCGCGTCCGCGCCGCCTATGCCAAGCTTCCCGTCGGCAGTTTCATCCTCGATGACTCCGATGCGGCAAAGGTCATGACGGCAGCCGGACTCAACAAAGACGACCTCACGCCGGATGACAAAAAAGTGGAAGACATCCTCATGTCCCTGTGGGGCAAGGCTGTCTATGACAACTACGGGGCCAACATCGACAAACAATATGAAAACCCCGTCGCCCAATATGCCTATGAAAGCATCAAACCCATCCACAACCTCTACTACTCCACGCTCTCCGGCGCAATGGGCGTCTTGGAAAACCTCCGCAATGTAGACGCGGACGTCCCCACAATCATGACGCCGGGGGATCGCATGGCATACGACCGCATCCCCTTTGACAACAAAAACCCCTTCATGTCGCCGGAAGAAATGCGGCAGGACAAGGGACTCCTCCGCACCATCGACTTCCGGGCAAAAATGAAAAACGTCCGCAAGGCGGCCCAGCAGGCATACACCGAAGGGCGGAGCACATACGGCATCAACAAATTCGCCGTCACGCTGGGCGACATGGTCGGCCAATCCGTCCCCAACGCCATACCCTACTTTGGCGTGTACAGCCTCCTAAAAGGATCCGGCACGCAACGCTATGAAGAAGGCGTTGCTCTTGGACTCTCCCGTGAAGAAAACGTCAAACGTGCATCCCTCTTCGGGGCAGCGGACACCCTGGAAGAAAAAGTCGGTATGGCCGTCCTTGGCAAAGTCCCCGTGCTGGGGCGTCTTCTGAACGCCGGACTCAACAAAACGGGCCTTCCGTACAACTCCCTCCGCGCTAAATACCTCGCCAGTGAAACCGCCCAAATATGGGGTAACACCGCGGCGGGCGTGCTGGAAGAAGGCATTGCGGAACCCATCGTCGGGGGCACTACCCGCGCCGTCATGAGCAGCTTCCTTGACGATGAACGGGGCAAAACCTCCCTCTCTGCCATCCCTGGCGACATCCTCCAAAACTTTGAAGGCTACCAGGGCCTCGCCCTTGCCTTCTACTCCCGCGGCTTCGTCAAACTCGCGGAACCTCAAATCCGGGAAAACGTCAAGCACTTCGCGGAATCCCTGGACGGCTTCACCGCTCTCGGCGGTTCGGAATCCGGCTACCTTCGCGCCCTGGAAATCAAAGATACCGACGCCCGCAACGACTTCATCGCCGAACATCTCAAAACCGAATGGGCAAACAACCCGGAGACTGCCGCTCGCCGGGCGGAACAGGGAAACGCCGCCCTCCTCGGTAAACAGGAAATTGCCCAGCTCCGCGAACTCGAATCCTTCCGCGCCTTGCAGGAGCGTGGCGTCATTCCACGCTTTGAACCAGCGCAGGAAACGGGCAAATACCGTGTCTACCTTGACGCGGAAACGGCGGAAACCCGCCGGAAGGCCCAACCTTCGGAGGAAGGAACCTCTGCGGAATCCCCCGTGGCGGAACAAACGCAGCAGGGGCAGGACTACGCCCTCATGACGGAAGACCAGCTCAACACCCTCCTCACTCTCTCCATCGGAGAACGGGAAAGGGACACCGTCCTGTGGGCACAAAACCTCCTTGCTGCAGAAAACGCGGTAGACTACCTCGAACAACAGGGATGGAAAACGGAAAACATCGGACGCACGGAAACAACCGCCACCCTCCGCACCCTCGCCCGGCAGGCCACCGCCACCGTCCGCCTGCTGGAAGCCTCCGGCATTACCCGGCAGGAAGCCCTTGCCTCGGTCAACCCGGACATCTCGGAACACGCCAGCCTCCAAAGTATCATCACCTCCTACTCCGGTTCCAAGGGCAGGGCGGCCACCGCACGCCGCCGCGGGGAACAAACCTCCTTTGCCTCGAATGCCTATGTCATCCGCCAGCAGGATCCGGTCAACGGCGGCTTCCAGCAAATACTGCGCTTCTCCCGCGGAGAAGCCACGGTGGAAAACCTGTGGGAAGAAACCATGGAACAGGCCGCCATCAACTGGTGCGCCCAGGAAAACCTCTCCCCGTCCACCTTCGGCAGCCAGCTACAGGACATGCAGCGGGCCGTCAACCAACTCTACGGAGAAGAAGGGGGAGTTCAATTCATCGGCCTTGACGCCGTCCCCACCTCCGGCGACGTCGTGGAAGCCCTCTCCCTCATCGGACGTTCCCGCCTCATGCACGACGTCGTCGCGGGTACCAGCAGCCTCCCCTCGTGGATCCAGAAGCTTGTCCGCTTCGTCTCCTCCTTCCTCGAACAATTCCGGGCCAAGGCGGAACTCGGCCACGCCATCGCCAAACTGGAATCATCCGGCCAGCTCACCCCGGAAATGCAAAACCTCATCAACGCCATGACCGGGGCTGTGGACTCCATCCACGCGCAGGACATCCGGCAGGAAGCGGACATCGTCACCGCCGTGGAAAGCTCCATCGCGGAACATGAAGCCGCCTTCACCCGTGCGGGCACCTCCCAAACGAAAACGCTGGAAGACATCCGGGCGGAACTTGACGACGTCGCCGCCCAGCAGGAACAGGCGGAACCTCCAACCACGGAAACCACGCCGGACCCCGGCCAGCCGGAACCGGACGCCAATGCCTTCATCGCCCCTGACGGCACAGTTCTTGCCCCAGGACAGGACAGCCGGAAAGACGCTGCCTCTGATAGCCCCTTCATCGGCGGCAACTACATCCAGATCGGGGAAGCCCGCCTCGGAGCCGTTCCCACGGCCTCCATCCTCCATGCGGAAGACCTCGCTCAAACCAAACGCAATGCGGACGCCAGCGGCCTCACCAAGCCCCTCACTGGAAAATTCAAAAGGGAAACCGCCCCCGTTTACCTCCTCCATCGCAACAACGGGGAACTTCATATCTTCTCCGGCAGGCATAAACTCGCCCTCGCCAGAGAAAACGGCATCGACCGTGTTGCCGCCTACGTCTATGAAGAAGACGCTGCCCACACCCCGGAATGGGCGCGGTATGAAGACATCCGCCTCAACATCCTCGATGAACAGGCCACCATCACGGAAGTAGCCCTCTACGCCCGCCATCTCAAGGAAGCGAACCCGGAAGCGGATGTCGTCGCAGACATGACCCATGAGGGCCTGGTACGCATCCACCCCCAGCCGTGGCGGCGCACCCCCACCCAAATAGGCGCATTCATCGGAGCCAACGCCAGCCCTGACTTGCTCGACCGTCTCAAAAACCCGGACAACTCCCTCATGGATGAAAAGGCGGCCTACACTATCTGCCAGCTCACCACGGACGCGACAGTCCAGCAATGGGCCGGGGGACAAATCCAGCAGGGGCAGTCCATTGACGACATTGTCGCAGGCATCCAGCAGCGGGACGCCGCCGTCTCCGGCGGTCAAATCGAATACGACATGTTCGGCAACGCCATCTTCAACAACGCCGAATTCGACCACGTCACCCGCTATGTCAACGCCTGCAAGGCGGAAATCTCCCGCGTGGAAGCCCTCCTCAAAAGCAAAAACCGCATCGCCAAAGACCAGCCGCTTGCCCGTCAGCTCGGACTCTCCATTGACCAGCACACGGACGTTGCCTCCATCCGCAAGCAAATCGCGTCCCTCAAAATCGCCTACAACAACATCGGCGTCCACCCGGAAATCACCGCAGTGGGCCGCCTCTGGAAAGAAGGGGAACCCGTTCACCCCCTCAAGGACATCCCGGAACTCCGCCTTGAAAACGTAGAGAAAACGGACACGGAAACCATTCGGGAACCCCGGCCCTTCGATGACGGGGAAATGCTCTTCTCCGCCAGCCTCACCCCCATCCGGGAATCCGCTGCAAACGTCCAGCCGGAAGGCAACCGTGCCCCAAGAATCAACGTATTTTGGCATGGCGTGGAGGAAAAAGACTACCGCGCTCTTCCTGTGGAAGAACAGGAACGTCTTGCCAGCCGTGGCCTCGATGAACTCTACCCCATGGCCGAGGCCGTCATGCAGGACTTTGACTCCATCGTCCGAGGCATCGGGGAGCGACTCGGCCTGCGCGTCATGATGCGGCAAACCCTCAAAGGCCGGGCACGTGCCTTGCAGAAAACCGTGGGAGATAACAAAGGCGATGCGGGAAAACTACTCGATGTTTTCGGGGGCACCCTCATCATGCCGGACAGTGCGGACTTCTCCCAAGTCATTTCAGAAGTCAGGGAATCGGGCATGACGATCGCCCGCATTAAAAATGGCTACAAGGCCCACGATCCCTACGGTTACGCGGACATCAAGCTCAACGTCCAAATGCCCAACGGATTCATCGGAGAAATCATCCTCATTGAAGAACACATGATGCGGATGAAAGAAGGCCCCGGTCATAAAATTTACGAAGTGGGCCGTACTCTTCAAGACGAGCTGGAACGCAATGAAACGAATCCCGCTTATAGTAAACCCCGACGCCGGCTTGTCACTGGTTATGTAGAAGCTCTACAAAAACTTTCCCGTTCCTATTACGGTAATCAGGGGCAGGAACCAATCAAAATGGCCGAACAGGAAGCGCGGGAAGCCTATTCAAAATTGCAGGGCTGGGCATTCTCCAATGCCTCTGCCAATGAAGAAAGCGGAATTGTTCCATTGGCAGGGTTGGGAGAGGAAATGTACTCTGATTCTATCAATCTGGCAGAACCATCTTTAGCTACAAGCACTTGGTACGTGTTTCCAGAGCTATCCTTAGCCCAAGAGGCATCTCCGTCTCCTCTAGTCCAAAATTTAATCAGTTCCACATCTGATGCTCTCAATAACATATCCACGGATAATGTAGCATCGTCCCTGGACAATGTCAAATCAGCCCTCGAACAAGCGGTGGAACACGCATCCTCCCCATCCCCGGAACAGAACGGCCCCGGCGTCAGCTTCTCCCTTGCTCAAGCCTCCGTCATTTCAAGGCTTGTCCTTGCTCCCCGCGCCAATGAAGCCAAGGCCCGCTCCCTCATGCGCGGCATAGATGAAGCCATGAACCGCTGGAACATTGCCGCATCCGCGGACATCACCCATGACAGCGCGGCCCGCACCTTCGGGGAACTCAACTCCATCCTCGCGGAAATCCAGCGAGTCCTGCCGGACAACTACAAAATCAACATGCGCCCCTACCTCAACTTCGGGGCCGCCTACGCCCGCATGCTGGAAACCGGACGCATCCGCTCCTACGGCAAACTCTCCCCGGAACAAAGAAACACCCTTGCGGCGGAACTTCAAAACCTCATGGACTCGCCGGACGCTCTCACCGCCATCCGCGGGGAAGTGGCTGATCAAATCTCCGTCCGGCAGGAAACAACAGGAAGGGGAGTCCAGGAATACGCGCAGGCATACCGCACCCAGCAGGAAGACATTGTCCGTTCTTTTGCGGAAGGCCGTCTCAACACGCTCCTCACTTCCCTCATGACCGACGTTCGCGGGCAGCTCGAACAATACCTCAAGGACGAAAGCGTTGCCAAAGTCCTCGACCGTATCGCCCGTCTCATGCCCAAAAAGAAAGACAACGGAAAATACGGCAAAGGATCCCTCCCGGCGGACGCCTACCGCACCCTCGGCCAATACCTCGCCATGCTCGATGCGGATGCCGCCGCCGTAGAAGCGGAAACAGCCAGACTTGAAGCACTCATCCGGGACGCTTCCCTCAACCAGACGGAAGCGGCGGAAGGCGAAACCATCTCCATCCCCTACGAATATGCGGGAAGGAAAGAAAACCTTACGCTCGACCAGTTGGAAAGCAAACTCGCGGACTGGCAAACCTTCGGCAACCTGACAGGCATGAACCTCGATGAAACCCGCTCGGCTATGGAAGCCATCATGACCTACATCCAGACCAACCGCACGGCCTGGGTACAGAAAAACCAGCAGGAAGCATGGCAGAACGAAAAGCTGGCCTACGACATCTCCAACTCCATCCGGCAGCATGTCACCGTAGATGAACAAGCCGTCCGCGACGCCAACGAAAACGCCGCCAGCTCCCGCGTGGAATGGGCGTGTGCCTGGTTCTCCGGTCTGCAATCCTTCTCTCAAATGCTTGAAAGCCTCTCCTCCATCGACGGCATGAAGGAACTCTCCCAATACGGCATCTCGGAAATAGCCAAAGCCAACATCTCCCTCAACACGCGGGAAAACAACCATGCCGCAGCCTTCGCGCAAATCATCCGGGAATCCGCCGGACTGCGGACAAAACGCGACGTAGAACAATGGATCCTTGACTCCAAGCTCACCCGCGACACCGGAGCCGTCACTGCGCCCGTCAGGGAAAAAAACGTTACCCTTGACATCCAGACCGCCCGGGAATACGTCGACCTCATTGAAACCGACGACAGGGAAGGCTTTGAAGCCAAGCGGCAGCACATCATGGAAACCGCCCGCCGCCAGCGCATCCGCCCCGAACGCCTCGGCCTCATCTCGGAAATGGACATCCCCGCGCTCATGGATGAACTTGCCGCCCATCCCAGGGCCGGGAAAATCACCATCACCAGCCGCATCCTTGACAAAAAGGGAACCGCCCGCCCGCTTCGCCTCTCAAAAGCGCAGGCTATGTACCAAATCCTCCTCTACGAACAAGACAGGTACAAACTCAACTTCGAGCGGCACGGCTACACCGGGCAAGCCATGCAGGCCCTCTACCGCTACGTCGGACAGGACGGCCTCGCCGTTGCCTACGGCCTCCGCGACTACATCAACCAATGCGGAATAGAACTCGCTGATGTCTTTGAAAAACTCACCGGAGTCCCGTTCCCCAAAGAAGAAAAATACTTCCGGGCCAAATTCAACCACCATGAAGGCGACGCCAAAACCGCCGTCATTGGAGAAGGCAATAACATCATGGGGCATAAATACTCCATGCTCATCACCCGCAAAAAACACAACCTCGGCCTCGACCTCTCCGCGGACGTCTTCGCCGTTGCCAATGCCTCACTTGCGGAAACGGACAACTACATCTGCACCAAGCACATCACCTCCAAATTCCGCGGCGTCCTCTCCCATGGCTACGCAGCGGACACTCTCAAGGTCAAAATGGGGGCGCAGCGATACCGCCAGCTCGTCACATGGCTTGACCTCATCGACGGCGCGGGCACCCTCGAAGCCGCCCAGCTCATGGCCCACTCCAAATTCGTAGGCCGCATGCAGGGAGCCAAGGCAAACGCCCTCCTCGCCTACAACCTCCTCACCTGCATCAAACAGACCTCCGCCATTCTCCACCCGCTCGCCTCCGGTAAAATCGGCCTCGGAGAACTCATGAAAGAATACTCCCTCATGCTCTCCGGCAACAGCCACTTCACCTTCGCGGACATGATGCGGACAGACGCCTTCCAATCCCGTTTTAAAAAAGAACCCGTCATCCGGGAAATTCTCAACTACGGCGCAGACCAGCACTTCGGCTATGGCAAAAGAATCGCCATGGCCGGAATGGTCCCTCTGGAAAAAATGGACGTATGGAGCAACGCCGTTTCCCATACCGCCCTTGCAAACGCCGTCTTCCGCAAGCTGGAAAAGGAAAACGCCGCCCGCATGCGCAACGGGGAAGAGCCAATGACCACCGCAGACATGGAGCAAATCGCTTTCGACGAAGTACGCCAATCACTTGAACTCGCAGCCCAGCCCATAAGGACATCTCAAAAATCCATGTTGTCAGCTATGGGAGGAACACTAACTCGCCTCTGGACATTCATGGGCAGTGAAGCCATCAACAAATTCGGCAACCTCGTCACCTTCGCCCAAAAAGGCCAGTGGGGCAAACTCACGACCGCGTGGGCCAGCTTATCTATATGGGAACAAACTATGATAGTCCTTTGGATGCTACTCATGAATCCGCCCGGGGACAAAGACAAGGACAAGGAAAAATTCTGGAAACAACAAGTCAGGGCGACCCCTCTCGCCATGGTCGGTTCTGTTCCGGCAGTAGGATCCTTCTTTGATACAGTTTTTGCACTGGCTGGATGGGGGCGATGGAATAACTACGGCTCTCAAATCATTCCTACCTCGACAGCCGTTTCCAAAATCAAAAAGGCCACGAAGAAAAAAGCCACTTGGCAGGACACCTTCAACGCCTCCCTTGCAGTCCTCCAATGCCTCGCCATTGGCGGCGGCGTCTTCTCGGACTCCCGCTCCAAGCCAGTTGCAGAAACCGCCTCCGCCCTCATTGGACTATCCGCCGCGGCCAACATCCCGAAAGTCGCCGTCAAGGCAACCGAAGAACCTAAAAAGAAAAGGCGATAGCAATAAGACTAGACAAACGGCAAGACAGAAATGGCCATTGAAAAATCTCGAAATGGCTTCTATATTGATTTCTGTAATGTGACGATTTCTCGGCATTCTACCCCTATTTATTATGATACAACTCCAATTTGATACGTCTGACGGATCATTTGAAAGGGCTATCTCTCCATTCCAAGAGATGATTGCCTATGAAATTTTGTGGAAAGAGAGAAACACGACATTTAAAAAGTTGGCTGAAACTTTCCAAAAAAACAGTAATATTTTACCTTCTGAATTAATTTATAACGAAGATAAGAAAAATATACAGATAATAAAAAGAAATATATTAGATATATTAACTAAAAAATTAGAAAATAATTTGGGAATTGTTATCAAAGGGACTATAGATTATCCAGCTAAGTTAAAAGATGCTAAATATCCTATAGAGCTTTTTTATTATCAAGGAAATCTAGAATTACTAAATACTCGTTCTGTATCGGTTGTTGGAGCAAGGAAAGTATCAGAAGAAGGAAGAAAAAGAGCTGCCAGACTTGTAAAATATTTCGTGGAAGATGATTTCACAATCGTTTCTGGACTTGCAGAAGGAGTAGATACTGTATCGCATCAAACTGCTATAAAATATGGAGGACGTACAATTGGGGTAATAGGTACACCTTTATCTTCGTTTTATCCCAGAGAAAATAAATTGCTTCAAGAATTCATCAGTAAGAACCATCTTTTAATTAGTCAGGTGCCATTTATTCGATATGAAAATCAAGATTATCGAATGAATCGATTATTTTTCCCTGAACGAAATGTAACAATGTCTGCAATAACAGAAGCCACAGTTATCGTAGAAGCATCTGATACATCAGGAACACTGATTCAAGCGAGAGCCGCTTTACAGCAAAAAAGAAAGTTGTTCATACTAGATTCCTGCTTTAAAAATCCTTCAATTTCATGGCCTTCAAAATATGAAAAAAAAGGAGCAATTCGTGTCCGTGACTACGAAGATATTAAACAACATTTGTTGCCATGAGCGAAAAAGTTAGATTATCGAAAATAGACGAACTTTTACGTTTGCACCATTCGTTTTTAGAAGAAGACGACGAATGTTATAGTTGGGGAACTTATACATCTAGAGGCGGCTTTGCTTGCAGCCAAATGAATCAATTGATATCAAACCTGAAAAAGGAAGTAGCCCGGAGAAATTTACCCGAGTATGAGTACAAGTTAAAGGCCATACGTACTGTTGCAAGATGGATTGCAGAAGGAATAAATGTTGAAGAATTTACATTCGTTCCTGTTCCTCCTTCTCGTTGTAAATCAGACCCTGGATATGATGATCGGTTGGTGAAAATTTTAGAAATAGCAAAATCCCTAAATGAAAAATTAGATTTCTGTGAAATAGTAACACAGAAATCTACCATGCCGCCTTCTCATCTTACAGAATGTAGAAATAATCCAGTACAACTTGAGAATAACTACGAAGTTGATAAAATATCATTAAATAAAGCTCGTTCTGCTATTGTTGTTTTTGATGATGTCTTAACGGCAGGTAGCCATTTTAGGGCTATGAAAAACGTAATATTAAAGAATAGGCGAAATATAAAAATAATAGGTTTATTTATTGCTCGTGTACACAGACAAGAAAATAGTTAAAGATTATGGAATTTGCGTGTGATCATCTTATAAACCTTTCTGCTGCTTTCGCACAAAAAGTTCATGAAGGACAGACCCGAAAATTCACGGGTGCCCCCTACTACATCCACGTGGAACGGGTGGCTGCTCTTGTTGCGGAGCGCACGGACAGGCCGGAACTCATTGCCGCCGCTTACCTCCACGACACGATGGAAGACTGCGGCGTCACCTATGAAACCCTCGCGCAGCACTTCGGCCATGCCGTCGCAAACATCGTCCACACCCTCACCAATGACGATGCGCGGAAAAAGCAACAGGGAAAAGTACGCTACATGATCGAAAAACTCACAGCCATGAACCCGGATGCCCTCCTGGTCAAACTCTGCGACATCCTCAACAACATCTCGGAAACCCGGTCCGCCAATCAGGCTCGCAACTACATCCTCATCATGGACGGCCTTCTCTCCAACCCTCCCCCTGCCTGGAACAAAACACACGCGGACATTGCAGCGCAAATCCTCGCGTCCTACCGGAAAAACTGGTCGCAGGAATAACAACCCGTTTTTAACACCGTGAGCATACCACGCCGGATAACAGGCATGGTATCTCGAAGTCATGCTTGACTTCCTCGGTGTCACTGAAAACTGGTCAGCCATTGAAAACATCCCGTGGACGCAACGCTGGACATTCAGCGATGAATCCACCTTGGAACCCGTATCTCTCGACGGAGTCACCTTCACAGGGCGCGTCCATCTTGAAGGCAGGCTGGAACCCGTCGAACTCGACATCCAGAAATCCGCCGCCGTAGAAGAAGCCAACGTCCTCATCGTCTCCTGCATAGGACTCCCGGAAGGTCGCCACGCTTACGAAATCTACTCCGTATCGGAATCCGGCAACCAGAACCGCCTCATCAGCGGCTACATCGGCGTCATCAAATCCATTGACAAACTCGTCAATGAACTCAAAACCTACGCCTCTCGCACCCTCTCCATCCGTCTCCCCGGTCACGTCACCCGGCAAATACGGCTCGAATGGCTCTCCTGTACTCTCGCCGCCGCTTCCGCGCAGCAGGCATGGGAATACTACGAACAGGTCAAACAGAAAGCGGAAGGCATGGAAGAAACCGCCCGGAAAGCGGAAGAAGCCGTGGAAAAACTCTCCGGTCTTGACGAAAAGCTCGACACCCTTGACCAGGCCGTACAAGACGCCCGGGACGCTGCCGCAGAAGCGGAACAATGGGCCACGGACGCCAGCCGTAAAGGAGACCCTGGACTCACCCCTTACATTGGCCCTAATGGCAACTGGTGGACTGGGGAAGGGGAACAGGCCGTAGACTCCGGCATCCGGGCCGTTCCTGTGGATGGAGTGGACGGAAAGGACGGCCAGGACGGAGAAGACGGAAAAACACCAGTCATCCGCTACTTTGAGGGAACCGTTGCAGGCATCAGCTACAGCGGCAACTATTGGTATGTATGGGGGCTTGACCCGGACACGGGGGAACACGCCTACATATTCACTGGCATCCTTGCGGAAGGTAAAAACGGCACGCCCGGCAGGGATGGACTCGACGCCGACGCAATCACGCGCCTCTACCTAGACTCGGCGGACGATCTCCCACGTCCCGGCAACCACGGCACCGTCTGCTACATCCCTGTATTGGAGCCGGAAACTCACCAGCCCACCGGACAATACACCGTCTACTGCTGGCTCCGACAGCCGGACGGCACGGCAGACTGGCTGCCCGTCAACCAGGACTTGCACGACTACTCCCGCTACGCCCTTACGGACATGACCAATCTGTCCGCCGGGGCGGACGACTACGAAACCCAGTACCCGGACAACTACCTTCCGCGCCTCTCCTACCTCAAAAGGGCATTGGCTGCTGCCATTCAAAACACGATTACCCAAATTGCCCGCGCCGCCACCACTCAACTCCTAGGCATGATCAAGCTCGGCACCGCCACGGTGCAGGATCCGGCTCATGCAGGCATGCTCGGCATCAACCAGGACGGAAACGCCATGACGCCGGAAGCCAAAGCAAACTCTCATGGAACCGTGCGTCTCGGAACATCCGTCAAACAGGACGCTGCTGCTTCCGCTGTAGTCGGAGTCAACGAAGCCGGGCAACTCCTCGTGCCGGAAGGAAAAATCAACTCCTATGGAACCTCCAAATACCGTAACAACAAAAACGTTGTCAACGGTGCCTTGGTGGACACCAACGCCAACGGTGCCCTCATTGTACCGCTGGCAGGCTACCGTTCCTATGGAACCGTCTGCTTTGGCACGCAATACGACATCACCATCAACAACTCTCCGCATGTCCTCACCCTCCCCAAATGCAACGGGGAAGCCACCTACAACAAATATGCGGGCAACATGGTCAACGCCATCTGCATCAACCTCGCGCAGCAGGGATGCCTTAAATACAACGGCAGCGGCCCTAACGGCCCCAACACGGGAAACAGCCTCTACCTCTCTCATGATTCCTCCCTGACAATCTCCGGCGGCAGCCTCGGCGTCGTCCGCTATCAGGACATCGTCTTTCACGACAGCTACGCCTCCGCAGACAAAGGCGGATCCGTCAAGATAGGCTCCAATCTGGAAATCTCGCAGGAAGGCGTCTTGACCGTCAGCATTGGAACCATGGACTCGGAACTCCCCGTGTCCGGCCAGACTGTCAAGCAGTACATCGGCAGTCTTGGTCATGTCACTGCCTCCGAACTGGAAGCCAAAAACTACGTTACCAGACCACAGCACGACGCTGACCTTGCCGCCCGTGTCGAATGCGCCGGAGGCATCAAAAAACTCGCCTACATGAGTGAAGACGAATACGGCAAGCTCGCCGTCAAAGACGCCTCCACCCTCTACCTCCTCTATTAACCATTCCATGAAAGCGGCCCTCGGCACCATCCCGGATAAATACGTCTACTCCGCCTACCTCGGAGAAAGTCCGCTTGCGTCCATCTACCAGGGCACCACAAAAATCTGGCCGGACAACGCCCAGCGTGTCACCCGTATGACCTTGGACGTAGCATCCCTGGACGGAACCCTCAACGGCATCTACTGGCAGCTTGCCCTGGACGCCGTGGACACCGGATGTACCGCTTCCAAATTCATCCGCTTCACCTGCGACCGCACCTACAACGTCAACCACACCTACGGCAGCTACCCGCTCGTTTACCACATGGGCAATGGCGAATTCTCCTTTCTCAACGAACAGGGGCCGCTTGCCCGCAACGTCCATGTTGGGGACACGGTGGCAATCCTCCTCGTTATACCCAGCCGCGACAGCATCCGCACAGGCGGCCTCGAAAACACCCCCGTCAGCTACGACTATCCTCCCTGCATCCCCGGCACAATGGCCCGAGGCTACTTCAATAAAGGGCGGAAAAAAGTCAGTACAGGAGTGCGTCTTACCGTCTCCAGCCTGCCTTCCAATAAAACCTTGCTGGATGTTCACCAGCAGCAAAACGGACATGTCCGGGGAAGCCGTGACTGGGAATACGGTTCCGTCGGTTACGTTCCAGGAGAAACAGGAGTGCGCCTTACCGTCACTCCGCACCAGCCTGTGGGCGGAGCCTGGGGCGGTTACTTCCGCTATCCCGCCTACCGCCTTACCCTACATCTCAAAATCCTCCGTATAGAAACCACGCCATGACCATTCAAACAACCATCGGAAAAACCTACGCCGTTACATCGGCGGCAGAATGCACGATCACCACCCCGGAAGGCATCCTCATTGCTACCTGCGCGGCGGGAGAGCAAACGCTCTTTGTCGCCCCGGCAACGGAAATTGAAATCAGTGACGATGCCGCCCTTGTCACGGAATCTTTTAAAGGTGCCCCTGCCGGATCCGCTGCCGCCGGGGGCCTCAATAACAGGCAGGCCGCCGCCGTTTCGGACATTGTTGAAAACCATCTCAACAACACCATTACCGAGCCGCACACCACCGCCACCGGAACCGACAACGCCAATTTCAAATGGTGCCAGTTTGCTTCCTCCCGCGTTTTGTCCGGTACCGTCGCCGCTATTTCCATGCCGTGTCGCACAACCGCATCTTCCCTGATTACCACCAGTCCGGTTTACCTTTCCGTTTTTCAGCTCAATGCAGGCGGAGAATATGAACATGTCGGAATCAGTGAAAACGCCGTGGAGCAGGCTATCGGCCAGACAAGCCGCTGGACCTTCCGCAAGCTTCAGCTCACGGGCCGCACGACGCGCCTTTGTCCCGTCCCGGACACTTCGACTAAATGGACTGACAAACTTGTACTGGGTGGTCGCGTGACTCCTGTTTCCGGGGAAGACAGCAAAATCACGCCCATTTCTGGCTCCGGGGCCTACGTCGCAGAAGTTTCCTTAGAATATGCTCACCAAGAACCCAAATATGCAACGGTTCCGGTAGTGAAAAGACACGTTTCCGATACTGGCGTTCATATCACAGAAGAGGAGCGTACTGCCTGGAACAACAAAGCTGACGCTTCCGCCCTTTCCAGCAAAGTCAACACAGCCACTTTCAATTCCCACACCGGGAATAATATTGTTCATGTGACGGCGGAGGAGCGCGCCGCCTGGAACGCAAAACAGGACTCAATCGTGAACGAAGAGGGAGTGGCGACCGTCTTCCGCTGCGCGGTCTATGACGCCTCGTATAGCTTGTTTTGCGTCCTGACCGGGGAAGCCGTCTGGCAAAACCGATCCAGTGGCACATTTGGCCTGCGCGGTGACGATGACTACTCGATGGGGGTTACTTTATCGGTTGGCCGTTCCAACGGGGAGCCCGCACGGATTATCAAGCAGAACCAACAGGACCCTCTTACCCCCACCGACGTTCCCAACCGCGAGGAAGGCAACGCCTGCTGGGTCAAATTCAGGATAGATATGACCGATGCCCAGTATGAAGAGGCGGCATCCGCAGGCACTCTCGATGCAACCACCCTTTATGTAACTTCCGACGGCGGGAAAGTCTATCTCGGAACCAACGCACTCAATTAAACAACCAAAACAAATCCATGACTACAAACCACAACCACACCGAAGAAATCGCAAAGGACATGTACAACATGTACCAATCCGCCATATCCCATGCTCCGAAAGAAACGGGCTGGGAAGATGAAACGCCCGCCGTCAGGCAGGCATGGTATCATGTCGCAGACCAAGCTCTTCCCATCATCGGAAAGCATGCTCTTCAAGACGTGCAGAACTATCTCAAGGACAAGGCAACCACCACCTCCGGTTGGAAAAAAGCTCTCTACTGGGCAGCCTCCATCATCGCCGCCGGGCTGGCCGTTCTTGGCATCTCATCCTCCCTTGCCGGATGCGGGCACGACGTCACCATCACGCCGGATCACACGGAAATCTGCAAAGACGGTTCCTGCCTCGTCTTGGACAAAAACGGCCAGAGCATCACCTACCGCCAGAACGCCCCCGAACCTCCGGCCACAACGGAACAAGCCCCCGTCGTCATCAAACAGGAAAAATAACCCCTGCACATGGACAACATCTCGCGTGCCTCCTACATTGTCGGCTCCATCCTTGCCACAGTTCCGGCCACAACGGAACTCGAAGGCTGGGTATCGGCAGTCGGATCCCTCGGAGGCTTCGGCGTCCTTGTCTACGCCGTCAGTTACACGATCAAACTGCTCAAGCGGAAAGACGACATCATCGACGCCCGCGACCGCCAGATACGGGAACTCACCATGCAGCTCATCAGCAACTGTAAAAACTGTGACCTCGTCAAAGCGGCCAACAAAGCCCTCATTGACGACGAAAACTAGCCCCAACTGTAAAGTTTTTCTTACAAGTTCAACTACCGCGGAACTCCTCGTCAGTTCTAACAAAAACAACTTATAACCATGAATATTGCTTTAGACATCGGACACGCCAACAACACCGGAAGCCGTGGAAATGGCTTGGAGGAACATGCGACCGCCTCCGTTATCGTTGACCACCTTGCCCCCATGCTGCGGGCGCAAGGTCACGACGTCACCGTTATTGACTACCCTTACATGGACAACGGCGACGACCTTGCCGCCACTGTCAGGGCCATCAACGCAGGGAACTATGACATCTCCATCTCCGTACACTGTGATTCCTCGGACTCCCCCTCATCCCGTGGGGCGCATGTCTGCCATCACCGGACTTATCACGACGACGGCACCTGTACCGACTCCGTACAGGGGAAAGACCTTGCCGAAGCCATTGCCGGGCCGCTCTGCAAACTCCTTCCGGGCCGCGCCGACCATGTACAGGCCCGTCCTGACCGTTCCTGCACCCCTCCGAAAAGCAGCCTCTACGTCCTCCGTAAAACCAACCCTCCCGCCGTCCTTGTCGAATGTGGCTTCATCTCCAACGCTGGAGATACAGACCTCATGAAAAATAACCCCGCAGCCATCGCCCGCGCTATCGCGTGGGGCGTCAACACCTACACCCAGCGCAAATAACCATGGGACTTGGAGCAGCAGCAATAGCAGGTATCGCCTCCGCAGTCGTCGGAGCAGGTAGTGCGGCCTATGGCATGCACCAGAGCAACAAACAGGCCAAGGCCCAGGCATCCGCAGCGAATGCCATGGCAGATGCCATGGAACAACAGCCTACCGTACAGACCTCGAAAGTGGCTGAACAGCAGACGCAGGACACACAGGCATCGGAACAGGCAGTCAACACCGAAGCCCGCCGCCGATACTCCCTCGCCCAAACCGTCAACAAACGCCCCAGCCTCAACAGCGGCATCCTCACCGGGCGGAAAACACTCGGTTAACCTATGGACTACATCCGAACCTCCGAAGCCCTTCTTGAAGAAATGGATACCAAGTCCGGTGAATGGAACTGGTTGCGTCGTCACATCATGCCTCGTGCCCAGGCCGCTTCTGAAATGGAGGAACGTCCAACTCCATCATATCGTCGTAAACATTGCACAGTCGCATTCGAATCCGTCCATACTTTTGTAGGAGCCTGCATGATGTACATCATCCCGGCAGGGCAACAGTGGTTCAAACTCAAATCCGGTAAAAAAGGAAAAGGTAAAACCTCGCGTTACGACGACTGGTTTTCCAAGGCATCCGAAATCACACACGAAGAACTGGCAAAATCCAACTTCTACACCGTCATGCATGAATGCCTCCTCGACTGGGCACTTTGCGGAACAGGCTGCGTTTACAGCGACACATTGCCCGACGGCACTCTCAACTTCACCTATGTCCCCACAGGCACCTACGGCGGCTCCGAAGGCCGCAACAAAAAACCTGACACACTTGCGCGCCTCTTCAAACTCTCCCCATATCAGGCCGTCGAACAATTCGGCTACAACAAACTTCCCCAGCGCATACGCGATGCCTACGACGACGACAAACGCCGCTATACGGAAAAACACCAATACCTTCATCTAGTCCTCCCTCGCCATACATCCGACTTCGGCCACGACCTCATCAACCCCCTCCGCATGAAATACGCGTCCGTCTATATCGCATGGGACGCAGACAAAGTCATCATTAACGAAAGCGGTTATAACGAATTTCCCTACTTCGTCCCACGCTTTTTGAGATACGGAGAAGGCTTCTTCGGCTATGCCCCTGGAATGAGCATCAAAGAAGAAATAGACGCCATCCTCAAACTCGAAAGAGTCATGGACGTTCTTGGAGAAGTCGCCGCCTTCCCTCGCATCCTGACTCTGGCCGACCAAGTCGGCGAAATAGACATGAGGGCCGGAGGACGCACCGTCGTCAAACCGCAGGCGGCGGGAGTGAACATGCCCCGCGAATGGGCTACACAGGGCCGCTATGACATCGGAAAAGACCGCATCCAAGACAAGGAAGAAAAAATTCGGCAGGCATACTTCATCCCGTTTATCCGGGTCATCAGCAACGTAGACCGCCAAATGACCGCTACCGAAGTTGTCGCTCGGCAGGAAGAACAAGTTACCGCCATCACCCCGGCCATGACACTCTTCATGACCGAATGCAACACTCTTATACACCGTATCTTCTCTATCCTCTTCCGGCAGGGAAAATTCCCTACCGAAGACATGCCTGACGAACTCGTCGTTCGCGACCAGGGCGGAAGTGAAAACTTTGAAATCAAAATCCCATCCGTCTCCTACAACGGCAAAATCAGTCAGGCCATTGAACGTGCCCAGCGCAACGGAGGCGACTACTACATCCAGAACGCCCTTGCCTACACCCAGGCCACAGGCGACCCCTCCATGATCGAAATCGTGGACATGCGGAAATATGGCCGCTTCCTCTATGAAAGCACAGGTGCCCCCACGGACTGTCTCCGCAAAGAAAAAGAACTCGAAGCCCTCGACCAGCAACGCGCCGCCGCTGCCCAGCAGCAAGCCCAGCTTGAAGCCATGCAAGGAACCGCCAAAGCAGGCCGTGACATCGCAGCAGCACAAAAATAACAGCCATGACTGAAGAAGAACAATTCGAGCAGGACTACAAAGCCTACGTCGCCGCCCGGCGCGCCCATCTTGCCGCCCACATCACCTCGGAAACAATCGCCTACCTCGAAGCCGAATTCCAAACAAACCTGCCTTGCTACCAGACAAGGAACCCAGCCACCGGGGAACCCGTGGAACCCAACCCCATCATGGCCGCCATCCGCGACGGCCAGCGGGAAGTCATCCTCTGGCTCAAACACGAGCTATCCCAATACGAAAAACAACAACAGAAAACCAACCCATAAACCACCATGCACACCAGCCTATTCAACCCATTCCACCCGCTCCTGCGAGAAGAAGCCCCCGAAAACGTCATCCCTCCCGGAGAGCAGAACCCGGCCCCCACGCCTGCCGAACCTCCTGCCCCGGTACCCGGTAACGAAAACCCGGCACCCGGAGAAGGGGAAGACGCCAACTTCAACCTGGATGCCGATCCTGAACCGGATCCCGCACCCGGCGACGGAACCAATCCGAAGGATCCATCCAAAGAAGAAAACCCGGACGCCGGAGAATACGCCGTTGAACTCCCGGAAGACTTCCAGGCATCCGACGACTTCCGCAACCTCGTCACCGAACAGGCCAAGTCTGCGGGCCTTGACGGCAAAGCCGCTGGGAAATACGTCTCCGGCGTCATCACTGCTCTTCAAAAAGCCGAACAGGAAGCCCTCGCCCAATCCACCAAGGCACTCAAGGAAGAATGGGGCACCAACTTCAACGCCAACATGGGAGCCGTCAAACAATTCACGGCCAAGCTCCGCGCCAAATCCGGCCTCACCGCCGAAGACCTCGCCCCGCTGCAAAGCCCCAAAGGCTTCAAGCTTCTGCATGCCCTCATGACAGCCACCAGCGAAGACGCCTTCGTCGGCAGCAAAACCGCCGCTCCTGGCCGCAGCAACGCAGAAGAAGCCCATGCCATGCTCACCGACCCCAACCACCCGGACTACGCCGCCCTCGACGACCCGGAACACCCCCGGCACATGGAAGCCAACCGCAAATACAACCGCCTCGTCGGCCTCTCCTGACCTCATAGCAACTAAGCAAATGCCCCTGTTCCGAATCAGGGAACAGTTCCCCCGAAGCCCTCTCCCGCCCGCCGCGGGGGAGGGCTTCTTCATGCCTGCAAGACACACCTCCGACTGCAAGACATTGTTTCCAAAACGGATTTCAATGTCTTGCATTTTGTCTTGCAGTTTTATAAAAACAAAAACCGCAAGCCCTGTTTTTCAAAGACTTGCGGTTGTTTTGAGATGGTGGAGGCGACGGGAGTCGAACCCGTGTCCTGAAGGCCATTGATGACGGCATCTCCATGTTCAGACGCATATTGCTGCTTTCGCGGCTGCTTCGCTATGCGTCAACTAGGCAAGCTCGCTAGTTGCCTGTGGAAGTCTCGTGCGTTGCGCGGCAACCCCGCATTGCACCAGCCTGCTGTGTCTTCGTCGTCCCCTCTAGCAGGCGTTGAGGTTCTGACGCGGCTGAACTAATTAGGCAGCCAGAGCAAGGTCGTTAGACTCTGCATTTATTTTTTTAATCGGCTTTTTAGAAGGCCAGCCGATTAACCTTCACATGCAGCCAGCACCGCAGACTTCCAGTCGAAACCATGGCGCCCCCATATGTATTTACCAGTAGAGACAAAAAATCCCGCCGTGACGTTCAGGCAGGAATCATTTTATTTGCTGGCAGTGATGCAAGTGGCACGCCCGTAGGGATTCGAACCCCAAACCTTCTGATCCGTAGTCAGACGCTCTATCCAATTGAGCTACGGGCGCTTTGACTTGCGTCGTGTACCGCGTAAGCGGTGAAGGAAATATAGATTTTTCTTCGGGAAAGTCAAGATGTTTGTAAGATGATTTGAGAAAAAAATCATTTTTCTCTTTTTGGGAGAATAAATTTTCAGAGAAAGAACCGTTAACTGAGGGGTGGAGAAAAAGGGGAAAGGCGTTGCGCCATGGAATGGCCTGTGGCACACTAAACGGAGAAAATGAGCGAGTTCAAGGTGATCAGGTCGCCGATGGAGGCATTGAAGAAGTACTTCGGCTTTTCCGGCTTGAGGGAGGGCCAGGATCAAGTGGTGGCTTCCATTATGGAAGGCCGCAATGTATTGGTCGTGATGCCCACGGGAGGAGGAAAATCCCTGTGTTACCAGCTTCCCTCCTTGTGCCGGGACGGGGTTTGCCTGGTTGTCAGTCCTCTAATCGCTTTAATGAAAGATCAGGTGGATGCTCTTGTCGCCAGAGGGATTCCCGCCACCATGATTAACAGCTCCCTGAGTTTTCCTGAGCAAAAGGAACGTTTGGAAGGAATGAAAAGGGGAGCGTTCAAGCTGGTATATGTGGCTCCTGAACGTTTTGGTCATGAAGGGTTCATGCATGCTCTGGCGGAGGTGGATGTAAATATGGTGGCTGTGGATGAAGCGCATTGCCTGAGCCAGTGGGGGCACGATTTCCGTCCGGATTATCTGAAGCTGGGAAAAGCTGTTGAAATGATGGGGCGGCCTCAGGTGGCTGCTCTGACCGCCACGGCTACTCCGCGGGTGCGGGAAGATATTCTGAAACATTTGGGGCTGGATGATCCGGTGACGATCGTACGAGGGTTTGCGCGGGAAAACCTGCATTTCCGCATTACTGCGTGCGATACGCACAAAGACAAATACAAGAGGCTGTACGAATTGGTGAAGCGTTACAAGACGGGTATTATTTATTGCTCCACCCGCAAAAAAGTGGAGCAGGTATATGAGGCTCTTTCCGATTTTGGATTGAGCGTGACAGCCTATCACGCAGGCATGACGGATGAACAGAGAGAGGAAGCCCAGAACGCTTTCATGAACCGCCATGCGGATATTGTTATTGCCACGAATGCTTTTGGAATGGGCATTGACCGTGCGGACGTCAGGTTTGTTGCCCATTTTGAGATTCCCGGCAGTGTGGAGGCCTATTATCAGGAGGCCGGCCGAGCCGGACGAGACGGGGAGGAGGCTTATTGCGAACTTTTGTTCAACCATGCGGATTTGCGGACCCAGGAATTTTTTATTGAAGGAGTGAATCCGGGAATTCCATTGATTGTGGAGCTGTACGAGTTGCTCAGAAAGCATTGCAGCGCAGAAACCCACGATGTCATGTGGTCTTTGGAGGAAATGGCGGAGCGTCTCAAATGCCGCAATGCCATGCAGGTGGGAGCTGCTTTATCCGTTCTTATACGCAATGGAGCGATCAGCCGTCATGACGTTCCGGGACAACGCGTGAAGCTTACCAGAGTGACGGATCCTTCCGTAAGCGGCTTGAAGATTCCTCTGGATGAAGATGCCCTGCGGGAAAAGGAAGTGAGGGACCGGGAAAAACTGAAGGCAATGACGGAGTTCGCTTATTCCTCCGGCTGCCGTCAGCAATGGATTTTGAATTATTTCGGGGAGGAAGATGGAGTGCCGTGCGGCCGCTGCGACCAGTGCCTGGCCCTGGGCGTTGAGGAAGGACAATCCCTGGGAGAAGAAGAGACTTTGGTGGTGCGGCAGGCGTTGAGCGGGATTGCGCGCGCATCCGTGCGTTTGGCTGATGGTTCCTGGCAGGGAAGGTGGGGCAGGACGAAAATCATCCAGATGCTCAAAGGGGCGAAAACCCAGGAGTTGTTAAGAACATCCCTGGTCCGGCTGAGTACTTATGGCATCCTTTCCCGATGGAGTGAGGACGATATCCGCCAGTTGTTCCGTGCCATGCAGATGGCGGGATTGACCAGAATGAGCGGGGAGGCGGACCGTCCCCTGATTACCCTGAGTCCGAAAGGAAATGAAGTGATGATGGGGCGCAAGAAGGCATCTTTGGTTTGGCCTTTTGCCCGCCGGGGAAAAATATCCGTATCTATGGAGCAGGCCAGAGTTCGGTCTACGGGAAATTTGGCTGCCCTGGGAGAGTTTGACGAGGATTTGTTTTTGAAGTTGAAGGAGCTGAGGAATGAACTGGCACGGGAAGCCGGGATTCCGGCTTATGCCGTGTTTCATAATTCTACACTGGAAGGTTTGGCCAGGTTGAAACCTACCACCCGCCGTGGTGCTATGAACGTTCACGGCATTGGAGAGCAGAAAGCTGCTCGTTACTTGGATGATTTCCTGGAAGTCATTGCCGAGCATTGCGGGGTGTGAATTTGTCTTTCCGATTTGCTCCAATCAGGCGTACGCCGTCTCTGGAATGTGGTGTTCATGCTGAACTGAGGAACTATTTTTCATGAATTACGGAAAAAATGTTCCATGCTTTGCTAATATATTTGCCGGGAAAATGTGTATTTGTTTGAATAAATTGTTCATCAACATGAATTTGTGGATATTTTGACTCTTTCCAGAAGGTTGTTTTTCTGACCTCATGGAATAATCAAATGAATGGTTGTCTATCCCGATCCAGTAGGATCTAGAAGATTGCCTGATCAATATTTTTGACTGTATTATTTATGTATTGACTTCATTTTGGGAAGCGTGTAGTCTCCTTTCCACACATTACCCAAGATGGAGCGGTGGCTGAGAGGCTGAAAGCACTCCTTTGCTAAAGGAACGTACTGGCAAAAACGGTACCGAGGGTTCGAATCCCTCCCGCTCCGCCAAAACCTTTCTTTTTTAAGAGTCTGCACTTTAACGGTGTAGGCTCTTTTTCTTTGCAAACCAGGGGATTAGATGCTGGGGAATTATTTGCTGGTCTGATTGTCTTATTTTAGTTTTTTATTTTTTCATTTGAAATTGAATAACTTAGGCCAAAAACGCCGGTTAGGATGTATAGCCAGCGTTTTTTCTAATATCCTTATTATAGGCATCAGGATAATTATAGGTGCATTTGGAAAAAGGTCTGGACTGGAGGCTGTCCCTGAGGGTATTTGTGTGTGTGAATGATGATATAAATTTTTGAATGTAAGTTAGTTGTTGCAGGAGATGGACAGGATAAAACTGCCGTGGCTGGTAAAAGTGGAGAGTGCCCGGAATTGAATGGACACGAATGTGGTTCATGCGCCGGTCTCGGAGTGGTTCACGGCCGCATCGGATATGTTAACAGCTTCAGGATGTGTGGGAAAGTATGGAACAGCCACTCCAGAATGGGCTCTGTCTTTTTTTAATCTGCGGAGGATTTAACGGATTTTGGAATAATCTGGTGTTATCAATGGTCAAGACCATGAATAACAATATTAAAGAACATCCTATCCAATTTGAAGCAGATATGATTCGGGCATTGCTGCAGGAATACAGCACTCCCGGCGAGCACAAAAATCAAACCCGCCGCACGTGCGGCCTGAACCAGTTTAATGATCTCCCTGAAGCTTTGAAAGAAAGAGGGTGGGAGATTCAGGAATTTATAGAAGAGTCCGGCTCGTGGCTGGCTGTTTCCGAGGAAGGAAGCGGAAAGTTTTCAGATATTTTTATCCCGTGGATTGAATGTCCCTACGGGAAAGTTGGCGACCGTTTGTGGGTGCAGGAGGAGATTTGCCATAATAGCCGTTCTGGATGGCTTTATTCTGCTGATGGCGTTTGTTTGCCAATGTCATATCCAGACGGATGGATATCAAAAAATGCCCGCAGGCAGTTTATTCCTTCGATCCACATGCCGCGTTGGGCTTCCCGGATTTTACTGGAAATTACGGAAATCAGAGTTGAGCGGCTTTTGGACATTACGACGAACGATGCACGGATGGAGGGCATTGAATGTGTTTGGCACGATGAAGAAACGGATGCCTGTTTATGGAGGGATTACTCGGGAAAATCTGCGGGGTTGGCTTTTGCCCGGTTATCTTTCTTCTCTTTGTGGGAAAAAATAAAGGGAACCGGTTCCGCTGAACTGAATCCGTGGGTATGGATTATTAAGTTCAATGTGTTAACTATCAACGGAAATATCAAATAAAGAATGTTAATGCCCTTTGTGAAGAACAAAATAAGAATATGTCTTTTACAGAGGGTTCGCCCACTAAGCGGAGGGAATAGCCTCCGTTGCAATTCAGATAAAATCCGCGTGATGTAATCAACTCCGTTTTATCATGAAAAAAGCGCCTTCCGGCAAGGGAAGGCGCTGGATATGAAAAGGTGAAAAAGAGGGAGGTTACATCCCCTTGTTTTTCATGGCTTCCGCCAGGGCGGCTCCCATCTGAGCCGGTGTCTTGGCAACCACAATACCGGCGTTCTTCAAGGCTTCCTGCTTAGCGGCGGCAGTACCTTTGCCTCCGGCAACGATGGCTCCTGCATGGCCCATGCGGCGGCCCTTGGGCGCCGTGGCTCCTGCGATGAACGCGGCAACAGGTTTTTTGCAGTTGTTCTTGATCCATTCAGCAGCTTCTTCTTCTTCAGAACCGCCGATTTCGCCAATCATGATGAAGGCGTCCGTGTTCGGATCTTCCGTGAAGAATTGCACGGCCTGTTGCTGGGTCATGCCATGGACAGGGTCGCCGCCGATGCCGATGCACATGCTCTGGCCAAGGCCCATGTTGGTAACCTGCCAGACGGCTTCATAGGTAAGCGTTCCGGAACGGGAGACAATACCGATTCTGCCGGGTTTGAAGATGTAGGCCGGCATGATGCCGATCTTGCAGTTGGCGGAAGGATTGACGATTCCGGGGCAGTTCGGGCCGATGAGGGTTACGTCCTTGTCCTTCAGGAAGGTTTTCACCTTCTGCATGTCCTGCACAGGAATGCCTTCCGTGATGCAGACGATGAGTTTAACGCCCGCGTCAGCAGCTTCCATGATGGCGTCCGCTGCGAAGGGCGGAGGAACAAAAATCATGGAGGCATTGCAGTCCGTAGCTTTTTTGGCTTCCGCCACAGTATCGAAGACGGGGACTTTGCCTTCAAAGAGCTGGCCGCCCTTGCCGGGGGTCACACCGGCAACCACATTGGTGCCGAAGTCCATGCAGTTTTTGGCGTGGAACGCGCCGGCGCTTCCGGTGATGCCTTGCACGACCAGACGGGTGTTTTTGTCAATGAGAGGTGTCATTGTCGTAATAAATAGTGAGGGTTATTTAACTGCCGCAACCGCTTTCTGGGCAGCTTCGTCCAGGTTGTCGGCAGGGATAATGGAGATGCCGCTGTCTGCAAGGATTTTCTTGCCGATTTCTACGTTGGTGCCTTCCAGACGTACGACGAGCGGGATTTTCATATCGATGTTTTTCGCCGCAGCCACAATGCCCTGGGCAATGACATCGCAACGCATGATGCCACCGAAGATGTTGACCAGAAGGGCCTTCACGTTTTTGTCGCTGGTGAGGATGCGGAACGCGTTTGTTACCATTTCTTCCGTGGCGGAGCCTCCTACGTCTAGGAAGTTTGCGGGTTCGCCGCCGTAGTATTTGATGATGTCCATCGTAGCCATGGCCAGTCCGGCGCCGTTCACCATGCAGCCGATGTTGCCGTCCAGGCCGATGTAGTTCAGGTCGTACTTGCCGGCTTCCACTTCGCGGGGGTCTTCTTCCGTTTCATCCCGCATTTCCATGATTTCCGGGTGGCGGTACAGGGCGTTGTCGTCAAAATTGAATTTGGCGTCCAGAGCGCACACGCGGTCATCCGTGGTGACTACAAGGGGGTTGATTTCCACCAGAGAGCAGTCCAGAGCGGTGAAAAGCTTGTAAACGTTGGTGATGAGCTTGGTGGCCTGGCGGAGCAGGGGACCGGTCAGTCCCAGCGCCACGGCAATTTTGAGAGCCTGGAAAGGCAGGATGCCCAGCGCCGGGTCAATGTGTTCGCGGATAATGGCTTCCGGGCGGGTGGCAGCCACTTCTTCAATGTCCATGCCGCCTTCCGTACTGGCCACGATAACGGGGCATTCCCGGGCGCGGTCCTGAAGAATGGCGAAGTAGCATTCCTTTTTGAGATCCACGGCTTCCGCCACCATGATTTTGCTGACCAGCTTGCCGGTTTCCCCGGTTTGCTTGGTGACCAGAACCTGGTTAAGCATCTTGCCGGCGACTTCTTCCACTTCCTCCACGGACTTGACGACGTGGACGCCTCCCTTAAAACCGTTTTTGAAGGTGCCTTTACCACGGCCGCCAGCGTGTACCTGTGCCTTAACTACGTATTGGGAGAGGCCCATGTTCCGGGCTGTTTGTGCTGCTTCCTGAGCTGTGGCGGCGGCAATGCCCTTGGGGGTAGCCACGCCAAAACGCTCAAAGAGTTGTTTTGCTTGATATTCGTGAATGTTCATGACAGTGGGCCGTTTGGCCAAATGTTTGCGGAAGAAAGGCTAGGACTATTTTTGATGTCGGTCAAGGGAGAATGGTTTGGTCTTTTGATTTTTTGTCCGGAGGTGCCGTGAAGCCCTGTTGGAAATCAAAGAGGACAGAAGGCTTGACTGCGTGCTTAAAGATTGGGAAACTTCCTTCCCGTTTTTCTGTAGAGACTTTTTATGAAAATTTACCGTCCTTCCGATACCTGCTTTGACGAAATGAAGCGCCGGATGAACCGCCGCGCCCTCCCGGAGGATTCCGTAAGGGATACCGTGAACGCTATTATCCAGGATGTTTCCGCGCGCGGGGATGAAGCCCTTTTTGACTATGCCTCCAGATTTGACAAGGTACATCTTGATTCTTCCTCCCTGTTCGTGACGGAGGCAGAGCTGGCGGAAGCGGAGGCCATGGTGGAGGGGAGTGTGAAGGAGGCCATTGCCGTCTCTCTGGCAAATATCCATTATTTTTCAGACCGCAGCCGCAGGCAGGACTGGTCCGGCGTAAATGCGCAGGGCGTGGAGGTGGCGGAGCGGTTCCTTCCGTACGACCGTGTGGGCATTTATATTCCCGGAGGGAAAGCGCCCCTGGTATCCACTTCCATCATGACGGGCGGTTTTGCTCAGGCCGCCGGCGTGCGGGAGATTGTGGCCGCTACGCCCTGCGGACCGGACGGCCGGGTGAATCCCGCACTTTTGTATGCGCTGAAAGCCTCCGGCGCGACGGAAATTGTCAAGATAGGGGGCGCTCAGGCGATAGCCGCCCTTGCACTGGGGACGGAGAGCGTGAAACCGGTGGAAAAGATTTTTGGTCCCGGCAACCGTTTTGTGGTGGAGGCCAAACGCCAGTTGGTGGGAGCTGTTGCCATTGATTTGCTGCCCGGACCCAGTGAAGTAATGGTGCTGGCGGATGATACTGCGGATGCAGAGTTTCTGGCTGCCGACCTGCTGGCGCAGGGCGAGCATGGCCCGGACAGCGTAGTTGTTTTTGTCACTACATCAGAGGCGTTATTGGAGCAGGTGGAGGCGGAAGTGGAACGCCAGGCCGCCCTGCTGAGCCGCGGATCCATCATCCGGGAGGTGCTGGACAAGCATGCCTACGGTTTTCTGGTTTCTTCCATTCAGGAAGGGGTGGAACTGGTTAATGCCTTTGCGCCGGAGCATTTGGTGCTTGTCACTCGGGATGAAGAGGCCGTGCTTAATGGCATCAGGACGGCGGGCGCCATCTACGCAGGCTCCCTTTCTACTGTAGCCTGCGGGGATTTTCTGGCGGGTCCCAGCCATACGCTGCCTACCGGCGGCGCCGGCAAGTCTTTTTCCGGCTTGCGGGCGGACCAGTTCCAGCGCCGCACCAGCGTGGTGCGCATGAACCGGGATGCCGTGCTGAACTCCGCCCCGTATGTGGCGGAGTTTGCCCGGGTGGAGGGGCTGGACGCCCACAACCACTCCATTCAGGTTCGCGCCGCCCGCGTGAACCGGTAATCCCGGAATTTTCCTCAATGCTCTCCATGATGCAACAGCAGGGAATCAGGGAACGGTTGCCCGTTGCAGCAGATCTCCTTGTTGCCGGACATGGCTATATGGGCGTTTCCCGGCATCATGGGGGTGGAGTGGGGGCCGTTGCTGAGAGCATGGTAGTCGGCTTGCCGACCCGTTTGCGAGATTTGTCGGGATGGAACGCTCATCGGATGGGCAGTTTCATCCATTTGCTCGGAAATCCCGCGTAATCGTTTCACCGTATTCCTCATGTTCAAGTCCCTCATCCGCACGTTTGCCATTGTGGCGGCCTTCATCGCAGGGTATATGATGCCCGGCCTGCATGTGTACAGCTGGACATTCAAGTGGATGCTGATAGTAATGCTGTTTGTAACCTTTCTGGGCATCCGCTTCAAACGAATGAAGCCGGAACGGGCTCACTGGCTCCTGACGGGGGCTAATCTGATGGTCGCCCTGGCGGCATGGGGTGTGTGCCGCCTTGTTTTTGGGGATGGGTATCTGGCACAGGCCGCTTTTTTCGTAGGCATCATGCCTACAGCCACGGCGGCTCCCGTGGTGATGGGGCTGCTGGGCGGCAGCGTGGAGTTTATGCTGACCGCCCTTTTGCTGATTAACGGTATTATCTGCGCCTTGCTGCCTTTCATCCTGCCGGCGGTTGTTGGGCGGGGCGATTTTGAGATTTATCTGAACGTGGCCCAGAATATTTCCTTGGTAATGTTGCTTCCCCTGGCTCTGGCATTGGCGGCGCGGCGTTTTTATCCGCGCGCCATCGCGTGGCCCAGGAAGTTGAAAGACGTCACTTTTGGCATTTGGGTGGTGATTCTGGTTTTGATAGCCGCAAACGCCTCTTATGATATTTCCTCCCGTGAGGGCATTTCGGAACGTGTTTTGGAACAGATTGGCGTGATTGCCCTGCTGGTTTGCGGAGTCAATTTCGGGTTGGGATATTTGCTGGGGGGGCGCACGCGCGCTGCGGAGTGCAGCCAGGCATTAGGGCAGAAGAATACCACTCTGTCCATTTATCTGGCTTTGACGTATGCCAGCCCCATTGCCGCTCTGGGCCCCACGTTTTATGTACTGTGGCATAATTTATGGAATGCCTGGCAGTTGTACCGCGCGTCCGAACGAAAGCGCAGGGATGGATGAGGAAGGGGGCATCCGTTTCGGCGGAAATCCCCGGCAGAATTATGGGGAGTTCCATGGTCGGAAAAACGGGAGGGAGGGTTCTTTTGAGCCGGTTCCAAGTGACGGCCGGCAGACTGTTGAAGGTTCTTTTTTATCCACTTTCAGGAACGGCAGAGGAGTTCTCCCCGAGCAAAAAGCTTGAAATTCGGGGAACGCCCGGTAACGTTATGCACTTGTTATGCAGGCGTCTTCTCCTTTGCCCCCTCTGTCTCCGCGTACCAAGTGGCTGATTGCCCTGTGCTTGTGCGTGCTTGTGATGCTGCTGGAGTTCCTGACGTACCACATGGCGTACCGCATCGGCTATGATGAAGGGATGCTGACTACTCCGCCGGTGGTGGTGCAGAAAAGCGATGAAAAGGCCATGCAGAATTTGTCCCGCTTCATGGCGGATGTTTTTGCTTCGCGCGAGAGCCTGGCCGGCATTCTGGACAACCGGGAGGAACGCCTTGCATGGATCAGGGATCCGGAACTGCGGACAGAAACGGCCTGGGGCCTCACCCGGGAGCTGATTAGCCGGGGTGGCGTCGTTCCTGCTCTTCCTGCGGCCAGGGAATTAATTGACGCCGGATACGCCGCCGGGCGCTATCAGGTATGGGCTCCCCGTGCGGATGCCGTGGCAAAGGCTCTGTTGGCGGAGCACCAGTACACTTCCGCCTACGATTATTTGAAAACCGCTGAGGAGGGATATGAGAAGGAAGGAATGGCTGAGCCGCTGGTGCGGACGCTCCAGACCATGAGTTCCATTGACCAGATGCTGAACAGGAATGAACAGGCTAATATGTTGCTCCAGCGTGCGGTGGATGCCGCTGCACATCTGGGGCCGGATGCCCTCCCTGTCAGGTCCAGGCTTTTAGCCGCCCAGGGAAGGCTGGCACGTACTACGGGGCGCATTCCGGAATCGCGCGAGTATTTCAAGAAGGCTCTGGCTCTTTGTCCTCAGCCGGACAAGACCACTGGAGACCTGGCCCTGGCCAGCATCAGCATGGGGGAGGCCATGTTGGAAGCCGGCAGGAAGGATGAGGCACGGGAATTGTTTTTAAAGGGCCTTTCCGGCTCGGAAAATGCCTCTTACCTGTTGAATGACTGCCTCAATGCCCTGCGCGGTCTGGCCCGTATTTCTACGGAGCAGGGGAATTATGAGGAGGCCCTGGCTTATCTTTACCAGGCGGAAGGCGCTGCCCGCGGCGTACTGCCGACGGACCATGCCTTTTGGGCCGGGTTGTATGATCAGAGGGGGTGGGTCAACATCTTGCGCAAGGCCTCTCCGGAAGCCCGGGCGGATTTTTTAAAGGCCATTGCCAACAGCTCGGCTTCTCCCGTCATTTCCGCCCAGTCCCGCGAAGGGCTGGGCAAGGCATGGCTGGATGCCGGGGAGGGGGGCAAGGCCAGGGAGAACCTGGAAAAGGCTCTTCAGCTGCGGAAGTCCCATTTCGCCTCGGATCTTCTGTCCTTGGGCCGCGTATATTATTCCCTGGGACTTGCCAGCGATATGGCGGGGGACAGGGAGGGCGCCCTGACTGCCTATGCCGGAGCGGTGGATTCTCTGCTGAAATGCGTGGAGGGGGCGGAACGCAGGGATTTGCTGGTTCAGTCTTATTTGTGTAAGGCGTACGCTCTGTGTGACGGAGAACAATGGAAAGAGGCGGCAGAAGCTTTTGAGGCGGTTCTTCCCATGCTGGAGGGGGAACAGAGGTCGGAGAATTACAAACAGCTTGGACGCTGTTATGACGAACTGGGCATGAAGGAGAAAGCGGATGACTGCTGGAAGGAATCCGGTTTTCCCCGGGTGCGCATGGCATCCCCCGGGCGCAGACCCTCCGTGAACTCCAGATCTTCACGGAGGTAGGATGCGAGGGGCTTCGTAAGACGTTGCGAGGCGTTTATTTTGCTTGATTTGTGCCGTCTTTTTGGCTCAATGCCTGCATGAGTTCCGAGCGCCATTTTTCCAGTAAGCCCTACCGCCCCGCACGCAAGAAAAAGTCTTATTGGAAGCCGGTCCTCTTTTTGGTCCTCCTGGGAGGACTCTGGTTCGGCTACATCCAGTACTGGCCTACGATAGAAGGGTGGTTCAAGCCGACCATTCATGAGGTGCACAGCCAGACGCAGGCCATGGGGCATTTGCAGGATATGCTGGCTTCATGGAACGGTTCCGATGCAGAGCTGGCGCAGATGGCATCCTCCGTGGACAAGCAGGTGGAATGGATGAATTCTCCCGAAGCCAGAGATTCCTTTGCATGGCTTTTGGCGGTGGAAATGGACCGGCGCGGCATGCTGAAAGAATCCGAACCTATGCTGGCTGCTCTTCTGGGAAAAAAGCTGGCTGCTTCCTCCTCCATGACGGCGGAGGACAATACCCGCCTTCTGGGCGTCAGCCTGAACTGGGCGCGGGAATTCGCCCGCCGCAAGCATGATGCTGTGGCGGAAAAGCTTTATGAAGTGATTTTGAAAAATACGCCGGAAGACCAGGTTTCCATCCGTTTAGCGTGCTTGGAGCCATTAATCCATTATGCGTACGACCAGGCCAGGTTTGAGCGTTTTTCCGCGTTGTGCAAGCAGGCTGTTTCTCCTGTCATGAGGAGCATGCTGAATAAACCGGAGGATGTGAAGAGCATGGTGAAAATCCTGTTGCTTCAGGATACTCTGCCAGACAGGACCACCGGGTTGCCCGGTGGCACGGGGAGTGCGATTGCCCGGGAGCTTCTTACTAAATTCCGCCTGACCGCCAATCCGGACATGGGCCGCATTATTCTGAATGAACTGAAGATGCCGCTGAACACGCGCCGGAAGTATTCCCAGGAGGAATTGAAGGCCATGGCCGACCAGCTGGAAGCGGCTCTGATCTGCTTCCGAGCAGCTGAAACGGAGATGGACTGCACGCCGGAGACAATGCTTGCCCTGGCACGGGTAAGGATGCAGATGGGGGATTTGAGAGAAGCCTCCCGCCTGCTGTCCCGTGCAGAAGGGGCTGCCATGACGCTTGGCGTGGATGCTCCCCGTATTTTGAGCGGCTCCAGCCTGAGCCAGGATATTGCGTCCATGCGGTCCCAGCTTGAAAAATACAGCCAGGCAGAGGCTTTGGTGAAACGGGCTTATGAAGATGTGAATGTTGCCGCAGCTTTCCTGAAGGCGCGGGATTACGATCAGGCGGTAAAGTATCTGGAACAGGCAATGAAAGTGGCTCGTGAAAATACCACGTTTGTTCAGGCACTTCAGCCGGTCATTCTGAATCTTCAGGCGGAGATAAGCGCCGGCAGGGAACAATGGGCTCTGTCGGAGTCCCAATATGGAAAGTTGATTGCGGAGTGGGATGCGTTGACTCCGGAAGATAAGGAAAAACTCCGGAATAATCTGGCCTCCATCCAGTTGGGAGAGCTTTACAATGAAATTCACCGCAACTGGGCTGGTGTGTGCCTCAAGCAAAAACGAACCACAGAGGCCCGCAGGGTGCTGGGGAAGATAGGAGAGGTTCCAGCTGAAGAACCGGAGAGGCCTGCCTCGCGCCGACGCCGCAGATAGCAGACCCTTCCTTCAGTTAGGCCGTTCCTTTTTTGGAAAGGAAAAGTTATCCATTGGCAGATGCCGGAGGGGCTCAGAGTTCCCAGAGGCTCCGGTCGGGAGCTTGACTAAAGCGGGATACCTGCGGTCAGCTGCGTGAGGCTGAAGGGGCTTTTTAAGGAAATGTGCCGCTTTAATCCCTTGACGTCATCAAAGAGCTTTGGCACAGGTTCCGTTTCCCTGTATCGACGGATACCCGGCATTCCGGAGAGAAAGAATGGATTTTAGGCCTTCAACAAGTTATTTGTCTCTTTTTGGGGCAAATGTAACGTTTCCGGTATGATCCATATTCTCAAGCAGAGCTGAAAAACAGCTTCTGCAGAACCTTCAGCTGCGGACTTTGGCTTTCTGTCTTACATGGCTGAGAGCCCTTTTCCCATGAACCATTTTTTCACGGCGGTCAGCTGCGGATTGACGGCGGGAGCGCACAGTATATTTTGCGAAAATTTGGCTAACCGTAAGGTTGCCCTGTTCGAAAAGTTTGAAAATATTATCTCTCACCCTCATGGCTTCCTGAAGCGCTGCGTCAGCGCCCCCGTATTGAGAATCGGAGAAATAACGGGTGAATAAACGCTTGTTCTTACAGATCGCCAACCGATAGCCCTGAAAGGCCGTTGTTTCGTAAGTGTAACGGGTGATGTTTTTACAAGGCATATGAACAGAAGTTATGGGACCGGGTGATAGAAGCAGTGATAAGCTTCTATTAGAATAGGTTCCATTTCCTGTAAAATCCAGAAAAAACACAATTTGTTAGATTGAGTGCAAAAAATGCACTACTAGATGCTTGTGGACAGGTTATTGTGGCGTGTCATCCCTGACATAAAAACAACCGTCGGAAACACGGATTTTCAATTTTTCCCCTGCATGCACCTGGTTTGTCTGCCGGATAAGCTGCTTATCCTGGTTTTCTACCAGGGCATATCCGCGGCGCAGGGTCTGTTCCGGGCTGTGTGCTTCAAGACGTGCTTGAATAAGAGTGAGTTGTGAAGATAAATCCGTCATGCGGGAGGCGGCTGCATGGGATAAACCGGCCTGAAGGGAAGCCAGAAGCTGTGTGCGCTCCCGGTTCCTGTGGGCGGGGTGGCGCATTTGCAGCTGATGTTCCAGTTTGTTAATATGCAGCGTGTTATGAAAAACTCTCGTGGTTGCGGCATTCTGCAGGGTTTCTTCCATATCGTCCAGGCGCTGGGAATAAGGAGAGAGCAGGGAATACGCATCCAACAGCTTCCCCCGCAGGTAAACATCCAGTTTCAGCTTGGAACGCAAGAGGGAATGCCGAGCGGATGCATGAAGAGCCTGTTCCATTCTGGACAGCTTGCGGAGCCATTCAGGGCCGTCCGGTGTGGCCAGTTCTGCGGCTGCGGTGGGAGTGGGTGCGCGCAGATCCGCCGCAAAATCGGCAATGGTGAAGTCCGTATCATGACCCACTGCGGAAATCACGGGAACGGTACATTCGTAAATGGCGCGCGCCACCGTTTCCTCATTGAAATTCCACAAATCCTCAATGGAGCCGCCTCCGCGTCCTACAATGAGCACGTCCACGGGCGGGAGACCGTTGAAGGGCGCTCCGGACCAAGCGCGCACGGCTGCGGCTATTTCGTGCTCCGCTCCTGCCCCCTGCACGCGTACGGGCAGCAGATAAGCCTTCACCCACGGGGCGCGGCGTTCCAATACGTGCCGTATGTCCTGGATGACGGCGCCGGTGGGGGAGGTGACGATGCCGATGGCGCGGGGGAACGTGGGAATTTTCTTTTTGTGTTCCGCGTCAAACAACCCCTCGCGCTGGAGTTTGGCTTTCAACTCCAAAAAGCGAGTCTGCAAATCTCCCTGTCCTGCAGCTTTTACCTGCCTGATGACCAGCTGGAGTTGCCCCCGGTCCGGGTATACGGTGGCGCTGCCCAGGACATGGACTTTCATCCCTTCCTGGAGCCGTATGGGGCATTTGGAAGCCGCTGCCTTGAAAAAGGCGCAGAAAATTTCCGCTCCCTGTTCCTTCAGGGTGAAATAAACGTGGCCGCTGGTGTGATGCTTGACGTTGCTCAGTTCTCCCACCACCCACTGGGTGCCCACAGCGATGCTGACCGTGTCTCTCAGGCGGTAAACGAGCTGTTTGACTGTGATGGGTTTGGGCGCGGCGGGCGTTTCCTCCGGGAATTCCATAAATTACGGTTCAAAGGGGATGTTCAGCGCTTCATACGCTAGCATCCTGCATTGCTTGATATCCAGCTTGCCGGATGGGAGCACCGGGATGCGTTCTACGGGAATAATCTCCTTGGGGCACCAGAGGGCCGGCAGCCCCTGGTCAATCAGGCCGTGCCTGATGAGGGTGCGCGCCTGGTGCACGTAATCCGTCACCAGGGTGGTGAGCAGGGCTACGGCCTCCCCTTTTACGGGGTCCGGAATGGTGACGACGGCTATCCGCCGTTCTTCGTCCGCCGGATCCAGATTCCAAATGTTCATAATGGCTGCTTCCAGGGCTTCATGAGGCACCATTTCCCCACCTATTTTGGAAAAGCGGGAAATGCGTCCTTCAATCTTCAGGAAGCCGAATTCGTCTGCGGAACCTATGTCTCCGGTTTTTAGCCAGCCGTCCACGAAAATATCGCGATCCGTCTCCGGACCGCCCAGATAGCCGGGAAAGATGTTCGGTCCTTTCAGCCAGATCATGCCGGAAGTAGTGATGGGAACCACGCGTCCCGTGTGAGGGCTGGTGATGCGTATGGCGATTCCGGGAAGGAGGGCTCCTACGGAACTCTTTTTCATGCCGGGAATGAAGTCTCCGGCGGCATTGGATGGCGCCGGGTCAATGAAGTTGACGGAACAGACGGGAGAGGCTTCCGTCAGGCCGTAGCCTTCGCATGGAATGATGCCGAATTTTTCCCGGAAAGCGGCGGAAAGGTCTTCCGGCAGTTTTTCCGCGCCAACGATCAGGTAGCGGACGGTTTTAAAGGTGTCCGGTTCGCAGCGTTTCATGAAACCGCGCAGGAAGGTGGGCGTGGTGACTACCAGACTGATTCCGTACTGCTTGATAAGGGCTCCCAGCCGTTTGGCCTCAAGAGGGGATGGATAGGTGACCATGTCGTACCCGCCGATCATCGGATACCATAGCCCGATGGTGATGCCGAAGCAGTGGAATACGGGCAGGCTTCCCAGAAACCTGCTTTGCGGTTCCAGCGTAATGCGGGAGGAACATTGAGAGATGTTGGAAAGAAGGTTGTGGTGGGTCAGCGGCACGCCCTTGGGTTCCCCGGAAGAGCCGGAAGTGAACATCAGCACGGCTTCGTCCGCGCCTGTAGGTGCGTCCAGCCCCAGTTTTTTAATCATGAACCCCGCTGTCAGGAATTTGATGGCGAGGCCCCAGCGTTTGGCGGAACCTTTAAGCAGGGGAATTTCCCGCTCCATGAGGATCAGATCCCGCTGGGGGGGCCACGGGAAATTCTGGAGCTTTCGCATGAAGGTATCCGCAGTAATAAACCAGTCCACGCCGGATTGCTTTACAGAGCTGGCAAAGGCTCCTTCCGAGGCGGAATAATTGAAATTCACCGGTGTTTTCCCGGCGAACAGGCAGCCCAGATTGGCTATGGCCGCTCCCTTGCCCGGCGGAAGAATGATGCCGACCCGGCGATTCGAGGTAATTTTTTTCAACCTCTTGGCAAAGGCTACGGAAATGGCCAGTAGCTGGCCGTAAGTCAGCGTAGTGTCGTCAATGCCGTCGATGACCCGGCAATCGGAATGAAGTCTGAGGCTGCGGAAAAGGAGGGCGGACAGGGAACCGTGGAGCTGAGGCAGCGTGGCGTATGCCTGGGCGGAACATTCCAGCCACGCGGAGGTCAGGCGTGCTGCCATCTCGGCCCCGGGGGCCAGTTTGGGGAGAATATGTATCTGGATGTCCGCCTGGGCGTCCGTATCGGCCTCCGCATCCAGCACGGAGTTCGTGTAAAAACCGGCATAGACCGGTACGGGGGAAATATGCAGGGCTTCCAGGGCCTTGATGACCCGCGGAGGAATTTGGCTGATGGAACCTTTCACATGGGAGACGGGACCGGGCAGAAATACTACTCTTCTGCCTTCGTTAATGCGTTCCATGATGGCGGAACGCAGCGCGACAGGGTCGCTGCCTCCGGCCTGGAACAGGATGCCGTCCGCTTTAGTGGATTCCAGATGGGAGGCGGTGGCCGTATCCGGGGGGAGACCTTCTTCCACCAGGTAGGTCATGCGGTCCCTGCCCAGTTCTTTTTCGAACATCAGTAGGGTTTTATAAGATACTTTGTTGAAGATCAACAGATCACCTGAGTCGGATAAATTGGAGGAACCAAAAATGGCCATGGGAAAAGGATAAAAAATTTGCTTGAAGCATTTTAGCAACTTGAAGAACCGGGAGCAAGGAGGAAAGGTGCATTCCCGGTTGCTTTTCCTTTATCCGGATCGGTCTCGGAAGCCTTTCCCGGCTCGGTACGTTTTTTATGGGAAGAGTATTGTTTTTCATGGGATTGTCTGGATTTGGCGTTATCTCCTGCGAAGGCGTTTCCGCAAACCAGCTGTTCCGATATTTACTTACTGATGAATGGGCCTGGTGGGCAGCAACATCTTCGGACGAGAAGCGCTGGCGGAAATCCGCGTGAACGCGGCGCAGGACCTGGGAGACCGGAGAGGGGAAACGAACGTCTCTCTGCTGGGCAACCCCGGCTTTGCGCAAAGCGTGAGGGGAGCGAAAGTGGGAACGACGGCGCTGCAGCTGGGAGCCGGACTGAGCGTGCCGGTGGGAACGAAGGGAACCATCTACGTGAACGGGAACGCGGACATCCGTGACGGGGCTGCTCAGTAAACGGGACGTATCAGCTACTGCTACGATTTCTGGTCTTTGCTCCGAACTTGCTGCGGGCAAACAATACACCCTCTTTTTCTATGTATGAAAGGTGAAATTCACGAAAGGTGTTATTTTGCTGCATCGTTTGTTCAGGAATAGGGAAGGGATGAAAAATAATTTTTGCGTCCATTTTTATTTTCATGTGAAATGTTGCATTGCGGATTAGCAATCCGCAGAAGCATTATCCAGAAAATAGACCAGAATCAGATATTTTTGATGTTTATAATGAAAGAGATATGGAATGTTTTTTTGAAAAAATTCTGAATTGGATATTAAGAAGAAGATGATTTCCGGGTATGCAACATGCATTGGATCAATGTTAAATATTGACGGCGGATTGCTAATTCGGTAATAGCTATATATTGCAAACAGCCAATCAGGACGGCTGGATAGCTTTATTATTTACCCATATTTGCAAGTTATGAAGTTACGTCTACCGCTCAAGTTGTTGTCCGCCTTATTGTCGTTTTATGCCATATCCGGTTTTCATGTGTTCGCTGCTACGGAGTGGGACGGCAGCAGATATTCCGGTAATATCTATACGTGGGTAGGGAGTTCGTCCAATGATTTTCATAACGGCGGCATTGTCCTGACCAATCCGGATGGAACATACGGTCCTGTCAATACGAATTGGGGTTCCGTTTCAGAGGAGGGAAGTATTTGGAACCTTTTTGCCAATGAAACGGGACTGTCGGAATATAACACATTGCGCTTTGTCGCATCAGGCACGGAAGTGGGCGATGTCACCGTATCGGCGACCAATAAAAATCCATCCTGCTCCTTTACGCCATTTACCATGGGGGGATTGATTGTGGAGGAAGGGGCATCAGGGTTCTCCCTTGTCCCGAACAATAATGCCCAGAGGACTCTTATACTGGGGAGAGCGGGTACGGAAGAGCCGGTATTATTTACGGTTCGTGAAGATTTTTCCCTGGGTTCTTCCTCCAATGCATGGGGCCCGGTTAATGTGAATGCAGACTGGAATGTCCTTGTGGCAAATGGCAAGACGCTGAATGTTTACGGGGCACTGAATTCTTCCGGACGGACCATTACGGTGGGCGGGGAAGGATTCAGCGGTACGTTGGTTTTAAACAATGCGGCCAATGCATCCATGACTGCTGAATGGGTCATCACCTCCGGCTCTACTGTAAGGTGCATGAATAATTCCGCTTTGGGAAGCGGCCTTGTTACGCTGGATGGGGGGACGCTTGATTTTAACTCGCAAACGATCGGATCAACCATTACGTTGAACATGAGCGGGACCGGGACATTGCAGAATGTGACAGTTGATGGAGCAATTTTATCTTATACGTCTTCATCGGGAAATGATGGGATTACTGCTTCAAATACCACGTGGACGTCCGGGAAAATAGATATTGGGCGTTTGTTGCAGGGATTTAGTGCCGAAGGTTCCAATACCGTTGATTTGGGAGCGGAGCTTGGCGAGGGCTTTAGCGTACTAGGCTTAGATACAGGGCAATACAGAATAGAAGGCAGCGTGCTGACGATAGAAGAC